>Ga0164242_10003351_pt1 | contig 18330 bp, 17 predicted proteins | sample OricomgcompostMG_FD_108783 | JGI IMG/M metagenome (GOLD analysis project Ga0164242, IMG submission 108783) | Miracle-Growth compost microbial communities from Emeryville, California, USA - Original compost - Miracle growth compost (MG) ... | reverse complement strand
AGTCAGGACTTGGTGCTAAGCAAAGCACCACCGGTGGCATTCGTCTACAACACAGCGGATTCGGAACCCATTTCCGTCATCGGGGTCTACTCCGGGGAAACGCGCACCGACATATCAATCGCACCCTCCCGCCACCCTCTCCCTGTTCGACCTCAATATAGAGATATGTACTTCTCGTCGACCCCTTTCGAGAACGTTACTCGCGCTCAAGTCTTCAATAGTGCAAGGAGTGGGCTTTGCCGAGGTATTTTGTTAGAATACGAAAATGGGGCACAGCGGGCACTTGGACAGTGTTGACTTGACGTCGATCCGGTCAAAGTTTATGAGAAACCCGTCCGAATTAGTTTCCTCCCCACGAAGTGTTTCCGACCGCGAACGGACCGCGAAGACCTAGCAGTGAGAGTTGAGTGTGGCAGCAAGTGTGAGAATAGTCATGATGAGGAAGGCTGGATCTGTTCCCTTCTTGGAAACAAACTGGAATTCTGGTTTAAAGGTATGGGATCGGAGCTGAGAGCCGAGTAATCCCATACTCATGACGCACCGTAAGAGAAGGTGGGTTGCGTTAGATAATCTGCGATGTGGCTAGAGACGGCTAGAGACGTACCCGTAGAGTTTAGTCGTATCTTATTTCGGCTTGGTTTGAGCGTCTGTCCGGAGCTTCCGTACCTGGGGAGTGTCGACAGACATGGCCGCCGGAAGTTTTGGGGGCGGGGGTTGGAGGTAAAGGGGATGTAGTCACCCAGTTCTTACCGAAGATGAACCACTGGGGACCGAAGTTTACTCCTTAGTAGAATCATAGAGAGCCCATGAATGGATTGTTGTCCTTTCAAAAATATATCTTTATCATCTCTAGCGTTGGAGTGCCATATTGCAGCCTGATCCTGGCGCCTTAACATGACTTGGGCATTCAAGTCGGATGACTTGGGCATTCAAGTCGGATGGCTTGAATTGATGGCCTGCTCGCCAATCCACTCCGTCAAATAGGTAGCCCCCAGATTGTTCCGTGTGTAGGCATGTACGTACACCTATCCCAACAGGTATCCACTGCATGCAGCTTACAATCTACGAAGCAAATACGCAGCTGAGGGTGGGAAAAAAAAAAGGGGGGGGGGTGGTTTCGATGTGAACTAACAGCCTCCTTTCCGCAGAATGTCCCAGGAATACCTTGAGCGTCCCTGCCAACAACTCTTATATTTCCGCAGCCCGTCCGTGGGGTTTCTCAAAACTCGTCTCATGATTCCGATGAGCGACTTCCTGAGGTAGAAGGAACACCTGGTAGAACACCCCACCATCCTAGAGGAATACTGTCACATACCTCGATGGCAGATCCCCCAACGAGACACATCTGCCGAGTGGAAGGCTCCGGCATCCGACCTGACGCCGGCAGCGCCTTATCGGGTAGTTGGTAGGCGTTATGCCTAGAAACGGCCAACCAGAGGAGGAGGGCATCTGAGCAACGCTGAACGCCTTGGGTTGACCGCCTCTGCTCTCAGCACCACATCGTCTCGTATCCTGCCCTATAGAGAACGGAGAACCCAAGCAGAAAATAGTAGAAATACTCCGCAACACCACGCAGAGGCCTGGAGGATGCTCCACAAGGTCCTTGTCTCGTCCGTATACGTTACCGCACAACAATGCCCATCCCATGAACGAGATCGAGCCAACAGTGTCATTGGCAACGCCTACTGATATTCGCGCACGGCGAATGCCTCTAGTTCCAGTGGCTCGCAAGGGCGCGATGGGCGGCAAAGTTGTTTAAAAAACAACGTCGACCAACCCCGCCCTGCATGGTCTATACCCCCTAATAAGTCAGTTGCCTGTCGGCGACCTGCAGTCGAAAACTGATCTTCAAAGGTTCTTGTCATTTAATTCCCGTCGCATCCGGCCGTACCAATGCCAGTGAGCGCATTCACGCACAGATGTGGCTTGTAGTTATGGTTCAGCGTCGTGATATTGACGCGAACGTGGTGACAAGAGAATCGACACAGTGGTGGACTGTTGGATGATGTGCATACCTAAGGTTCCCTAGGGACGTCAAGCTGCTCCCTATTCGGCCCGGAGGAATGCCTCCTCCCCTTACGAGGAGGCATCCTGCCTTGAGACGTCACTCAGCACCTCCTTTAAATTATAAGAAGAAGCAACTCCAGGTGCTTGAGCGTGAGCGGAAGCCGGGACCTAGTTTGCCTGGCGAATTAATGCCGGGGTGCATCGCGGCCAAGCGTAGCGTAGCAACGATCGAGTTGCATGATGCGATTGCAGATGGGTGCTGGGGTGCTCGAGTGTGCACAGCCGCTCTCGTCGACCCGGTGGTAAGGTCGAGCCATTCATGAGTGCATGTTTGGAGGGACGACAAATCTCATCACAGAGGTGATATCATAGCTGAACAAGGACTATCTAAATAGGGGAACCGGGCATCGCCCCGGCTGTTAGGAGACATTAGTTGCTATTGAGCGAGGTAGGGGGTTATGTATAGCTCTCACATCCAAGCTCGTGAAACATCACGGCTTCTGGCCGGAAAAGGCGGAAGTGACAACAAAATGGTCGCCGGCGAGGGCAACTGACGGGAACCATGATCATCCTCAGCAGCGACAAGTTGGGAATGCCGACTGAACATTGCAAAGACAAAATGTTGTTGACATTCAATGTTGCGATCCCGACGTCGCAGGTGAGAAGCACTGTGAATATGAGAAGTGACAGGTTACCCGTTTGTAGATGGCGCAGGAGGGTTAGGGCGCATGCCGGTCGGACCCCGGACAAGACGGCCACATCTCTACCACACCTTCCAAGATTCCAATGACCGTCTAAGGTGTAACATCGCATGCATCTCGGACCTGTGTGTTACCGTCATGGCTCACAATTTTCAGATGTTAGTCAGTTGTTATATCTCGGATACCTCGTCGATCTCCATGCTCTTCTGGCACAGAAAAAGCAAAGTTACGGTGGTTATGCAGGGAGCTGGCCCGAGCGACGTCCAGAGGTTCGCTTCCCCGCTCCCTTCACATTTAGGGTGATCTAGAACATGGGGATCTTTTCTTTTTTTTAAAAAAAGGGAAGATATTATGAGGTGGCTTGAGAGGCCGAGGTTCACACTGTGAAAGCTGGCATCGAAAAAAAAAAAGGAAATTGAGCTTGTCGCTACTTTCGGTGACAAGGTTTGGACATGAAATAGAGTTGGGATGTTGTACAAGCACGAACGTGTACAAGTAGAATTCACCCAGCTATCGGTGGACCGGGACGGAGCCCATGTTATGGTCAAAGTCCTCGGGGCCAAGGCGGGCACGGAACGGGGGAGAACTCATCATCTTGTGTAACACGTGCGGTGGCTAAGAGGTTGAAAGTGGACCCCCGGGCCGTTCCCGTCCCGGTAGCCGGGCGGCACCTAATCCGACGGCGCCATCCAATAGTGCCATCGATAGTCCTGGGAATTACGGTGGTAATTAAATAGAAACGAAAAGGGAAGGTAAATAAGAAATGTCGCAGTGGAGGGCAAATATTGGTTTACTGCCGCCACAAGATGCGAGTCATGAAGAACATCGTAGTGTCCTGGCTCGAAGCCCCTTCCCCCCCCCTGTACGGTACAAAGTTGCTTTGGGATGGACGCCCCATAACGTGCGGGACATTGACTGCGCAACCGGCTACCCACTTGCCGCGGAACGGCGTCGCGGTTTCGCTGGATCGGTTAGCTGGTGAGGGTCATCCGAGCTAAAAGGAAAAACTGGACATGTACCTGGTCGGAAAACTCAGGGGCAAAATCCATCGATTTCAAGTCCCTTGAAAATCTGGTCATCGAGCTGGCCGATAAAAGTGCGAACAGGGAGAAATAGGGAGACAAACAGGGGACGCAACAAGCTCAGTATTTTTTAAACTCGCCAAAACCTTCCCTGATAGCCGACGCGATCACGCTAAGACACGACCGCCCCCTATGGTTTGCGCAGGCTAGCTAAGCGACTTTGCAGGAATGGCGTTCGATACCGGGGCTAAAATTGGACTTCGTTGTTAGACTATCCACCGCCACTGACGACGTGTTCCAGCTCGAGAGGGAGACTCGGCTCCTCCTTCCCCGGCAAGGAGAGAGACCTCACCCTCATTCCTAGACTCGGCTCCTCCTTCCTCCGGATGGAGAGATGCTGGACGGTCCAGAACCAGACCGGTGCTGGTCGTGAAGAAGAAGCAAGGAAAGGGCGCCGCTAAACCGCGGAAGGTTGTCGCCAACAGGCTGGGATCATCGGAGTCTGCTGATTTTTTAGGGGCAGGTTTTGCCGTGCGGGGGGAGCTAAATCAAGGTCTGGGCGGCTGATTCTTGATCGGTGAGGTGATGTGCAAGATGTGATGAGCCCCCAGCGAGATTGCCAGGGGCATGAATGTCATGACAAGGATGGCTCGATGAACCGTCGATTCTCTTTTGGGACGATTTGTTGGCGATTCCCATACCCCACTCGCCACGATCCTGGTGGTGCCTCGAGAAAACTTGCCTGTCTTGTTTCCTGCCCCCCCTTCGTTTTATTGGCAAGGGGTGTGATCCATCATGCATGGAAACTGAGCATGTCCGGATGTTGGGGTGCCCGATCCACCAGCTGAAAGGATACCATCCGAAGGGGATTTTGTTCTTCTGCATGCCGAGCTTGCCCACGAAGCGCCTCGCCCCAGTCCTCCCCCAGGTTTTATGCGTAGGTAGGATTCGATTATTGAAAGTTGGGTTGCATGGGAATAGCTGAGACATTGGGTCGAGTTCTGCCGCTACATTCCTCCCTGTCTCTCTTGCAAACCCCTGAGAACCGAGGATATTGAACCACAGCGCTGCGTTGTTGAGTCCCTGTCTCGAGACAATAACAACCCCTGTATATTTCCCCGGACAACACTACAATTTGGGGACATATGCCTGCTACGAGTTTCCTATTTTCAACCTGGAGGAATGGTGGCTGAAATGATTCGGACAGGAGAAACGGGGAAGCGAAACGAGAGAGAGTGAGAGTCCAAGCAACAGCTGTATGCTAATCTCGGGTAAGGCTGAGCATCAGCTCCTGTGATCACACTTTTTTTTCAGGCGAGTTGGGGGCTCTAATATCACACTCACTCGATCCAGGGTCAAATAATCACGATCGGCGATGTCGAGTTTCAGCCTCTCCGATGCCGCGGGCTTGAGCACTCTCCCGCCCCCCCCCGACCATGGTATCCCCGGTTGGAATCACGGCTTCCAGAATGCGCATCCTCCTATCCGCAGTTCGCTGCTGTATGGGTCCCGAATGACACAAAAATAGCAGGGCGAGGGTCTACGGGCCGGGGAATTTGGCATTGCTGACGGCGGGCTGTAACAGCAGCAGCAGCAGCAGCAGCAGGACCTACTATTACTCGGCACTTGCAACACGAAGTACCCAACTGCAAGTTTCCAGCCCCGTGGCAGTGTGCGACGCACGCTGCGATGGAGCAATTCCCCCGGGGTCTTGGGCGTGTCGAACGGTGCCGTTTTCCCCCCCCTTTCTCGCGTGGCGCGCGCGTTCTTTGATGAGTGTCGATCGAAAAGGGCTTTTCGAGGACCCCTGTCAGCATCGCCGAGGTGTGAATCTCGAAAAGCAAGCCAATCACGGTGAGGTGGTATTATTAGCAACGGCCGTAGTGTGTTGGATGTCTTGCATCTGTTGGCGAGCGGCCGCTGAAGGTCCAGATTGCCAACTTGTGAGACGTGCCATGTGATGTGATAGGAGGTGTTTATTTGGACCTTTGGATGCAAGCGCCAACACGAGGTCACAGTCGTCGAGCAGCTCCAGTTATGGAGTCGTTACTTTGTAGTGTAGCAGCAAAGGTAAGGAGTAGTATACGTAAGAGAGAGATGGAGTGGGTAAAGATGCTTTGGGACAGAGTGCTATGTAACCTTGGGTGGCGAAATGGAGGCTGGATGTATACCTGCAGAATACGACGGGAGTACAAGATCTCAGCGCGGCATCGCAGGCATGCGAGATTGCTTAGTGTCCCTTCGTTAATCAATTTCAGTTGCACTGACAACAGATCCCGATTAGGTACTCCAGATCAGGCGATCCCACTGCGTCCTACCACATGCGGCGGCATGTAATGTACCTTTATTCGAAGTAACTCAGCACGTACGCATACGCATACATTACAAAGCACCAACACAGATTGGGAGTGGGGAAGAAGGGTTAGATCTGGGTCTGGGGGGACATCTCCCCGGTTCTGATCATAATCAATGTTGGTGTGCTCGTCGTATTTTAGCCTGAAATGTGACGACGGGAGGTGGTGTGTTCGTGCTGGGGTTTGTCGCTTCCCACGAATCTCACGAGTCTGCTAGCTCACCGACTCGGTCTTGCTTCGCATAGGAGATGGTGTGGTTATCCGCTGTCCTCCCCCCTCCCACCTTTTGAAGGCATCCTCTTCCACCAATCCTACAGTCGCGCGGGGCCGCAGGATCTGCTGGATCAACGGATGCCCGTTGGCCCGTGTACGTCGAGTGGCTGCCGCCGGTCCACAGGATGGCATTTCTTTCGGGGGGAACAGCACCCAACCTCGAAAGTTTGTCTTGCGACCAAAGAAAAAAGAGCCAGAGCCAGAGTAGGGTAACAGTGCAGGGCAGGGGAGAAGCGGTGGGGGGTGAGAAAAGAGGCGCCCGCGGAAGAGGACCGAACGGGCGCAGGACCAACGATAGGTTGTAACCTGGCTGCAGAATGAAATCATCAATAGATCGATCGGCGCGCGGCGCAAGGGACGGCAAGCGATGGCCTGAACGGAGGGGGGGAGGGAGAGACATTGACATTGACAGCGGGCTGGGAAAAAATGTACCGATCATGTACAGCAGAGATGTATCCCGTTCCACTCCGTTGCTGGTAATTCTCCTAGTGCAATACGACCCCAGGTCCCCGGAACAAATGCCACTTAGAGTTAGAGGTCCGGCGCCAAGCGGCCCAGGTTCTTGCATCCTGAGGGCTGGGTAATTAATTGGTATTATTACCTCATTCGTCCAACCCATGTCCCCTTCTGGAGCTCGACAACCACTCGCGATCGAGTTGTGAACTAGCCGCGTCAGATCGTGCCACATGGCTGAGTTGAGGAGCAGCGCTGGCGCCCCCCCCTCCCTTCCCCTTCTTCCCCCCAGCAATCGTGAATTCAAAGTTGGGGTGTCCTTGCTTTCTCACGCCGCATCGCTGTGCAAGATTGGCCAGATCGGACATGCCCCCTGTGGCCCCCTAGTGGCCGGGAACCAATTCGAGATGGTTGCAGTTCTTGCCGTTGAGGAGACTGTGCAGGAACTGGCTGCATCACGCGCACAAGTTGGGAAAGGAGAAGTAAATAGATAAAATCACCGACATGCACGGCTCGCACGGCTTGACGAACCAGAACGCACAATAGGGTCGGGGAACCGTGTGGGAGGAATGATTGGGGAGAGATACGATGTGGACAAAAAGCTTCGCTTGACAGCAGTCACGCTAGACGTCCATCCAACTCAACCCCAACCTAACTCCTGGGATCGCCGTTCCAAGCATCTCTCTCCCCTCCCTTCTCCCGTTTTAGGGAATACGCGTAAGGAATATGGGGGGCGGGGGCGGAATATCCAAGTGAACAAGTGAACAAGGGGCAAGAGCAAGAGGCATATTTCCGCCCCGAAAACGAGATTGAACGAGAAGTAGAGAAATTAACCTGTGGATGTGGAGTGTTGGAGGAGGAGGAGGATGCTGGTGGAAGGGGCTGTGGGAAGGGGGAGAAGCTCACTAAACAGGGCAAAATGTCCAGATATGGTCTGCCATCATGGATGCCCTGCGCGGCTTGAGCTTGCGATAGCCGAGCAAGGGTACCCTTCCAGCGCCGTTTCGGTCTGAACGAGGGACGAAATGAGCGATCAGTTCGGGTGTCGTGGCTTTTCTGCAGATCTCTCCCACCAGCAATACTATGTAAGTATTCCACCGCTGTTCGGTCGGTACCTTATCATTAGCTGCGCTTTTATTAGTGCCTTTTATTAGCTGATGGGGGCGCTGTTCGGGTTACGAGGAGGGAGTGAGGCGAGCTGACGGGGTGGAGTTTTGTTACCAGGAAATCGAAGATCCAATCTTACCCCGAAGCCCATCCTTTTCTAGTCGCTCCCCGACTTGTTCCAGATCATCGTAGAGGTGGGCGACAGGGGCGCTGGAAACCCATACCCAGACGACGGCGGAGTACGGATTACAAGGGAGGAAAAGGACCTCCAGTACGGAATATTACCCCTTGGTATGAGGTCCTCTGCAGTGGTACCCTACGGTGCTACACAACAGCCAAATAACAACTGCTCTGCCCACGAGTGTGTCACCAACAGTGCCGTTGCTTTGGAACTTCTAGCGCCAATCGCGGGCAATAGGTCCCGAGTGCCTAGCCTCGCTAGCGTACCGGGTTTACATCCACCGGAGCTCCAGAGATGCTTGAAATTGGGTTAAATACATGGCCTCCAGGGCTTACCGGGGACGAAATACTGTGCAGCATTAGCATCTCATCCCATCCCTATCAATGAGCACATTTAGTGGACGTTCCTCTCATTTTTATTTTTAGGCCATCGTGTGATTGGCCATGCCTCCTTCCAACATCCATGGGGGTGTGCTTTGGCGGTTTGAACAGAACCTGGTGACTTTTGAGGAACTCCCACAGGGGAGGGAAGGAGGGGAAAGCAGGATCGAACGCAGGATCAGACGCAGAGACCCCAACATTCCTGGGATCCCCTCGAGATCTTGACGGCTCTCGGACTCAGACGCGGCTGACGGGCCTCACCATCTGCCGTACAAACGATATAAGACTCCGCTTGTCTGGAGTTGACAAGCATTCCCTTCTATTTATGGACTGTCAATCTGAGCGCTGACATTGCGCGATGCTCGTGGAACACCAAAATGGTCGGGAGCCGCGCGAAGTAGGAGTTTGGGATGGCATTGCCTCTCTCCATCATGCCGTCCGAGAATACCGCTGAACCCCTTTTTTACAGGAGAGCATCGGGCATCATAGCTTCACTCCGAGACACTGGTCCCGGTCGGCTATTCTTGGGGAAAGGTACAGAGAAAAGTAGAGAGAAAAGAAAATGGGGATCTGACTCGGACCCTTCAAAGTCGCTCCGTCCGTGTCTTCGGGCATCCTGTGAATCCCGTTTGGGTCGGGGTTCGGGGACTGCTGTCAGGATTTTTGCTGTCAGTATTATGAGCAAGGACCCCGACTTTTTTCGTCGCCGAGGTGTCCTGTAATTCTTGTGTTATTACCCCCGAGGGCCAAGTGTTAAGAGTGCCGTGTTAAGGTGGCTCGCGTTGTTTCATCACCAACGCAATCCAGAAGATCCTGTCCGATCATCACACGCATCTTTGCCGATCTCCAAACACCAACAACACAGAGGGAAAGAAAAAAAAATAGGAGTTTGTTTCTGATCTGCACGGCACAGGATCTGCAGAAAATGAACGAGGGCTGATTAGTTGTCGTATTTTTTTTTGGCCCGATTCCTTCGATTCCCCCCCGGCGAGCGAGCCGTGGGATCGGTGGAATATTTAATGATGAATTTCGTTGGTATTCCTTCGACTGGTGTTTGTTGGTCTATGCGCGTACGCCATATGTTCAAGCCACCTCAGGTAAGCATCGGGGGATGCAAGATTCCTTGGGTCAGCAAAGAGACAGCGGGTACTTGTGTAGGTACTTACTGGGGAGCGGTCTAACAGGCCTCAGGGCCCCCCTTTTTTTTGTCACTTTTCTGGAACTGGGTGCCCCCTTCAAATCCCACCTTCTCAAACCCTCGGCGATGAGGAAACCATCAAAGCTGCTGCTTGCTTCAGGGCCCCGACTTTTCCCCCTCCAGATTACATATATGGGAAGCGCAGTGCAGGGTAGAACCCTTCTTGCTTGTTCTTCCCTCAAAATAGGTTGTGCCGTGACAAGTGAGAAGGCAAACGTTGGCGGCCTGTGGAGCAAGGAAGAAGGGGTGGCCAAGTTGTACCTTGTATGTACTTGGTTGGGGCCCAAGGGAGGTACCCGTAGCGCGGTGGAACTATATTAGGACCCATTCGGATCTGCCCTTGTGTTTCGACAGCATCCCCGTTGCGGCCGGTCTGTACGATTAGCGAGGTGGAGCCTTGAGGAGGAGGGGTGGGGAGCTAACAGGTCGGCGTGGGCTGACGGCAGCCAACCAGGCACCGTGGCGGTATTGGAAACCCCACTCTTTATCAACTGTAACCCTTTCCCCGGGAACGGGAGCAGGGAAGGCGGTACCTCTGCGAAGGGGTACTGTACGAAGTACCTTGGTAGGGGTACCAGAACGCATGCGCAATCTCGAGCCGTTTTATTTTCACTCTCTTCCTCCAGCCATCCAGATCGGGCACATTGCTCCTTTTTGCAAGATTGCATCTCGGGCCAACGAACTCCACCACTAATTATCCTCGGTCCATGGGTTTCCGTCCCAGGTGTCTGTCCCAGTTAACGGACACCGATACGCTAGGCCGAAGCAAGTTCTCTGCTCGACAGTCGAAGCCTGACAGCAGCACTGCCGAGAGTTCAAGGGAGATATGCAGTGTCATGAAGATGCGCGACCCCGGTTCTGATGCTACCTGCCCCCGTTGCTGACCTCCACAGCCCTGTCTGCGCATTCCGTGGAAAAGGCGCGCATCCCATATCCATGTGGTGGAAAGGTCCGACACACGCTCGACGGGAAACGGTTTCACGGGTAACCCCAAGAAAAAAGAGAATCGCGTGTAGCCATAATGGTAGTAAGGGAACAGAAGGGCAACGGCAGGGGAAACAGAAGCAAGAGAGAAACGGCGACCATGACATATGCATTGCTAAGCTTTGTGCATGCTACCTACATTCAACCAACACCACACACACACACACCGACACGCGCACACACGCACACACATGATCGGTAAAAACCAACGGTTTCGATCAGCTACCTGTTGCCTGCTGCCCGTGGCCATACCGGTACGACCGAACGACCGATGGTACAAAGACGAGTCAGCAAACAGGCAGGGCCCTGTCGCGCTTGCAGACAACCCGCTCCCGCTACGACGTCGTTTGAATCGGAGTTCACAGCCAATCTTGATCACATCTCCATTGCTAGGCCAATCGACGGGGATTAATCAGCCCACTTCTCTGTCTGCCTGGTAAGGAAAAGTACGCCATACCAACCACAATTCACAAATCCACCCACTTGTCGTTTTGTCCGCCCAATACCCAAGCAAGCGGTTGACCGGTTCATGGTCGTTGGACCTCCCGTTCCCTGTTTCCGGTCAGACACTGCTTTCCCAGACGACCATTCAACCAGCCAAGATGAGCGATCATTTTTTACCCTGCTTTATCGTTCCGCCATGGCAGCAGAGCCCTGCCCTATCTGGCCATAAATTGCCTGCTGGAGTCGTCGGAAATATGTCATATGCGTACTGCATAAGTAGAGGTTCTATCATATATCCATGCCCTCCGTAACATTTATACAGTACCCCAAACAAATCGCTTTGCCCCTCTCTCCCCTGCCAACCTCCTTCCATTGTATCACGCATGGAGTTGTAGAGTTGCATTGCATACCACGCTTTCACCAACGCTCTTTGACACTTTATTCCCCGAGGGGAAGTCTCCGACAAAACCAAAGAAACCCTGCAGCTGCTCTAGGGACGGGGAAGGGACATGAAAGGGGAAAGCAACATGGTGAGGTTGCGAGGTTTCGCTGCGAGAGAGATCTCGAGGTGCACCCCTGCGGGTGAGTATGAGGCACTGATGTGGCTTGCGTGGGAGGATCGTTGGTGGTGACGGTAATCATTACTGCGTAGGAAAGACGATAGCAAAGATAGCAAAGCCTTGGCCCTGTAGCTAATGTGTACTTTGTACGCATATGCGTACCCTCCTGCTAGGTTGCCACCGATTGCAAGGCGCATGGGTCGATGAACATCACGGAGGAATCCATAAATACACCCAGGGCCATCCTGCCAACTACCTCCTACCGTAATAACCTACCCATTACCACAGTACAATATTAAGCTACCACTATGTATACCCAAGGTAAGTGGGTAATATCCGTAGATAATGGACAACATCCATAATTACGTACCTGAGGGCCACTTGCGTTGCGAGGCAGGTCAGGCAGAGTTCATCAAGCGTTGCATACTTAGCATAGCCCATCCTTCACCGCATTCTCCCCGTCCCTTTCCCTCCCCGACTCTCCTTCCAGCGGTCCCCGCCGTCGTGCGCTAACAGTAGTGCAGGAGAGTAGCGTACCAAGCAAGCAACCCAAGTCGAAGCACCCCTCCACCCGGTATGCGAGCTGTACCTCCCTTGTACCCCCGACCCTTGCAAAGTTCCCTCGAATCCCAGCTATCATAAAAAAAAACCAGGCCAAGCCTAATGGGTTCCCACACTGTCCACTTCTCAGATTTCCCCCCTTCCCTGCCTCTAATCCATCCTCCCTTCCCTCTGCCGGGGTCCCCCCTGCTGACCCGGCCCATGAGAGAGAAAAAAGAAGGCCCCCCACCCGCACGCCAATCTCAGTAAAATCTGGGTTGCATTTTATGGTTTCTGCGCCTTCCACGAATGGGTCAATTTGCACCAGTTGGCACCGCGCTAACCCTCTCCAGCCTGGTACTTGGCTTCCTGGTACTTAGCTTCGCACCCAGCATCGCAACTTCGCCCGCGGCAAGGAGCCGAGCGGGGGGAGGAGGCGGAGTGGGGTGGAAGAGAGGGAGGTAAATGTAGGGATGCATGTACGTAGTAAGGATACATGTGCAGCCAAATGTACATCGTAGCAAGGTGGTATACCTACGATCAAGTACATGCGCAACCCGTGCCTGCCACACCATGATACGCGCATATTACCTGCCCACATGGGCCGGAGCCGTGTACTTCCCGGTACCCCCCTGGGAGGTACCCAGGTGAAGTACTACCGTGGAGGTACCTACCCAGGTCATATCGCAATCGTTTTTTTCCCCAGTCTCTGGGTGCGACCAGCCTTGTTCTGCTCCGAATCTGCACCCTCCATCAGTGCCAGCCTGTCGTTCCTTCCCTGACCTTCAAGCCCATTAATATACTACCCCCATATGTCATCAACCCCCCCCTTCTCCTCCTTCTTCGCCCTCCTCTCTCTTTCCGTTCTCCTCCTATTATATTCCTGTCCGGAGTTTTTGTCTCCTCTCAACGACACTTGACATCCCTTGGCCAGCCTTCTTCCAGCGTGTGCTCTCGTTACTCCCGAACCATAGCAACCGCTTCACATGCCCACGCGTGCCTTGTGTTCCTTAATTTAGTCACCAAATACCACGGCAACAACCACGAACCGGGGAGGGCGCCACCAGGTCAGTCAAGGACGGGACCGGAAACGGACAGCGGGAAGGGGAGACTTTGTTCCTCGTGCTTCGAACGGTTATTCGCTCCATCCCGGTCGGCCACATCAGCGCAACACAACCTGTGGAAGCCCTGTCTCACTTTGCGCTGCTGCACGACACAGACTAGACCCTCGCGCAGAGAGACAAGAGTCACAACAGGGTCCAAGCTGGGGAAGAAGGAAAGGGAAAAAAGGGCGGGAAAAAGAAAAAAAGCAGCAGGACGAAAGGATCAACAGGGAAACAATCAGATTCCTTCAATCAAAGGCTTTTTGCTGGCGGCTGTCTCGCAATTTAGGTCCAAGTCGGTATTGTCTTGGAAATAGAAGGAAGCAAGAGGAGGGGGCCACATATCTCACTCACAGACACCTCTCACTCCAGACGATCCACGAACCTCTCTACTACCGCCCCTTCGACTAGCGCTCCGCCTTGGCAAGCAAAGAAGCTTCGACCGCAACGTGCTGCGATCCCGTCCCGATCAGACCCCAATCCCTGTTATCCAGACGTCCTCGCCAACCCACCCAGTACAACTCGGAACCAAGACACTGCGAACCACTATCGATTTTCTACCTCGGGAAGTGCTGACCATCGTCTCTCTACCAACTCGTGGTACGGTACATACATTACATGACAACTCCCTTCTCACGTTGCCTCGTCCAACCGACCTCGTTTCTCTAGCCTGCTGAGGCGTTACCTTGGTAGCTACAGGCCGCTCTCGGTCCGCATCGTCACTCACCACCACAACTTACTCGGCCCCACGGTTCCACACTTGGACAAACTTTCCTCGCTGCTGGTTTGCCAGTCCGATGCGTAGGAAGCCAATAGCCAAGGGGTTTTGATCTCCCAACGGTACCTTCCCGCTATGGATGCGGGCAGATCTAGCACAAGGCAAAGGTTCGTTTAAGTCTGGCGTTTCCGCCCTCCAACCTCTGTGTTCCCCCTGGCCTTTTTATCGCCATGTCCCGAATTAACACAGCGCCAGTGATTTCTCTTCCACCAGAGACCAAGACCACCTTGAGTCTCGTGCTAGAACTCTCTTCGACGGACCGTACAGGAACGGACCAGCCATGGCCACAGCAACCTTGTTGAGCCCCACGGCTCCCCACCACCCGCATCAAGCCTACTCACCAGCAGGCTATTCTCCTACGAGCATCGCCAGTATGATATCTCCAACGACGACGGACCAGAGGAGAACCTCTGACGAGACCGAGACACCTCACCGACAATCACTTCCTTCCATTCGGGATGTCATATCCGGCACAAAACCAGGTCCTTACGCGACCCCCGCTGCATCTGCTGCCCCAAGCCTCCCATCTCCTTTCGCTACCTCAGCCCCGCCAAGGCCGTATTCCGACGTTGGCTCAGAAAAGCATGTCTCGCCGAGGACACTGCAACCCCCATCATCATTCCCTCCCCGATCCGAGCCCATGCCAGCCTTCTCGCACCCCGGCCGACCGGGTCTGTCTAACAGGCCGCCTGCACCGCCCCCGCCGCCGTCGCTATCTACCTATCCGGCGCAGCATCCGTCACCGCCTAGAACAATGGAGCATGACGAGGCGAGGCGGGCGGAGGCGCAACCGTTTAACGGGGGCTACCCACATCAACCGCATCAACAGCCACCTCCACCGCCACCACCTCCACCGCCTGCATCAAACCACTATCATATGCCAGTTCAGCTCCCGCCGGGACAGATGCCGCTGCCCGATTTCCCAGTGTCCCCGCGACAAGTAGGCCAACTTCCTTCCCCGTACGATCCCCAGCGGCCGCCAATGTATGGCGAGGACAGGGGCAACAAGTACGAGGCGACACTGAATCGGGCATTGGTGGCTTGGAGTTACGGCGATACACTGAGTAGGGTAAGTCGCCTCATGCAACGTCGCCGGCCTCCGGGTCTTCCCCTCCTCTCTCTTGACCATTTTGCTTATCAGTCTCCAGGTTTCCGGTTCAGCACAGGCAATATACCACTTCGCCGAGGCGTTCGGTGCTGCGGCGCGAGAGCAGCACGGCGCACAACCCATCCCGTCTCGGTTACCGACAGAGGACGAGGTGAATGACATGCTGGACAACGCATACATGATCAAGAAGTGCCTCGACGAGATGAGGGGCATGGTGCAGCAAAATAGGATGAACAACGAGCGGGCTCGGGAGACCAACGTCCGTAAGACTTTCGAGGAGGACGATCCCATGTATGGCGACGCGGTTAAAGCGCAGTACGGGATGGGCGAGGTGAAGAGGAGACGTGGGGTAAGTTTTCAGATCGAGTTCCGCCCCATGATAGAACGAGAACTGACGCAAGCAGCAGCGCGCAGCCCCTCCAGGCCGATGTCACAGCTGCAACAGGATCGACACTCCCGAATGGAGGCGCGGCCCTGACGGAGCGCGAACTCTTTGCAACGCGTGCGGTCTGCACTACGCAAAACTAGAGCGTAAGCGGCAGCTCGAGCAGCGAAACATTCGCCCGAAACCCTCAGACGAGCGGGCGTAGTTGGGCGCGCAAATAACAACGGAAACGACCCCGATACCAGAGACCGGCCGAGATCTATCTATCTACCTCGGCCCGCGCCCTTTTTGTTACATCTAGCAACTAATGTCTACGACGTAACTCTGCGATCTCTACCTCTTTTTCTCTTTCTTTTTTATATATATTATATACCCCTACGTGTTGGGATACTGACCGACTGTGTCATCGGCGGACAGGAGTTTGGGCATTGAATGGCGTATATTTCACCTTTTATGTTTTTCCCTTTTTTTCTTTTACCACCTACATACCACAATCTACAGTTACTTTGATGAATGTACATCACCTTGGAGGCTGGGTACGGACTAGAGCAGCCAGGCAGGGACGGGCTGGGACGGGGGCAGGCCTGGGGTGTACGGCAATAAATCCAGTAAAATAACTGCTCGTACCTACTCGTTACCTACTCGTTGTGTGTGCCTCGTACCAGTCTCATCGCCATCCGATCTCTCCAAAGTGCAGGACTACGACTAGAAGGAACCCCAACTTCAGCAAGCTCTGGTCGAATATCTAATGCAGGGCTGCTGCAATGTGTAGTAAGCGGCCATTCAGGAAGACAGGACAAGCTTAATTCCCCGACCTCGGTGAATACCTAGATTTCCGAATTGACTACAACATGTTGCGAGTCAGGGTACATACCGCGTACAGTTACCATGCGACGCAGAGAGAAGAAAGCGCAGCCGGCGCCGACAGCTCGAGCCGGTGAAGCTGAACGCGAGTGCAACCACTCGGACCACGCCATTGAAGCGCCCGCACGCCCGCCGCCCTCCCCCCCTCCATCATACCCAACCAAACAGCTGGAAGGGGCCCAACCAAAAAGCCGCCCCAAATTTCCCCACTCCTTCGCATGCGAGCAGGTGACGTGAGGGGGTGGGGCGGATTGGGACAAGCACTGAGAGGGGAGGGGTTTTTGTGGTTGGGGGATCTTGGATGGGTGTGTTTATCGGCGGCGGCGATCTCAGATGCGGTAGGAAGAAAAAAAGGGAGAGATGGGGCATTGGGGATCAATTAAATCGGGTCGGGCGAAGAAAATAGGGGGGGGGGAAGGATCGTCATTTGTTCGTTGGCAAGGGGGGGTTTACCCCATGCGGCAGGCAAAACGTCGCGCTCCTCGCCGAGCCCGTCTCTCTTTTTCCTTTCTCGATGCGATCTTGTTTTTTTTTTTCCTTCGAATATTTGTTCCCTGGCGAACCTCATTTCCCGCCGAAGCAACCCAAAGAAACCCCTCAACCCCTCCGTCGTGCGCCCCGGTTGCCCGGCTCGCTTCGCACAGTATCGGGGCCGAGGATCCCAGACCTCTGGGACCTAAGCTGCTTGGCGTCCGCCACTATCTCGTTAGTGAGGGATAGTGCGAGTGCTAAAATCGCTCCCTTCCTGCTCGTCTTTTCTCGTAACGAGGGCAGGGCAGGTATAGCCGGGCGGGGTTCTCGTTTTCGTTTTCATGGGATGGCAACACCATTCAAGGGGCAAGCACACACTGTCCCAACCACAACCCAATCCCTCCCAAATGGGAAGGCAAAGTCGCGAAGGAGGAGGGCATGGGGGGACTGACAATCAGTTTAACGGCTACTGGATGAGCTGGCATATTCCCTGCCCCGGCCATGATGGTAAACCCCACCCTACTACCGTGTGTTGTCCCCTCCAGCACAGCACACAGCCGCGCCCGGGTGGGCTAGGTAAAAAAGCCCACTCGACCGATCGAACGACGCGGGTTCTCCATCTCCGCCTTCGTGTGTCCATTCCTATTGGCATATCCCAAACGTGGTGAACTGAGACTACTGCACAGGGGAGGCTTCCCCGTCCTCTCACGAAAAACGTTGTGGTCTGTGGCACAAGATTCGGAGGTACTACGCTGAGAAATAGGGCAAGGGGGGTGGTGTGGTGAGGCCACCCGGCCTTTTTATTTCTTTTTTGCTTACGGGATCTTGGTGTTGCTCGGGTCCATTGCGGACAAATGGTCTGCTGCGTAGGATTGGGGGGGCGGGAGCGGAGGGGGCGGGTGGTTAGAGAATGCTCAACGGAGCGAACAAGATGTGAAGGACAGATGCTGCAATTACAGATTAGACATGTCTTGCTCTCCAACCGCCTTGCTGTGGGTTGGGCATATCTGCAGTATGTGGATGGGGTAGCACAGAGAGTGTTGGTGCTGGTGTTGGCGCGAACAGCTCCCATCGGGCTTGGCCAGTTGTGCGTTCGGTGTCTCGCGGCTGTGAAGAGCACAGCATCTTCGAAGCATACCATACCGATCTAGGGACTCAACGGGATATATCGGACCATAAGTTTCCCAAACCCACCATTCACAGTACGGTACAGTAGCTGCGGGCAACAAAGCCACTTTAAGCCTCTATATATCACTAGACACTTGGCGCAGCACCTGTCATGTGTGTAGTCTTAGATGTGTTCTACAGGACTGCGGCTGTAACAAGGGACGACTGTGGAGGGGGAGGGGAGGGGGGGAATGTGTGACGGAGATTAGATTGCGGAAGATTTGTGAGAGGCTACACCGCGTTGTTTTCT
>Ga0164242_10003350_pt1 | contig 18330 bp, 14 predicted proteins | sample OricomgcompostMG_FD_108783 | JGI IMG/M metagenome (GOLD analysis project Ga0164242, IMG submission 108783) | Miracle-Growth compost microbial communities from Emeryville, California, USA - Original compost - Miracle growth compost (MG) ... | reverse complement strand
TCGAGTTCCCAGCCCACCAGCCCCACCTCGCCCAGCGCCCAGAGGATGGTGCCGAGCAGGACCAGTCCGTAGAGCCACAGCGCCTCCGCCCGGCCCAAAAACAGTAGAGCCCCGGTCAGGGCCACGCCGATCCCGGCGATCAGATAATAAGGCGAGCCTCCGAGTGCGATCAGCCATATGCCGCCGATGATGAGCGCCAGACCGATGAGGAGGAAGATGGCGCCCGTGATATAAGGACGGCGGCGGAACGGCTGAGCCATGCGGCAGCTCCCTTGCTGCCCCCCGGACCGGAAACACATCCGCGCCGCTTAGGTTTCGTCCGTCGGGATGATTGTCAGTCCGCCGGCCGGATCTCGATCACGTTCATCATCGCATCCCACGCCGGTTCGGGCAGCAGCAGGCGCCAATCTTCGTTGCCGATGCGCTGGAGTGCGCCCACCATGTCGCGATCGGGATCGCGGCCGTAGCGGATCGCGGCGCGCTCGTCGCCCAGCACCATGACGCCCAGGAACACCTGGCGCGAAGGCGTGTCGGGGTAGAGCTTGCCGGTCGGGCGCTGCGAACCGCCGATCCAGCGCAACCGCTCGATTTGCCCCGCCTTGCTGACCCGGCAATCATGGGGCGGGTTGACCACGAAATCGTCGGTGGAGGGCGGCTTGGCGCCGATCTTGATGGTGCGGCAGCGATAGTCGCCCGGCGGCAGCGCGGCGTTCTCGAGCGCGGCGTCGGGATCGAGCAGCGCACCTTCCTTCGCGATCGCCGCGTCATGCCCGCTCGCCCGCGCCTTGGCGAGCGCATCGACCATCGCGCTGCGCCAGTCGCGCAGGCGGACATGATCCGCGTCGGTGACGACATCCTGCCAGGCCGGAGCCGACGCCGCGGCGCTCGCGGCGGTGCCGGGCGGGCAGGCCGCGCGATCGGACGCGCAGCCGCACAACGCCGCCAGCAGGGCAAGGGGAATCGCGGCGCGCGCGGGCGGATGTGTCGGCATGTGCGCCTAGATAACCACGCCCGGAGGCTCGCGGCAATCGGGCGCGGTCAGGCCGCCGTCCAGCCGCCGTCCACCGACCAGTTCGCCCCCGTCACCTGCGCCGCCTCGTCCCGGCACAGGAACAGCGCGACCTGAGCCACCTGCTCAGGCGTGACGAACTGTTTGGTGGGCTGCCCGGCGAGCATGACGTCGTTCACCACCTGATCGCGGGTCATCCCCCGCGCCTTCATCGTATCGGGGATCTGCGCCTCGACCAGCGGCGTCCAGACATAGCCAGGCGAGATGCAGTTGACGGTGATCCCGTCCTTCGCGACCTCCAGCGCCGCCGTCTTGGTCAGTCCCGCGAGCCCGTGCTTGGCCGCGACATAGGCGGATTTGAAGGGCGAGGCGACGAGCGAATGGGCGGACGCGGTGGAGATCACCCGCCCCCACCCCTTCGCCTTCATGTTCGGGATGGCGGCCCGCATCAGGTGGAAGGCGGCGGAAAGGTTGATCGCCAGGATCGCGTTCCATTTCTCGACCGGGAACTGATCGATCGGGGCGACATGCTGGATGCCGGCGTTGGCGATCACGATATCCGGCCCGCCGAGTTGCTCGCGGCATTGTGCGACCATGGCGGCGATCGCCTCCCCGTCGCTCATATCGGCGTCGCTGTAGAGCGCGGGCGCGCCCGAAGTCTTTTCCAGCTCCTGGCGTTCGCGCTCGATCGCGGCCGCGTCGCCGAAGCCGTTGATCATCACCGCCGCGCCCTCGCCCGCCAGCGCCTTCGCATAGGCCAGGCCGATGCCCGAGGTGGAGCCGGTGATGAGCGCGGTCTTGCCTTTGAGGAACATCGGACGGTCTCCTGATCGAAGCGATACCCGCCTGTCGCACGCCGCGCCGATCCGCATCAAGCGGCCGTTCATATCGGATTTGCAACCCGGCCCCCTTCCGGCGCATTCTCGCCGCGCAAGCTCAGGGAGCCCGTCATGCGCCTCGGTGATTATCGGACCAGCGAGAATGTCGGCGACGAACGCGGCGGGAATTACGGCGGCGGCGGGTTCGGCGGAGGCAGCGGACTGTTCCCGCTGGTCTTTGGGCTGGTGGCGAGCCGGTTCGGGATCGGCGGCATCGTCGTCCTGATCATTGCCGCGCTGATCTTCGGCGGCAATCCGATGAGCCTGATCGGCGGCGGCGATAACCCTCTGCCCCGCTCGGGACAGCCGAAGATCACGGCCGAGGGCGCGGCGCACGCTTGCGCGGCCAATGTGGCGAGCAAATTCTCCTGCCAGGTGCTCGCTTCGACCGAGGACACATGGAGCAAGATCTTCCAGGCTCAGGGCGAGCAATATACCCCCGCCGCGCTGATCTTCTACGATCGCAACGGCCTGTCCGGCTGCGGCGCGGCGCAATCGGCAATGGGACCCTTCTACTGCCCCACCGACAAGCGCATCTATCTCGACACCAGCTTCTACGACGAGCTCAAGAACCGCTTCGGCGCGCCCGGCGATTTCGCCGAGGCCTATGTCATCGCGCATGAGGTGGGCCACCATGTCCAGGATCTGCTCGGCATCCTGCCCAGGGTGAGCGAGCAGCAGCATGCGGTGGGGCCGACCGAGGCCAATGCGCTGCAGGTGAAGGTGGAGTTGCAGGCCGATTGCCTCGCCGGCGTGTGGGCAGCGCACAACCGCAACCTGCTCGATCCCGGCGACGTGGAGGAAGGGCTGCGCGCGGCGCACGCGATCGGCGATGATACGCTCCAGCAGGAGACGCAGGGCCGGGTGGTGCCGGACAGCTTCACCCACGGCACCTCGGCGCAGCGCATGGAGTGGCTGAAGCGCGGGATCGACACCGGCGAGGTGAGCCGGTGCGACACCTTCGCGCCCGGAGCCGATGCGTGAGCGACGACGCGGCCGCGCACATTCCCTACGCCCCCCTCGACACTCCCAAGCCCTTCGGCGAGGAGCTCTGGATTGTCGACGGCGGCGAGATCGCGATGGGCTTTGGGGCTTTCTCCTTCTCCTTCCCCACCCGCATGACGATCGTGCGGCTGCCGGGCCGGCGGCTGTGGATTCACTCACCGATCGCATTGTCGCCCGAACTGATCGAGCGGGTGACGGCGCTGGGTGAGGTGACGTGGATCGTCGCACCCAACACGCTCCATTACTGGTGGCTGCCGGATTGGGCGGAGCGCTTCCCCGAAGCCGCGCTCTACGCCGCGCCGGGGCTGGCGAAATCGGCCAAGCGGCCGCTGCCGGCCCATCATGTCCTGTCCGACGAGCCCGTTCCGGAATGGGAGGGGATCATCCGTCAACAGGTCATGCACAGCCGCTTTTTCCACGAAGCGGATTTCTTCCACGCGCCCTCGCGCGCGCTGATCCTCACCGACCTGATCGAGAATTTCGAGGAGAGCCGGATCACGCGATGGCCGGTCCGCCTGCTAGCGAAGCTGGGCGGCGTGATCGATCCGGACGGCAAGGCACCCCTCGACATGCGCATGAACTTCTGGGGCTATCGCAAGGCGGCCCGGCGCGCGGTGGAGACGATGATCGGCTGGGAGCCGGAGCGCGTCATCCTGGCGCACGGCCGCTGCTACGAACGGGATGGCGCGGCCGAACTCCGCCGCGCCTTCCGGTGGCTTGTCGCCTGAAAGTAAAAGCCCTCTCCCCCGCGGGGGAGAGGGAATAGCCTTACCGCCGGTCCTCGTAGGTGCCGGAGAAGCTGCGATCGAGATTGCCGCCGCGGGCATAATCGTGACCGTCGTCGCGTTCGGCGCCGAACAGGCCCTGGTTGCGTTCTTCGTCGCGCCAGGCCTGCTTGGCCTCCTCCGCCGTCTTGCGAACGTGGACCTTGTCGTCCACCTTGTCGATCCAGCTCGACGGGATCGAGTGGTGATGGCCGCCCGAGTCCCGATCGCTCTTGGTCAGCAGGATGCGATCGCCGCGGACATGATCGACGGTGCCGATATGCTGCCCGTCCGAGCCGACCACCTCCTGATGCTCCTGCACCGAGCTCAACGAATCCCGCTGTGCCTGACGCGCGGTGCGCCATTGCGAGAACTCATTCTCGAAGCGCGACTGGTTCTCGCGGCGATACTCGTCGTAATCGCGATCGAACTGATCGAGCTGGCGACGCCGCCACGAGCCGTAGCCGTGCGGATCCTCGTTGCTGCCGCTGCGCGAGCGGCCGCGGTCGCCGTAGCGATACTCGTCCTCCCACCGCCCGCGATCACTGCGATAGTCATAGCCGGTATCGCCCCAGGAGCGGACCGGAGGATCATTGAACTGGCTATCCTCGCCCGCGCCGAGATTGGCGTAATGGTAAGAAGTGGGCGACCAGTCGCCCGAATAGCGGCCGCCGCGGTTCGAGCGGCTCCAGCGCGGATAGCTTTCCGGGCTGCGATAACCCCCGCGCTGCTGGCTGGCATAGCGACCCTCTCGGGAGCCGTAGCTGTATCCGTAATCCCTATCCTGCCGCTCGTCATAACGCTCGTCCATGCGGCGACGGCGCTCGGCTTCGTCATCGCCGAACCAGGATCGGATTTCGTCACCGGCGCGATCGAAGAAGCCGCGGTCGCGCGGGTCCTCGTAGCGGTCCGAGCGCCAGCGATCGGAACCTTCGTAGTGATAATCGCGGCCGGAACGGCGGTCGTTGCGGTCATACCCCATAATGCGATCTCCTCATGCAAGGGAGCGCCGCCGAACGCGGCGGCGCGCCGGGTGATCGCGGAAAGAAACCGCCGGGAAAGCGTGCAAGTTCCGATCGTTACGGACACGCAAGAGCACCCGCGCGGCGATATGCCGGCACGGCGCGGCGGACCGTTACGGCGCCCGATCAGGATCACCGGGATAGAAGATTTTGCGCGTTGCAATGCGGCAGGAGCGCGGCTAGAGGAAGCGCCCGGCTGGTGCGGGGCTGTAGCTCAGATGGGAGAGCGCTGCAATCGCACTGCAGAGGTCAGGGGTTCGATTCCCCTCAGCTCCACCAGCCGATCCGGATCTTGGCGATGAAGGGCTGGCGATCGAGTCCCTCGTCACCTCCAGCATCAGCGGAGCCTCTCGGTTCTCCAAGGCTGGCCTCCGCGCCCGTCCTCGGCCATGACGCGGGCATGACCGACGCTCTCGATCCCCTCGCCCGCATCGCCGCCGCGCTGGAGCGGATGGCGCCGCCGCCGCCGCCGCCGGCCGCCGATCCGGCCGCGCATGCCGCCTATGTCTGGCGCGAGGGCGTGCTGGTGGCGACGCGGGACTTCCGGCCGCTCGGGCTCGATCTGCTGACCGGCATCGAGCCCCAGAAGGCGGCGGTGCTGGAGAATGCCCGCCGCCTCGCCGATCGCCTGCCCGCGCACGACGTGCTGCTGTGGGGCGCGCGCGGCACGGGCAAGTCCTCGCTGGTCAAGAGCGTGGTCGGCGCGCTCCAGACCGAAGGGCGGGACATCGCGCTGGTCGAGGTCGCGCCGGACGCGCTCCACAGCCTGGCGCACCTGTTCGATGCGATCGCTGCCGTGCCGCGCGCTTTCGCGCTGTTCGTCGACGATCTCGGCTTCGAGGAGGGCTCGGCCGGCCCGCGCACCCTGCGCTCGCTGCTCGAAGGCGGGGCGGAGGCGCGGCCGGACAATGCCCGCCTCCACGTCACCGCCAACCGCCGCCACATCGTCGCGCGCGAGCATGACGAGGAGGAGCGAGCGGTGAACGCGCGCGACGTGCTGGACGATCGGCTCGCGCTCGCCGATCGCTTCGGGCTGTCGATCGGCTTCCACAATGTCGATCAGCCGACCTATCTGGTGATGGTCGAAGCCTACGCCGCCCGTCTCGGCCTCCCCTTCGATCCCGCCGACGCGATCGCCTTCGCCACGGGGCGCGGCGCGCGATCGGGCCGGGTCGCCTGGCACTATGTCGTCGATCTGGCGGGAAGGCAGGGCAAGCCGGTTCGCGCGTGAAGCCCGGTTTCCAGCGGCCAACGGAAAGGTTTGTCGCGCCTGGGGGATATCATAGGCGGGAGTTCCTGGTGAGCAAAGCCGCGCCCGCCGCATGGCTCCAAAAGCAAACGCCCGGGCCGTATTCGACCCGGGCGCCCGCGTGACGAATGCTCGTCAGCCCCCTTCTCGGTGGTGTCGCCCACTCACGGTGTCCGGTCCCCCCTTGCATCGGGACCGCGGGACTTCGACCTCCCCGAACCACGGCCTGTGACCTGTGTTTCGTGAGGCAAGGTGTAAGGCGCGCCGCACGCGCTTGTCATCGCTAATCCGCGGTTCATCCGGCGATTGACGGCGCGCTGTGGTGATTCCGCAACATGGGCGGCATGGTTGCCTCGCGTCTCCCGGCGCAATAGAGCGGCGGGAGAGCCGCCGCATCTCGCGGTCGCGAAAAGAACGGACACGAAGCCGCTCATGCGCCTTTCCCGCACTTTCCTGCCCGTCCTCAAGGAATCGCCCGCCGACGCGCAGATCGTCAGCCATAAGCTGATGCTGCGCGGCGGCCTTGTCCGGCAGACCGCCGCCGGCATCTACGCCTGGCTGCCGCTCGGCGCGCGGGTGCTCCACAAGATCGCGCAGATCGTGCGCGAGGAGCAGGATCGCGCCGGCGCCATCGAGCTTCTGATGCCGACACTCCAGTCCGCCGAGCTGTGGCGCGAATCGGGCCGCTATGACGCCTACGGCCCCGAGATGCTGCGCATCAGGGATCGCCACGAGCGCGAGATGCTCTACGGCCCCACCAACGAGGAGATGATCACCTCGCTGTTCCGTGAGAGCGCGCGCAGTTACCGCGACCTGCCGCGCATCCTCTATCATATCCAGTGGAAGTTCCGGGACGAGGTGCGCCCCCGCTTCGGCGTGATGCGCGGCCGCGAGTTCCTGATGAAGGACGCCTACAGCTTCGATCTGGATGAGGCCGGCGCGCGCCACAGCTACAACCGCATGTTCGTGGCTTACCTGAACACCTTCACGCGGATGGGCCTGCGCGCCATCCCGATGCAGGCGGACACCGGCCCGATCGGCGGCGATCTTTCGCACGAGTTCATCGTCCTCGCCCCCACCGGCGAGAGCGAGGTCCTTTACCATGCGAACTGGGAGAAGCCGGCCGAGCTCTCCTCGATCGATTTCGACGATGTGGCGGGCTTGCAGAGCATCGTCTCGGGCTACACCGCCGATTACGCCGCCACCGACGAGAAGCGCGACGCCGCCCGCGAAGCCGAGGCTGGCGATCTGCTCCGCCGGTCGCGCGGGGTCGAGGTGGGGCATATCTTCTATTTCGGCACAAAATATTCCGATCCGATGGGTCTGCGCGTGCAGGGGCCGGACGGGGCCGAGATCACCCCGCACATGGGCAGCTACGGCATCGGCGTGTCGCGGCTGGTCGGCGCGATCATCGAGGCGAGCCATGACGAGGCCGGGATCATCTGGCCGGACGCGGTCGCGCCCTACGCGGTCGGCCTCATCAACATGCGCGCCGACGATTCCGCCTGCGCGGCGGCGGCCGACGATCTTTACGCCAGGCTCCAGGCCGCCGGCGTCGAGACGCTCTATGACGATCGCGACGAGCGCGGCGGCGCCAAGTTCGCGACGATGGACCTGATCGGCCTGCCCTGGCAGATCGTGGTCGGCCCCAAGGGGCTGGCCAAGGGGGTGGTCGAGCTTAAGCGCCGCGCGACGGGCGAGAAGGCCGAGCTTTCGATCGAGGACGCGGTGGCGAAGGTGGCGGGACGGTGATTTCATCCCTCGTCATGTCGGCGAAAGCCGGTGTCTCCCGAAGTGGAGCGCCTCGGTCCGCCTCACGAGACCCCAGCTTTTGCTGGGGTGACGGCGCGCCGTCATGATCCTCACCCGTTACGAGCGCATGGTCGCCAAGCGCTATCTGCTGCCGGGCAGGGGCGAGGCGTTCATCTTCCTAGTCGCCTCGATCAGCCTGATCGCGGTGGCGCTCGGCGTCGCGGCGCTCATCATCGTGATGAGCGTGATGAACGGCTTTCGCGCCGATCTCTTCACCAAGATCGTCGGCCTCAATGGCGACGCGGTGATCCAGGGCTATCAGGGCCAGGGCCTGCCGGACTGGAAGCGACTGGTCGCGGAGGCGAAGGCGACCAAGGGCGTCACGTCGGCGGTGCCGATGATCGAGCAGCCGCTTGTCGCCAGCGTCGAAGGCCGGGTCGAGCCGATCCTGCTGCGCGGCATGCGCATCCCCGACATCCGAAACGCGATCGGGAAAAAGGTGGTGGCGGGCAACCTCGCGGAGGTGGCGCCCGGTTCCGGCAATGTCGCGATCGGCGCCCGGCTGGCGGAGTCGCTCGGCGTCACGGTCGGCGATTCGATCAGCATCCTCAACCCGTCAGGGCAGGCGACTCCCTTCGGCACCGTGCCGCGCATCGTCAGCTATCGGGTCGCCGCCACCTTCGAGATCGGCGTCTACGATTATGACAAGGCCTATGTACTGATGCCGCTCGCCGACGCCCAGACCTTGCTGATGATGGGGGACTCGGTCGGCATGATCGAGCTGAGGACGGTCAATCCGGACAGGGTGGGCGAAATCCTCGCTCCGCTTGCGCCGAAGGTGGTGCGGCAGGGCGTGATCGTCGATTGGCGGCAGATGAACGCCTCGCTGTTCCAGGCGCTCGCGGTCGAGCGGGTGACGATGTTCGTGGTGCTCTCGATCATCATCCTCGTCGCGGTGTTCAACATCCTCTCCTCGCTCATCATGCTGACCCGCGCCAAGACCCGCGACATCGCCATCCTGCGCACGATGGGGGCGAGCCGCGCGGCGATGCTGCGCATCTTCATGACGGTGGGGGTGACGATCGGCGTGCTCGGCATCGGCGTCGGCATCGTGCTCGGCGCGGTGTTCCTCTATTTCCGGCAGGATGTGGTGGACGCGGTGCAGAAGATCACCGGGCAGGATCTCTGGGATCCCTCGATCCGGGTGCTGACCGAACTGCCCTCCAGGGTCGATCCGTTCGAGATCGCGGGCATCATCGTGATGACGCTAGTGTTCACATTCCTTGCCACCCTTTACCCCGCCTTCAAGGCGGCGAGCACCGATCCGGTGCAGGTGCTGCGCTATGAGTGAGCCGGTTCTCCAGGTCACGGACCTCAAGCGCAGCTACAAGCAGGGCGAGGTGGTGATCGACGTGCTGCGCGGCGTCAATCTGACGGTCGGCGCGGGCGAGATCGTCGCGCTGCTCGGCCCCTCGGGCTCCGGCAAATCGACCATGCTCCAGGCGATCGGTCTGCTGGAGGGCGGCTTCGAAGGCTCGATCCGCATCGCCGGCGAGGAGGCGGCGCGGCTCGACAATGACGGGCGCACCCGCGTTCGGCGGGACCGGCTCGGCTTCGTCTATCAGTTCCACCATCTCCTCCCCGATTTCACGGCGGAGGAGAATGTCGTGCTGCCCCAGCTCGTGCGCGGTGCTACGCGGACCGAGGCCGATGCCCGGGCCAAGGCGCTGCTCGGCACGTTGGGCCTTGCCCATCGCCTCGATCACCGGCCGAGCAAGCTCTCGGGCGGCGAGCAGCAGCGCGTCGCCGTCGCCCGCGCGCTCGCCAATCGCCCGGCGCTGGTGCTCGCCGACGAGCCTACCGGCAATCTCGACGAGGCGACCGCCGACGTGGTGCTGATGGAGTTCCTGCGCCTGGTGCGCGAGGAAGGCTCCGCCGCCCTCGTCGCCACCCACAACGAACGCCTTGCCGCCCGCATGGATCGGGTGGTGCGCCTCCACGAAGGACGATTGGGCTAAATCCCAGCGCACCCAGCGCCGCTTCCAGCAGACAGCTCCTTCGAGGTCGAGGGTTAAGGTACGCCTTTGTTTACCTGGCGCTAAGCGCACCCTCCCCCACTCCTATCCCGTAGGCCTTCAGCAGATCGTAGAGCGTCGGGCGGCTAATGCCGAGGAGGCGGGCGGTGGCGGAGATGTTGTTTTGGGCCTGGGCGAGCGCGGCGGCGATGGCGTGGCGGTCGGCGGCTTCGCGGGCGGCGCGCAGGTTGAGGGGGAGCGGATCTGCCGCGCCGCCCGGCGTCGGCAGATCGAGATCGGCGGCGGTGATCGCCTTGCCTTCCGCCATGACGAGCGCGCGCTTGATGCGGTTTTCGAGCTCGCGGACATTGCCCGGCCAGCCCCACGCCGCGATCGCCTGCTCGGCGTCCGCCGCAAACGCCTTCACCTGCGGATTGACCGCGCCCGCGTGGCGGCGGAGCATGTGGCGGGCGAGCAGCACCGCGTCCCCCGGCCGCTCGGCGAGCGGGGGCAGCTTCACCACCAGCTCGGCGAGGCGATACCAGAGATCCTCGCGGAAGCGCCCTTCCGCCGCCATCGTCTCCAGATCGCGATGGGTGGCGCAGACGATGCGGGTGTCGACCGGGATCGGCTTGCGCCCGCCGATCCGCTCGATCACCCGCTCCTGGCAGAAGCGCAGCAGTTTGACCTGGAGCGCGAGCGGCACGTCGCCGATCTCGTCGAGGAACAGGGTGCCGCCTTCGGCCTGCTCGATGCGGCCCTCGACGCTACGGATCGCGCCGGTGAAGGCCCCCTTCTCGTGCCCGAACAGCTCGGCTTCGAGCAGCGGCTCGGGGATGGCGGCGCAGTTGATGGCGACGAACGGACCCTTCGCGCGGCGGCTCGTGGCGTGGAGGCCGCGCGCGACCAGCTCCTTGCCGGCACCGCTCGCGCCCAGGATCATCACCGAGATGTCGGTCTGCGCCACCCGCTCGATAGTGCGGGCGACCTTCTGCATCGCCGGATCGGCGGTGACGATCGCGCCCAGCACGGTGTCGCCGCCGGTGAGCGCTGCGAGCCGGGCATTCTCCGCCTCCAGCGCGTGGACATGGAAAGCGCGCGCGACGATGTGGCCGAGCGTGTCGATGTCGATCGGCTTGGCGCAGAAATCCCAGGCGCCGCGAGCGATCGCCTCCAGCGCGCTCTCCCGCGCCTCGTGACCGGAGGCGACGATCACCTTCACGTCCGGCTTGAGGCTCAGCATCTCGGCCAATGCGGCGAAACCTTCGCTCACCCCGTCGGGGTCGGGCGGCAGGCCGAGATCGAGGGTGACGACCGCCGGCTCGTGCAGCCGCAGTGCCTCGATCGCGACGGCGCGATCGGGGGCGACGATCACCTCATAGGCTTCATAGGCCCAGCGGAGCTGACGGGCGAGGCCGGAATCGTCCTCCACCACCAGCAGCGCGGGGCGCGGAGGCGCGTCGCTCATGCGCTCAGCCTTTCAGGCTCGGCATAGGGAAGGAGGATGGTGAAGCGGCTGCCTTCCCCTTCCCGGCTCTCCACCTCCAGTCGGCCGCCCATCGCACCGATCAGAGCGCGCGCCTCATGCGCGCCGATGCCGAAGCCGCCCGCCTTGGTGGTGGCGAAGGGCTGGAATAGGCCGTGGCGCACGAACTCGGCGGACATGCCGCGGCCGTGATCGAGCACGGTGACGGCGATTTCGAGGCCGCGCCGCTCTATCGTGATCCACACGGCCTCGCCCGCCGGGCTCGCCTCGATCGCGTTCTGGACAAGATGGCCGAGCGCGCATTCGAGGCGGGCGGGATCCAACAAGGCGTGGAGATCCGCCGGGCCGGTGAGGCGCACCGGATGGCCGGCGCGGCGACTCACCGCCTCGACCACCGCCATGATCCGGGCGGGGCGCGGCGGATCGGCGCGGGAGGCCGCCTGCGGGGAAAGGCGGGCGAGCAAGTCGCCCACCGCTTCACGCTGTCGTTGAGGGTCGCCACCATGTCGGTGCGGAAGGTGGGGTTGTCGGCGTGACGCTCGGCATTGCGGGCGACCAGCGCGAGCTGGCTGGCGAGATTCTTGACGTCATGGACGATGAAGGCGAAGCGGCGGTTGAACTCGTGGAAACGCCGCGCCTCGGCCAGCGCCGCCTGCCCCTGCGCCTCGGCGAGATGGCTGGCGAGCTGGCGGCCGGCGGCGGCGAGCAGGTCCCGATCCTCCCAATCCAGCCGCCGATCGACCAGTGGGCGCGCGAGCAGGACGAGTCCGGCCAGTCGCTCGCCGTGGACCAGCGGCACGCCCGCCCAGATCGCGGTGTCGGCGGTGAGCCAGCCGGGCGCGAAGGTGCGCTCCTCCTCGGTAGCGGCGGGGCCGGCGTGGGGCGCGCGCAAGGCGTCTCCGTCGAGAATGCGGCCGCTGCGCTCGATCAGGCGAACGAAGGGCTCGTCGAGGGCGCTCGCGTCGCCGGACCAGGCGGAGACGGCGACGGGCTCCAGTCGCCCCGCATCGGTCGGCGTCAGCAGCAGCGCCTCGGGCGATTCTGTTATGTCCGCCAGCGCACGGACAATGCGGGATTCAAGCGATCCAGCGTCGGTGTCGGCGAGCGTACGGGTGATGCGCAGCCACTCCTCGCGATAATCATAGCGATGCGGAAACAGATGCTTGGAGACGACGACGCGCAGCCAGGATCGCGCCCGGCCCTGGGGCAGCAGCAGCATCGCCGCGAAAGTCGCCCCGAACACCACGAGCACGCGCGCCAGCCACAGGAGGACGCCGCCCACCGGCTGCATCGCCGCCAGCGCTGCGATGGTGAGCGCGGCGTAGAGCAGGGTCGCCGCCACGGCGAGGCCGCGCATCAGCGCGACGCGCGACAGCCGCAGGCTCGCCGCCTCGCTCATCGCGCACCCGAAGGCCAGATCAGCACCCTCACCGTCTGCAGCAGGATCAGCAGATCGAGGAAGGGGGTGTAGTTCTTGGCGTAATAAAGATCATATTCCAGCTTGTTGCGCGCGTCCTCCAGGCTGGCGCCGTAAGGATAGTTGATCTGCGCCCAGCCGGTGATACCGGGCTTCACCATGTGGCGCTCGGCATAGAAGGGAAGCTGCTGCTCGAGCGCGTCGACGAACGGACGGCGCTCGGGGCGCGGGCCGACGAAGCTCATCCGGCCTTTCAGCACCACCCAGACCTGCGGCAGCTCGTCGATGCGGACCTTGCGGATGAAACGGCCGACGCGGGTGATGCGCGGATCATTCTCCGCCGCCCACACCGCCTGCCCCGCGGCCTCGGCATCCTGCCGCATCGAGCGGAGCTTGACGACATCGAACTCCTCGCCGAACAGGCCGACGCGCTTCTGTCGGTAGAAGGCGGGACCGGCGCTTTCGAGCTTCACCGCGATCGCGGTCAGCAGGATAACCGGCAGCGCGATGACGAGCAGGCACAGGCTCGCAACGACATCGAACAACCGCTTGCCGAAACTGGAAATAATTCTTCCGGAGGAGAATCCGTCCGAGAAGATCAGCCAGCTATGGCTGGCGGTGGCGAGATCGACCCGGCCGGTCTCGCGCTCCAGGAAGGTGGACAATTCGCTGACGAGAACGCCGGTGGTCTTGATCCGCAGCAGATCGGGGAGAGGCAGCGCATTGCGGCGCTCCTGCAACGCGAGCACCACCTCGCTTGCCTTCAGCGCCACGACATGATCGCCGAGACTTTCAATGGCGTCGCGGTTGATCGCGCCCGTCACCGCTTCCGCGCCGTCGTTCATGCCGATAAAGCCGCAGACGGTGAAGCGCGCGCCAGGCTTTTCGGCCAGCGCGGCGATGCGCGCCGCCCGCGCGCCCGCTCCCAGCACCAGCACGCGCCGCTTGAACGCCTCGCTCCCGAGCAGGCGGCCGAGCAGCAGGCGAGCGAGCGTCAGCAAGGTCGGCGCGATCAGCGCGGCGTAGAGCGCGTTCGAACGCCACAGCGTAAGGCCTGGAAAGAGGAAGGAAAGAACGGAGATGCCGATCATCCCCGCGCAGACCGCGACCAGCAGCCGCACCGCCGCGAAGCGCACCGACTGGAGCGCATCGAGGCCATAGACGCCGACCGCGATCATCGCGATCTCCACCGCGCCGGCGAAGGTGAGCAGCGGCCCCAGCCGCGATCCGATCGGAACATAGCCCATGCCGATCTGCCAGGCGCGCAAATCCCAGCTCAGCTCGGCGGCGACCAGCAGCAGGACGAGGTCCACCGCGCCGAGCAGCAGCACGGCATAGGGCACATAATGCTTGAACAACCGTATCACGCGCGTCCCCGCCTGCGGGCCATAGTCATAACCCCGCAGGGGGTGTCGCTCAAATTGACAAAGATTCCCTGAACCTCTTCAGGATGCGAAACCTTCCTTCTTGCGAAGGATTAAGACATGGTGGCCCCCCAATCCGGGGAAGGCCGCTTTCGCAGAGGCTTAGGACTATTTGCATGGCCGAGCGCCGGAGAATCACTCCTGTCATCCTGTCCGGCGGAGCCGGAACCCGGCTGTGGCCGCTCTCGCGCACCGGCTGCCCCAAGCAACTCCTCGCCCTCACCCATCGCGAGACGATGCTCCAGCTCACCGCGCGCCGCACGATCGACGACGCCTGCTTCGCCCGGGCGATGGTGGTGGCGAGCGCCGCCCATGCCGATGCGATCGAGGACCAGCTCTGCTCGGCGGATGCGCCTTGCGGGCTGCTGATCCTGGAGCCCGCCGCGCGCAATACCGCGCCCGCGATCGCACTCGCCGCCACTGCCGCCGACAGGCAGGATATCCTTCTGGTGATGCCGAGCGATCATGTCATCGAGGACGTGCCCGCCTTCCGCGCCGCGATCGAGCGGGCCATGCAAGCGATCGAGCAGGACTGGCTCATCACTTTCGGCATCACGCCGGACGCGCCCGAGACCGGTTATGGCTATATCCGCCGCGCCGAGGAGGTCGCGCCCGGTGTCCACCGCGTCGAGCGCTTCGTCGAGAAGCCCGATCGCGCCACCGCACAAGCCTATCTGGAGGACGGCCATTATAGCTGGAACGGCGGCATCTTCCTGTTCCGGGCCGGACGTTATCTGGAGGAGCTGGAGCGCCACGCCCCCGAGATCGCGGCGGCGGCGCGCGAGGCGATCCTCCAGGGGCGGCGCGAGGGACAGCGGCTGTGGCCGGACGCGGAAGCCTTCGCGCGCTCGCCTTCGGATTCGATCGACTATGCGGTGATGGAGAAGGCCGATCGCGTCGCGGTGGCGCCGGTGGAGATGGGCTGGTCCGACGTGGGGAGCTGGGACGCGCTCCACGCGCTCGCCGCCAAGGACGGTTCCGGCAATGCGCATCATGGCGAAGTGGTGGCGATCGACACCAACAACTGCCTGATCCGCACCGAAGGCCCGCTGGTGGCGGCGGTAGGAGTGAAGGACGTGATCGTCATCGCCACCCGCGACGCCGTGCTGGTCATGCCGCGCGGCGACAGCCAGCAGGTTCGCCTCGCGGTGGAGGCCCTGAAGCGTGAGGGGCATATCACGCTACACGAGTCCTGGTCATAGCACCCACGCAGAAAAAAGGCGGCGCCGTAGCGCCGCCCTTATCTGGTGGGTTTGACAGCTTAAGGGCTATCCCCTTGTTAACCGCCAGACCGCGATCTCTGAGGTGCGCAGGATAAGCGCATCGCGAGAAGTTCGTCAACCCGGTTGTGCCAATATGAACCAGCCGAAGCTTGCTTATCGAAGCGCGGCTTGTTTTGCTGTTTCCTGGAAAGACTCAGGGGGCGGATATGGCTTGGCGACTCGGACTCGATCTCGGCACCAACTCGCTGGGATGGGCGGCGGTTCAACTGGATGAGCAGGACCGCCCGTGCGGTTTCCTCGCCGCCGGCTCCCGTATCTTCAGCGACGGGCGCGATCCCAAATCGGGGGCCTCGCTGGCGGTGGATCGCCGGGCGGCGCGTTCGATGCGGCGGCGGCGCGATCGCTTCAAGCAACGCCAGGCGGCGCTCCTCAAGCATCTGACCGCCGACGGACTGTTCCCCGCCGACGAGGGCGCGCGCAAGGCGCTGGCCGACAAGGATCCCTACGAACTCCGCGCCTGCGCGCTCGACGAGAAGCTGATCCTGCCCGAGCTCGGCCGCGCCTTCTTCCATCTCAACCAGCGGCGCGGCTTCCAATCCAACCGCAAGGCGGATCGGAGCAAGGATGAGGATGCCGGCAAAATCGCGGTCGGCATCGATCGGCTACGCGATGCGATGGTAGAAGCCGGCGCGCGCACCTTCGGCGAGTTCCTGCATATGCGCCGCGCTTCGGCCGCGAACGCTAACGCCATCCCCAGCGTCCGCACCCGGCTCCGCCCCGAAACCGGCGAAGGGGCCAAGGGCGACGGCTATGATTTCTATCCCGGCCGCAATCTACTGAAGGAGGAGTTCGACGAGATCTGGGAAGCGCAGCAGCCGTATCACCCGGACGCGCTGACACCGAAGGTGCATGAGCGACTGTTCGAGATCATCTTCCACCAGCGCCCGCTTAAGGCGCCGCCGGTGGGTATGTGCACGCTGGTTCCCGGCGAACGCCGCCTGCCCAAGGCGCACCCGCTGTTCCAGCGCCGCCGCCTGCTGGAGGAACTGAACGCGCTGATGATCGTCCGCCCCGGCGAAAAGGCCGAGCGGCTGATGCCCGAACAGCGCGACCTGCTGCTGCTCAAGCTCAAGGACAAGCGCAAGGTCAGCTTCGAATCCCTGCGCAAGACGCTCAAGCTCGATCCCGCCGCCCGCTTCAACAAGGAGAGCGAGCATCGAACCGAGTTGAAGGGCGACGAGGTGGCGGCCGAGATGGGCGCCAAGACCCGCTTCGGCACGCGCTGGGCGCATCTCTCGCCGGACGAGCAATGGACCATCATTGAGCGGCAGCAGGATATCGAAAGCAAGGAGGACGAGGCCGCCTTCGAGGCGTGGCTGACCAAGACATATGATCTGACCGCGGAACAGGCGAAAGCCGTCACCGGCGCGCGTCTGCCGAGCGGCTACGGCCGCTTCGGCCTGACCGCGACGACAAAGCTGATCGCGGCGCTCGACCGTGAGTGCGATGCCAACGGCCGGGTGATCGTCTATAGCGAAGCGGTCGATCGGGCCGGCCTCGGCCACCACAGCGACAGGCGCACCGGAGAGATATTCGAGGATGAGGACGGCCGCCCCGCCCTGCCCTATTACGGCGTCGCGCTCGAGCAGCATATCATGCCCGGCACCGCCGATCCCTCCGATCCGGAGGAGATGCGCGTCGGCCGCCTCACCAACCCGACCGTGCATATCGGGCTCAACCAGCTCCGCCGCGTCGTCAACCGCTTGATCCGCGCCTATGGCCCACCCAGGGAGATCGCTCTGGAGCTGGCGCGCGAACTCAAGCTTTCGGACGATGAGAAGAAGCGACGCAACCAGGAGAATACGAAGAACCGGCAGGAGGCGGAGAAGCGCTCGGCCAAGTTGGAGGAATTGAACCAACTAGACAGTGGCGCCAATCGTGCTCTGCTCAGGCTCTGGGAAGAACTGAATCCGGGTAACGTGCTCGATCGCCGCTGTATCTATACGGGCCAGCAAATCTCGGTCGACATGCTGTTCTCGGGCGTCGTCGAGGTCGATCACATCCTGCCCTTCGACGCCACGCTCGACGATTCCAACGCCAACAAGATCGTCTGCATGCGCGAGGCCAATCGCGAGAAGCGCAAGCGTTCGCCCTACGAGGCGTGGGGCCATACTTCCCGCTGGCCCGAAATCGCCGAACGCGCCGCGCGGCTGCCGAGGAACAAGCGCTGGCGCTTCGAGCCGGACGCCATGCAGCGCTTCGCCGAGGACGGAGGCTTTCTCGCCCGTCACCTCGTCGATACGCAATATCTCGGCCGGCTCGCGCGCGACTATCTTACCGCGCTTTATCCCGAGCAAGGCGAGGGCAGCGGCAAGGTCTGGGTGTCGCCCGGCCGTCTGACCGAGATGGTCCGCCGCAAGATGGGGCTGAACAGCCTGCTTTCGGATCATAATCTCGGCGCCGAGCAGCCCAAGAACCGCAAGGATCATCGCCACCACACGATCGACGCGGCGGTGGTGGCGATCCTCGACCGCGGCATGCTGAACGGGATCGCGCGTGCTTCCGGCCAGGGTCAGGACGTCTATGAGGAAGTGAAGATCAGGGTGCCCGATCCCTGGCCCGGCTTCCGCGACGATCTCAAGCGCACGCTCGACACCATCACCGTCGCGCATCGCCCCGATCACGGCACCGTCTCCAAGGCGGGGCTCAAGAAGGGCCATGACCAGACAGCCGGCCGGCTCCATAACGACACCGCCTACGGCCTTACCGGCGAAACCGATGCGAAGGGCAACGGCATCGTCGTCCACCGCGTGCCGCTGAGCTCGCTTAAGAAACCGGCCGACATCGATCGCGTGCGCGATCCGCTGCTGAGGGCGGCGCTCCACGAGTTCACCGCCGGTTTCGAAGGCAAGGCGTTCGAGGCGATGATCGCCGATTTCCCGAAGATGGGGCCGCTGGACTATCGCGGCATCCGTCGCGTGCGTGTCACTGAGCCGCTATCGGTGATCCCGATCCATGATGCGTCCGGCAAAGCCTACAAGGGCTACAAGGGCGATTCCAACTATCGCTATGATGTGTGGGAAATG
>Ga0164242_10003349_pt1 | contig 18334 bp, 28 predicted proteins | sample OricomgcompostMG_FD_108783 | JGI IMG/M metagenome (GOLD analysis project Ga0164242, IMG submission 108783) | Miracle-Growth compost microbial communities from Emeryville, California, USA - Original compost - Miracle growth compost (MG) ... | reverse complement strand
GTATCAAGAGCACTTTTGATAAGTCCAAGGGTTATAAAATCCTCAGAGCTTCTAAAGGATATGTAGATGTTTATTTCACCATCCTCAAGGGCTTGCATATCATTTTTTAGTACAAACTTGATACTATTATCAGGAAACTTGAAGAGCTTGTAGTCCTCAAAGTCCCCAAATCCTTTTCTAAGATCAATGATCATATGTTAAGTTTTATGATTTAAAATTTAGTCTCCAGAAGTATATGTACTACCATCAGATGAAGTCCATTCTTCTGATTCCTCTGAAGAGTCATAGTCATCCTCATCATACATCCTAAGCTCCTGGGACAGCTGTACAATCCTTGAAAGCATAGTTGCTCTATCAATGAGCTTGAAGCACATTCTTTCCTCAAAAGGAAGGTTGTTATACTCCTCTTCAGTAAGTAGATCTCCTACACTGAATGACCCAATAGCCATTATACATTTATACATTAGAGTATTGTTTAATATTAAATAATAGGCAAAAAATTGGGGAATGTGGAAACACTCCCCGTCTACCAAAAATAAAATAGTGAAAATAAAATTCTATTTATATGACTGAGATCTCAACTAATTTAGTAATGAGCTCAGTTTCATTCTGCCAAGGATGAGTATCATAGTATTGAACATTCTCACCTTTGACTTCCAGTATAATATTACTTGATATGAGTAATCCAGGATTAACTCTTGGAGGCTCAGTGATAGTATAGAATATAGGAATATTATTTTTCTTTAATGTTGCTCTCACCTCTTCAGAAGTATCAAAGCCATCCATATAGAGCTTATGGCCATTATCCAGCAACTGATTGCAAAGAGGGATTACATATCCATTCTTTGGATTTAAGTCCAGATATATTCTCATAGGACTTTAATTTTAGATCTTTATTAAAATTTATTAGCTCAAGTAGGCTCATATCTGATATGTATGATGACAGAGAGGGATCCTTCTCAAGGATTTTAGAAGTCACATAATCCTTATCAAGTTCTCTTCTATTACCATATCTAAGAGTAATTTTACATGGGAGATTAGAGTTATAGATTCTTCCAGCCCTCTTTATCTCAGTATCCAACCTTTTAATAGTGATACCAAGGAAGTTTGAAGCAGATTTTAGATCCTCAAATATACCTACTACTTCCTTAGTATCAATATTATATACTTTAATTGAAACAACTTCTTTGAACATATTAAACTACTTTTGATTGTTTAATATAATCTCTCCAAAGCCTAGCCAACTGAAGTGTTGGGAAAGATCTATCATGTTTCACTCTTGCTTTCATTACTCTAACTCTCCAAGAACCATAAGGTGTCTTTTCAATATTTTTTCTTGAATTCATATAATATGATTTTGTTTAAGCAAATATCATATATATCACATACATCTCAAAGAAAAAAGATAGATATTTTATATGTTAAAGTATTTCTCCTTGACTAAGAATTCATAGAGTTCTTCATCATTCCTACATACAGGAGAGCCATTTTGATCCCAAGCCCATTCAATTTCCTTGTCAGGCTTCTCAAATAGATAGGACTGAAGCCATTCATAGCCATAGTTATTGAGAATTGCCTTCCATAAGAGATTAATATGCTCCCAGAATTGATTCTCATAATTTGTAAGATCTACTTCAAGCTCACATAGTTGCCTATTCCTTGCAAGGAGATCCCTTGACTGCTTAATAGCTTTTAAAAATGCTTGTTTTTCCATTAGAGCTTATTTACAGAGGGAATAAATGGATCTGTATCACACAAGTATTTGATTACATAGCTTCTAACCGCAACTTCAACCTGCCTATGAAAATTCATTCTGCAATAGCTTAGGAAAGTATTTTTAGGCTTCTCATTAAGAATAGGAATGTAGTACTGAGCATAGCCGGTGGATAAAGCCTCTACATGTATTCCAGGTAGCACTCCTTCCTTAATTAACCTCTCAAGCTCAATATCACTGGACTTCTTCTTAAATACATCCTTCTTTGAGCATTTCAGGATGGTAATCATTAATCCATGCTCTGAAATAGTACCATATATAGTAAGCCTCTCTCCCTTCTTAGTGTAATACTTATAGGTTTTAAAATTATAATTCATTATAAATTATTTTAATATTAATGGCAGTCTGCATAGTTCTGCCCCATATCAATACTGATATCAATATTGACATTCAATTTAACTTCTTCATTAGCTGCTTTGATACAGTCATGAAGAATCATCTCAATCTCTTCCTTTGATCTCCCCTTAGAATTGAATAGGATTTCATCATGGTATTGAAAATTGACTATAATCCCAGCTTTCCTCACATGTTTCAGCCATATATTGAAGAAGTAGGAACCCAGTCCCTGATTTCCAGTAGAGAACCTATCCTTATCCTCCCTAAGAGAATACCAGAACTTATTTACTGGATTCTGGAGCCACATGAACTTCCCAATTCTTCTAACTTTAAAGCTTGCTGCTACCTCTTTTACTGCCCAATTTAAGGTCCAATAAGTAGTATGTAGCTTCTCAGCCTCCTGTAAAGTAATACCAGCAGCATCTGCAATTTTTGGAGCTCCTGCTCCATAGACTCCTGAGAAGTTTACCACTTTTGCAAGTGACCTCTCCTTCTTATAGTTAGCTCTGCCAGCTTTATGATCTTCTACTTGCTGAGGAGTTAAAAGCCCAGCAAGCTCTGCCACCCTTAAATGGGGATCAAATCCTGGGGTTCTCATCTCATTCACATAGTCCGGATCATATGGGTAGATATAATGCTGCTTTGTTGAATCCTCAAGTGCACTACAATCAGATCCACACAGAAACTCCCCTTCTTCAGCTATTAGTAATCCTCTAATCTCCTTCCCATAAGGCTTAAATAGCCCTGGGAGATTCACAAGGTACTTATGTCTCATTCTGAGAGTATTTGTAAGGCCAGCTATTGATCCATAGATATAACCATCCTTCTGATCTCTTAGTAAGCCTTCCACTACTCCAATTCTGTGAGAGAGGATAGATAACCCATCAAGTAACTCTACTCTTGGCTCAACAGTATATAATTCTTTTACAGATTCACATACCCCATCCCCATTTTTAGAAGCTATCTGAGGTATTTTATTCACTTCTCCCTGCTTATTAGTAGTCTCCTTGAAATGCTTAGGCTTCCATCCAAGGGAGAATAGCCAACTTTTCTTCTGCTCAGGAGAGTTAGGATTAGGATCTTCATAGCCCTTCACTTTAGTAATTTCAATCTCTGTAACAGGATAGCCCATGCTCTTATAATATTCAAAGAAGAAGTCTCCTTCAATGTAAAACTCAGTCTCTGATAATTTAATACCTCTTGGATATTTAGCTACCTTCTTTATAGGCACTTTTGGCATAGCCTTAGCAAGAGAGGAGATCTTAGACTCCTTCTCAGCTTTAAGATTGTCCAATAAGTTATGAGCCCTAATAATGTCCAGTTTTAGTGGATTATCCTCTTGAACTCTAATAGAGTCCAGTAGGAAATAGAGGTAGTCAAGATACCTTGGGATATCTTCAAGATTATCCTGATAGATAAGCCTCAAATAGTTCTTAGCTCTTAGCCATAAGGCAGCATTAATTTCAACATCCTTCTCACATCTCTCTTCATATTTCTCCTGAGATAAATTCTGCCAATCATCCACATGAACTTTAGTATCAGGATCATAGGACTCAAGAGAATGCTTCTTTCTATAGTGGGCTAGTACCCAGGAGAGTGCTAAAGTATCAATTGGCCTTCCAACAGGCTTTATGCCCAGTATTTTCTCCACAACCCTTTCATCATATAGGACAATATTATGTCCAACTCTCTGATAATTAGGATCAAGGAAGAATTTTTTCATTTCCTCATAGTCACTGGTGGTCCTCAATTGAAGTATTCCATTCTCATCATATATTCCATAGGTTAGACAATGGATTTTAGTTACACTATCAAGTAAACCATCAGCTTCTATATCATAGATTGCTTCAGGCATTTTTAAGGTCTCCCTTATTAAAATTTAGGGGAGAGAGAACCCTCCCCTAATTAAATTAAAAAACTCTATTTTAAAAATTCAGCATACTTAAAGCTCTTACTATTCTCAGCAACAGCTTCAAGGAACTGATTTATATCTTCTTTATCTTCTATATAGTACTCTTGATATTTCTCTACACTTAATCTTTCTTGCTTATACTTTGCAGGATCATCCCTCTTCCCAATTTTAACAGGAATGGGGTCACCATTTACATCTAAACTCTTCACAAGAGCAAAACACTGCTTTTTAGCACTTCCAATAATTGCAAGCACTTTCTTCTCAGTATCAAATATTCCTTCAACATAAGGGCAATCCTTACTTACAGGAATTAGGGAAAAGGTTGGCTTATCATTATAACTTGATTTCACCAATCTCATACTATTCACCATAGGTTATATTTTTGTGTGCATTAATCTTAATTCTCAATGTTTCCTTCTCTAAATCAAACTTATCACACAACTGGCCACACTCTTGTATAGCCAAAAGCATATCATCATAATCCTCCTCTCTTAGGATTAGCTCCCTTGCATAATCTCCATAGTATTTCTGAGGATTTAAAAAAATTTGCATATAATCCTGATCCTTTCTATTATCACTTGCATACTTAAGTATTGAGGCTTTCAGTGCAGGAGAGAGCTCTGAATATCTACCTAATACAAAGTTGCAGTAATCCTCAAGGATAGGCTGTTCCTGGAAACTAAATACATATGCAACAAATCCATCTTCACAGTCAATAACTTCCTTGAAATATGGATTTACCAGGATTCTCTGACTCTCAAAATTCTTATATCCCTGTGAGTCATGATATCTAAATAGAGCAATTAAACAACAATCATTGACATCAATTTCTGCTTCTGGCCAAGCAAGATAGGTGTCAATTACTTTGAAGTTATCTGTTCTTTTAAGTCCAGTAATAGGATATAAGAAGTACTTTGATTTCTGGAAGTACTTAGTCCAGACTTTAAATGGTTTTAATGCCATTATATACAGGTTTATAAAACCAGCTGCTTTGTTGCTAATAAATAAGGGAGTGTAAAGTCCTTATTATTATAGTGGTAGATTACCTGAGGAATAATATCCTTATCAAATTTATCTAGCCATACATTAATAGTAGCCTCTTTTACAGAGAATACATAGTACTGTTGGTAAGAATCAATTACAAGGAAATTAAATTCAATGGTATACTCCCCACTTTGATTATAATTATGGTTTACAAGAGCTATATAGATGATAGCTTGTATCCAATAATTATAGAATTCAACACTCTCTTTAAATTTAGTAAGCTCCTTTCCAGTGGTTTTAAAGTCATTAATAATAATCTTTTTATGCTTATGATCAATTTTAAGATTATCAATATATCCTTTGAAGCCAAAGGGATATCTTAATTCAGAGGATGGAATCTCAAGATAGTGCTCATTAAAAACTTCTATCTCATTACTTAAATCAAATGGATTTAAATTTAGTCCAAGTAAGTCAAGTATCTCTACATCCTCTTTGAGTACTGATACAACAGTATCACAATAATTATTAATATCAGTATCAATTACTTCCTTACCTTCTGCATTGATAAGGAAATTCCAGTAGTTTAAAGCCTCTGGGGTCTTCACTTTAGCTAATCTCTTCTCATCTCCAGTAAGGACTTTATCATCCTTTAGACTCTGATGCAGATTAATTGAGTGCAGATAAGCAAGAATACTAGTATCATAGGTGTCAAGACTAGTATCCTCTCCTCTATTCTTGAATATATAATCAATACATTTCTTTACACTCTCCCCAGGTAGGGAGACATCAGAGACTATATATTTCTGATCAAATAATTCAGGAGTAAGGAGTTTTAGGTGGATTACTGATCCTTCAAGAAGGTTCTTTGAAGTATTCTCTTCCTTTAAGTTATAGATGTATTTCTCTGCATATACTCTAGGAGAGTAGAGTAATAAGGAAATAGCACTATAGGATAAAAGGAGAGGCTTTTTATAGTATTCTTCAATAGGATCAGGTATAGCAACAACCTCTTCAATATCTTCCATTAAAAGCAATTTTTAGTACTTTTATTATAAAACTTCCCAAGAATATTACCATTTGCATACTCATCTGATTCAAGAGCATTTAGCTTAAATATCCATTTCACTTCAGCATAAGTCAGATAACTCTTATTACAGCATAATTCAAGAATTTCCCTCTTTATAACTGACTTTGGAGTATTTTCAAGCTGAATACCCCATTCAGCATTTTTTGCTGAGCCATAGTATGACTTCCAATCAGATTCCTTTGTAACAGTCTTCTTCTTGCTTGCCCTCTTATCAGAAAGAGCAGCAATAGCCTTCTTTGATAATTTCTTTGTAGTACTATGATAAAAGAACTTTTGTCCAATATATTTCTTCCCAGTCATCATATTTGTCACCAAGTATATGAAGCCATGAAGAATTTCACTATTGGGGAGGTCTGATATTTCTCTAATGACCTTCCCATTATAAGTCCATTCCATAGTTCTTATTTAAAAAGGAAACTGAACTGTTTCAGCACTTGTACTATCAAGAGTAGTCCATGAGTAGTACTGAGTTTGATATCCTCTATCTCTTGCAAACTCCCTCAGAGAATCCCTATAGTGCTCCTGACACCTCTCATGCATTTTTGCAAGCTCAGGATCATAGGGAGCAAGGGCAAACTTCTTGTTTATACACTTCTTCACAAAGGTATCAGTAAGCTTAGACATGATCTGATCAACTGAGGACTCAAGTTCCTTTTTCTGCCCCCTAATTGTAGTTGATCTAAGCTTAAATCTACTTTCAAATCTATCAAGGGGATCAGAGGATATAACTACTCTGCCTTCACACTCTTCCATCATGGCCTTTATAATGATTTCCTCCTTCTTATAACCAGCTCCAAGGTACTTTCTATTTATATTCAGGTGGAAATCAGTTGCTGAGGCATCTTCCTCAGTAAGAAACTTGTCCACTGAGTGGAAGAATATGATATTTTCAAATGGATCCATAGTCAGAGCTTCAGAGAGGAAGCCTTTTGCTGCATAGTAGAACTTCTGACCATATTTCACCTTCTGAATATTCTTTGCATTGTCAAGCACTTCAAGTAGTACAGGCTTTGTACATGTCTTACCACCGAAGGCTGTCTGCTGCCCAGTATATACCTTATAAGCTCCTTCTTCTACTTTTGAATAGTAGCAGAACAAAGGAATTTCCTGCTGATAGTTCAGATAGAAGTATGTGTGATAGAAATCCCCAGTATCTCTATATTCAGGAATATTGAAGTAGTAGTTATTTCCTCTGAAAGGATGAAGATATAAGAAGCTGCTTGTTCTTAGACTATTCATTTTTCACAAAATTAAAAGGTACAGTGTATTCAAAGAAGAAGGGCAGTGCTGTCACTCCTTCCACAAATACATTTGAAAGCCAGTTTGTATAGAAGCCAACCATATGTCCTGCAATGATAGCTGCTGTATGAGAGGTCTGTCTGAATGTACAGTCCCCTTCATCAAGAAAGTCATCATCAAATAGAATGTCAGGAGCTTTGTACTTCTCAATCAGATCCTTCCTATCTCCTGTGATGATATATATCTGACAGAAGGTTGCTGTGAGCCTCCCATCCATATATAAGCACTGTTCAGGATGATCAGACTCTTCAACTACTTTCAGCCAATTTTCAAATGCAACCTTCCTTGCCACCATGTTATCAAATCCAGTCAGTACAACTTCATTTGAAGGGCTTTTTGAGGTATATTTCTCCTGAGAGGGGTAAACCTCTGTATCAGGGGAGAAAGTCTCAAGAAGCTCCTTTATGGCCTCTACTTTTGGCTTCCCAATACTATCTTGAGAGGCAAAAGCTCCATTTAAGTTGTGAGCTTCAAAACTGTCCATATCATAGGTATAGAGTGTAGCTCCAGTCCTTGCCATAAGTATTGATAACCAGCTACTTATGCCACCTTGTCCAAGAATCAGCACTTCTTTTTTATAAGCAGCCTCAAACCAGGGAGCTCCTTTACTCCTCTGATACTGAGGTGCTACTTCCAATTCAACTGTATCCATTATTCTACATTTGTTGCTGCATAGTATTCCAGCAAGTTTATAAGAAGATTTGTGATCTCAGGATAAATGATGGTTCTTGTACTAAGGAAGTTCACTGCCTCTTCAAGTACATCAACTCCTTCTGCTGTATCAAAGTCAAGCTTCTGATAGTGAAGAAGGGTCTTATCAATAGTGTGGAAAAGCTTATTATAAGCTACATCATCCCCTTCTATTTTAAGTTCAAGATCCTCCAACATTTTCTCAAGAGAATAAGCACTTGATGGGAGTATATCCTTCAGTAGCTCAGTATAACTGATTTCCTCTGAAAAGCTTTTTACTTCAGTCTTATCAAACAAGGTTGGCCACTGAGATACTTTTGGAACAGCAGGTACAACCTTACTTGCAAGTTCCTTCCACTTATCCTTAAGAACATCATCAACAGTATCCTCAGTTTCAACATCCCCTTCATAGTAGTAGACAACCTTCCTTGTTTCAGTTGACTCAATACTTCTGACTATTGGTTTCCCATCAAGTCCTTTTTGAGTACACAAGGTAGTTGGAGTACTGATCTCAGCTGCAAAGGATACTGCAAGGTCAAACTCATTTTTATTATTCACAATTAGAGATACATAGTAGTTGTAGAATCCTTTCACAGTCTGCTCCTTAAGATCAGTCTGATCTGTACCACTATGGAAAACGCCCATGTGATTGTGTGAATGCACCTTCCCTCTATAACAAGTGATATACTCAGGATGTTCCATAAGGAAAGCAGTGAACTCAATGGCACACTCTTCATCCATTTTGAAGTCAGTATAGGCTGAGCTACCTATGTCAAAGAGGTATAAGTATTCTCCTCTTAGTACAGCATTTCCCTCTTCAAATGATCCTGATACAAGTGTCCATAGTAGAATCCCTGACCACTCAGTATTATGGACTCTATTACACAGCCATGTTATTTGTGACTGAAGCTTTTCTGACACTATAAAATGAACTCTCTGGGAAAGTTTTATAAGGGGATACTTCTTGTAGTCCTCTTCTAATGGTTTTACAGAGCTCTGAGGTAATGAACTCTGTGATTGATTTATTTGCATATAAGGTGTTTCTTTTAACAATGGAGGGAGCTTCATAAATAGTCCTCATGACCCTCTCTCCTTTAAATATGATAGGACTTTCTTCAACTATTCTACTCTCTCCTGCATTTCTGTTTGTAGCATATAGCTTTCCATCTGAGCCTTTGTTTCCAACTACCACCCATCCATACCTTGGGACAGCATACTCTTTAAGTAGTTCTCCAAGAACCTTCTCAAACTTCTCATTGTAGGATAAGGTAAACTTCCCTTTAATAAGTTTTGGAGTGAAGTACTCTTTGAAATTCAGGTACACAAGCTCCTGTACATCTGTATGAGCCCATATCTGCTTACAGATGACATAGCTGCATGAATGTAGGATCTTATCCCCAGTGATATTTTCAATCTTGTTATAGGGGATTCCACTAAGAGATTCCCAGCTGAGGTAGCTTTCCATGTTAAGGAGCATCAGCTGAAAGTTGTCAAGGCTGAACTCACATTTCAGAAATCTGGTAATAGTACTAAGAGGTCCTGATCCAAAACAGAAGCTGTTTATGGTATTTGATGAGCCCCTTGCCATATGAGAGTGTCCATATCCTGAATAGTACTCCTGAGTGGTAAGTGTTGCTCTATAACCTCTCACCCCTAATACTTTGAGGTTGGCTCCAAAACTAACAACAAAGTATATATCCTTTATATCATGGGTCAGATTCTTTGAATTGGAGATCTGAATATCAGGAAAATGTATAAGTAGTCTATAGACTTCTTGATTAATGAGTTCTTTTACAAGCCACTCAGATACTTTCTTCCCAAGTTCTTCATCCTTTGCAGAATATTCAGAAAATCTTTCCCACATCTCAGTTTTCAGGAATTCAAAGCCTTCAGGGAAGAAAGATAGATCCCACCTCTCTTCAGGAAATACTTTAAGAGTAGTCTCTCTTATGGACTGAAGCTTCTCCTCATTTATAGCCTGAACCTCCTTTAAAGTCTCCTCCCATATTTTCAGGAGTGTTGATTCTTTAACCATAAAATGTGGTTTTAAAGTGAGGGGGAAGTTGCCCTCCCCCTTAAAAACTATTCCCCATCAAGTAACCTTCTCAGCCTTTCTCTCTCAGAGATCAGTGGATCAGAGGAGTCATCCTCATCATCATCCGCAATTTCTATAAAATACTTTCTTGCATAAGTAGCTAAGTTGTCAACAAGGGTTTCAATCATTTCCTGAGCTGCTTCAGCATCATCTTCATCCTCAATGTTCAAGTCAACATCAGAATCAAGTCCTGATTTTGCATGCTGTTTTGCCATGATAAACATGGAGAATGCTCCATCAGGCAGTTTAGCAGAGTCTCCAAGGAACTGAGTGCTGTTTGAGCCATTAACAAGGTTGCTGTTGTCATATGAAATCCCATTACTATCAAGGATTTCTTTCAGCTCAGCAATAGTTTCAACATCAGTGTTGAAAGAATAAGTCTGTCCACCAGTATTAGGGACAACGGTGATTTTTCTTGTGTTCATATATGTATATAAATTTTAAGACTTTATAAAAGGGGTTAGGCAAGTATGTTGTTTACAGTTTCAATGACTCCAGGAGTTGTATCCTCCTCTACTGTGTCATCAATTAGTTCAAATGAGTTATAGTTAGTCATCTTGCCTCTCAGCTTTGGATGCCTAAAAATTTCAGCTATTTTTGATGCGGGTAATTCATAGAAATTCTGAAGGCTTTTATTAGCTTCAGTTGCATCTTTTTCTAATCTAGTATATCCTTGATCAAGTAAGGATAAAATTTCAGAGATGGTAATCTTCTTCATTATAGTTTAAATATTTATTTATGAGGGGGATAATCCAATAGAATACTTTCTTTAGTCCAAATTTCTTTATATGATCACTTAGATCCTTCTCTCCATAACTGAGGAAAATAGGCTGTATTCCATATCTCTCCTTATATTTCATAGCAGCTTTTATCCCAGCATCATCAATATCAAATAGACAGAATACCTTCTTATAAGTCTTCAGATCTGATTTAATAATATGCTCTGGGAGTAAAGTATTTTCTGAATCTGGAGCTCTTGTATCACAGTTAACTTTTAAGGATTCAAATGACATTATATCCTTTAGTGCTTTACAGTACACCATATATGGCCTATTTTGTATTTGCTCACTCCCCTGAATATAGGATTGAAGCTTAACAAACTTATATTTTAAATTCTTTGGCTGATATATCTTGTATAAAGTACCATCTGATTTAAAATATCCATAGATATAATCTCCTACTATCTTAAAAGAGTTCTGCTTTTCAGTATTCTCAAGAGTATAAGACTCAAGTGGAAGTACATGATATTTCTTGAGTAATCTAGTGCCAATATTAAATGGGGACCAAAAATTCTTATCCTGGGAATTCCACTCTCTTGTTTTAAATTCTTTTAGCTTGTATCTTGAAGCCTCCTTGAACTCTGCTATGCTTATTTTACCATGTTCCAATATAAAAGCATTATAATCTCTTAGGACTCTCTGAGCTGCTGTCTTGAAATCACAGCCATATAACTGCTTTACAAGTTCCATAGCATCTCCTTTAAATCCTGAGGAGAAGCAATTAGCTCCATATCTACCACTCTTTCCTACATAGAAGTGAAAAGAGGGAGTTGCCTCCTTTGTAAAGGGACTAAGAATATAAAACTCTTCTCCATCAAACTCTTTTATAGGAGTTTTAGTATAATAAGACCATATCCAGAGTTCAGGGACTTCTTTTGTACTGCTAACTAAGTTCCTTGTAGTTAGCATATTAACTAATTTATGTTCTTAATTACATAGGAAAGGGCATGTCACTTTCTCCAGCACCATCAAAGGTTGGAGTAGCCTCTACTTTCTTCTTTATAATCAATTCATCATTCCAAGGCAGTACATCATCTTCTTCAAGTGCATAGGGGAATTTTTTTGCTTTGAAGTCAGGCTTAGCCAAGAATAATCTATATGCAGGATATCCTCCCTTATTTGTATACTCACTACCTGCAATGGTAAAATATGCATACACTTCAGAGCTTACAAATACCTCTGCTGCTTTCTTAATCCACTCCTGGACAGTATCAGCTTCAATAGCATCAATCTGTTCAACTAATCCCAATCCCTGAGCTAGATTCTTCACTTCTCTTAAGACTCTTGTCTCATAAGATTTTGCATCATCAATCTCAAATGCATACCTCTGGAGCTTTACAGTACCAATCTGACCTTTATATCTCCCAAGTGACTGATTGTTGTAGTCAATGAAGAATCCTTCAAAGTCATCCCCTAAATCCACTCCTTCAAGTTGAAGTACAATATCAAACTGAGGATTTCCATCTCTTGAAGTAAAAGGACTGTCTTCATACCTCAGATCATTGATTTTTGCATAGTGGACTCCTGGATTAAAAGTCTTGGAGATTTTTCCTCCACCTAACTCTACATTTTTAGTGCTTAACATGTGTGTTACTTATATTTAAATTAAAAACTAAATTCTATACTGTTGCTCCCTCATACTCAAGAATGGCATCTCTTACTAACTGAAGATCATTAGGAATAAAACTATCTTCAAACATTTCCATAGGAGTTTTTGTAGGAGTAATCCCATCAGTCTTAGTCTCAAAGCCAAATTCTAATCCTTTATCCTTTGTTTTCCTTGGCCTACAATAAAGGACTTTATCAAAGAGTCCTTCAAAATTCAACTGAGACTCAATCATTCTACCTCCCATCTTAGATTTAATTACTTTATTGCCTTCAATATCAGTTGTAGTATCAGGGTGAGTAATATAGAAGAGGATAAGATCCTCTCTATAATTCTTTGGCCTCTCAGCTACATTCTTGATATTAACAGCGGCATCCGTAAATTTTGCATATCCTGTCTCCTTAGCTCTATCAAAAAGCTCTAAGGACATAATATAAATTAGATCCTCAATAACAATATTCTTAATTTCAGGTCTCTTGCTATTAATATAATCCATGCAAGCAAGGATCTCACTAGCCTTTGAGGAGGTATAGAGATTTCCCATAGGATTTTCTCTAGTCCATGCAGTATATTTAGCTCTCCAACCCTTAAATGGAAGTGGCTTACCAAGTACATTAATAATAAATGTTTCTTTGGGGTCTAAAGTTCTCATAGAAGTACTTTTACCCATACCACTCTCACCTAAAATCAACACTCTATTTGCTGCCATATATTTATTTATTATTTTCATTAACTAAAGCATTTACCCATTCCTTCTTTGAAACAGGCTTCTGCCATAATACTGCTGCTATATCTCTAAGAGATGCACTTGCAAAAGACATATCTTCCATAGTGCTTAATTTAGCATCAGTAACATCTTTTTTATTTAAGATGACTTCCTTAAAATCCTCAATTGGAACTAGGTATTCATTCTGGAACTTCCCTTTGTTGAATACAGCATCATAATTGGCTCTACCTTTAAGAGAAAGTAATCTCCTCTCCTTTGTAGGCTCCCAATTTCTATCCATGAGTTCAACATAGAATACCTCAAATCCAAATTCAGTTGAGTAAATGGACACATGCCCATTAAACTCCTTCTTGATTCTAAAAGCTTTACTATCTACTCCAAGTTCAGTAAGAACATCTTGCCAGTAGGCAGTAGCTTCATCTTGGGCCACTTTAAAGTCCATTACATTAATTTAATCGGTCAACTACTCTCATATTCTTAAAATCAGCTCTCATTTGAGCTACTCCTGCATCTCCATCTCTTGTTTTAATAAAATGCCAATAGATATCCTCAGGATTTGTACTCAAACCTTGAGGGCCATAGGATTTTCCAATAAAATTCAGCTTATGGGGACAGTGGCTAATTAACACAGTATCAGCTGCATTATGAATAGCATCCGAATCCCTTAATGTAGTCTTGTCTGGATAGTTGAGAATACTCTTTGGTCTTCTTCTCTCTACTGCCTCTATCTCTCTATTAAGCTGAGATAGGATAATTTGGATGCAAGGAATTTCCTTTTTTAACTGAAGCATCACTTGTGCTAGCTCCTCCATAAATCTCACTGTATTTTGTTCTTGACCATTTCTCAGAAATAATCCTGAGTGGTCTGCAACTATCACCAGTGGAACTTTAAGCCTCTCATAGGCTTTCTTGACTATTGCTTTATACTGAGCAGCAGTTCTAGGATGTTCTGCATAATATACAGGTCTTACTCCCAAATCATTCTCAGTATATTTCTCAACTTCTTCTATAACAGCATTGTCAAGTTTATTACCATTTGCTGACAGCAATGTCTTACTATCAATTTCCATCTTGCCAACTATATTCCTTAATTGAAGTTGCATTGATGGCATCTCAAAATTAAAGTCAATAATAGCAAATGCTTGTTCTGGATTTAAATCAAATAGCTCTCTATTTAGCTGCTCAACAATCATGGTCTTACCACTTCCTGACATCCCACAGATAGCGATGATTTTCCTCCATTCCATTCCATCAAGATGGAGATCATTAAATTTCTTCCAAGGTGTTTTTAGAGATGTTATGGAACCATCTTGTCTCCCTCTGATATATGCAACAGCTTGCTTACAAGACTCTGATATATGAGTGAGATTCTCAATATACAAGGGGTCATTCATAGGAATGATTTAGGTTCTAGGTTATACTAGATTATATTTATATGATAATCTGGGGTTTCTTCTTCCCCATCAAGGATACCATCACATGCAGTGGCCAGACTAGACGTAATAATACCATTTTTATCCTGCTTTTTAATAAAATATTTTGAGAGTTGGAGATAAGAATAATCCCCATTGAATCCCTCAATATGGCTTTTAGTGGCTTGGAGTATAACATCCCATCCATATTCTGGATAGTTCTCAAAAAACCAACTGAAATTGGTAAGCAATTCCTTCTCATTATTTCTGAAATAGAAGCTAGTTCCAGGCTTTTTACCCTTTGGAAACAGCTCCCTATATTCACTGATTTTATCAGCATGCTCCTCTCCTAATTGAAACCTCTGTTTCCTCTTTATTTTCTTACTGAATGTTGATTCAACATCTTCTAAAAATAATTCTGATTTCTGAGTGAGTTTATTCCCCTCAGAAATCCATCCCCCATTCTTAAGTATTCTAAGCTCAATAGCTGTATTGATAAGAATAGTGGAAGTATTGTTCTGGATATTCCACAAGAGATAGTACTGGTTAGGAGTAATACCTTTTTGTAGAATATAAGTTATCCAATCATTTATCATAGGCTAGAATTTAAATGCTTCAAAAGTATGTTTGAAGGGGTTTCCTTCAATTGCTTTTACAGCTTCAATCATTTTTTGTGCCACCCAAGCTATCTCCCTTTGAGCTGCATCATCATTTCTAAGGGTGACAAAGTTGTAAAAACAGCTCATATTCATCATCACTGAGAGGTTGATCTGAGAGTTCATAGTCTTAAAAAATCTTGCTGACTCCTTTGCTCTCTTTCTACCAAGCACTGGTTGAATCTGCTTTAAGGCTTCATGATAGAGTTCATTTGTAAGCTCAGACACTTGTCCAAGCAGTTCTCCCCAATTAAGAGCTCCTCTGAAGCATTCAGAAGGCCATGCACCAAGACTATCATAGTCAACAGGGATATTCTTCCAGTCCTCAGGGATATAGAAGTTGTCTGCTTTAAGCTCCATGTACCTTGCAGACTCTCCATTTACCGCAGCAAGCCTATGTTTAATTTGCTGAATGTGAGAAGCTTGTTCAACAAGTATATTAAACTCTACTATACCTCTTTCAAAGGGAGATTTATGGGGTTTTCCACTACCATTATTCCACAGCTTATTTACAAGAAGATCTCTGATCTGCTCATCAGACTTCTGATCAACATCAGCTTGAGTTGATACCCATGCTGCTCTTGCAATAGCCCTATCTCCTCCATACCATCCTATAAGGGTAACCTTATTTTTATGATTCATAATAAATTTTGTAGAATTAAATATTTTATGTATATTATATTATAACCTAATACTAAACCTTGTTCCATGAGGTTATACATGGATCATTACACTTATGAGTGATTTCTCTATTTTACCAGGATTCTGGAGGAAAAATTCTCCTAAAATTAAAGGAGCCCTTGATTTAAAAAAAGCTGTTAAGCTGATTCTCAAACAATTAGGTGTATCCTACAAGGATGCATGCTGCGGAGATTCCTTTACAGGAGATGCTCCTGAAGCTGCTGTTCCTGAAGCCACTACCACTGATGCTGGCTTAATGAGTGCTGCTGACAAGACTAAACTTGATGGTGTTGCAACTCAAGCTAATAAATACACCTTACCTGCTGCTACTGCAACTGTAATTGGAGGTGTAAAGAAAGCTGCTACTGTTGCGAATGCTGCTGCTGGCACTGAAGTGGATACAATCAATGCAATTATAGCAGCCATGAAGGCAGCTGGCCAGATGGCCTAATCTTAATTCAAACTTACATTAATGAAAACCAAAGTAATGAAGCCAAATAGTAGTGTTCAAATTACTATTGGCAATGGCTACCTTGATAGCCTACAGAAATCTATAGCTTATTTCTCAACTCTTATTGATCCTACAGAGAGAGATGAGCAGTTGCAGAAAATGGCTAATAATGAAGAGTTATCTGAGGCTGGCCTACACTTTAAAACATTACTTGTACTGCTTCAAACTATTGAAAATAAAGTAATTAGTGAGAATCTCATTGATGAAGTTGAACTAGATTAACAATACCTTCCTCCCTTTTTCAATCCCTTATGGCAATAGGTCCTCTATTGATTCTCCATAAGGGATTTCTTATTTAATAACCTCTCCCCAATGTAATCCTCAAGTATGTGTTTCATATTTGAGGCTCCTACAGGATTTAAACTGATTATCACATAGTCAGGCAGATCTGCCCACTCATGCTTTTTACAGTATTCTACTAGCCACTTTGCAGCTCCAGCTCCAGTAGGCTCAGTATGATTCTTTTCATTCTCCTCCTGCCACTTCTTTGAAGCTTCATAGTCATTCCAAAACTCTGGAGGAGTATAATGCTCCGCAGAAAGATCATGATCTAGGGCTACTAAGTCAGGTAATCCATGCTCCTCAATATAGGATACAAAGTCAGCATAGTTCCTGACTACTATCCAGGGGTAAGAGCTAAACTTGGGTTTCAATTTAATATAGGTATCTACATCCTTTGGAACTCTCATGTCATCCAACATGATACAATATTCATAGTTCATATCAATTTTAAATTTGTATCCTCAGCCAGTTTATAACAAGCTTCAATGGCTAGGGTTAATTCCTCCTTGGAACAATCTCCAAAGGATTTACAGTCCATAAATTCCTTGCCTTCTATAGTTCTGGTAAGGCATAACCCAGATTTATACTTAATAAGAGATTTTATTGCTTCAAAGTCCATCCCAGTATGTATGGAGAGGGATTTAATCATGGCATGTACTTTAGCTAATTGAGCCAAAGTATTGCTACCATCCATCACTTCCATATATACCTGGACTTTCATTCCTTCAGGAATAGAATCTTTGAACGCTGAATATTCAGTCTCAGAGACTGGGGAGAGATATTTAACCTCCCCTCCTCTCTTTATAAGTTTTCCTTCATAAATCATATGATAGGATTTAGTATTAATTAATTCTTAAGAAATTCTTCAAGAGTAATTCTCTCTATTTTCTTCTGATCAAATCCTGATAAAGCCTTAGCAGCCCATAAAGGCTCTATACTATCATTTGCTATAAGAATGATCATAGTTCCAGTCTTTCCTATAGAAAGTCTCTGGAGTCTGCCTCTCATCTGCTCAGCAGAGGATGCAGATGCATCAAGGTGGGTTACGATAGAATAGTTCAGATTCTTTATATTCACACTCTCCTTTAGTCCTGCACAATCAACAAGAACTCCTGATTTAGCTTCCTGAAAAGTAGTCAGATTTGACTCTCTTACTTCTTTTGAAAGTCCTGAATGAAATGTAGGATAGTTAAACTGAGTTGTATTTTTTATAGAACCAGCATACACAAGAATCTTATTAGAATCTGATTTTAGTTTATCAATAACTCTCTTTGTAGCCTCTACTTTAGAGTTACAGTTCTTTAGTAATGACTTCAGAGTCATAATTTCAATAGGAAATCCCTTTGATTGACTAAAATCAGCTGCCTTATATTTAGTATAAGCTCTCTCAATACTTTTAACCTCTGAGGTCCAGAAATCATATTTCTTTGTTTTCACATGAATAGTATTTCTGGCATCAAGATCATGATAGATTAGTAGAATTCTATAGTCATTTGAGAGCTT
>Ga0164242_10003348_pt1 | contig 18336 bp, 16 predicted proteins | sample OricomgcompostMG_FD_108783 | JGI IMG/M metagenome (GOLD analysis project Ga0164242, IMG submission 108783) | Miracle-Growth compost microbial communities from Emeryville, California, USA - Original compost - Miracle growth compost (MG) ... | reverse complement strand
GGCTGACGCCCGAGGGCGAGAAGATCCATGCCGCCGCCCTGTCCGCCACCTTCATGCATGAGACCCGGTTCTTCGGAAAATTGCCCAACGATGTGCGCGTGCGTCTGACGGACCAGATTCACCAGCTCTGGGCACATTCCGAACCCGACGAGTGAGGCGGGAGGCGGTAGGCGGGGTGGCCGCGTGCGTGCTCGTCTTTCCTGTTGCCGCTTAAGCGGCTAGGCAGGGGCAAAGGCCGCGAAACGCCGGCTATAAAAACGTGAGGGGAGAGGCGCCGCATGGCGACGTTGGCACGGACGACCTTTAGCGAAGCAATGTCCGGCATGCCGCTGCGCGCTTTCCAGTGGGCAACGGTTATCGTCTGCATGCTGGTGCTGGTGAGCGATGGCATCGACATGCAATTGCTCGGTATCGTCGCCCCCCTTGTAATCGACGATTTCGGCGTCGATCGCGGCACTTTCGGGATCGCGATGAGTGCGGCGCTGGTCGGTTTCGGGATCGGCGCGTGGGGCGGCGGCTGGCTCGGCGACGTGATCGGACGGCGCTATTCGCTGGCGCTGGCGGCATTGATCTTCACGGTGGCCACGGTTGCCGCCAGCCAGTCTTACGGGGTCTGGCATCTCGCCATGTGGCGCGTGCTTGGCGGAGTGGGCTTCGGCGCGGCTTATTCCAATGCGCTTGCGATGGCGAGCGAGTGGCTGCCCGAGCGCTGGCGGCCGGTCGCGGTCGCCACGCTATCGGTCGGCACGCCCGTCGGCGGCACCGTGGTCGGCTGGCTGGGGCCGGGCCTTGCCGAAACCTACGGCTGGCGCGGCGCATTCGTGGTGTTCGGCGGCGCGACCATGCTGCTTGTGGTGGTCGTTCTCGCGGTCCTGCGTGACAGCCCCCCCTTCCTGCTCTCCCGGGGCAAGGCTGCGCAAGCCACGAGGGCGGCGCGCCGCGTGCTTGGGATGGACGTGGAGTTGCTGCCCGAGCGCCACCATATGGATGCGGAGAGCGGTCCATCGGTCGGGGTGCTTCATCGCACCAACCTGCGGCTTAACCTGGGTGTCGGCATCGCGTTCGCCGCCACTGCGATGGTCGCCTACGGCATCCTGAACTGGACGACGACGTTCCTGACGGCGGCCGGATTCACGCTTGATCAGGCGGGCCATGTCATTTCGGTGGCGGGGATAACATCCATGGCCGGATCGATCGCGGCCGGTGTCTTTACCCGGCGGTTCGGATCGCGACGCGTGATGGCCACGGTAAGCGTTACGTTGGTGATTTTGATGATCGCGTTGGCGATCGTCGTGGAAACGCTTTCCCCCCAGCCTGCTTTGGGCGAGCGCATCCTGATCGATGCGCTGATCGGGATCGCCGCCGCGATCTTCAGCGGGGGCATTGCGACGATGTATGTGGTGATGGCGATCGGCTATCCGTTGTCATGCCGCTCGGCCGGGATCGGCTTCGGCATCTTCATGAGCCGCGTCGGGGCGATCTCGGCGAGCGGCTTCGGCGGCGCGCTGCTCGATCTCGGGGCGGGCAGCGTCGTGCCGTTCTTCGCCGTCCTCACCATCAGCGCGGTGCTGATAGCGGCGGCCGTGTTCGTGATCGATCGCCATGTGCCACCGGCCAGGCCCGCTTTGTCCTGAGGCCGTTCAGCGGACCTGCCGCCCCTCGATCGGATAGGCCGGATCCGTATAACCCGGCGTCGAGGCATGGCCGGGGGGCACGAGGCTGTCGATGAAGGCTTCGTCCTCGGCACTCAACGTCACGTCGAGCGCGGGCAAGTAGCCATCCCATTGCTCCTCTGTGCGGGGCCCGGCGATCGCCGCGCTCACGAACCGGTTGTTCAGGACCCACGCGAGCGCGAAGGCGACGATGCTCACGCCTCTTTCCGCTGCGCGCTCCGCGATGGCGCGGGCGATATCGATGGACTCCGGCCGCCATTCGGTCTGCTGGATGCGGGCATCGCCACGCGCCAGCCGTGATCCTTCGGGTGGTGGCGCGTTTTTCGCATATTTGCCGGTGAGCACGCCCCGCGCGAGCGGGCTGTAGGGCACGACGCCCAGCCCGTAATGGCCGGCGGCGGGAAGCTGCTCCACCTCCGACAGGCGATCGACCATATTGTAGAGCGGCTGGCTGGCGATCGGCCTATCCATGCCGATCGCATCGGCGACCCGGCAGATTTCGGCGATGCGCCATCCCTTGAAGTTGGAGACCCCATAGCTGCGCACCTTGCCCTGCGCCATCAGGTCCCGGATCGCGCGCAGCCCTTCCTCGAAGGGCGCGTTTACGTCCGCCTTATGGAAATAGAGCAAATCGATATAATCGGTGCCCAGCTTGCGCAGGCTGTTTTCCACGTCCTGGAAGATCCACTTGCGCGATTGGCCGCCTTGGTTGGGGCCAGTTCCCACGCGATGGCCAAACTTTGTGGCGAGCACCCAATGGTGACGGTGCGTCCGGATCGCCCGGCCAACGATCTCCTCGGACTTGCCGTCATTATAGCCATCGGCGGTGTCGATGAAATTGATGCCTTGATCGCGCGCTTTGTCGATGATGCGCTGCGATGTTGCCTCGTCGGTGGCGTCTCCGAACATCATCGCCCCCAGGCATAACGGCGATACCTGCAGCGCGCTGCGGCCGAGATAGCGATAATTCAATTGTGCTCTCCCGAAGGGGCTGCCCGAAGCCGCGCTCAGCCGGCCTACACCTTCATCAATTTTGAGAAGTGTGAAAGCTGGGCGAGCGCTCCTGCGCGCATGAAGCCCTGATCGCTCGCCACCATCATCGCGGTGACGCCGATATCGGCCATCTGCCTCGCATCGTCGGAATCGAGGCTGGGCGAAACCGCGCAGAGCGTCTTGCCGCTTTTCAGTACCGATTCCGCGACGATCCGGACAGCTTCATCCAGGGTCGGCGCGGGGCCGGTCGCATTGCTCAACGACAGGCCGAGATCGCCGCGCCCGAGAAAGAATGCGTCGATCCCTTCGACCGCGGTGATCGCGTCGATCCGCTCGATCGCTTCGCGATCCTCGATCATCGCGATTACGGTCGTGACGTCGTCGGACGCCTGATAATAAGCGTCCATCCCCGCCGTGACGCGCGCGCCATAATCGCCGCCCCGTCCCACGCCGGAGCCGCGCGTGCCCCCCTTGTAGCGCGCCCAGGATGCCACATCGCGCGCCTTTTCCGCCGAGCTGACGTGGGGCACCATCACCCCGATCGCGCCGTCGTCGAGCGCGGAGAGGATGCTGGCCGCGTCCGGCCGCGCCACCCGTACCAGTCCTGCCGTGCCGAATGCGCGCGCCGCAAGATAGCCCGTGCCAAGCTGCTCGCGCGTCCATGGCGCGTGCTCTTCATCGAGCATGACGAAATCATAGCCGATCGATCCCATGATCTCGGTCGCATGCGGGCCGGGGAACTTCATGAACGTGCCGATCAGCGGTTCGCGGGCGAGCAGGCGTTTACGGAACTGGCGGGGATCGGGGCGGGGCGTGGGGGATGTCATGGTGCGACGATGTCTCTCAACTTGGGATGGCGGATAATTGGCACATGGCGACCGCCTAGTCGATCCCCGGCCGGACCCGTGCCCCTACCGGAGAATATAACATGATAATCATATTTCCGCTCGCAGGGCATCGGCTGGATGGCGCGCAGCCACTGGCGGCAGGCTCGCTGGTCATGCCGCCACGCTGGCACGCCGTTGCCCGCCGCGCCGCACAGGAGCGGCACGACGATTGGCCCGTTCAGGCATCGAAGGGCGGCAGGGCGCGGCCCTTGATGAGATCCGCCGCCTTTTCGCCGATCATCATCGTCGGCACATTGGTATTGCCGGACGGGTCTTCCGGCATGATCGACGCGTCCGCCACCCGCAGATTTTCCACACCCAGGACGCGCAACTGCGTATCGACCACGGCCGCTTCATCCGTACCCATCCGGCAGGTGCCGACGGCGTGGTGACGATGCTCCGCCTGTTGGCGGATGGCGTGCGTCAGTTCTGCATCGGTGGCGAACTGAGGGCCGGGGAGCAGTTCTTCCGCGATCAGCTCTCGCATCGGGGATTGGCTGAATATGTCGCGGCTGAGCCGGACGGCGTGGATCATCGCATCCATGTCGGCCTGCTCGGTGAACATGTTGAAGCGGATGCGCGGATAGTCGAACGGGTTGGCGGAGCGCAGCCTTACCCAGCCGCGCGACAAGGCGTGCAGGATGCCGACCCGCGCGGTGAAGGCGAATATCGGCGGCTTCGTCACCAACGGAAACCACAGATCGGCATGCTGGTGGACCGGCATCGTTATGATTTGCACGTCCGGCCGCTCCGCCCCGGGGCGCGTGCGCAGGAAAATGTTGGCGCTGGTGCCGGCCATCGCGAATGGCCCGCTGCCGAACAGCGCCCAGCGCATCACCGCAAGCGCCGCCCGATCGAGGCGCAGATGGCGGGTCAGGCCGAGCTTGCCGTTGGCGCGGTAGATGTTGAGCATGTTGGGATGCTCCTGGAGATTTTCTCCCACCCCCTGAAGGTCATGGACGACATCGATGCCAACCGAGCGCAGATGATCCGCCGGCCCGATGCCGGACAGCATCAGCAGATGCGGTGAGCTGTACGTGCCGGCGCTCACGATGATCTCCCGATCGGCATGGACACGCTCGATCCGACCGCCGCGCCCGTATTCCACACCGATCGCGCGCTTGCCGTCGAACAGGATGCGCATCGTCTGCGCGCGCGTCAGCACGGTCAGGTTGCGGCGCCTCATCGCGGGATGCAGATAGGCCCGCGCCGTGCTCGCCCGGCGGCCACGATTTGTCGTCACTTCAAGGCGGCTGAGGCCGTCCTGCCCGGCGGCGTTATGATCCGGGCAAACCGCCAGGCCGGCATTGATCGCCGCCTGTTGCAGATCGGGAAAGAACGCCTCCGGCAAATCGACCGGCACGTTGCCGATCGGTCCTTCCGCACCGTGAAAATCACTCGCGCCGCGCCAGCTTGCCTCCAGTTTCTTGAAATAGGGCAGCACGTCGCGATAGCCCCAGCCCTCCAGCCCGCGCTGGCGCCAGATATCGTAATCGTGACGGCTCCCGCGCACGTTGATGAGCGCGTTGATCGATGAGCAGCCGCCCAGGGTACGGCCGCGCCAGATGGGCAGCGTGCGATTATCTAGGCCGGGCTCGGGGTCGGTTTCGTAGGGCCAGACATAAGCACGGTTGGCCGCCACCTTGGGGAAGGCGATCGGCATTGCCATGAATGGATGGTTGTCGCGCCCGCCCGCTTCGAGGAGCAGGACGGAAACGTCCGGGTCCTCGCTCAGGCGCGCGGCGACGATCGATCCGGCCGAGCCGGAGCCCACCACGATATAATCGAACGCCTTCATCGCGACACCGCGCAACGCCAGCCGCCGTTTCCGGGTGATGCGTCATTCGACGGTGCCCGCGCGCCCTTCGTCGCTTTGCTCATTCGCCCCTTCTGCCTCCTGTGTGCCCGCATGCTCTACCATTAGACGGGCGCGAGCTCGAAAATAAACTTCACAAGTTAATAATAATCGATTTGACTGGGCGCAAGGGGAAGGGGCTGGCTGCATGGAAATAGCTGGCGTGACACCGTTTTGGGACGGAATTGAATCCCCTGCGGGCCGCTGACGTCGGGCCGTGGTGAGCGCCGGCGTTCCGGCACGTACGTCGGAGTCGCATGGGAAAGCGGGGCGGGCCATCGAAAGCTGGTGGCCGTCGCGTCGCTGCTTGCTACATCGGCCGGCATTGGGAAGAGCAGGAGATCCATGGTGGCAACCCAGACCAAGGCGCGCGTCGCAATAGCGCGAGGCACTCGCAAGATGCCGCCGTTCGAACAATCATTAGGCGCGGTGCTGCTGAGTGCCAAGGAGGCCGTGTTGGCTCCGCTGCGGCCGATCCTGCGCGAGTATAATATTACAGAGCCGCAATGGCGCGTGTTGCGCGTGATCAACGATCGCGGCGCCACCGATGCCACCGGCCTTTCCGAGACCAGCTTGCTCCACGCGCCCAGCGTGACCCGCATCCTCAAGGATCTGGAAGCGCGTGGTTTGATCGTGCGCGAATCGGATGCGAACGACAGGCGTCGCACCTTGCTTGCCCTGTCTCCCGCTGGCCGCGACGTCGTAAAGGGCACATCGCGCAGCATGATGCGTATCCTGCGCGAATATTCGGGGCGCTTCGGCGCGGATCGGCTCGAACGCCTGGCCGACGAACTGCGCGCCCTCTCGGCCGCCATCAAGGGCATCCAATAAGCCGTTTGAACGGAAGGGCAGAATGAGGGCCCCGAGATTCCGATTGTCCAGATATATTTATCAAATTAAATTAATCCGAGCCGCCCGCGGCGGAATCCGAGCAGCGGCAACAAGAACGGCCGGCGGCAAAAATCGCGACCGGTCGAGCGATATGCCGATCGTGCACACCGGCCGATAGGCGTAAGGAATGAAGCGACGACGCGGCATGCGCGCCGCATTGAGGAGAGAGAATATGTACAAGGTCCTGGTCCTTTATCCACGTCCCAAGGATCCTGATCACTTTCGGAACTACTACCTCAACGCGCACCTGCCGCTGGCTGCCGCCCTGCCCGGTCTCAAATCGAGTCGCTATACGTTCGACGTGCGCGCGCCGGAGGGTGACGCGCCGTTCTTCTGCATCTGGGAAGGGGAGTTTGCAGACGAGGCTGCGTTCGGCGCGGCGATGCAGTCCGAGGCCGGCCAGAAGGTGGCGGGCGATGTCGCCAATTATGCCACCGGGGGGTTCACCTTGGTTCATTATCCCGTGGAGACTTTCGCATGAGCGCGCCCGCCCTTCGCCATCCCGATCGCCTGTTCATCGGCGGTGCCTGGGTCGAGCCGCATTCGGGGCGGCAGATCGAGATCGTCTCCCCTGATACCGAACAGGTTGTGGCGCGCGTCGCGGAGGCGGACGAGACGGACATGGATCGCGCCGTCGCCGCTGCCCGTAAGGCATTCGACGAGGGGCCCTGGCAGTGGCTGCCGCCAGCCGAGCGTGTCGCGGCGATGGCGCGGCTGGTCGAGGCGCTGCGCAGGCGCGAGCCGGAACTGGCGGCCGCATGGACACAGCAGATGGGGGGGATGGCGTCGATGGCGCCCTATCTCGCCGCGCGCGGCACGCAGAATTTGCAGGCGGCGGTCGATCTTGGCGGCACCTTCCCGTTCATCAGCCGGGTGGAAAGCGATGCAGCGGCCGCCGCTTATGTGGTGCACGAGCCCGTGGGCGTCGTCGCCGCGATCGCGCCGTGGAACGCGCCCTACATGATCATGGCGGCGAAAGTCGCACCCGCGCTGCTGGCAGGCTGCGCGATCGTGATGAAGCCATCCCCCGAAACGCCGCTCGAAGCCTATATCATCGCCGAATGCGCGGAGGAGGCCGGATTGCCGGCGGGCGTGATCAATCTCGTCCCGGCGCATCGCGAGGCATCGGACCATCTGGTCTGCAATCCCGGCGTGGACAAGGTGAGCTTCACCGGATCGACGCTGGCGGGCAAACGCATCGGGGAGGTGTGCGGATCGCGCGTCGCGCGCTGCACGCTCGAACTGGGCGGAAAATCGGCCGCGATAATTCTCGATGATTTTTCGGCCGAGGAGGCGGCCAAAGTCCTCTCCGGCGCGATCACGATGCTGAGCGGGCAGGTCTGTGCGATGCTGACGCGCGCCATCGTCCCGCGCCGTCGCCACAATGAGGTCGCCGACGCGATCGCGACGGCGATGCAGCAGATTCGTGTCGGCCATTCCGACGACGCGGCGGCGCAGATGGGTCCGCTCGCGATGCAGCGCCAGCTCGCCCGGGTCGAATCCTATGTGGAGAAGGGGCAGAAGGAGGGCGCCACGCTGGTCACGGGCGGCGGCCATCCCACGCACCTCAATCGCGGCTATTTCTTTGAGCCGACGCTGTTCGCCGATGTGAGCAACGACATGACGATCGCGCGTGAGGAGATTTTCGGCCCGGTGCTGAGCCTGATCCCGTGTGACGATGTCGACGATGCGATCCGCATCGCCAACGATTCTAACTACGGCCTCAACGGCTCGGTGCTGACGCACGATGCCGATGCCGCGTGGCGCGTCAGCCGACGCATCCGCACAGGCAATGTGGGCCAGAACGGCATGCGGACCGATTTCATGTTGCCGTTCGGCGGTTACAAGCAATCGGGCATCGGCCGAGAGGGCGGAGCGCAAGGCCTCATGCACTATCTGGAGACCAAGACGATCATGCTCGATGCCGCACCGGCCCAGACGGCCTGATCGGCGCGTAATCTCTCGATGCCTTGTCGGGGCGTCGCGCCATCAGGCGGGGCGCTCCGTTGCTTGTGGAGATTCGATCCAATTTCGGTGCCGCCTCGGTCATGGCGCGCCGATGCCGGCGGAAATAGACTTGCCGGCACCTACGGGCTTGGCGAAGAACGATCGTTGCGTTGGGTAAATATATTCGGCGCGGATGGGTGATGCCGTCGGGCCTCGCACGGCGTGCCATGGAAGGATCGGGGATCGATCGGCGCGGCGCATGAAAGCGGATGCGCCGAACGTCGCGTATGGAGTGGGAGGGGATCGAATGTCGGCAGCGGGTTTTTCAGATCGCGTGCGGGGGGCGTTTGCCTTCTCGCTGGCGTGCGGCGTTTCGGCCACCATGGCCTTTGCACCGGCGATGGCGGCGACGGGCGCAGCCGCGGCGCAAGGGCCGATCATGATCGCGCGGGAGGGGAGCTTCACGGCGGGCGGCAAGGTGCTCGGCGATCCGGACAAGGCCTCGCTCCAATGCGATCACGGCTATGTCGAATATCAGATCCCCGTGCATGCCCGGAAAACGGCGCTGTTTTTGTGGCATAGTTCCAGTGCGCAGGTCTGGCAGAGCCGTTGGGACGGCGGCGAGGGCTATCAGCAGATTTTCCTGCGGCGCGGCTTCCCCGTCTATATCTGGGATGGCCCGCGTGTCGGCCGGGGCAACTGGAGCTGCGAGGCATTCGACTATCAGCCGCGCCTCAACGCCGATCAGACGAATTTCACCGCTTGGCGGTTCGGCCCGGCGCAGGGGCAATGGTTCGACGGACTCCAGTTCCCCAAGGGCAATGCCGAGGCGTACGATCAGGCGATGAGCGCGCGCTATCAGGAGTTCGATATCGCCAAGAACGCCCATCTGGAGGCCGAAGCGGCCGCCAAGGCGATCGATCGGATCGGGCCGAGCGTGCTCGTCACCAACTCCGCCGGCGACTGGCGGGCGATGCTCGCCGCGCTCAAGAGCGACAACGTGAAGGGCATCGTCGCTTATGAGCCGGCCGCCTTCGTCTTCCCCGAAGGCGAAGGGCCGCAGCGGCCCGAAGGAGGCTTTGGCCCCACCCATGTCCCGCTGGCCGAGTTCATGCGCCTTACGCGCATCCCGATCCAGATCGTGTGGGGAGACAATACCGAAAAGACCTATTGGTCGAAGGTGGTTGAGACCAGCAGGCAGTTCGTCGACAGCGTGAACGCCCATGGCGGCCATGCGGAGATATTGATGCTTCCTTCGGTGGGCCTGAAGGGCAATACCCACATCGCCTTTGCCGATCTCAACAACGTCCAGGTCGCCGATCAGCTCTCGCTCTTCCTCAAGAAGAACAAGCTCGATCTTCGCTAGGCTGGGCGCCTCGTCACCCCGCTGCGGCAGGGTGACGAGGATTTTTCCGGTTCGTATGCGATGCCTCAGGCGATCTTGAGGCCTTCGCGGTTCATCAGGCTCGTAAGTTCCTTGCTCTTTTCGGGCGAAAGGCGGCTTTTCAGTAGCGGGAAGAGCCGATCCTCCTCCTCGCGCATGTGCTTTTCCACGTCGGTGCGAAACTGGCGGACCTTGGTGATCCACGCATAGGAATCCTTGGGCAACTCGCCCAGTTCGTAGAGATATTGCTTCACATAGCCGTGATCCTTGTTGAGCTGATCGGCGGCCTCGGTCTCGCCGATCTCGCGCAGTGCCGGATAGATCACGTTCTCCTCCTCCAGCGCATGCTTGGTGAGCATATGCTTGAGGTTGATGAGTAGGGTGGTGCGCTTGGTGGTGTTGTGTTCGGTGGTCGCCTCGATCGAATCGAATACCTTTAGCGTGAGCTGGTGTTCGGCCGTCAGCGCTTCGTCCCACTCGCCCGCCATCATCGTCGGTGCCTGAACGGCGAGCTTGCGGGCGACGCTGGCCGCCAGCCCGACGGCGAGGCCGGCCGCGCCCGCCGCGATCACCGCCCCCGTGCCCTTCGAGCCACTCGAGCGGCGCGGCTTCCGGCGCTCCCCACCGTTGCTATTGGTGAAGCGACCGCTGGCGTCGCGGGCTTCGGCCTTGGCGATTTCGGAGCGCTTGCTGCTGGTCGTGCGGCGGGTGCCGGAACGGGATTGAGTGGCGGTGGCCATCGTCTTCTCCATCAATGAAGGCAGCGCCGCGAGCGGCGCCCGTTGAAGGAGTCTAACGCGCAAACAGCGGAAAGTTCTCAAGCTTTCCGCAAATCGTCGAGCCAGGGGCTCGCTACACCGTCGGACGGCGCGCGCCAGTCGCCGCGCGGGCTGAGGCTCGCCGCGGCGGAGACCTTGGGCCCGTTGGGGATGGCCGAACGCTTGAACTGGCTGATCTGGAAAAAGCGGTAGCAGAACGTCTCGAGCCACTTGCGGATGGTGGCGAGATCATAAGCGTGGCGCGCATCTTCGGGAAAACCGACGGGCCATTGGCCCGCATCGACGGCGCGCCAGGCATGCCAGGCGAGGAAGGCGATTTTCGACGGCGCAAGGCCGTGGCGAACGGTATAATGCAGGAAGAAATCGTGCAGTTCGTACGGCCCGATCTTCGATTGCGTGCTCTGGATCGCGCCCGATGCGTCGGCCGGAACCAACTCGGGCGAGATCTCGGTGCCGAGGATCGCCGTCAGGATACGGTCCGTCTCCGCATCGAACTGCCCCGTCCGCACCGCCCAGCGGATGAGGAACTGGATCAGTGTTTTGGGCACGCCGGCATTGACGGCATAGTGGCTCATGTGATCGCCGACGCCGTAGGTGCACCAGCCGAGCGCCAATTCGCTCAAATCGCCCGTGCCGACGACGAAGCCGGACCGTTGGTTGGCCAGACGGAACAGGTAATCGGTGCGCAGGCCCGCCTGCACATTTTCGAACGTCACGTCATAGACCGGTTCGCCGTTCGCGAACGGGTGGCCCATGTCGGCCAGCATCTGGCGCGCGGCCGGGCGGATATCGATTTCGGCGCCGGTGACGCCGAGCGCGTTCATCAGCGCCCAGGCGTTGCCTTTGGTATGCTCGCTCGTCGCGAAGCCGGGCATCGTGAAGCCGAGGATCGCGGAACGCGGCTTGCCCAGCCGGTCGCACGCCTTGGCCGCGACGATCAGTGCGTGGGTCGAATCCAGCCCGCCGGAAATGCCGATGACGAGCGTTTCGGCGCCCGTCGCCTCGATCCGCTTGGTCAGCCCCTCCACCTGGATATTGAAGGCTTCGTAGCAATCGTCGTTCAGCCGGACGGGATCGTCGGGCACGAACGGGAAGCGCGCCACGTCCCGCTTCACGCCAATATCGGCGAAATCGGGCCGGTGATCGAACGCGATCCGGCGGAAGCGCGTTTCGGGATGGCCGTGCGCGGCGGCACTGTCGTTGAACGTGCCAAAGCGCATCCGCGCCTGCCGGATACGGGCCACGTCGATATCGGCATAGATGATCTCGGGTTCGTGATCGAACCGGGCGGAGCGGGCCAGCTGATAGCCCAGCTCGTGGATCATCGCCTGCCCGTCCCACGCGAGATCGGTGGTGCTCTCGCCCGCCCCGCTCGCCGAATAGACATAAGCGGCGGTCGCCCGCGCCGATTGCGACGCGCCGTAGAGATCGCGCTCGCGCTCCTTGCCGACGACGATGTTGGAGGCGGACAGGTTGGCGAGGATCAACGCGCCCGCCAGTGCCCCGATCGAGGAGGGCGGGATCGGCGCCCAATAGTCCTCGCAGATTTCGACATGGAAGATGAAGTCGGGCAGGTCGCTCGCGGCGAAGATCAGGTCGACGCCGAACGGCGCGGTCTGCCCCGCCACGGTGATGTCCAGCCCCGTCAGGCCGATCCCAGGCGCGAACCAGCGTTTTTCATAATATTCGCGATAATTGGGCAGGTAGCTTTTCGGCACCACGCCCAGGATGCGCCCGCGCGCGATCGCCACCGCCGTATTGTAGAGCCGCCCGTTGCGGCGGAGTGGCGCACCCACCAGCAAAACGGGTTTCAGATCGCGCGAGGCCGCGACGAGCGCGGCAAGCTCCGCCTCTACCCGATCGAGCAAAGCGTCCTGCAAATGCAGATCGTCGATCGCGTAGGAGGAAAGCGACAGTTCGGGATAGACGATCAGGTCCGCGCCCTCGGTATCGCCCCGGCGCGCGAGATCGAGAATCGAGGCGGCGTTGGCGGCGGGATCGCCCGCGCTCCCGCGCGGCGTCGCCGCGGCGACGCGCACCATGCCTTGCGCATGGATCGAGAAGAAAGCCGGATCGGTCACGCGGCGGCTCTGGCCGGCCGCTCGCCCATCAGGCTGGCGGGGCCGGCGCTCGTGATGTCCACCGTGATGAGATCGCCGATAGCGCCGCCATCGACCAGCACGGACTGGAGCCAGGGCGACTTGCCGAGCCGCTGCCCTTCGCGCTTGCCGCTCCGTTCGATCAGGATTTCGCAGCGGCGCCCGACGGTCGCCCGGTTGAACGCATATTGCTGTTCGGCCAGCAGCGCCTGCAACTGTTGCAGCCGCTCGTCCGCAACCGCACCGGGCACCTGATCGGCCATGGTCGCTGCGGGCGTGCCGGTACGCGGCGAATATTTGAAGCTGAACGCCTGAGCGTAGTTCGCGGCGCGCACCACCGCCAGCGTCTCCTCGAACTCGGTCTCTGTTTCGCCGGGAAAGCCGACGATGAAATCGCCCGAGACGGCAATGTCGGGCCGCACGGCGCGGACCCGATCGATCAGGCGCAGATAAGCGGCAACATCGTGGTTGCGGTTCATCGCCTTCAGGATGCGATCACTGCCCGCCTGCACTGGCAAATGGAGAAACGGCATCAGGCTTGCCACATCGCCGTGCGCGGCGATAAGGCCGTCGCTCATGTCGTTTGGGTGGCTGGTGGTGTAGCGGATGCGGGCAAGGCCGGGCAGCCGGTCGAGCGCGCGGATCAGGCCATCCAGGCCCTGCGCGCGGCCTGTCTCGTCCTCGCCCGTCCAGGCGTTGACGTTCTGGCCGAGCAACGTGATCTCGCGCGCGCCGCCATCCACCAGCGCCTTCGCCTCGTCGAGGATCGCGGCCCATGGGCGGGAGATTTCCGCGCCGCGCGTATAAGGCACGACGCAATAGGTGCAGAACTTGTCGCAGCCTTCCTGCACCGTCAGGAACGCGCCGGGATTGCCCGCGCGGCGCCCGGGCAGCGCATCGAACTTGGATGCTGCCGGCATGCCGGTATCGATTGCGGGCCTGCCCTTCGCCGCCTCGGCGATCAGCGCGGGCAGGTTGTGATAGGCCTGCGGGCCGACGACCACATCGACGGCGTGGGCACGGCGCGGCACCTCCGCACCCTCCGCCTGCGCCACGCAGCCGGCGACCGCGATCATCGGCCTGCCGCCATCGCGCCGAGCGAGCCGGCCGATATCGGAATAGACCTTCTCGGCGGCCTTCTCTCGGATGTGGCATGTGTTGAGCACGACCAGTTCGGCGTCGGCGGCGTCGGCCTCGCTGAGGCCCTGTGCCTCCAGCAGCTCGCCCATGCGCGCGCCGTCATAGACGTTCATCTGGCAGCCGAACGACTTGACGTGGAAGGTGGAGGGCAGGGGCCGGGTCATGCGCGGGACATAGCGGAGCCGCTCTCAACAAGGAAGCGGCCCGGCTTCGCCGAACCGCTTCCCGTCACCCGGATGGATGACGGCATCCCCTCCCGTTTGCGGAATCTTTGCTCCGCTCATTCAGCTGCACGGTGCCGCGCCGGGCTGCTGATGAAGGGCTAGCCCGGGGAAGGAGGGGCGACAAGACTGATCGATACGCCGAGTGTTAAAATACGATAAGAATATGGCGCGGCGGACACGATTGCGCTTCGGTATAACATTCGGCGGCCGATGAGGTGACGTGCGCGGCCGGCAACGCTATCCGCCGTCGGATGGCTTTTTCTGCTCCGCTCCGCCTCCTGCTTGATGGCGCCGCCCTGATCGCGAACTGGCGCTGGTTCTCGTCCCGTCACCCCCAAGCCGCCTGTGGCGCGGCGGTGAAGGCGGACGGCTACGGGCTTGGCGCGGCCGAGGTGGTTGCGCGGCTGGCGGCGGCGGGGTGCCGCGATTTCTTCGTGGCAACCTGGGCCGAAGCGATGGCGCTCGATCCGCTCCCGGCCGGCGCGGCGGTGTCGGTGCTGCATGGCGTCCGTGACGCCGACATGCCGGATGCGTTGGCGCATCCTGGGCGCCCCGTGCTCAACACGGCCCGGCAGGTGGCGCGCTGGCGCGAGGCGGGGGGCGGCCCGTGCGACGTGATGGTGGATACCGGCATGAACCGCCTCGGCCTTACTCCGAAGGAGGCCTGTTCGGGGCTGCTCGGCGGCCTCGCGGTGGAAACGCTGATGAGCCATCTGGCCTGCGCCGACGAGCCGGGCCATCCGCTCAACGCGCGGCAACTGGCTCGCTTTCGCGCCGTATGCGATGCGGTGCCGGCGCGGCGCTACAGCCTTGCCAATTCGGCGGGCGCGCTGCTGGGCCCGGCGTTCGGACTGGAACTGACGCGGCCCGGCCTCGGCCTTTACGGCGGGGCGCCGGGGCCGGAAGCCGAGGGCATACGCCCGGTCGTCGCTATTGAGGCGCAGGCGTTGCAGGTGCGCGCCGTCGCCCCGGGTGAGACGGTGGGTTATGGCGCGACGTGGCGGGCGGAGCGGCCTTCGCGTATCGCGGTGCTCAACCTCGGCTATGCGGACGGCATCCTCCGCCCGCTCGCCCCCGCGCTGGCCGCCCGGCGGGGCGATCACCGGCTGCCGGCGGTGGGCCGGATATCGATGGACCTGCTGGCTATTGACTGCACGGCCGATCCGTCGTTGCGCGAGGAGGACTGGATCGTCCTGGAGTTCGATCTATCGTCGCTGGCCGCGCGCTCGGGCCTCTCGCAATATGAACTGCTTACAGGGCTTGGGGATCGCTTCGAGCGGCGCTGGCGTTAGTGCGGGGCGGCTAGGCGGAATGGGAGAAAAGCGGTGGTGAGGGCGTGAAGCGGGTTGCCCGGCGGGCTGCCTCGCCGCTATCAGCGTCCGCGCATGGCTGACCTGCGCCCCGCTGCCGCGATCCTCGCCCCCTTCGTCGCGATCGGCCGCGCCGTCATCGCGATGTTTGCCGCGATCGGGCGCGTCGCGCTCTTCACGGGGCGCACCATCGGCCGCGGGCTGACGCCGCCTTATTATCCCTCGCGTTTCTTCGAGCAGCTTGCGCATATCGGCTGGTTCTCGCTGCCGGTCGTTGGCCTGACCGCGATCTTCACGGGTGCCGCGCTGGCGCAGCAGATCTACACCGCCGGATCGCGCTTCTCCGCGCAATCGACCGTGCCGGCGGTGGTGGTGATCGGCATGGTGCGGGAACTGGGGCCGGTGCTGGTCGGCCTGATGGTCGCGGGGCGGGTCTCTTCGGCGATGGCGGCGGAGATCGGGACGATGCGCGTGACCGAGCAGCTCGATGCGCTCGCCACGCTGCGGACGGACAGTTACCGCTACCTGATCGCGCCGCGCCTGCTCGCCGCCGTGATCGCGCTGCCGATCATGGTGTTCGTCGCGAATGCGATCGGGATCATGGGGGGCTGGCTGCTGGCGATCGAGAAGCTGGGGTTCAATTCCGCCAATTATCTGGATTTCACCCGCCGCTACATGAGCGTGGACGATTTCAAGATGGCGCTGGTCAAGGCGGGCGTGTTCGGTTTCTTCATCGCGCTGATGGGCTGCTATCACGGCGATCGCACGGCGGGCGGCGCGGCCGGCGTCGGCAACGCCACGCGCAACGCCGTCGTTTCCGCGTTCATGCTCATTCTGGCATCGAATTTCTTCATCACCGCGACGGCGTTCGGGTAATGGCGGAAAGCAAGATCGTCCTTCGCGACGTTGGCAAGGCGTTCGGCCCCAACCGGGTGCTGGACGGAGTCGATCTGGCGATCGAGGCGGGAGAGAGCCTCGCGATCATCGGCCAATCCGGCAGCGGCAAATCGGTGATGCTGAAATGCATCCTCGGGCTGATCCGGCCGGATCGCGGATCGATCCTCATCGATGGTGAGGAGATCGTCGGCCTTTCCGGCGCGGCGCTCGACCGGCGGCGGGCCAAGGTCGGCATGCTGTTTCAGGGCAGCGCCTTGTTCGATTCGCTCCCAGTCTGGCGCAACGTGACGTTTGGGCTGACGCAGGGCCGTGCCGTCAGTGGCGCCCGCATGCGCGCCATCGCCGAGGAAAATCTGGAGCGGGTGGGGCTGGATCGGCAGATCCTCAACCTCAAGCCAAGCGAGCTGTCGGGCGGCATGCAGAAGCGTGTCGCGCTCGCCCGCGCGATCGCGCTGCGGCCGGAAATCATTTTCTTCGACGAACCCACCACCGGCCTGGATCCGATCCGCGCCGATGTGATCAACGATCTGATCGTCAGCCTGGTCGACGATCTGGGCGTGACGGCGGTGACGATCACGCACGACATGGCCTCCGCGCGCAAGATCGCGCATCGCGTCGCCATGCTCTACCAGGGCAGGATCGTGTGGAAGGGCCCCCGCGATCGCCTTTACGACAGCGGCAACCCTTATGTGGACCAGTTCGTTCAGGGACGGGCGGACGGGCCTATCCAATAGACTGGCCCGATTAGAGTCAGTGAAATTGATCGTTGGTATCGATCAATGCCGCACGGTATAACTCTCTGACTTTCCAAGGGAGATTTGCGATGCTCGGTCGAACCGTTCCAGATGTTACGCTGAAGACTCGCGTGCGCGACGAAAGCGTGCCCGGCCCCAATCCGTTCCGCTGGCAGGATGTCCAGACAGGCGATCTGTTGGGCAAGGGGCGCAAGGTCGTCTTTTCGTTGCCCGGCGCCTTCACGCCGACATGCTCGACCGAACAATGCCCGGCCTATGAGCGGTCCTATGATGATTTACGGGCGGCGGGCGCGGACGAGGTCTATTGTATCTCGGTCAACGATGCCTTCGTGATGTTCCAGTGGGGCAAGAACCTCGGCCTCAGCAAGGTCAAGCTCCTGCCGGACGGCTCGGGCGATTTCACGCGGCGCATGGGCATGCTCATCAACAAGGATCATCTCGGCTTCGGGCAGCGTTCGTGGCGCTATGCCATGGTGGTGGATGAAGGCAAGGTCGTCGCCTGGTTCGAGGAGCCGGGCATCAACGATGTCGGCGCCGACGAGGATCCTTATGGCGAAAGCACGCCCGACAAGGTGCTGGCGTGGCTCAACGCCAACCCACGCTGATCGATTTGTCCCCGCCGCTTCCGTCCACAGGAACCATGCACTCCCCGCGCCGGTAAAGTTGCGCTAATCGCAGATTCGTAACAGTCCATGCGGACGGGGAAGGCGGGGAGAGACGGGTGCGCATTGCTGCTTTCATACTGCTGGCTGCACTGGTCGCGCCCGCGGCCGGGGCGCAGGAGCGGACGACGCCTTATTGGGCATCGATCGCGGCGGGCGAAGCGGTGATGCGCACCGGCCCCGATCGCAGCTATCCCGCGATGTGGCTTTACCGCCGCCGCGATCTGCCTGTGCGCGTCGTGCAGGTGAATGGCGCCTGGCGCCGGGTGCAGGAGCAGGACGGCACCACCGGATGGATGCTGGCGACGCTGCTGAGCGCGCGCCGCACGGCAGTCGTCGTCGGCGCCTATCGCCCGATCCGGGAAGAGCGCAGCGACGATAGCCCGTTGCTGTGGCAGGCCGAGCCCGGCGTGGTTGGCCGCATCACGCGCTGCGACGGGCGCTGGTGCCGCATCCAGATCGGCGAGCGGATCGGCTTCATCGGCCAGGACGGCCTTTGGGGCACCGATCCGCACGAGCGGATTCCCTGACGGGCGGGCGGCCACGGGCTGGTAAGGCGTCCCTTGCATCGCGCGCTTGATGGGAACAGTTCGATGGCGGTACGGTTCGGACTACCATGGTGCTCATCGCCAGCTACAATATCCGCAAGGCGATAGCCGCCGATCGGCGGCGCAGGCCGGAGCGCATTCTCGAAATACTGTCGGACCTCGAAGCCGACGTGGTGGTCCTGCAGGAAGCGGACCGCCGCTTCGGCGCGCGGCAGAGCGCGCTGCCGTTCCATATGCTGGCCGAACACAGCGTTTACCGGCCGGTGCCGTACGAAATGCGGAATGGCAGCAT
>Ga0164242_10003347_pt1 | contig 18349 bp, 14 predicted proteins | sample OricomgcompostMG_FD_108783 | JGI IMG/M metagenome (GOLD analysis project Ga0164242, IMG submission 108783) | Miracle-Growth compost microbial communities from Emeryville, California, USA - Original compost - Miracle growth compost (MG) ... | reverse complement strand
AGTTGGCACCTATGCAATGTGCGACTCGCTTCGTTTGAGGCAGAGGTTGGGGAGTCGCCAAGTGGTAAGGCAGCTGGTTTTGGTCCAGCCATACGAGGGTTCGAATCCTTCCTCCCCAGCCAAATATTGATTTCGCCCCCTCTCACACCATCTCATAGACAAGCCAAAACCCTTGGTTTATATTGCGTTTATGACTCAGTACGTCTCACCCCATTTCACCCAAGCTCACCACAAGTGGGGGTACATTTTTGCCAATGTACCCCCACGTCAAAAGTCGGTACCCCCACATGCCAATTTCTAATCCCGAAAAAGTCAAGGTCAGCAAGGTATCTCGGCCTCTGACTCAGCTGGCCGTTGTAAACGCCGAGCCCAAGGAAAAGCCTTATAAACTCTCGGATCAGCAGGGTTTATACCTGTATATCACCCCAGCTGGGGGTAAGAGCTGGCGCCTGAAGTACCGGCACCTCGGCAAAGAGAAGCTGCTGGTGTTAGGCACCTTCCCCGAAGTCACCCTTGCCGAAGCCCGCGAAAAGCAATTTATGGCCCGTAAGGCGCTTGCGAATGGCACTGACCCCGGTAAGGAGAAGCAGAAAAAGCACCATGACGCCCTGGAAGCCGCCAGCCGCACCTTTGAGAAGTGTGCTGAAGAATGGTGGGAGCGTAAAAAGCATGGTAACGACGAACGCTACACGAACTATATCATTCGGCGTATTCAACGTGACCTTATCCCCTGCTTTGGCAAAAAGCCCATCCACCTGGTCACCTCCCGTGACCTGATTGATGCCTTGCAAAAGGTCGAGGCCCGGGGTGCTCACGAGCTTTCTCGCCGCTTGAAGCAGTATGCCAGCGAGATTTTCCGCCAGGCACGGGCGATGGGGTACATCTCTGGAAACCCTGCCGAAGAGTTTGAGAGCCGCGACGTGCTGGTTAAGTACAAGAAGGGTCACTTTGCTGCAATTGAGGCCGATGAGATCCCCGCTCTGCTTGCTGCCCTAGAATTGAATAAGCCCCGACTGTATCGCCAGACCGTGCTGGCCGTGAAGCTGATGCTGATGACGTTTGTGCGGACGGGCGAGCTTATTAAGGCCAAGTGGGAAGAGTTTGACTTAGAGAAAGCTATGTGGTCGATCCCGGCCGAACGCATGAAGATGCGCAGACCACATCTTGTCCCCCTTTCGAGCCAGGCTGTTAAAATTCTGCGCGAGCTGCAAGAAATGAACAACGGCAAAGGTTATGTCTTTCCCGGTGTGTATGACCCGAAGAAGCATATGAGCGATAATACGATCCTCCAGGCACTGGCGGCATTAGGCTTTAAGGGCAAGATGACTGGGCATGGATTCCGAGCCTTGGCTATGTCCACCATCAAGGAAAAGCTCCATTACCGGCACGAGGTGGTAGATCTTCAGCTTGCCCACGCCAAGAAGGACAAAATTCAGGCCGCCTATGACCGGGCGCAGTTTCTGCCGGAACGGCAGAAGATGATGCAGGCCTGGGCGGATTACTTGGATCAGGTATAAGTAGCATGGCGTCATCACCAAAATTTAGCCTTCAAGATGATGGATACGTTCAGTTTGAAGAAAAGTTTCTTCAGGCTATTGGAGATTCAGGGAAATTCAAAAACATAGATCTGGAGAGAAAGAAGGCTTTCGCTGGATATGTTTTCGAAGAGATGAACTATTTACTTATGACCGGAACCGATAAAAGAAACATTCCAAACAAGCAAAAAAAACTATTGACCAAGGCTCGGGAAGCAGAGTCCTCGCTAAAGCAGCTTTTAGCTTACCAAAAAGCGGCACGTAGCGAGTTCAAGTCCATTACTCACCTTGTTTCCTTCATGGTTGATGACGCTCCTAAAAGCCCATTGAAGGAAGCCATGAAATATTTGGATGCTTATTGTGAAGCTTTAGAAAGGCTTCACAGCCCGATTAAACGAGGGCCATCAGATGTTATCTCTGTATTCGTAGCATCTTCCTTAGCCCAGCATTATAAAGATTACTTAGGTTTAGCGCCTGCCACATCCCGACCTATTAAAGGAAACAAGCAAGACAGTTACAGCATAATTAAACCCACACCGTTTGATAGGATTTGTAAACTTGTTGAAAGTTATTGGGGAATTTCGTTGGCTAGCTCTGCTAAAACTAAAGTTATCCGAGGGCTGAAGTAAGTATAATTAGGCATTTTCTTTTTTAAAATTCTGCGAATATACACCGTATCTCTTTCCCTTCAGCATAGGGACAAAGGAGATCACGCCATGTCAACCAAGCTTAAATTTATTCCTTCGGAAGTTAGCAATTTTGATCAGCTTCCTGATAGTGCAAACGTGCGCCTACCTGTTGTTAAACTTTTGTTTGGGTGTTCCGCCCCTACGATTTGGCGGTGGGTAAAGGTTGGCATTCTACCTCAACCCAGAAAGATAGGAGGTATCACTGTCTGGATGGCGGGAGAGCTTCGTGATTGCCTGCGTAATATTGGAGGTGAGAAATGATGCGCTCTCGCCAAAAAATGATGCTGTGCTTGCCCTACGGAGTGTGGATTGAACGCGATGGCTGGGTTTTGTTTAACCGCAAGTATCAACCCATCTGGCGCATTACCATGCACAACAAGATTACGGCAGTGCACCCGGATGAACGTATCAATTACGAAAAACAAGAATTTTTGTATAACGACAGCAATCCGCCTTGGCTCAATCGAGACTCTTATCGCAAGTGTCGAAACATTTTGAATATGTTTGGCATCCCTGAAGATAGGTTGCCACTTGCTTATATGATTGCTCGGGGACTTAAATCCAATGACTAAATTTTCTCATTTGGAAGCCCATGCACTTAAGTTGATGAATCATGGTTATCACATCGTCCCCATCATGCGAGGAGAAAAGCGTCCTAACGTGCCGGGATGGCAGAATATCGTTGCCACAGAAGAACTGGCGGCAGAATGGAGTAAAAATCATACGGGTTGCGGCATCCTTGCTAGAAACACCGTAGGAGTGGATCTGGATATCCTGGAGCCTGAACTGAGTGAGGACATGGCTTCTTTTGTTCGTGAACTCTTGGGATGGAGCCCTTCACGTGTTGGCAAGGCACCCAAACAGCTTTTGCCTTATCGGTGTGAAGTGCCTTTTAAGAAGCTGGCCTCGCCCCGCTACCGTTCACCGGATGGGCAGGAGCACCGCGTGGAGATCCTAGCAGACGGGCAGCAATTCGTAGCAGCTCATATCCACCCGGGTACCCTACAGCCTTACCTATGGCACAACCAGCAGGGTGAGACGACCGAGTGTCTGGATATTCCTCGCAATGACCTGCCCGAGATCACGGAAGAGAATGCACGCAAAATCGTCGATGAGTTTCTCCGCCGCTGCGAAGCCTTGGGCTGGGAGAGGATTGGGCAGGCGGCCAATTCGTCTGCCGGTGAGCCGGAGAGTTTTGTACCGTTGATGTGCCCCGAAGAAGAGATTCCGGTGTTAAAGGAGGCGCTTTTCACCATTTCGGCAGATGACCGCGAGGTGTGGATCAAAATCGGCCATGCGCTCAAGTCTCAGGGGGATACCGGCTGGCCTTATGATCTGTTTATGGAGTGGTCGGCCACCTCATCTGTTCATAACCCCGAGCCGGATGAAGAGACCTGGATGTCGTTCAAGCCCACCCGTACGGACTACCGGGTAATTTTTGCCGAAGCTCAACGGCGCGGTTGGAATAACTCAGGAAATGCATTGCAACGCGCAATTAAAGCCTTGGCAAAGCTCAGCCATCTTGAATATGAGCAAGTGCGCAAAGAGAAGGCTAAAGAGCTTGGGCTCCGTGCTCCTGTGCTGGATAAGCAGGTTGAAGCCTTGCGGGAGTCGCTTGAAGAGGAAAAACCCAGCCCGTCTTTTGGTGATCCGGTGGAGCCTTGGCCTGAACCGATCATTCTTTCTCAACTGCTGGATGATATCCGGCATACGGTAGGCCGGTATGTGGTGTGCGATGAAGAGACGAAAATTGCTTCCACGCTCTGGATAAGCATGACCTGGGTGATGGAGCATGTACAGGTGGCCCCGATTGCCGCCATAACCGCACCGGAGAAACGCTGCGGTAAGACGACGATGTTAAGTATTCTCGGAAAATTAGTTTGTAATCCGATGATGGCTTCCAACATCTCTCCAGCAGCCATTTACCGTGTCATTGAACACTTTAAGCCGACTCTCTTGATGGATGAAATCGACACCTTCATTAACGAAGATAATCCAGAAATTCGAGGAATTTTAAACTCTGGACACACCCGCGATATGGCCTACGTCGTTAGGAATGTGGCGAACGGTGAAGACTTTATTCCTACCCGCTTCTGTACTTGGGGAGCCAAAGCAACTGCCGGTATCGGTGAACCTCCTGAAACCATGAAAGACCGTTCGGTCTGCCTGCGCTTGCGTCGTAAAACTGGTGGAGAAAAGGCGGAGCGCTTGCGTTATGCGCCGAAAGATCTGTTCGTCGACATTCAGCGCAAACTGGCAAGGTTTGCGGAAGATTATGGGGAGGCTATCCAAGAAGCCCGCCCTGACCTTCCCGATGCCCTTAACGACCGAGCGCAAGACAATTGGGAGCCCCTGCTGGCCATTGCTGATCTTGCAGGTGAGGATTGGGGCCGCATTGCTCGGGAAGCAGCGCTTAAAATTTCCAGCACTGAAAATGAACCGGCCTCACTTGCTACCGAGTTGCTCCGTGATATCCAGCAGGCTTTTAGCGAGCGTGGAGAACGGCTCTGGACGAATGAGTTGCTTGATTACCTTACCCAGCATGAGGAGCGCCCTTGGGCAACCTATAACCATGGTAAACCGATCACTCCTTCTCAAATTGCTAAATTTATGAGGGATTTTGACATTGCTTCAGTTGATATTAAGAAAATGCGGCAAAACTTGAAAGGATACCGCTTGGAGCAGTTTACGGATGCTTTCCGGCGCTATTTGCCTCCTGCACAGCTGGAAAATGCCGCTACCGCGCTACCTGACGCAGATTATCTTACAGATGAGGTAGCGGATGAGCTTGAAGGTAGCGCTACCTTGATTGATGGCGCTACCCAAAAAGCCTTGGAAGAGCTTGTATAGTAGCGAAGTAGCGGTGATTTAAGATGGCAAGGAACAAATTAACCAACCAGATAAAGGACAAGATTCTCGAACGCCTGACGGAAGGACGTTCTCTCCGTGAGATCTGCCGGGATGCCGATGTGTCGGTTACGCCTGCTGCTGTGCGTAAAGCTGCGGTCTTTGATACCAGCTTTGGTACCCAGTACGTACGCGCGCGCGACCTTGGGCTTGATGCCATGGCTGATGAGATTTTAGAGATTGCCGACGACTCCCGTGGCGACTGGGTGCAGAAGGTCAACAAGGACGGCAGCGTTGAGTGGGTTTTCAACCACGAGCATGTCCAACGCAGCCGCCTGCGCTGCGACACCCGCAAGTGGTACTTGAGCAAGCTGGCTCCGAAACGTTACGGCGACCGCATCCAACAGGAAGTGACGAACCCTGGTGGCAGCTTTAGCGGGCTTTCGCAGGAGCAGGTGGCCCTGCGTCTCACTCAAATACTTGAAGCAGCTCAGAAGCGAGCGGAGAAAGCTAAGTTGCTGATGGCCGCTTAAAGTGGCCACAAAGGTCTCCATCTGCCTGTCAAAACCCAACGGAGTAGATAAAAAGCAAGGGACGGAAGAGACATCGTGAAGATAGCCGCAGCCCATATAAGGAGCGCTTGCCGGTCGAGTTCTTCTTGGTTGTGTTTGGCGAGAACAAGGCCAAGGTTGGAAGACTTGCTATAAAAAGCTAATTTTCTTTGACGAATAACATGAGGATACTTTATAGTTCAATAACTTATTTAATGCATAGCCTTAACCAATCAAACGAACAAAAAGCGCCCCACAATGAAGGTCCATAGCCTCGAGATTAAAGGATTCCGCGGTATCCAGTCCGGAACCATTCACTTCGGCGATTTCACGGTACTGATTGGACAGAATAATTCGGGAAAGACAACGATCATCGAGGCACTTGCATTGCTTCTTGGAAGGGACAAGCTGGTTAGGGCGCTCACAGAACATGATTTTTGGGGCTCAACACCAACTGCCACCAGTCGTATCCAGATCATTGCAACGATATCCGGCTTCACACCAAACGATCCTGCCCAACACACCCAGTGGTTCCGGTCAGGCCGGGGTATTCCCAAATGGATATGTGCGAATACAGGGCAGGTTAAGGCAGTCAGTGGAGGAGCCAACGACCAACTAGCCTGCCAGATTGCGTTTGCAGCAAGGTTTGATATTGAGACGCTTGAAGTCGATACCTGTCGTTATTTTTACGACGACAGTGCAATCCTAGATCCTTTCGACGAGAGTAATTCACTCACGGCTTTACCCACTGCGCTGTTCAAAGAAGTTGGTTTCTTCTTGGTTCCTGCGAGCCGAACCTGGGATCGGATGATCTCGTTTGGATCCGAACTTTTCAGGCGAGTTGTTGCCTACACTGGCGGAACCCCTGCGGAGGCAGTGATAGAAGAGCGTGATCGACTTCGATCACCGGCCGCGCCTCTAGAGGCGGATACGAAGATCAAACCACTGGTCGACGCCATCAGCGCAGACTTGAAATCCCTGTTCGGACGTCAGTCAGATTTAAAACTCCGGCTTACCAGCACAGATAGCGAAGGGGTCCTCGAAGCTGTGTTTCCCCATTTTGCGGAAGATGGGGGCATTGCTCTCCCCTCGCGCAGACACGGCAACGGCTTAATATCTCTTCAAACGTTGGTCCTGTTGATGCGATTTGGTAACCTTCGTGTGGCGAAGAATGAAAATTTCCTCATGGCAATCGAAGAGCCAGAACTTCACGTGCCGCCGCCTCAACAGCGAAAACTACTACACTTGATGCAGTCATTGACCACGCAAGCCGTTATTACGAGCCACTCTCCCGCTGTTGCGGCCATGGCATCTCCTCACCAACTTTTGCTGGTGTCTAATACTGGCGGCAGTCTTCGAGCCGTTCCATTACTCGCCAAGCCACTCGATACCAGTGCGACTAACTTGGAGAGGGGCCTTTTCCTCTCAGACCGTGATGTCACCATTACAGCGATCATGCACCAGCGTGTTATTGTTCCTGAAGGGAAGCTGGACGCAAGATGGCTCAGATTATTCGCCAGATTGGCGGATATCTCAGCAAATACTTTGGTAGCTAACGCTGTTAATTTTACTCACGAGGTGGGGGTTATCCCAACACGTGACGCCCAGGTTGTGCAGACCTTCGGCCTTCTTCAGACGGTACACCCGTCCATCATGTGCTTAGTTGATGGCGATGCTCAAGGATCTATATATGCCAACCAATTGGCGGCGTTACCAACACCCCCAACAAACATATTCCAGTGGCCTTCTGGCTGGGTATTAGAGGATGCGGTGTCGTGGATTGTTGAAGCCGATCCGTCAGTGTTAGCTGACACACAATTAGTGGCTGCAGGAGTACCTGGCACAGTACCGGCATTTTTAGCTGCGTTAAAAATTGCTCCGCTGAAGGGCGATGACGTGATTGCCGACCTCATCGCTGACGCTATAAGCACAAAAGTAGCTTGCATGAAACGAGTTCGGCATATCTTGCAAGTGATTGCGGACATTGCTGCGGGTCGCCCAGTCAGTACAGCAGCGGCTGTCCCAACCGTTATTACAGGCTCTACCTCTAAACTCTGGACATTCCAGCATGTCGTTCCAGGGCTTTGAAGGACCAGCTGGAACTGGAAAAACTCATCGGCTGATCGAGGATATGGTCGCATGGGTGACAAGTCACCCCCTCAAGCCACACCAGCAAGTTCTCGCACTAACATTTATGCATGGCTCGCGGCGACGCCTCGACCAGCGTCTGTCATCTATTCCCTCATTGCGGGGCCGTTTCTCATGCATGACCATTGATAGTCTAGCGGAGCAGCTTGTTGACCGATGGAGGTCTCTTTGTATCCATCACGACCTTGTTCCAGGCAATTTCGAAGAAACGGTCGATTCCGCGGCCCACCTATTAGAGCAGCGCATTGTTGCGCAGTGGCTCGCGGCAACGTTTCCCGTCGTTGTAGTTGATGAAGCTCAAGAGCTAACGCCTGCCCGATTACGCCTTGTGCAAGCTGTAGTTCCGCATACACAATGCTTTGTCGCGGCTGACGAGTTCCAGTGCTTAAGTGATGAGATCGATCCAACACCATTTAGAAATTGGTTTGCGACTGGGCAAATAACGCAGTTGACCCAAGTCCGGCGAACGAATGAACAGGGGCTTCTAGATGCAGCTATCGCGTTGCGGACCGGCATGGCTCCCACCAATGGCCCAGGCCTACAAATCGTTTATAAATTCAAAAATCAGGTACCCTTTGCTATTGGGTACGCACTTCATAATGGCTTACGAAAGGGTGGAGATGTTGCCTTAATCGTCGCCCCTTCAGCCAAGAGATGGGCTGATGAACTCATTCCACGCTTTACCACTGGCTTCAGGTCTTCCAGTTCAAACCAAACCGTATCTGCCCTTCGAATAGGGTGGGAAACACGACCCGATGATGAAATAGTGCAGGTAATGGCTGGTATAGCAGGAACAGGTAGCATTCCTTGTGACACTATTTTAAGCGATTTGGCTGCGGTTTCCGACCCACCGCCATGGCAAGCTGATGTCATCCAGGCAATCACACATCAACGCCAAGCATGCGGCCAATTGGCGTGGACCAAAGCAGCGTTACAATCGCTCGTGGAACGGAAAGCTGCAATCCACCGCGCTTATGGATACAATCGACCAGGCGGAATACCCGTAATGTCTATTCATGGTGCTAAGAATAGACAATTCCAGCATGTGGTGGTCTTGTGGCCTCCAGGGGTTCGCGGTGATGACGATCAAAAGCGTCGGCTTCTCTACAACGCCATCTCACGTGCGCAAAAGTCATGTACGGTCTTTGTCCGAACAGAAGAACTATTGAGAGCCCCTCCTTTCGCCTAAGACAAAGTACAAATATCGAGCTTTCAGCTTGTTTAGGGTAAGAGAAAAGAGCCTAGATCTGAGGCTCGATTTTCCCGACTCTTGGTTCATAGGCCGATTTTGTTATTGTCCCATCTTTGATCCTATTCACAGCTTCATCAATCACAGCCAACGGTACCAGAAACCACTCTCGGGGGATGATCGGGTTGCCAAAACGGTCTTTGATTTCCACGCTTAATTTTGCGGGTTCGAAGAACCGGTGGATCAGGTTCTCTAACTTCGTCCTATTGATGTTAGAAAGCTTATACGTCGCAATCACTTCCACATCTGCCATCAGGAAGGTGGGGTCCATTTTGGCGTTGGCAATTCGCCGTTGGATATCTCCGCCGGTAACACCGATTTTATGTATAACTTCACGGTGTTCTTTAATAAACGGGTGGTCACAGTTACTCCGCAGCACATAGATCGTGCCACTCTCGAGGTCATCCTCTTCCATCACATCAGCAAACAGGGGGCCAGCGTGAGGATCGGTAATACGGCGACCTGCTTCATCTTTGTAGAGCGCCCGTTGTAGGGAGCGGCGCAACAGGTTGCTCTCTGTACCATTGTTATAAACAACCCGTAGCCGCGCGTCGGATTCCCCATTAGGTGCACGAATTTCTTCACCTATTTCGGCAACGTAGGCGACCTGCCCCCCTAAAATAAAGAAATCACCTTTCTGAACTTGGGCGTTTTCCATAAACTCAACCGTCTTACGAATCCCTGCATTCAGGTCATCTTGGACCTTAGCAAATATGGGTTTAAAGGTATCAAAGTCAGCACAAGGCTCGCGGCGAGCAATCTCTTCTGCCGCTTTCACTTCGGCCCGGGGGCGGACGTGGATTAGCTTAGTGATATCATTTTCCTCAACTCCCAACTCCGAAAGTAACGCTTCATCATCCATATCGGTCAAGGGCTCCAGAGTGGTGCTAACGCTATCCAAAAGCCCATGTTTATCCAAACCTACAAGCGCTGCCCGGCACTCATCTGAAGCACGAATACGGTCGAGCCGTACAGCATATAAACGCTCAAAAATATCTTTGTCCTCACCATGGGCTGGGGCACGGCCATGCTCTTCGAAAAAGCGTTCGATATCTTCAAAACCCGCAATGATGCGCTCTTCTCGCGGAGTTTTAGAAGACTTTGGCGCTGTAGCAGCTTCAACCCCTAGAGCACCAAGCAGCTCGTCATCGGTCATATCAACCATTTTTAGCCTCCATGGTCTTCTTCTGCAGGAATGCTACCCCTTCGGCCATCTTCTTCTCCCAAGGATCCTGGGCGGTTAAGGATGGCAAACGGCCTCGCTCTTGCTTGAACTTAAGGGCACGTTTGGCAAGTTCCCGCGCTTCCTCCAAGGTTAAGTTTACCTTCTTACCGGCGATGACTGAGGCTACTTTCTTCAAGCTGTCCTCATTCATGGCCTTAGCCAAAATGGAGTAAGCCTCCCCAAAAGGATTGATCCGGTCGATGAGGTCGATGTCCAGGTCGCGCACATCCATGGCAAACTTACGCACCCCATCCAGTAGGGCAGTATTGCCCTTGGCGCTTTCTCCGCCGGAGTTCAGTAGCTGCTTGGCCTGTTGTGTGAGGTTTAAGGCTGCAATGGCATGCTGGCGGATGGCTTCTTGGTCTTGTTCGTCTAACTCAGGGTATTTGTCCTTCACAATTTTGCCCATCCGCACCTGGGTCAGCTCCTCGGGTACCATTTCGGTATCGAACAGGCCACGCTCCAAGGCTGTCTTATCTTGTACAAAGGCGGCAATCACCTCGTTCAGGTCTTCCCGGCAAATACGCGTGGCCTCTTTGCTGGTCGGCTCGGTGAGCCCCTTGATCTCAATTTGGAATTGTCCTGTTTCCTGATTAAAACCCACGTTCTCCTTTTTGGGGTCATACCCACCTTCGCCGTAGTCAAACCCATCCACAGGGCCGCTGGCCGGGCTCTTAGGGGTAAAGTTAAACTTAGGCGCCAGTACCTGCTCCATGAGCAAGCTGGCGGCAATGGCCTTGAGGGTATCGTTTACGGCATCCGTCACCGCCTGTTCGGTGGCATCGGGCTCGGCAATCAAGTTGGTGAACTTAGCCCGGCTCTTGCCTTTGGCATCGCGGGTGGCCCGACCGATGATCTGGATGATTTCCGTCAGGCTGGAGCGGTAGCCAATAGTGAGGGCATGCTCGCACCAGATCCAGTCAAACCCCTCTTTGGCCATGCCTAGGGCGATGATGATATCGACATGGTCGCGGTTATTCTTTTGTGCTGGATCTTTCAGGGCCGCCAACACTTTGGTGTGCCGGTCCGGGCCATCATCCACTAAATCTGCAATTTTTAGCATGTAGCCATCGGCCCGCTCCACCAGGTCAAAACCGGTGACCGAGTCTTTGCCCTTCCAAGTCCCTAGAACTTCCATGATTTCCCCGACCTCTTTGAGCTTATCGCCCAGGCTTTCACGCGCGTTAACATTGGGGATGTGGACGATGGTTTTAAGGCTGGGGTCGAGCACTTGAGCAATGTCATCCACATAAGAGCCACTGTAGAAGCAGTAGGCGATATCCAGCTGCTTAAGGTACTGGTAGCCGTTGAGCTGCTCGTAATAGGTGTAGGTGACAGTCTCGAAGCGGGACTCGTCCGTGGGAGACAGTACAGCCTCGGCATCACCCCGGAAATAAGAGCCCGTCATGGCCACAATGTGCACTTTGTCCCTCTGAATGAATTGGCCTAAGTGGCTGCCAAGTTTGTTATCCGGGTTAGCACTGACGTGGTGAAACTCATCCACAGCAATCAGGCAGTCATCAAAGACCTCAACGCCGTAGCGGTCTACGGCAAAGCGGAATGTGGCGTGGGTGCAGATGAGGATGCGGTCCTCGCTGTTCAGGAAGGCTTTGACCGAGTCCACCTTTCCACCGTTGTCGGCGTCGGCGGCATTACAGAGATTCCACTGGGGAGTAACTTGCCAGTCGGCCCAGAAGCCAAACTTACTCAACGGCTCGTCGTTAAAGCTGGCGCCGATGGAACGCTCTGGAACGACAATAAAGGCTTTTTTGAGCCTTTGGTTGTGGAGTTTGTCCAGGGCTATAAACATCAGCGCACGGCTCTTGCCAGAGGCAGGGGGCGACTTGATGAGCAGGTACTGCTCGCCGCGCTTTTCATAGGCGCGTTCTTGCATGACGCGCATACCCATCTCATTAGCCCGGGTAGAGCTACCATTGGCGGCGTAGGTAACGCTGACGGAGGGGACGATATTGTTTGCTACCATGGCTACTTCTCCTAGTCTTTAAAGATGGAATGGCCCAAGCCGATCAATTGGCACTGAGATCTGTTGATAATATCAGCAATAACCTTTTGTTTGGCTACGGCCCGAATGCACATAAACTGATTCCTATACTTCTCTAACCGGCAAAGGAGATCGGTTCCAAAATCGAGAAAAACCGGACATCTAGCCTCCATCCAGGCAACATGTGGCCGCTGCCAAAGAAAAGGGTAATGCCCTGTACAATATGGTTGAAGCTGTCCCCGAATTCTAGCGGTGTCATGGATACGTACTAGATCTCGACCAGTCCTAGCTTTTAGGTTTTCTGCTTTAGACCAGTACATCATGCAAGAACGTTCATTATTTGTTGGAATAAACATAATATCTTGCAATTCTGGCACGTTAGGCTCTGGCAAAGGTGTGTGCTTGAGGATTTTAAATCTTTTTAGGAATTTCTCACCATTCACAATCCAAACCATGTTTTTGTAGAATTGCTCCCGTGAACACAGCTCCTCAAGGCTAATGGGAGAGTTTTGGACTTCGACAACAACATTGTGGCTTGTTTTAATGTCGGCCTGGTGCTTTTCGCCGGTTACATCACATGTATGAACGATTTCCCTAAATGATTCGGGAAACTGCTCTTTCCAGCGGCGATGCCATTCGGTTTCGTTTTCCCACCAAGGGTCACACTCCATTTTGGAGCGATGGGCCCAGTGCCAAATTTTTACCTCACCACATTTGGCGTGGGTATCTGCCCCACACACCGCACATGTTCCCTTACCCTTGGGAAAGGGAGGTAAGCGTTCGCCATTTACGAGGGAGTACTGCATGGCGCCTATTTCTTCTTAGTCATCTTCGTATAAAGCTCAAAAAGCTTCTCCAGCCGCTCGGTGTCATTTTTAAAGCGGCGGCCGATGTAGATGCGCTCCAGAACCTCATCGTTACGCTCATGTGCGTGGCGGAGGTTGTCGGGCATGGTCTCAGGGTCATACAGATCGGCAATAGTGGCGGGGAAGTGGGCCTCCCGTGCCAGTAAGATGTCCTCGGCGCAGCGGGTCAGGTCGGCTTTGTTTTTCTGGGTGAGTGCGGGGACGGGGAAGGTATTCCATCCTAGAGTGTTAGAGTAGGAAAAATCAGTCCTCATCCTCACGCATACGGTACCAATCCATACCCAGTGCATGCGCGAAGCAACTAGGGCCATATTCCAAAGAGGGGCATCAAACAGTGCATAAATCTTATTGGTTACGGTACTTTTGTTACCAATTAAACCACATGGAAGGAAGTCACGATTTTCGGAAGTAATTGCTGGAATAGCAATTGCATGAGCTTTCCCAATATTCATTTCCCGCATTTGATGTGAGCGTAATGCCATAGATCTGGCTCCATCATCAGAACTTTCAAGGCGCATCTTGCGGACCCCTTCAATCCGGCTACGTATTGAAGGGATAGCCATAGCTTCATCGAGGTGTTCATCTTCAATCCAGAGACAATAGCGTGTAAGGCCTCGTATAAACTCAGCAGAGCCGTAGATTCTGCGAATAAACCGTAATTGTTGTTCGGACGTTAAGCCAAGCCGAATAAGTTCGTCTTCATCCAACAATAAGTGGCCACCATCTACAGGCTTGTTACCAAAGCTCATGTCGGCAAGGTTAGATAAAGAACTACTGCGCTTGTTTACAATTACATCCGTCCCTGAAACAAGGTAAGCATTGATGTGGTCCACCTTCTTCTCGAGAGTCTCTCCATCTAGTGCGATCGAAAACAAGCGCCGATCCCTGCCTGGGTTAGCAGTAATACCGATGATGGCAACTGTTACTCCTGCATTGTGGCTGGCCAAATTCCTCCATTTAAATGAAATATGGGCAAAAGCGATCTGGTGCCCTGTTTGAAAAATCAGTGGCCAAAGGATGGGTACTTGCTGCCCCTGACAAATACTATTTGTCGATACAAATGCAGCGACTGAATTTGTGTGGGTGCCATAGTCCGCTGCCTTCATAAACCACCCGGCTACGTAGTCGAGGGACTTCCAGTTTTTCGTGTGCGTGTCAAAAATTGCCTTAAGGTCAGACTTTTGTTCACCTGTTTGCCACGTTGAGCCTAGATAAGGCGGATTGCCGCAGATATATGTTTCCCCACCTTCATTCTCGAAATCAATCTGAGCCTGGTCCAGCGGAGTATTGAAGAGATCATCCCCCTGCAAACGGACTGCTGTACCGGTAGGCGGGCAAATGGTGAGCCAATCCAGGCGGAGTGCGTTTCCGCATGTAATCCAGTTTTGGTTATTAAGGGGAAGGAATTCCGCCAAAGCCAACTTTTCACCCCGATACAGCACATCGCACTGATACTCGGCGATGATGAGGGCCAGGCGCGCAATCTCGGCGGGGAAGTCCTTCAGCTCAATCCCCCGAAAGTTAGTGAGGGGGATTTCGGTATGGAGGTTGGGCTCGCCACGGCGTTTGTTGATTTCAGCCTCTATGGCCCGCATTTCCTTATAGGAGATAACCAGGAAGTTGCCCGAGCCACAGGCGGGGTCAAACACCCGTATCCGCGCCATGCGCTTACGAAGGTTCAGCAGGGCTCGGGGATTATCCCCGGCTACCTCAAGCTGCGCGCGTAGGTCATCAAGGAACAGAGGGTTCAACACCTTCAAGATGTTCGGCACACTGGTGTAGTGCATGCCCAGGTCACCGCGCTCCTCGTCATCGGCCACGGCCTGGATCATTGAGCCAAAAATATCGGGGTTAATCCTCTTCCACTCCAGGTTGCCCACATGCAGCAGGTAGGATCGGGCAATACGACTAAAGCGCGGAACTTCGGTGGTGCCAGAGAACAAACCCCCATTCACATAAGGGAACCCCTCTGCCCAGCGCGGTAGCTTGGCCTCACGCCGGTCGGCAATTTTGGTGTTCATGGCGCGGAAGATTTCACTCATCACCTCGTGAGTGTTGGAAGAATCCTTGGCACTCATCTGGTCGATGGTGGCAGTGAACAGGCTCTGGCCGTTAAAAATCCCCGTATCCTCGGCAAAGAAGCAGAAGATCAGCCGCGCCATGAAGTGGTTCATGTCGTGCTTGCGCTCTTTGGTGGCCCACTCTGGGTTATCCTTCAAGAGCTCCACATACAACCGGTTGAGGCGGCTGGTGGCGCGGATATCAAAGGCACTTTCACGGATTTGCTTAACGGTGCTGATCCCGGCCAACGGTAGAAAGAAGCCAAAGTGATTGGGGAACTCAGGATAGGTGCAGGCTACGGTCTCGCCGCTGTTAAGGTCTTCAGCCTGGAAATCCTCGCCATCGGTTGCCAGGATGAACTTAGCCTTCTGGCGGGTAGTTTGAGGGCTTTGGCGCAACTGGGTTAGGGCTTCGGCTACCCCGCCTACAGGTGCCACGGCTATGTGGATGTTGTTGTGCTGCAGGACACCACCGGGAACGTCGGACTTGTTGGAGTTCTTCAACCGGTTGATGACCGTGGCCTTGTTGCCAAAGGCTTCTAAAAACGCATAGGGGAATGCCGTCGCGTCGAAAGGCTGCTCGGCAAGCAGCGATATGGCCTGTTCAATTTCGACTGCGTTCATATTGAAGGATCCCTAAAATACGTCGTCAAGGCTTCGTGCCTGGGTTAATTTTTCAAATGTTGTGTAACGATGCCCCTGTGGGGCCGTAACTTTACCCTGTTTTACTAATGGTATTGGCTTTTGAAGTGGTTGGGCTTTCCCCTTAAAATTCACCACATACTTACCTGATTCTCTCCATGGTTCGATGGAAGCAATTTCTGCAAAGTGAGTTATGGCTGAAGTAGGAGCTGTCACATACGAGGCGATGTATTTCAAATTATGGAGCATCGAGGGGTGAACCCTGATCTGATACCAACGATCTTCACCCAAAAAGACTTCTTTAAAACCTTCCTCCTGGGCAGGAACCACGATGGTATCTAATTCACCTGTAGCGACAGGACCACTTACCTGGGGAGCTATTTCTTCTATGTCTTCTAGGAAGGGTTCAAAATCATAAAGTCGTTCCCCTTGAGCATTGCAATAACGACGCAAAGTAAGGGTCTCAACTACAAAATTGAACTTTTTCGCCAATACATTGCTTAGATTGTCCTCAAGCTCATCAATTATAACCAAAGCTCCAAACGGAGAATCATAGACAAGCTTTTCGAGTAATAAGTCCATGTTGTCTAAGCCAAAGGCTTTAGCGTAGGTCTCACACTTCTCGCGAGCTAGTGGCTCTTGTTCAATCGCCTCCCTAAGGACTTTCTTTACTTTCTGAGGATCAGACTCAAAAGCAAGGTTAAACTCCAATATCTGGACAGCTATGTGTTTGAGAGGATGGTGGCTAGCAAGCTCAACTTCTACAACGTACAATTGGGGTTTCTTGGGGCTAGAGAGATCCAACAGATACCCATCGGGGATGTTTTGCTTTTGGGCGCCGATACGGCGTTTTGTATCAAAATAGATACGTTTTGGTCCAAACAAGACATGTTTGACCTCGGCAATCCCTTGCTCAAGTTCAGCTTCAGTCTGATAGCGATCAAGCTTGTATGATCCTCGTTGCCCCCACAGCATGATTAATTCTCCGACTTCGTCTTTTCCCACCCAGAACCACGCCCTTTGCCAGTGGCGTGGATGTGGCCTTCTTCACCCAAGGCTGAGAGGGTATTACGGATGGTTTGCGCCGGAATTTGAGGGCACAGAGCAATGACGTCGGCAGCCTTGAAGGCGTTGGGTAAGCGGCCTATAGCTGCCATGATCTCTTCGGTACGGGTAGGCAGGTTCACCTGGCCAGTTTTATCCTCAAGTTCACGGTAGGCGGCTAAGAGCACCTGGGCCAAGTAGCGCAGCCAAGGGTTGAGGTCATGTTTGCCTTCGTGCCACCCTTTATCTGACGCGGCCAAGGCATGATAATAGTCGGCCTTCGTATTTTCTATAATGCGTTCAAGGCTGATGAACTGCCCCACTTGGAAGTCGGCCTTATACAGGAGCAACAAAGTCAGCAACCGGGCGGCTCGGCCGTTGCCGTCATGGAAAGGGTGAATGCACAGAAAATCGAGTACGTAGGCAGCGATGAGCAACAGCCGGTCGTTCATGACGTCGTTCCAGGCGTTTTGGAAGCCTAATGCAAGGTCTCCCATCTCTTTCTCCACCAAGTAGGGCGGAACCGTCTCAAAACGCACTTCCTGAGTTCCATCCGGATAAGCGGCAATAATGTGGTTGGGCGAACGCTTCCATTCACCACCAGGCTCCGGGGAGAAGCGCATGAGATCACGATGGATTTGCCGAACCAAGTTTGGACTCATCTCCATGGCGTTGTGGTGCTGATGGATCTGGTCCAGTGCTTGCTTGTAGCCCAGGACTTCCTGCTCGTCGCGGTTCTTGGGTTGGGCCCCCTCCCGCAAAACCGCATCGACGCGGTCGGCGGTCAGGATTACCCCTTCAATACGGTTAGAATAGTCAGCGCTTTGGATAATAGCGCTTTGGCGGAGCTCCTTTAACAGCTCAGGAATAGCCTCCTGGTAAAGAGCCTGTTTACCCTTATACTCATGAACTTTGGCCAAGACCGCCATCGTTTCACGATCTAGTTTAATCTTTTCCAGGTACTGCGGGGAAAAGGAGCGGCTCATGGGCGTGAACATACCACGGCATAAGACGTTTTGGTATATTATAAGACGTCTTTATTTGTTAACTTATTACTATTCATATATTTAAAATATACCATGCATAACTACAATCATACTAACGTTCAAATATCTAAGTATATTAAAGCTGCTTAACTAAAAGTTAAGGCGCTATCTTTTCCTTAGCATGTCTCTAACGAAAAGATAGAAATCGGTTGAGGTTGAGGTGGTTGGCAAATATATGAAAATCATGTACTTTAAATGGGCCATTCGCCGCTTCGAATCCTGCATACAGCGTTGATTGTTCGGGGTATAAGTGGGGGTATGGCGAATGTACGAATTGTTGATAACCCTTAGCAGGGTTGACGGATTAGCCTAAGTTAGGCTTCTTCCTCCCCAGCCAATTTCTATAAAATCATGATATTGCGAATGAAAACGTGAGAACCCGGGTGGGTTCGTAGGCGTTTCGCGCTGCCTAACTGGGAATTAAAAGGGAATTTTGTAATGTTTT
>Ga0164242_10003346_pt1 | contig 18351 bp, 21 predicted proteins | sample OricomgcompostMG_FD_108783 | JGI IMG/M metagenome (GOLD analysis project Ga0164242, IMG submission 108783) | Miracle-Growth compost microbial communities from Emeryville, California, USA - Original compost - Miracle growth compost (MG) ... | reverse complement strand
CCAATCGGCGGAGTGGGGCAACCAGATCCGCTCTTATGTACTGCATCCGTACAAACAGGTCAAAGACTTGCGTACCAAATACGAGACTTCCGATCCCGACAAAGTCTTGGGCGGCGATCTCGATCCGCTCATCGACGCCTACCTGAACCATGCGCTTGGGCAGTAGTCCTTATGCTATCCTGAAGCTATGGCAGTCGCGATCAAAGTGCACGACTTGGGGGTTGAGCTGGCTGGCCGGCCGGTGTTGAAGCGGCTGACGTTTGAGATTCCGGAGGGAAAAATTGTTGGCCTGCTGGGGCCGTCGGGGGCGGGCAAGACGACGTTGATCCGAACCGTCGTCGGTCGGCAGAAAATTACTGAAGGCGGCGTAGAGATCTTTGATCTGCCGGCGGGCGACAAAAAGCTGCGCGCCGACATCGGCTACATGACGCAGTCGCCGGCCGTTTATCCGGATCTCAGCGTACGCGAGAATGTACGCTACTTTGCGGCGATGCGGAATTTGCCGAAGCGCGAGGCGGACGCGGCGATCAGGCGGGTTGAGCTGGGCGGCCAGGCCAAGCAGCTTTTCGCGACGCTTTCCGGCGGCCAAAAGTCGCGCGTGTCGCTCGCGATCGCCTTGCTTGGGCAACCGAAATTATTAGTTTTGGATGAGCCGACCGTGGGCGTTGATCCGGTGCTGCGCCGGCAGCTCTGGCAACTGTTCGCCGGGCTGGCTGAGCAAGGTACGACGCTTATCATTTCCAGCCACGTCATGGACGAGGCTGAACACTGTGAAGAACTCCTTTTGATTCGCGACGGCCGGGTGCTGGCCGGCGGCAGCCCCGCGGAACTCCGCGCGCGTACCGGCAGCAAAACGGTGGAAGACAGCTTCTTGAAACTGGTGGAGTCGAAACGATGAGCTTTCGCCGGGCACTCGCTACTGCCGCTCGCGTGCTCAGGCAACTGCGTCACGATCCGCGTACCTTGGCGTTGATTTTCCTGGTCCCGCCGGTGTTGCTGACGATCCTGAAATATGTCTTTCAGGATCGGCGCCAGTTCGATGCCATCGCGCCGATGATTCTGGGGATCTTTCCGCTGGTGATGATGTTCATCGTGACCTCGATCGCTACGCTGCGCGAACGAACCATCGGCACGCTTGACCGGTTGATGACGATGCCGCTGTCGAAGCTTGATCTCATTTTCGGCTACGCCATCGCTTTTTCACTCGTAGCGTTGGTGCAGGCTTGCGTCGCCAGCGCGGTGGTGCTCGGCCTGCTTGGCGTAACGGTGCTGGGCGGCACGCTGCCGGTGTTGATTGGCGCGGTGGCCAGCGCGTTTTTGGGAACGGCGCTCGGTCTGTTTTTGAGCGCTTTCGCCAAGAGTGAATTCCAGGCGGTGCAGTTCATGCCGGCCTTCATTTTTCCGCAGCTGTTGACCTGCGGCCTGTTCGTGCCGCGCGAGCAGATGGCGCGGGTTTTGCAGTGGTTTGCCGACATCATGCCGCTGACCTACAGCGTCGACGCCATGAAGCAAATCACTCTGCACGCCACCTGGACCGGCACTTTAACGCGCGACTTAGTCGTCGTGACGGCTTACGGCCTGGCCGTGCTCATCCTGGGCTCCATAACTATTCGCCGCCAAGACGGCTAGCAAGCGGTTTAGTGTACGTCGCCGATGACGTGAGACGTTTGGCTGACAATGTTGAGGTTGTCGTCGAAATCATAGATTCGCACTTCGGCGGTGCCGAGTTCGATGCCGAGTACTTCGCTGTCGGGAATGGCGTCGAGGTATTTCACGTAAGCCCGTAACGGGTTATTGCTCGATACCACCAAGCTGTTTTTGCCGGCCATGAGGTCGGGAGCGATGATGTTCTGGTGTAGCGGTACGATACGTCGCTCGGACACGTCTTTCAGACTCTCGCCACCGGGAATAGGGTAGTCCCAGGCGCGGCGAATCCTCAGGAATTCTTCGTCGCCGTAGCGCTCGCGGACATCATGTTTCTGCTCGCCGGTATATATGCCATAGTTGCGTTCATTCAGGGCGGCGTGGGCCTGGATGTCGATGTTGGGGCAGCAGGCTACCTCGCCTAAGATGGCTATCGTCGTGGCGTAGGTGCGGCGTAACATCGAGTAATGCGCCACATTGATCTCGTCGACCTGACCCGCGATATATCGACCGGCCCGTCGGGCCTCGTCCCGACCGCGTTCGGTCAGCGGTACATCGGTCAGGCCGGTCCATCGGCCTTCGGCGTTGAAAGAAGTTTCTCCGTGGCGGGCAAGTATGAGTTTTGACATAAAATCAGTATATAGCGGATAGTCTTCCTGGCATATTGCTTATGGATGGGCCGAGTATTCTTGCTGGAACGTTCCTGTTGTCTGTCGCCGCTAGCGCGTCGCCAGGAAACTCCTTCCAGTGCTCGATGCTAGCATCTGCGCGCTTCAGTCGTTATCTCAAGTGAGATAACTGCGTCACGTGCTCGGAATTTATTCCTGCGCGCGTTCCTTGTTATAATAGAGCTAATGATTCTGCTCGACAGGGTAACAAAAAATTACCAGGGTACCACCTCGCCGGCGCTGAGCCGCATCAGTCTGCACGTCGAACCGAAAGAGTTCGTGATCGTGGTGGGGCAGAGCGGCGCCGGCAAAACCACGTTACTCAGATTATTAACCCGCGAGGAGCGGCCCAGTTCCGGCAAGATCATCGTCGGCGGCGTCGATTATGACAAATTGAAAGACAAGGACATCCCGCTGCTGCGGCGTAAGATCGGTACCGTCTTCCAGGATTTTAAGCTGCTGCCGAACAAGAACGTCTTCGAAAACGTGGCCTACGCGCTGGAAATCGTCGGCATATCTAACCGCGAAATCAAGCACACCGTGCCGAAAGTATTGAGCATCGTCAATCTGAAGGGCAAGGAAAAGAACATGCCGCTGGAGCTGTCCGGCGGTGAGCGCCAGCGCGTGGCCATCGCGCGCGCTATAGTAAGACAGCCGCGCATCCTGATCGCCGACGAGCCGACCGGCAACCTCGACCCCAAGCATGCCTGGGACGTCATCAAAGTGCTGGAAAAAATCAACCGCTACGGCACGACCGTCCTACTCACCACGCACAACCAGGAAATCGTCAATAAATTAAAGCGCCGGGTGGTCACCATCCAGGGCGGCAAACTCGTTTCCGACCGAGCGAACGCGGACTACAAGATTTAAATATGAAACAACATCGACTCATCACGCTTTGGCGTATCACGCACACCGGCATCGTCAATTTCATCCGCAACATCAGTCTGGCCATCGCGGCCATGGCGGTGATGGTGGTGACGCTGACCATCGTGCTGTTTTCGCTGATTACCAACGCCACCTTCAACAACACCATCGACCAAATCACTAGCAAGATCGATGTCTCGGTCTTCTTAAAGGACAGCGACACCAAGGCCCAGACCGACCAGCTGCTCGCCCAACTCAAAAAGCTGCCGAACGTGAAATCGGTAAGCTACCTCAGTAAAGACCAAGCGCTCAAGCAGTACGAGAAGCAAAACGCCGGTAACGAGCAATTGCTGACGGCGATCAACGAGACTTCCAACCCGTTGCCGGCGACCATCCTTGTCAAACCGGTCGATTTGAATAAAATCCAAGACATCAAGGACTTCCTGAGCAAGCCGGACGTGGCGGCGCTGCAGTCCGACCAGCCGAGCTACAGCGGCGACCGCAAAGAAGCCATCGACAAGATCACGCACGCCACCAACGTGTTGCGCAAAATCGGCATCATCGCCATCGTCGGTTTTACGATCATCTGCGCGCTGATCATCTTCAACACCATCCAAATGGCCATTTTCAACCGCCGCGACGAGATCCAGATCCAGCGCCTGCTGGGGGCCAGTACCAATTACATCCGCGGGCCGTTCATCGTGGAGAGCGTCATTTACGGCATTTTGTCGGCGGTCATCTCGGTGCTGATCATCAATGCGGCGTTCCTGGCGTCGTCCAACGCGCTGCAGGCCTCCAGCCTGGGCCTTTTGGATATCAATTACGCCAGCAGCTACTTCGGTTCGCACTTTTTCGAGCTCTTGGCAATCCAGCTTGTGCTTGGTATAGTAATTGGAGCCGTCTCATCGACCATCGCGACCCGACGGTATCTAAAGTTCAAAACGAAATAACACGCACCTTCATAGAACGGCGTATTTTGGGCGAAAAGCTCCAGTCCGCGCTCACCGTACCTTGAGTACGGCTCGCTTACGGGCTTCGCTTTTCACTCCAAACTCCACCATTCTATGAAAGTGCTCTTACTGTCACTGCTAGCCTGATCTTATCTCGAAAGGGTAGTCTCCTGCGCGTCTTATAAAGTCACTAAAAAGCAAATCAAAAAAGCAGCAATTTATAAGGGTAAAAGAGGGTGTACAATCTTGATTAAGTGTGGTATATTAAAACGTAGCATAAGCATTAATGCTAAAAATAAAAAAGGTATGCCAAAACAAAATAAAAATTATCAGTTAAATTATGCTTTTCGGGCGCTATTGGTGATTGTCGCCGTGGCGACGGTTATTGGCGGCGCGTCGGTGGCTAACGCCGACAAATACGACGACCAGATCAACGCCTTGAGCGCTCAGAACGCTACCGCCGCCGGCGTGCTGAACGGCCTGGAAACGCAGGCCGGCAGCTACCAGGCCGTGATATCTCAGCTACAGAAACAGATTGATTCGGTACGCTCCCAGATAGCCGCCAATCAGGCGCAGCAGGCCAAGCTGCAACAGCAGATCACCGATGACCAGAAAGAAATCGATCAAAAGAAAGCCAGCTTGGGCAGCGATATCAAGACCATGTACATCGACGGCCAGATGACGACCATCGAAGAGCTGGCCAGCAGCAAGAACCTCAGCGACTACGTCGACAAGGAAGAGTATCGTACCAGTGTTCAGAACCAGCTGCACGACAAGATCAAGGAAATCGCCGGCTTGCAGGCCCAATTGCAGAGCAAAAAGCGTGAGATCGACCAGTTGGTGGCGTCCGAGCAGTCTCAAAACAACCAGCTGACCAGCGATCAGAATCAACAGAACCAGTTGCTGGCGTTCAACCAGGGTCAGCAGAACGCCTACAACGCCCAAATCGCCAATAATTCCAGCCAAATCGCTTCGCTGCGCAAGCAGCAGCTGGCCGCCAACGCCCGCTTCATCGGCGGCGGCAGCTACGCGCCCGGCTCGGGCCCGGCGTGCGGCGGCGGTTACCCGGGCGTGTGGTGCAACGCGCCGCAAGACTCGATCATCGACACCTGGGGTATGTACAATCGCGAGTGCGTCAGTTACACGGCCTTCAAGGTCGCTCAATCCGGCCGCTACATGCCGTATTGGGGCGGTCGCGGTAACGCCAACCAGTGGCCCGGCGACGCCCAGGCCGCCGGTATCCCAATGAGCTACGGCGGTGGCGCGCGACCCGGCGATGTGGCCATCAGCACCGCCGGCGCCTTCGGTCACGCCATGTACGTGGAGAGCGTCAGTGGCAACACCGTCAACGTCAGCCAATACAACGCCGCGCTCGACGGCCGCTACTCGACCCGCAGCGGCCTTAGCCAGGCCGGCCTGTACTTCATCCACTTCTAAGACTTTTCAGGCGTGGCTTTTAGTTTCGCTCGGCAGAGCAGCGGAGCGCTTCGCTTCTGATATTATTTAGCCATGCATGATACGCTCGCGTTCCTCTTGCTTGTAGGCGGACTGGCTTCAGTGATCGCCTCGATCCCCCAGTTGGTAAAGCTGATAAAGCTCAAGCACTCGACCGAGTTCAATCTGTTCAGCTGGTCGATCTGGTTTTGCTACCAGGCTATTTCCGTGGCTTACTCGCTGAGCATAAAGGCGTATGTCTACGTACTTATTAACAGTTTGTGGACCGCCTTTTATCTGGCGATGATAATTTTAATAGTGAGGTATCGGGATCGTGAAAATGACGAGCCGGCGGCGAATTAATCGATAGAGAATTTGCTATAATAGAGCCCAATGGGACCAAAACAGATAGGTGGGAAGGAAGAACAACGGCCGATGCGGCCTGTGCCGGCGCGTCCGGCTGAGCCGGCATCAGTACCGAAACGACGGCGCGCGCGGCGCTGGCCGCGCTGGATCGCTTCGCTGCTGGTGCTGGTGATTGTCTTCGGCCTCGGCGTCAATGTCGGCAACGGCCGGATCAGTCTGGGGAACAGCCGGTCACTTAACAGCAGTTTGCCCGCCACCCCCGATTACACTACGGTCAATCAGGTGTATAAATCGCTGATCGAAAATTATAACGGCAAGCTGACCGAAGCCCAGCTGGAAAACGGTCTGAAGCACGGCTTGGCGCAGGCCACCGGCGATCCGTACACCGACTATTTCACGCCGGCCGAGGCCAAGGCCTTCAATCAGCAGCTGAATAACCAGTTCAGCGGCATCGGCGCCGAGCTGGGCGAGGACAGCGACGGCAATTTGCAGGTCATCGCGCCGATCACCGGCACGCCGGCGGCCAAAGCCGGTCTGCAGGCCCAGGATCTGATTGCTTCTATAAATGGCACCTCTACTTCCGGCATGACCCCCGACCAAGCGGTCACTAAGATCCGCGGCAAGGCCGGCACCAAGGTCACGCTGCAAATCGTTCGCAACAAAACCACGCCGCTGACCATAACCATCGTCCGCGAGAACATCACCGTACCGAGTGTTAACACCAAGATTCTGGCCGGCAATATCGGCTACATGCAGATCAGCACGTTCGCCGATGACACGTCCGGACTGGCGCGCAAGGCCGCCGACCAGTTCAAGCAGCAGCATGTGAAGGGTGTTATCTTGGACTTACGCAATAACCCGGGCGGCCTGGTGACGGCGGCTGTCAGCGTTTCCAGCCTCTGGCTGGAGCCGGGGCAGACGGTGGTTACCACCAAAGGCACCACCGGCAATCAGACGACCGCGGCCACCGGCAACGACGAGTTGAACGGCATCCCCACGGTGGTATTGATCAACGGCGGCTCGGCCAGCGCCTCGGAAATCACCACCGGCGCTTTGCACGACAATAAGGACGCCTATGTGATCGGCCAAAAAAGCTACGGCAAAGGCGTCGAACAAACGCTCATCAACTTCGGTGACGGCTCACAGCTCAAGGTCACCACGGCCAGCTGGTACCGGCCGGGCGGGCAGAGCATCAACCACAAGGGCATCACGCCCGACCAAACGGTGACCTTGCCGAAAAATACCAGTGTGACGATGGGCGGCGCCAACGACAATCAGCTGCAAGCCGCCGAGAGCTATTTGGCGGCCCATCAATAGCTGGAAGAGCTTTATCCTTGCCACCAGGGGCGAAGTAGGGTAGCATAAGAGACAAGTAAGAGAGGTGAACAGGGCCGTGGCCAAGAACGCGACCAAATATATCTTTGTGACAGGTGGAGTGCTTTCCGGACTCGGAAAGGGTATCACCGCCGCCTCTATCGGCAACCTCTTAAAGGCCCGCGGCTTGCGGGTCAACCTCCAAAAGTGCGACCCGTACCTGAACGTTGACGCCGGTCTGCTGAACCCGCGCGAGCACGGCGAGTGCTTCGTGACCAAAGACGGCGCCGAGACCGACCTGGACCTCGGCCACTACGAGCGCTTCGTGGACGTGGAGATGACCGGCAAGAGCAGCCTGATGAGCGGCCGAGTGTTGTTAAAATTAATACAGGATGAGCGGGCCGGAAAATTCGAGGGCGACGACGTGCAGATCATCCCGCACCTGACCGGCGCGATCCAGGAATGGATCAGCGAAGCGGGCAAGGGCTATGACGTGCACATCGTGGAGATCGGCGGTACGGTCGGCGATTATGAATCACTCTCATTTACCGAGGCGATCCGCGAAATGGGCGTCCGGGTGGGGCTGGAAAACTGCGTCTATGTGCACGTGGTGTATCTGCCGTACCTGAATGCCAGCAACGAGCTGAAGACCAAGCCGGCCCAGAACTCGGTGCGCGAACTGCGGGGGCTGGGGATTACGCCGGACATTCTGGTCGGCCGTAGCGAGCATGTCGCCAACGGCGCCGTTAAAAGCAAGCTGGCTCTCTTTAGCGGCGTGTCCGAGGAAGCGATCGCGCTGTTGCCGAACGCGCCGAGCATTTATCAGGTGCCGCTGACTTTGGAAGATACCGGCATCGCCGACGTAATCACGAGTCGTTTGGGATTGAAATCAAAGAAACCGCAGCTCAAAGAATGGCGGGCGGTAGTCGATCGGGCGCTGGCCAAGCACGATCGCACGCTCAAAATCGGTTTCGTGGCCAAATATATGGATAATACCGACACGTATATGTCGGTGTTCGAGGCGTTGCGTTCGGCGGCCTGGAACAATGACTGCGACATCGATATCACCTGGATCGAGGCGCCCGATTATGACGGGCCGAAGGCCGATATCGGCCACAAACTGAGCGGCTTTGACGGCATCGTGGTGCCCGGCGGTTTCGGCCAGCGCGGTCTGGAAGGCAAAGTCAAGGCGGCGCAGTATGCCCTCAAACACAAGAAGCCGTATCTGGGGTTGTGCTTGGGATTGCAGATGGGCGTGATCGCCGCCGCCCGCAACGCCGGTCTCGCGCGGGCCACCACGTTCGAACTCGACGAAGACAGTCCCGACGTGGTTATCACCACTATGGCCGACCAAAAAGACAAGCTGATGACCGGCGGCACCATGCGGCTCGGCAATTATGATTGCCGGCTCGAAAAAGGCACCCTGGCGCACAAGGTTTACGGACAGACCAACATCGTGGAGCGCCACCGTCACCGCGGCGAGTGCAACAATGATTATCGCGACCGCTACGCCGCGTGGGGCATCCGGGCCAGCGGCATCAATCCCGAAAATGATCTGGTGGAGGTGATAGAAGGGGTTGATCATCCGTTCTTTCTGGCCAGCCAGTTCCACCCCGAATTTAAGAGCCGGCCGAACCGGCCGCATCCGATGTTCGACGGCTTCGTAAAAGCGCTGCTGAAGGGTTAGGCTTCTTCGGTTGCGGATTTGACCCGTCTGAGCTACCATAAGCAGTATGGACGCCAACCAAACACCATCGCCGTCTGAGCCGGCCGAACACGCCGGGCCCGCCGAACAGATAAAAACGGACGCGCCGGGCAATCACCCGAGCCGCATCTTGCTGGTTGAGGATGACGACGCGCTGGCTAACGTGTACGTAACGCGCTTGCAGTCCGAGGGCTTCGATGTGCGGCGGGTGAACAACGGCGAAGACGCCTTGGCGACAGCCTTGAGTTATAAGCCCGATCTGGTGGTGCTCGATGTGATGATGCCCAAAGTCAGCGGCTTCGACGTGCTGGATATTTTGCGTAATACGCCCGAGACGGCGAATCTGAAAATTATCATGCTTACCGCGCTTAGCCAGGACAGCGAAAAGCAGCGCGCCCAATCACTCGGCGTGGATGATTATCTCGTGAAGTCTCAAGTGGTGATCGCCGATGTCGTTGAACGCATCCGCCACCATCTGGCCGAAAAATAAATCATTATTCGACTGTAACTTCGGCGCCATAAGGCCATCAGCCAAGATTTTGGCCTTATGTAGATGCGAGCGAAGCTCTTGGAGAAAGCCTACTCAACGGTAACTTCGGTGCGACTGACCGATTTGCCGCTGAAGAGGCGGACTTTGCGTTTCTGATACTTGACGACGCCGTCGCGGGCGGCGTGGATGGTGAAGTTGCGGCTCATCTTGGTGCCGACACCGGGGCGTTTGGTCATGCCGACCTGGCGGACGATGACCTGGCCGGTACGAACTTTTTCGCCGCCGTACAGCTTAATCCCGAGGCGCTGACCCGGACTATCGTGGACGTTTTTGGCGGTACCGCCGGCTTTGACATGACTCATATAATGATTATTTCCTTGTGATTACGAGCAGTTGGCGGGCGACGATTTGATCCGGCCGATAATAAATCAGCTGATTGTCCCGAACGTGCTCAAAACTTACTCGATTATAGCCCAAATCGCTTATCTGGTCAATAAGGGGTAGGAATTTAAATTGATTTTGTTTTATTTGCCAGGCGGGCACGGCCAAACAAAAACGCGTACCTGGTTTAGCCTGGCCGTGGATGTTTTGCAGAAACTTTTTAAGGATTAGATTGCAGTCGGCGATATTGCGGGCCAAAGTCTCGCTATCGGGCGGCGACGTGAATGGCCGACCGAGGTAGGTCTCGCTGGCCACGAAATCGAATTGTCGCCATTGATGAGTCGTGGCGTCGCCGGTTTCCAGCTGCTCTTTTTCGTCGAAGCCATAGAGTTTTTTGAGCCAGTCCAAGTTCGCCGCCGAATAATCAGTCATGCGCCTTTCAAGGTCGGTGCCGTACGCGTCATAACCCATTAGAGTAGCTTCTTGCAGTGATACTCCGGTGCCGCAAAACGGATCGAGGATGGTTTTGCCGAGCAGTTTGCGGGGGATCGGCCGGCCGGCCGGTATGTCGCAGATGGACTCGAGTTTGTCTTCGGGTAGTTCGCCGACGGCCAGGTTGATAATAATCTGCGCCAGCTTGGGCGGTAGCATGCCGACCTTGGTGTCGCGTTTGGGTCGTTCGCGGTCGCGGCGGGTATAGGATTCGATATCCTGGACTTTGACGGTCTGGGCGATGATGGTTTTATCACCGTCGCGGATGAGCACCAGCTCCCAGCCGGTTTCTTTGGTCAGGCCGTTGTGCAGCACTTGGGCGGTGTTCAGTTCGAGTGAGTTGTTGGGGATGACGCGGACGTTGCGGCCGGTCTTTTTGATGGCTTTTTTGAGCGTCAGGGCGGTGGCGGCAAGCTGCTTTATATCGACGTTCATGCCGACGGCGCTCAGGCCGAGCCGCATTTTGCCTTCGGGCATACGCTCGGAATGACCGGGTGAAACCTGCGCCAGGAACTTCTCAATGCTTTTCCAGTCCACGGTGTCGAGCGTGGTCAGAATCCGGCAGAATTTGACGCTGCCGCCAAGCCGGTCGAAGGTTAATAAACACGGGTCGACGTCGGCTACGGCGACTTTGTCGCCGACGGCGCGAATTTTCCCGGCGCCATACAGGCTCTCCAGCTCCGCCAGGCCGAGCGCCGGCTGGCGGCCCAAAATAAGTAAACTTTGCATCTCCTTAACTATAGCGCATCGGAGCGCATGTTGCGCCGGACCGCGGGAACGGCGGACTGTATAATGGAGGCCATGGAAGATAGGTCATGGGCCCGGCGGCATTGGAAATTGCTCCTGAACGTAGTGACGGTGGCGGCTCTGGCGCTGCTGTTTTATCTGATTCGTCACCAGGTGGCCGATACCTTCAAGAATTTCGAGCACATCAACGGCTGGATGCTGGCGCTGATCATACCGGTCGAGGTGTTGAATTATCACGCCCAGGCGCGACTCTACCAGCGCCTGTTCGCCATCGTCGGCAATAAGCTGCCGTATTGGTACCTGTATAAGGCGTCGCTCGAACTGAATTTCGTGAACCACGTCTTTCCGAGCGGCGGCGTGACCGGCCTGTCGTACTTCACGCTGCGGCTAAGGCAGGGCAAGGAGCTCAGCAGCGGCAAGGCGACGCTGATCCACGTTATGAAAATCGCGCTTTATTTCGCCGCCTTCGAAGTGGTGTTGATAATCGGCGTCTTCTGTCTGGCGGCCACCGGCCGGGTTAACAATTTGGTGATGCTGGTGGCCGGATCGATCTCGACCTTGCTGGTCGTCGGCACGGCCATCTTCTTGTATGTGATCGGCAGCAAGCAGCGGATCAATAGCTTTTTGCTGGCTCTGACCAAGTTGCTGAACCGGCTGATTCATCTGGTGCGGCCGCGCTCGCCGGAGACTATCAATTTATCGCAAGCCCGCCGCATGTTCGATGATTTTCACGAAACGTACCGGCAACTGAAGGATAATTATCAGCAGCTCAAAGTGCCGTTTCTATACGCGTTGGTGGCGGATATCACGGAAGTACTGGCGATTTACGTGGTCTATATGGCGTTCGGCGAATGGGTGAACATCGGCGCGGTGATTTTAGCTTACGGCATCGCCAATTTCGCCGGCTTGGTGTCGGTATTGCCGGGCGGCGTCGGCGTTTACGAGGCGCTGATGACGGCCGTGCTGGCCAGCACCGGCGTGCGGCCGGGCGTCAGTTTGCCGGTGACAGTGATGTACCGCATCGTCAATACGGCCATCCAGATCCCGCCGGGCTACTATCTGTACAACCGCGCGCTGCACCGCGGCGAGGGACCGCAAGTGGGGGTGGTTGAGGGTGAAGCGGAGAATAGTCGGGCAGGACATGACGAAACGGGTGATGGTGATGAACGGAGCTGAACAGGAGATTATCCTCGGCGTCAGCGACTTCGTGGCGCTGCTCAATCAGACCATGGAATACGCTTACCCGAGCGTCATCATCAGCGGCGAGTTGGCGAATCTGCGGGTCAGCAAAAACCGCTGGCTGTATTTTGACCTCAAGGACGAACTCTCGACAGTCAAATTTTTCGGCGCCGTCTGGCAGCTGCCCGGGCCGCTGGAGGATGGCATGCTGCTGAAGGTCCGCGGCACGCCGCGCCTGCATCACCAGTACGGCTTCAGCGTCAACGTCATGAATATTCAGCCGGCGGGCGAGGGGACGATCCGCCGCGCCCAGCAGCTGCTGCAGGCTAAACTGGCGGCCGAGGGCCTGTTTGACGAGGCCCGCAAGCGGCCGCTGCCGCATCCGCCGCGACACATCGGTCTGATTACGTCGCGGCAATCCGCGGCTTACGCCGATTTTATGAAAATATTGAATGCCCGCTGGCAGGGAGTAGAGATCACGGTCATCGACGTGCAGGTACAAGGCGAAGCGGCGCCGGCTCAGATTATCGCTGCCGTCGAGCAGTTCAACGGACTGGCCGAGGTGCCGGATGTATTGGTACTGATCCGTGGCGGCGGCAGTCCGGAAGACCTGGCGGCTTATAGCTGCGAGCCGGCCACCCGGGCAGTGGCGGCCAGTCGTATCCCGACGCTGGTAGCGGTGGGACACGAGGTGGATGTTTCATTGGCCGAGTTGGCGGCCGACAAACGGGCCAGCACGCCCAGCAACGCCGCCGAACTGCTCGTGCCCGACCGCACGGCGGCTCTGCGCGAGCTGCGCGCCGGCCGGGTACAGCTTGATAACGCCGGCCGCCGGCATATCCAGCTGGCTCGGCAGCAACTGGCATCTGTCGCGCAGCTGCTCGGCGATCACACGGCACGCTTGCTAAAGACTGCCCGTTCCGATCTGACGGCTTCCGCGCAGCTGCTTGAGGCACTCAGTCCCGAAGCCGTCTTGCGCCGCGGCTACGCCATCGTCCGGCGGGACGGCCAGCTGGTCCGCACGGCTCGCGCTGTCGCCGGCGGTGTTATAGTAGACGTACAGTTGTCCGACGGCCGCTTCGGGGCCGAGGTCACAGAGGTAAGCAAGAAGGGAAAAGCGCATGACTGACGAATCATCGGGGTCGAATCCGCGCCGGCGGGCGAAATCCAACACGAGGCCGAAGGCGCGGCCCGCAATTGATTACCAAGCGCTGCGCCAAGAGCTCGATACCATTCTCGACGAATTGCAACGCGAGGACCTGACCGTCGATGCGGCGCTGGCCCGGTACCGGCGCGGTCTCGAACTGGTTCAGCAATTGGAGTTGTACCTTGAGACCGCCGAAAATACCGTCACCGAACTCAAAGCCGCGTTCGACGCGAAGTCGTCATGATCTGGCTGGCGCTCGCTGTTATCATCCTGCTGGTGTGCTTTGCGGGCGTGTTGTTAGTCGGCGCCCCGTACCTGCCGACGCTTAAGCCGCAAGTCCGGGCAGCCCTCGAATTGGCCGAACTGCAGCCCGGACAGACTCTCATTGAGCTCGGTTGCGGCGACGGCAAGGTCTTGCTGGCGGCCGCTCACGCCGGCGCTCACGCCGTCGGCTACGAATTAAATCCGTTGTTAGCCCTGGTAGCCTGGCTGCGGACCCGTCGCTACCATCGGCAGGTGAGGGTGGTGTGGGGCGACTTCTGGCGTGCCGACTGGCCGCCCGCCGAAGTTATTTTCACCTTTTTATTGCCACGTTATATGCCGAAGTTGCATAAAAAATGTATGCAATACAAATACCGCCCCGTCAAATTAGTAAGCTTCGCTTTTCAGATCCCCGGTCGGCGTCCCGCACGGACAAAGCAGGGCGTGTTCCGTTACGACTATCATTGATACTTGTCAGCCGCCGAAAACTTGGGTAACATGAGCCATATGATAAAGCATAACCAGCAAGGCGCGGTCAGCGGCGTGGCTGTTTCGCTGGTATTTACGATTCTCCTATTGATCGCCGCCATCGTTTTCGGCGTCTGGGCTTTTAGCAGTCGACAGGATTACAAGGATCACACCGACGCCAAAATCAACGCCGCGGTCACCGTAGCCAAGCAGAACGAAGACAAGGTCAAAGACGCCCAATTCGTCCAAGAAGAAAAGAACCCCCTCAAAACTTGGAGCGGGCCCGAAGCCTACGGCAGCCTGGTAATGGCTTATCCGAAGACCTGGAGCGGTTACGTGGCGGTCGCGTCGGGCAACAGCAGCAGTAGTAGCCCGGTGGACGGTTATTTTTACCCGGGGGTGGTACCATCGGTAAGCGATCAAAACTCGTCGTTCGCGGTCCGCGTGCAGATAAATAGTCAGTCTTACGCTACTATCGTGCAGCAGCTGGGCCAGGCCGATGCTCAGAATCCACGTACCGTTACGCCGTACGCCTTACCCAAACTGCCTAAGGTAGTCGGTGTAAAGGTGACCGGTTCGCTGCCTAGCAACAGCGGTTCCCAGAAAACCGGCGTCATGGTGGTTTTGCCGCTCCGTTCCCAGACGCTTGAAATTTGGACCGAGGGCAGTCAGTTCACGAGCGATTTCAACAATATAATTTTGCCGAACTTCAGCTTCTCGCCGTAATTAACCCGGCGCAAGAGGTAGGATCGGGCAAAATGCGGTGGCGACCTCCGCGGAATACTCTTATTTCCAGGGAAGCAGTCGCTTCACGGCAACATTGACATGAATATAGCAAGTTTTTATAATATAAATATGAGACGGAAGTCAGCGGAGCGGCAAGCCGTAGCCGCTAAAGCCATCACTTATGAACAGCGTGATCAGACGATCGAAGCCGCCCGAAGCGCCGGCTATCTGATATTCGAGTGCGGGCCGCTGTTACTGGCCCGCCAAATCGTCGCCCTGAATCAGGCGGACGCCGCAGACACTCACGTATGGTTTGATTGGATGACATGGGAGGGGTCGGGTGAGCAGGCGCAATTTCTCCTGTACCACGGCTACATCGACGAGAAGATCACCTATGGAGGCGCTCGACGCAGGCAGGGTTGGCTGCGTCGTTATGCGGAGCTCGACCTTGCTCCCGAAGAGATTTCTACCGGCGATCGGATAGCGCTTCAGATCGGTGAAGAAGTGTTTCCCAGCCGGCCGGTCCGCCAAATCAGCGGCGAGCCCGGCCTCGTGGTTGCCGAAAACCGGCTTCACATCCCGCAGCTGGTGCTTTCGGCAGAGTGATATACTAATAGGTAATGGGCGAGGGTAGCGGCGAGCAGCCGATTTTATCACAAGCATTACTGCTGAGCGTGGCCGAGGAACTCAAGTTGCCACTGCTGCAGATTGCCCGTCGGGCCGAGCAGACTCAACTGGCCGGAGCCCCCGATTTAACGGCTGCCGCAGACATTCGTACTACCGCCGAAGCGGCTTTGCGGCTGGTGGACAATTACGCGTTGGCGGTCCGTTTGCAGCTGGAGTCGGCCGAGCTGCTGATTGAACCGGTATCGGTCTCGTCGGTGCTGTATGACGCCGGTCAGCAGTTGGACGGCTACGCCAAAAATTACGGCGTGGAACTAGAGTTGCATATCGCCGGCCGCTACGGCACGGTGATGGCCCATCGTCACGGCTTGGAGGCGGCCCTGGTCAGTCTCGGCAGCGCGCTGATCGAGGCGTTGCCCGCCCAGGAGAGCCCGCAGCTTAAGCTGCAGCTGGCCACTCATCGCAGCCGCTATGGCATCGTGGCCGGCTTGTACAGTCCGACGCCGGCGCTAACCGCCGCGGCCCTGCGGCGCGGTCGGCGCCTGCAGCGGCACAGCCGCCAGCCGCTCCTCGAGCTCAGCCACGCCAGCGGCGCCGGCGTTTTCGTGGCCGACGCCATCCTGCAGGCCATGCACTTGCGCCTCGGCGCCTCCCGTCATCACCGTCTGTACGGCCTCGGCACCGTCTTGCCCTCAAATAACCAACTGCAACTGGTCTGAATATGGCGCGAATCCTACTCATCGAACCGGATTATATTCTGGCCCGCAGCTACTATGAAGCACTCAGTCAAGCCGGTCATCAGGTGATTCCAGCGGCCGGCGCCCAAACCGCACTGCTGGTGGCCGACGACATCAAACCGGAGCTGATAATTTTGGAATTACAACTGGTAGAACATTCCGGCGTCGAGTTTCTATACGAATTTCGCTCTTATCCCGATTGGCAGCGCCTGCCGGTCATTTTGCACACCCAGGTGCCGCCGGCCGAATTCAACCAGAGCCGTCAGTTGCTCAAGCAGCTCAATATTCAAACGTATCTGTACAAGCCGCAGACCACGCTGCGGGCACTGGTAGCGGCCGTCGACCGGCAGCTTGCGGTCGACCAAACGGATCAGCCGCAGGCAGCCGGTCGACGGCAAAAGCAGCGCATGACTGCGGCATGAAGCAAATCCTCACCACCGGCATCATTCTAAGCCGTACGGATTACGGCGAGGCCGACCGGATCATCACCGTGCTGACGCCGGATCACGGCAAACTCAAGCTGATGGCCCGCGGCGTCCGCAAGGTGAAGAGCAAACTGGCCGGCGGCATCGAGCTGTTCAGCACCAGTCATATCACGTACATCGAGGGCCGCGGCGAGATCGGCACGCTCACCAGCACCCGGCTTATCAGGCATTACGACGGCATCGTCCGGGATATCGACCGAGTGCAGCTGGGCTACGAACTGATCAAGCAGCTCAACCGAGCCACCGAAGATGAACTGGAAATCGCATATTACGCGCTGCTGGAACAAACTTTCGGCGTGCTTGATGATCCGGACATCGATCCGCGCCTGATAAGGCTGCTGTTCGAGGCCCGCTTGCTGCGTCTGGCCGGGCACGCGCCGAATCTGACCACCGACTCGAACGGGCAGAAACTGATGTCCGACCAGGCGTATAATTTCGATTTCGACAGTATGGCTTTTTCGGAGCGGCCGGCCGGCAAGTTTACCGCCGCCCACATCAAGGCGTTGCGTCTGCTATTCTCCGATCATTCACTGCGGGACATCGTCCGCGTGAAGGGAATTGACGACGTACTCGACGATCTCGCGCCGCTAGTCCGAACAATGTTACAATCTTTCGTGCGTGTGTAATAATTGACATATCAAAGCGTTTATGCTAATATGTGAACAGTAAAGGAAATCATAAAAAATGCGTACTCCCGATCAAATCAAAAATGAACTTGCAAACACGGCACCCACTACTCGTGGGCTCCATCCAGACGAGCGACGGTTATTGCTCGAGCAACGCGCGGAACGCGCTCGCGAGCGCGGTGATCATGACCTCGCGCGCCATCGCGGTAGTCAGGCCACCGAAGCAATGCTTGCGTCAGAAGCAGGCGAAACTCAGACGGGTTGGAATGCCGAGGTGCCTCACTACGCCGGTGAAATTACGGTTCACCGGATCGAGACTGAAGAAGAGGTTCCAGTGCACATCGAACATTCGGACCAGCATCAGGCGGCAGCTTAAGATCTTCAAAGCCCCAAGAATCAACCGGCCCCTTCGAAAAAAGGGCCGGTTGTCTTATAATGACCTCTAATGAGTAAAGACGTCAGCCTCGAGACCTTGGTGAGCCTCTGCAAACGCCGTGGCTTCGTTTTCCAGGCCAGTGAGATTTACGGCGGCCTCGGCGGCTTTTACGATTACGGCCCCCTGGGCGTCGAGATGGTCAATAACATCAAGCAGGAATGGTGGCGGGCGATGGTCCGCGAGCAGGATAATATCTTCGGCGTCGACGGCGCCATCATTCAGAATCCGAAATTATGGGAGGCCTCCGGGCACGTGGCCGGCTTCACCGATCCGCTGGTGGAAGATACCGTCACGCATAAGCGCTACCGGGCCGACCATCTGGCCGGCGTGGACAGCAATGACCTGGATGAACTGACGAAGCTATTGAAGGATAAGAAATCGCCGGACGGCAATCCGCTCGGTCCGGTGCGTACCTTCAACATGATGATGAAGACCTTCATTGGTCCGGTCGAAGATACCGAGAGCACGGCTTACTTGCGACCGGAAACAGCTGGCTCGATCTTCACGAACTTCACCAACGTTCGCGAAACCATGCGCGCCAAATTACCGTTCGGCATCGCCCAGACCGGCAAAGCCTTCCGCAACGAAATCAGCCCGCGCGACT
>Ga0164242_10003345_pt1 | contig 18351 bp, 34 predicted proteins | sample OricomgcompostMG_FD_108783 | JGI IMG/M metagenome (GOLD analysis project Ga0164242, IMG submission 108783) | Miracle-Growth compost microbial communities from Emeryville, California, USA - Original compost - Miracle growth compost (MG) ... | reverse complement strand
GAGACGGTACTCCGCTCTACCGGGACCACGAGGGTTACCACTGCTACCACTTCCACTGCGGATAAGAGAGGTTTGACGAATGGACTTCAACGCCTGGAAGCGAGAGGTCAACCTGGTCATCCAAGAGTCATCTGGATCGTCATGCACGTCATGCCGCGACGATTCCGCAACAAGTAAGGGAGGCTGACATGGGACGCAAATCAGAACCGATCGTCGACGACGAGGACATCGACCTTGAGGCTGAGGTAATCCACGTCAACGGCCGTCGCTTGACCGAAGAATTCGCTGAAGCGATCGCCGAGGAGGCGGCGCGCACGAGCCGGGAACGGTCGAACGCCAACCTGATTCCCGGCCGCAAGTCGCTGTCAGGCGGCCGTGAGCATTCGCCGATCGTGCAGACCCGGGTGCCGGCCGAAGTGCGCGCGAAGCTACAGCAGATCGCGGAGCGGCGTGGCGTGCGGACCTCGAAGCTGCTGCGCGAAGCTATCGACCAGTTCATCGAGCGCGAAGCCGGATAGCCGAGAATCAAGCGGTACTTATGTCGGCCCGACGAAGCGAATCTCTAGATCGGGGTGGTTCTCGACGTAGCGGAATGCGATCGTCGCCGCCGCCGTGCTGAACGGGTGCCGCAGCCACGGCCAGACGCGATCCCAGATCGATCTCTGGCTTTACAGTCACGCTCATCGGCTTGCCCTTTCGCTCTTTGGCGCGTTCGGCGACGCGATGCCAGGCGCGGTCATAGTCGAAGCTGGGAGCCGTTTCGAGCAGGACTTCTGCGTACGCCTGCTTGAGATACCGCACACCAGCAGCACGGTGGCGCGCACCCAGGTGGAGCGCCAGTCCCAGTAGTCGGGCCCGGGCGCCGGCGGGTGGTCGAGGATCACAGCCGGGCTCGTTTCTGCCGGCGGGCGAGCATGTAGGCGTGTGCTGAGGCGAGTGAGTATTCGGGGGCGCCGTCGGGGCCGACGCGCTGCTCGATCTTGCCGCGCCGGGCCCACCGGTAGACGTCGGCCGGGGTTTTGTGGATCAGGTGGGCGAGGTCGGCGGCGCATAGCCATTCGTCGTCGTCGACGGGCATCGGGCCGGGGCGTGGCCAGTAGTGGCCGAATTGGGCCCAGTGTTCGTCGAGTCGGTGTAGTTCGCCGGCGGGGTCGTCGATGCGGCCTTGGGCGATGTCGTAGACGAGTTGCCTGTACGAGAGGGCGATGCGTTTGGCTTTGTCTTCGGCGTCGTCGCCTGGCCACGGCCAGGGTTTGATTCCCCAGCGGCGCCGCGGCGCGCGGGCGCGGGCGGCGCTCATTCGTCGACTCGGTCGTGTGCGCGGGCGTAGAGCAGGTCGCGTGCGGCGTCGAGCAGCCCGGTTGTCTGGTAGTAGGGCTGTGATCCGTTGCGGGGGAAGATGAACACGCCGCCTACGCGGTCGCCGTCGTCGTCGATGCGTTGTGTGCCGACGACGAGTACGGCGTCGACTGGGATGGTGCCTGCGGCGAGCTGGTCGCCGTGGCATTCGTGCATGAGGGCTTGAATCACCATGTCGAGCGCCTGGAATGACTTCGGCGTCATGGGCATTCCCCTGTGTGGATCAGGTTGCAGTCGCGGCAGCGTGCGTCGCCGTTGAGGACAGCGTCAGCGTCGATGTCGACGAGCGTGGACAGCGACGCGGCGGCGATCGGGTTCTCGACTGGCGCGCGTGCTGGTGCGGGTTTGCGTTTGGGCCGGCGGTAGACGGGTTCGTTGCCGAATGCCCATGTGTCGTCGGCGGCCTGGCGCTCGGCGGCGGTTTTGCGGTCGGTGGCGACGACGCGATCGGCTGGCCGTTTGTGCTCGCCGAGCGCGGCGTCGAGAATTTCGAGCGCGGCGGCGGCGTCTGCGTCGAGGTTCTTGTGTCGGTGCATCATGTCGGCGAGGTTCTGCAACATGTCGAGCCGCCAATATGCTTCGGCGAGAAGCCATTTCAGGATCATGTCCAACCTTTCGTGGGTGATGAGTCCGGCGAGGAACTGGTACTCGCGTTCGGTCCATGCCGAGTTGCACTGTTTGCAGTCGACGATGATGGTTCCGTCGTCGCGGCCGACCGGCGCGCCGCAGTTCGGGCAGGGCATTTCGTAGCGGTGCCGCAGTCGGGTCAACCCGAGCTCGGCGCGGGCCTGGTGGTGCAGGTCGACCAGTTCGAACGCCAGGTCGACGCCGATCAGGTCGACGATTTCGTGCCGGCCGGTGTTGCGGTTCCAGGCGTAGTGCCCGTGCAGTTCGTGGCCGGCGAGCTTGTCGATGTTGGGTTCGACCATGCGGATGCACGCGGCCAGCAGGTCGGCGTCGTGGGCGCGGGTGTCGTCGAAACTGCGCACGGCGATCGAGCGGTCGTCGACGAGCTCGGCGGCGAGCCAGGCCGGCGGCGCGGGCAGCCGGCGCCCGGCCGGGGCGGCGGTGTTGATGACGTCGGCGACGAGCTCGGCCGCGAGCCGGGCGGTGTCGACGATGTCGCGCATGAGTGCGTCCTTGCGGGTGGAGATCGGCACAGCCGGTTCGGGTGTCAGCCGAACCTTCTGCCCGGGCCGCTGGTGCCGCTCGCCGAGGGCTGCCCGCAGTTGGGCCCAGTCGTTGGGCAACTGGCTGATGGCTTTCATGAGGTGACGCAGGCAGGCCGGGCACAGCTCGTTGTCGTTCTCGGTTGGCGCGCCGTCGCGGCGTAGGACGTCGCCGGTGGCGTTGGCGAGGATCACGGCGTTCCGGCAGCGCGGCCCGGCGAGGCATTCGTGCACGTCGCTCATGAGCCGTCGACCGTTCGCAGGAATCGCGGCCCGCTGTCGCGGCCGCTGAGTCGGTCGGTGATCTTGCCGCGAATCATCTCGACGATCGCCGGGTCGGCGGTGACTTGCGCGGCGACCTGTTGCGCGAACTCCCATGCCTGGGCGCGCGGCGCGCCCAGGTTCACCTGAGTGGTCAGGACGCCGCTGGCGAAGCCGTCGAGGTAGACGTCGATCAGGTCGTTCATGGTGATCCCGTGCACTTTCATCGGCCGGCCACCTTGCGTCGGATGCCGGCGACGAATCCGCGGGCCGGGCTGTCGCGGCGCGTGGCGGCGAGTCGGCGCAGCGCGACCGCGAGGGCGGTGTACACGTCGACGCCTTCGGGTTTGAGGGCTTCGAGTGCGTCGGCGAAGTCGCACACGGCGGCCGGGTCGTCGGCGCGCGTCGTGTCGCTGCCGGCCCATGCGAGCACGCCGTCAATCCACGCCGCGGCCTGTGTGGCGTTCTGCGTGGCGAATTCAAGCGCGCCGCGGGGAACGGTCAGGGAAGCGTGGTTTCGTGGCGCAGCGGCCGTCTGGGCTTGATTCTCGGCCGGTTCCGTGTCGGCGTCGGGCGGCTGGTGCGCGCGGCACGTGCAGTCGAACTCGGCGCAGGGGTACGGCTCGAAATCGCTGTGCTCGTGCGGCACGTACACGACGTTGAGTCCTGCGTGGTATCTCGCGGCGCCCGGCAGCGTCGAAGCCGGCCGGTCGTCGTCGATGACCTCGCACCAGCACGGGCCAAGGTTCGGGGCGGTCATGCGGCGGGCCCATCCCAGATCGCTTCGGCGGCCTGGTTGCGGTGCGATCCGGTGTGGGGGGTCAGCAGATCGCAGCCATAGTGCTGGCCAGCGAGGTTCAGCGCGGCCTTGCACTTGCGCGCGTGCTGGCCTTGCGGGAATCCGCACACGCGGGCGACGTGCGCGCTCGGCCGGAACTGGCATGGCTTGTCGGCGGGCGGGAACATGCCCCATTCGCGCTTGCCGACGAACTCGTGGTCGGTTATCACTGCTCGGCCCCTTTCGATTGCGGTGCGTCCGGGTGTTTGCGGTCGAAATCGCGGTACATCTCGCGGATCGCTTCAGCGATCACTTGGTCGCTGCTCGTGCTGAACGCGGCCGCGCGGGCGGCGTAGAAGACGGCGAGCTGGTCGTTCATCGTGTGAATCCGGCGAACGGCGTCGTCGATGCGCTGCTGGCGTTGCGGATCAGGCGCGGTCATCGTTCGGCCGCCTGCGTGTTACGGGCTTCGGCCTTGGCGGCGAAGTACTCCCGCATGGCCGCGATCGACTCGTGCTTGCCGTGGCAGCACTGCAACGCGCGCTCCGCGGCAGTCAGCCGCTCGGTGCGGTGCTTCGTCGGCCCGGTGATCGCGGCGGCGGCGAGCGCGGCCGTGAAGTCGGGTTCGGCTTTCGCATCGGCCAGCTCGCGCCGGGTGTCGCGGTCTTCGTCGGGTTCACGTTCCAGCCGTGCGCGTTTGACGATGCGGGCGTGAAAGATCAGGTCACCGATGTTGATGGCGTGCGTGCTCGGCGAGTCGTAGAACGCCTGTAGGCCGTCGAGCAGGTCGTCGCGGGTGAGCTGATGGCGGTGCACGCCTTCGGCCCACGCGGCGACGCGCGCCTTGTTCGGCGCCGGCGCCCGGGTGTCCAGCACTGACGCGAGTTGCAGCACTTCAGCGACGGCACGCACGTCGGCTTCGGTGGCGTTGATGGCGGTCGTCATAGCGTGGTTACCTCCGCTAGCAGTTCGTCGGCGGCGTCGGCGTATCCGACGGCCTTGGCTGTCGCCTTGTCGGCCAGGGCGCCGTTGTTGGCCTTGTGCACGAAGTTCGGAATCTGCGTCGGCGACCACGAGTCGGATGACGACCACGCCTTGAGGCCGGCTGCGATCGCCGGCGGCGGAATGTTCGACCGCAAGCACTTGTCGATCTGCTTGCCGATCTCGACGAGGTGTCCGCGTTCGATCGGGACGGGCAGTGACGCGCTGAACGTTTCGGCGATGCCGTACGCGGTTGTCGATCGCGCGTTGGCGTTCAGCTCGCGAACCCGGGCGAGTGCTTCCCCCGACCCGTCACGCGGCTTGCGCCGCGCGGGTAGCGCCGGTTGCTCGTTTGGGGGGTAGGGGGGTTCTTCTGTTCCCCTGTTCCCCTGTTCCCCTGTTCCAGCGCCGGGAGTTCCGTCACTGAGCGGCGGAATCTCCGCGGAATTCCTCGGAGATTCCGCGTCTGGCCGTTGAGCTGCGGAAATAGCCGCATTCGCGGCTTCGATGAGAGCCTCGTTCGGCTTGGCGCGCTTCTCGGTACGCTGATGCTTTTCCCACTCAGGAATGACGAAATATCGGCGTCCAGAGTGCTCGAAGAACACCACTCCGTAAGCTCTCGAAACTTCCGAGAGAATCCTCGGATAATCCGACACTGGTATCTCGTCGTTGGGAAACGCGAACCCGATCAGCCGAACCGGGGTCGCATCGCCGATGCCGTAGTCGTCGGCCCAGTTCCACATGGCGATGTACAGCAGCCGCGTCCGCAGGTCGGCTGCTGCGGTGTCGGGCGAATCCCAGAACTCCGGTTTGATCGTGCGAATGCGCGGCATCAGAGCATCGCTCCTCTTGGTCGGGCGGTGTTGTACAGCGGTCGTTCAGCGAGGATTGCGGCGCGCTCGGCGGCGAATCCGTCTGCGCGGCTTGGGAACCATTGCAGGCCGATGCGGTCGAAAGACTTCCCCCACGGCTTGCGGCGGTGCTTCGCGATTCTGGTTTTCGGGTCTGCGGAAACGCCGACGTATGCGAGCGTGTCGCCGGCGTACACCCGGTACAGCCAAACGGGACCGGCGATGTCATCTCGATAGTTGTGTCTGCGATACATCAGCGGCGGCGGCCTCTCTCGTTGGCGGCGTGGCATGGCTGGCAGATCGGCCGCAGCGCCGGTGTCTTGAACAGGCCGCCGCAGCGGTCGCAGAACAGGGTGAGCAAGATCGGCAGCACCATCACCGGCCCCCTTCGTTGTTGTCGTCTGGCGCCAGTTCTAGGCCGGGGCAGTCGCATTGCACGTAGTCGTTGCGGCCGGGGCCGTAGTAGTTGCGTGCGCGGCATCGGCCGAGGAACCGGTTGCCCTTCTCGTCGGCTTCGTGCTCGGATTCGAAGTCGCCGCAGAGCAGGCATTCACGCGCCATTGCCGGCCCCGATCAACCCGCCCGCGCACGCGGCGCATTGCCACCTGTAGCGGTCCCAGCGCAGCGATTTCACGGGCGTCTTGTCGCCGCAGCAGTCGCAGCGGGCCCGGCCGCTACGGTCGCGTTCACGGCGGGCCAGCTCGGTTGTGCAGTCGGCGCGGTGCGCGCCGTGGACGGCGAAGTAGTAGCCGCAACCGCAGCACATGCCGGCGCGGTCGGTGGCCGCGGCGAACACCTGGGCCCACCGGTCGCGTGGCTTGCTGATCTTGCTCACTGGGCAACACCTGCCGGTCGCCTGCTGGTGAGGTGGTAGTGGTCGCCGCACGGGTACGGGTACAGCACCCTGCGGGCGGCCGGTTGCGCGTCGGCGCGCTTGCGGCCCCGGGCCACGCTGTGGTTCGTGCACTCAGGGCTGGCCCACAGCAGGTCGGTGCGCGGGAAGCGCCGCGGATCGACCGCCGACAGGTCGGCGCATAGATGGTCCGCGTCGGGGTGGTTTGTATTGTGGGTCTCGACCGCCAAATCCCAATGGTTGGAAGCGATTCGGACTGCCACGCCGGGCACAGCAATCGCGCCCGTAGACGAGCCGCCGGCGCCGCAGAATAGGTCTGTCAGGGTTAGCGTCATGATGCCCGCCGTTCGATCCATTCATCGGCTTCGCTGGCGCGCAGGTCGAACAGGTCGGCTAGGTCGGGTTCTTGGCGCATGATGAGTCGGGCGTAATAGGCGCGGTGGTTGTTGTTGAGCTTGTAGTCGGGGTCGTTGGTGGCGAGTGCGATTTCCCAGCGGGCCCGCTCGAAAAGGGTTGCGATGCCCAGCTTGTGGCGGCCGGTGCTAGCTACCCATTCGCGGGCGAGCCGCACGAGCGTGGCGTACACGTTGGGGTTTTCGTTGTGGAACTCTTCGAACCGTTCGGGCATGGTTTGCGCGAACTTGAGTGCGAGCTGGTCGGTCACGCTGTCGTCCTTGCGTAGTGAACGATCCTGCCGGGCAATGGTTTGCCGTCGGCAAGGTTGAAACAGTCATCGCCTGGTTTGGCCTTGCAGACTTCGCACGACCGCGAGAGCGCGTCTTGTACGAGCGCGCTTTCGCGGTCGGCGAGGTCGGCAGGATTTGGCATCTAGTCGTCGCCGCGGTTGATCGGAACGCGCAGCAGCAGATCGGGTTCGCCTTGCTGGCGTAGCCAGACGTCGCTGCGCGAGCCGAACAGTTCGTCAATGGCGTCTATCGCGTCGCCTTCGTTGGTGTATGCCTCGCTGCTTTGGGCCAGGATTCGGCCGTTGCCGGCGTTGATGGCGCGCCACCGCCACACTTGATGCCGGCGGGCACCGAACAGCGAGTGCGCCAGAGTTTTCGCGGGAGCTTCGCGTTGGTACAGGTAGACGTACACGACGGGTTCGTCGGAGGTCATGACGCCACCGCGTAGACGCGCTTGCTGGTCTGCGCGGTCACAGCCCCGGTGACGATGGCCCAGGCGTCGCGCACAATCTGGCGGGTGGGCTTGAGTTTGACCGCGAGCCAGAGCTGGCCGTCGCGCACGCGGGTGCGGAAGTAGGCTTGCACTACAACGAAAGCGGGGTGGCCGTCCCACGGCCGCAGCTCAAGGGTGATGAGTTGCGGCAGTTCCAGCCGGCGGCCCTTGCCGGCGCTCACGTTGTGCTCTTGCTTGTACGTGAGTGTCTGCCCGCCGTTGGCGCGCTCGATGGTGGATTCGAACTCGCCGCTGGTCGACGCCCGCACGCTGTCGATGATTTCGAGCAGGTCGGCCTGGTCGGGGTCAATCACGGTGTGCAGCAGCGATTCGACCAGATCACCGAATTCGCTTTGGGTGAAGTAGGTTCCCGACACCTTGTGCCAGGCGGTCCAGTCTTCGTCTTCGACGAGCTTCAACGTCAGCTTGTCGTCGCGCCAGCCGGCGAGGTCGTCGCCATCGTCGCCGATGCACCGGTGGTCGTTGTAAATCGCGGTGAGCCGGCCGGCGGTCGCGTTGCCCCACAGGGTGCCGGCGTCGCCGAGCGGGCGGCGGTCAAGCTCGGCGAGAAACGAGTCAAGGTCGGCGACGACGCGCTCGCCGACCGGCCGGAACGGGTTCTTCGTGACCTCGCTGGCGGGCACTTCGATCGTTTTGTGCTGCAAACCGTGCTGCTCGGTGACCGACACGACGTGGCGCACGTACGGGCGCGGGTCGTCGAGCACGTCGGCGGGGTGCGGGGTATTGACGACGTTGCCGGCGACGGCGCCGGCGATCGGGGACAAGGGTTGCAATTCAGGCATGATCTGTTGTTTTCCTGTTCTGGTTGTTGGGTTTTCGGGTTACCGGTCTTTGCCGGCGGCGGCGGTCTTGTTGTCGGCTGGTGTGTCGTAGTCGAATTCGCGTTGGTTCGGGTCGTTACGGTGCAGGCCGCCGTTGTCGTCGCCGAACCACATCGACGTGCGCGGGTCTTCGGGGATCGACGCGCTTACCGAGTCCTGAATGCGGAATGCATTCGGGATTTTCTCGACGGGCTTGATGGCGAATTTGACGGTGACGGTGGCGGATTTGCCGGTGCGTTGGACGGCTTCGACGGCTTCGCGGAGCTTGCTGGTCGCTTCGTCGTGCGCGCGTCCTTTGGCGTGGGTGAGCAACAGGGTTGCGAACTCTGTTGCGTCACTGCTGGGTTCGGGCATGGCAGGGTTTCCTTTCACTTGCTGTTGCCGGCGGCTTGCTCGGCTTTGATGTCGTGCTCGTTGAGCGCGTCGCGAACCTTGTCATCGAGCTGGCCAGCTTCGCGCCAGTCGATGAGCTGCGCGTGAATCCGTGTGATGTCGTCGTCGCTGAGTCCGTCGGTGTTGACGACTTCGCGGCCGAGGATCGCGCTCGCAACGATGAACTGATCGGCGACTTCGGTGACTTCGGCAGCGGCGAACAGCGCGGGAATGCTGTCGTCGGCGGCGCCGTTCGGGGTGCCGCCTTCGTTCTTCGCAGCCTCCGCCCGGGCCCGCAACGAGTCCACACCGCGGCCGCCCGGGCGGGTCGACATGACCTTGACGGGCTCGCCGTTCGGGTCGATGACTTGCGCGGCATCTTCGAGCACCAGGCCAGCGAAGTCGTCAGGGTATGCGCGCCGGTATGCGGCGGCTTCGGCGCAGTTTCCGCAGACCATGCCGAAACCGTTTCGGCGGACCATAATTCGACCCGATGGAACGGTTACACACCACACTTCGCCTGAACTATTCGTCGGCTCGATCATGATTTGCGGCCGCGCCGATCCGGCTCGACGGACTACCGGCACCGGTTGCGGCTCGCTGATAGTGAGGATGTAGCCGGGTCGTTCGCTGATGTCAGAAACCCGCTTACGGGGTGTGTTGACGCTGTATCCGGCCGCTGTGGCGAGAAGTTCGGCCGCTGCAACGTGGTCTTCTCGTGAAGTGAACAAGCGACGTACGCGACTTCGTTGGTCTGTGTGTCCGTCGAACTCTTGCCAAGCGTCGATCACTATTCGCGCCTGCCGCTGTGAGAGGTTGGCAAGCTGTGTGGTGTTGATCTGTTTACCTGGCAGAAGCCAAGCCGCCAGGCGTGTGGCGTTGAATCGGTAGACGAGCTTGTCGAAATTGGTGCGTATCGTTCTGGCGGTTGCGACTGCCTCTTGGCCTTTGGTGCGTTGCACCGTGATTGATGTTGGGTTGAGGCGTTGAAGCTGGTCGATCTTGTATCGACGAGAAACGGCAACCGTGTAGGCCGCGCGGGATTCGCAACCGTCAGCGATGACGTATCCGAGCAACCGTAGGTCGTCGTCGCTGACGCCGGGGTGGTCATCGGTGCGGCCGGGTGCTGTAAGTGGGATGCGCACCGCTGTTTTGGCGGTGGCGAGGGCATGTAGTGCGCCGGCCTCAATCTTGCCGTAGTCGGTCACCATGTCGTGATTTGGTGTTACACAAAAGTCGAGCATGTCGCCGTGTACTGCGATCATTGGGCCGTCGTAGCGTTGAACGAACGGTGTTGCGGCCACTGGCGATAACCCGTTATCGGTGACCTGCATTATCAGGTCGTGCGGGCCCACCTGGTCGAATCGGCGATAGCCGTTGATCGTCAGTACCTCAGTGTCGGCGCTAAAGCACTTGGCGAGCTGGTTGGCCGGCATCTTGGCCCACATGCTGTTCGGCACGTGCGCCTTTTCGTCGTTGTTCCAATAGGTTTGGACGTACTCGTGGTACATCGCGACACCGGTGAACGCTTCACGGTTGCGGAACACGGTGAACTTCGCCGCGGCCGGCGGCTTGCTCGCATCAACCCACAAGTCGCGCCACACGCCGTCGTCGCCCGCCCAATAGGGGCCATCGACGGTCAACTCGTCGCCGTTGCGGTCGGCCGCGCGGCGCGCGTTCAGCCGGTAGCCGTCGATGCCGATCTGAATGGTGTAGCGGGTCTCGTAGCTGTTGCCGACCTTCGTGCGCCGGCCAATCATGTAAATCTGGCGGGCGAACGGGTCCAGTCCGGTGCGCTTGGCCTGATGGAAGAACACTTGCAGATCGCCGGGTGGGGCGTCTTCGACGCCGAGCTGACGCAACGCGGCGAGCTGCACGTCGGTGAACTCGGTCTGATCGGGCGCGATGACGAGATCGGTCTTGGCCTGAATGGCGATTTCGTTGGTCACGCTGACTTGCTCCTTAGTTCGGATTGCTGGATGGCGGGATGCTTGCGGGCGAGGTTGAGCGCGACGCCGCCGCGGGCGTGCGGGCTTCGTGTGGCGACCTTCAGCGGCCCGTGGGCCGGGTGGTTGATGACGGCGGTTTGCGCGTTGCCCATCGCGTCGAGCAGTTGCGCCTTGAGCCCACGCAGCTGCTTCTCGGCGGCCTTCAGCTCGTCGTTGGCGTCGTGCACACCGATTCCGAGCATGTAGTCGATTTCGACGGTTTCACCGTTGATGTCGGGGTGCAGCTCACGCACCGCGTCGTAGGTGGCGACCGAATCGTCAAGCGGCGGCGGCGTATCCGAGCTGAGCGACGCCCAGAAGGCGCGGCATTCGTCGAGCAGCCATTCGGCGACCGCTGTGTCGAACTTGACCTCGTAAATGCGGTCGTTGAAGAACGGGCCCAGCGCGAGCAGATGCGCCGGGTAGTCGGTCCAACCGGTGAACAACATCTGCGCGGTGCACTGGGCGGCGTAGTCTTCGGGGCATTCGCCGCTGAAGTCGACGTCGCCCCACTCGTCGAGCTGGCGGGCGGTTTTCAGCTCGACGACGCGGCGGGCCCGGCCGCGGACGCCGCGCCGGTCGAGCGTGCACACCGCGGGGAAGCCGAACTCGTCTTCGTCGAGCACGAATTGCACTTCGCCGCGCGAGAGCCGCCAGCCGGGGTTGTGGCGACGCCAGCGGTTCGCCGCGGCCGGCTCATAGTCATGGCCGACGTCGAAGATGTCCTTCGGGTCTTCTGGCGGCAGAATGCCGCGCATCCGATGCCACAACCGGTATGGGGATTCGAAGCGGCTGACGCCGACGATGGCCGCGACCTTGCTCGGAGTGATCCGCCGCAGCCATTCCGGTGAGCCGGGTTCGATGTAGCCGGGCTGGCCGGGCAGCACGACACGCGCCATCAGCGGCCCCCGATCGCGGCGAGTTGGCGTCGCATCATCTGGATTTCTTGGCCGCCGCCGGGCCGCCAGATGCTTCGCCCGGGCAGGTGCTTGCGGATGGTGACATTCGAACGGCCAAGGGTGCGTTCCACTTCGCCGTAGCTGGCGCCGTCGTCCAGCAAGAAGGCGGCGCGGCGTATCTCGTCGTCGGTCATGGGGTTGGCGCCGGTGTAGGGCTTCGCGATCCCAGCACGCGCCCGTACGCGCGCGACGGTGCGCGGGGTGACGCCGACCAGCTCGGCGATCCGGCGCGCCGACATGCCGGCGCGGGTCAGTTCGGCGATGCGTGCGTCGCGGCGCACCTGGTCTTCACGCGGCAGCCTTTTCATTTCGGCGTGACCTTCGTGACGGTCGGGAACTGGCCGAAGAAACCGATGCGGTAGCCGCCGGTTTCGATGTCGTAGACGTGGCCGACTTCAAGCTGTGCCCACAGGTCGTAGCTGTTGAATCCGCCGGCGATGTTGTCGGACACGTTGAACGTGCCGCACGTCGTCGACAGCCGCTTAGTGCGTGTGGTGCGGGTGCCGTTCCGGTCGCCCGACGTGCCGTACAGCATGTCTTTGCCGGTGACCTTGCATCCGCGGTGCACCTGGTGGTTAATCGTCGAACAGCCACCAGCGGCGAGCACCGCCAATGCGACGGTGGCGGCGGTCACTGCTTGCCGCGCGCTCATACCACGGTTCCTGTCGTGATGCCCGGCTTGGCCGGCGCGGCCGGTGGGGCGCCGTGGGCGAACCGGTCGATCAAACCCTGATGCCGGGGGCAGAACGAATCAACCGACAGCACAACGACGTTCGCGGCCTGTTGCAGTGTGTAGCCGTCGGCCTGAACGGCGTTCATGACCGACATGATTCGGGTCTCGGTCGGGCTGTCGTCGAGGGCGGCGCACACGTCGCGGCCGTGGGTCTCGGTGTAGCTGATCGAGGCGTCGTCGAACGGTGTCGCATCGGCCGGGACGATGAAATACGCTGCGGCGCCGACGATGCTGAACGCAGCGAAGATGTGCACAGACCAATGCAGCCTCATGACGCCGCCGCCTTGATGTCGTCGTTGAGGAACGGCGCGCACCACGGGCATTCGTCGCGTACATCGGCAAGCGGTGCGCCGGCGATAGCGGCGTCAATCTCGGATTCGGTCACATCGCCGATTTCGAAGCCGCAACCGTTACAACAGCGTTGAACGGTCATCGTGCGTGATCCGTCGGCGTTGACCCGCACGGGCGTGCGGCTTCTCATGCGACCGACCGGAGTTGGCGGCTTGCTATTCTGGGTGTTGCTCACTTGGAAGTCCTTTCCTGTTGGGGGGTGGGCTTGCGCCGCCCGGTGTCGTCGCCGGGCGGCGCACTTCGTTTCAGAGCTTTTGGATTTCGGCGATGCAGGCGTCGATGCACTGATCCAGGGCGGCGGCCGCGAAGCCCAACAGGCCGCCGGCCGCCGCTTGCAAGGCCACGGTGAGCCATTGGCCGCTGCTCATCTGGCGCGTCTTGGGCGCGTTCTTGTTCGGCCCGATTTCGCGGTACGGCGAATAGATCGGGCTGGTGAACCCGTCCGGCCCGGTGTGTGTGGTGAGCCAGGTGGTCGCCACGTCGGGCTGATTCGCCTTGTACTGCCAGGTGTCGGCCTTGAAGTCGTAGCGCCAGCGATCACCTTCGCGGTCCTGCCAAACCGCGTCACGCTCGTCGGGCCCAAGGCCGCGGCCCTTAATGACGCGCGGCGCGCCACCGTCGGCGACGTCGAACGGAAGTTTCGTCATTCGCGGGTACTCCTTGCCGTGTTGTTGGGGGTGTTCGCTTGGAAGAGAACTGGTTTCACGGCGTGCATGACCGCCTACGGCTGGCAAGCGGAGCGGGTCATGACGCTGATCGGAGACGGCGCCGCGACCGCCTTGAAAGTCCGTCCGCGACACACGTTGCCGCGGCGATCGTTTCGGGCGCCGGCTCGGGGCGAGCGTCAACATCGTTTGTGAACCGCTCGATCAAGTCCGCGACCTGCTGCTCGGTCATCCGCCAGATACGGCCCACGCGGTAGCCGCGAATCTGGCCGCGGTTCAGGCGGCGGGCGAGCCAGCGTTCACCATCGGTCCACTCAGGCGGCAACACCTGCTCTGCGACCTCAGCCAATGAGAACGTCCTCATGATGCGGCCACCAATGCGAGCTGCCCCGTTCCGCCGAGCCGTTTGTGAAGCTCGGCAACGCCTTTCGGCGTAATCCGAACCGTAGGGTCCGGTAGCACCATCTCGCCGCGGCCTTCATGCCAGAAAGGCTTGCCGACCTTCTCGCTGAGGCGCCCAATTTCGACCTGCGATTGGTATGCGCGCCAACGGCCTTTGACCTTGAAAACCCAGCCGATGGTGGCCATGAACGCATAGAGCCGCCGCTCGCCCGTCTCAATCTGCGGATCGCGACTGAGAACTTTCGCGGAGTCGGCGACGGAATAGTCACCCGCCGACTCTGCGAGCTCATTCCACGCCGCGGCCGGCGGCGTAAGCTCGGCGACCTTAGCCTCGGCGCGCTCGGCGCGTTCCTCCGCATCGATCACCCATTGCGCGAGTTCCTTCTTCGACGGCAGGGCGGCCGGCCCGGCGGGGTAGCGGCTGTAGGTGCCCGTCTTGCGGATCGCCGGCAGAACCTCACCGGTAACCCAGCGGCGGAAGCTGACCGCTTCGCGCTTGTCGGACCGGATAACGACCTCGTACATCCCGGCCTCGGACACCAACGTCATCTGCTGGCGGCCGCCAGGGGTGTCGACCTGATCGACACCCTTCTGGTCGTCGGCCAAGCGCGCCGCGACATCACGGGCGTTGCGAATGTCGAGAACCCGACACAAGTCAGCGAGGACGAACCAGGGATCACCGTCGTCGTCGCGGATGACGCGAACCTGGTACCCGCCCGCATAGGTGAACAGCTCGACGGCGCTCATGCCGGTACGTCCTCACACGCTTCGCGACGCCGGCGGGGTTCGTAGGCGGTGTCTATATCCATGACGTGAACGCCGAGTGCGTCGGCGATAGCGGCAAGCATCTGGGCGCTGGCGCCTCGGTGGCCGAGTTCGATTGCCGACACCGTGCCGCGATCAACCTTGAGACCGTGTTCCTCGTGAATGTGGTCGCAGACGGCCTGCAGAGTCATCCCCTTGGCCTTGCGAAGCGTGGCGATCGTCACGACTGGGGCCGGCAGTTTTGGCCGTTGTTTGGCGTACCGGGAGGCCCGTGCGGCGGTCGTTTTGGGCATAGCCCAAGGTTAGAGCAAACATAGCCCAACGACAAGCATTGCCTTGGGCGAACATTGCTCTACATGCATAAGTACATCTGTGTAATTAGATTCCCAGGTCATAACGGAGACCTGATGTTTGCCAAAGGTTGCTTTTGTTTGCCGAAGTTTTGGGGCATTGTTGGCCGCATGGAGACAGCGCCCCGTTGGGATCGGCTGGCCAACTACGTCCAGGAGTTCCGGGCAATGCGCGGCATGTCACAGAAGGCCGTCGCGGCGAACGGCGGACCATCTGACACGACACTTGGAAAGATCGAGGCCGGCGCATGGCGGCCGAAACGAGGCGTGGACCGGACGCTTGAAAAGCTCGACCGCGGGCTCGGGTGGGAGCCCGGTAGTGCTTCGAGGGTTCTGGCCGGCGGAGAACCCACGATCCGCGCTGACACCGCGCGACTTGCCCGCCTCCTGCGCGCGAAGGCGAAACCTTTGGAGGATCGCACCCCCGACGAACAAGAGCTCGTCGAGCGCAGCGAGCAGGAGAGGCGCCGCGCTTCTGAGGCGGTGCAACGCTCGATGGCAGAAGAGGCACTGGCCGAGCTGGTGGACTTAGGCCGCGAACTTGCGGAACGCAAACATGATGACGATGTGAGCGCCTATGTTCGTCGCGTCGAGTCCGCAGTGGTTCTCGTCATGGGTATCGACAACCTCGCCGAGGCTCTTGAATACCGCAGAGAACGCAAGACGATCGCACGTGCGACCGAGGCCGGGCTGCTCGATGAACTCCTCGCTGAAGTCGACCGATTGCGGGTATCAGGAATAGTCGGCCGCGAGCTCCAACGTCGGGTGGAAGCCTGGCTGGACGCCATCATTCCTCGAACCGACATCGCGCATGTTCGTGATGCCGACGTCTTCATGTCTAACGACGTCCCTCGGGGTGGTGCGGCCAACGACGTCGACGACTTGCTAAGCAAGCTCGACGATTCGGTCAAGACGCGCGCCGCGGCCTCACAGGGTAATCCGGCCCGTCGGGCCGAAGGGCAAATTGCTGCCGAGGAACTGTTGGGCCATTACGTTGAGATGTATCTGCGGGCAGTTGAGCACCAAGGCTTTGCAGTGCTGGTGGACCAGGCGCGCGAAATCCTCGGAAACGACCTAGATCCCGGCGAAGTCGTTCCGCCAGAGATCCCAGATGACCTCTATGTGCGTTACGTCGCGGCCCGCCACTCGTCACCTGCTCAGGAGGGTTCGGCTTCGGTGCATTCCGCGACCGGTCTGTCGAAAGAACAAGCCGATGCCGCGGCAGCGCGGTATCGACGTGAACGGGCAGAAATGGTGCTGTTCGACGGTCGCATCAGAACCGCGGGGGCCGCTGCCGACCACATCGCCGAAGCGATCCACCGCACCGCCCCCCGCGGTTACGTGAGCCCCGCCCAGGCTGAACGTGATGCTCAGGATCGCGCCGCCGAGCGCGGAGATAGCGGCGAATAAGCCGCAACATCGCAGCGAGTTACATCAGTGTAATTCCTGGTCAGCGCGCTTTTCTGTCGTACCTCTCCCCTAACGTCCGGTCACATGGCGTTCGAACAAGGTTGGCACCCGTGGCGGACCCTGCGCACCCAACACCCCGACGTCGAGGTCTCATGTCGGCATCGGCTTCCCGAGCGGATCATGGGGCTGCAACGCGGCTGCCGCATCTGGTTGAACCGCACCCTCACTCAGGCGGAGCGGCGGTGCACCTTGACCCACGAGCTGGTCCACCGCGAACGAGGAGTCGTCCCGCTCGTCGGCGCAGCCGCGGTGCGCGAGGAAAGGATCGTCGAGGAGATTTCGGCGCGCCGGCTGATAACCCTTCCCGCGCTCGCCGATGGGTTGCGCTGGACCCGGCACCCGCGCGAGCTCGCCGACCATTTGTGGGTGGACGAGCCAACACTGCAAACCCGCATGGACACCCTCGACCCGATCGAGGTCGCCGAACTTGAGCACCAACTCGACGGCGAGTGGTTGTGGATTCCCTGACGGATCGGCAGCGCGAGATTCACCGCGGCCCTCCCCTGACATTGAGTGAAGTGCCGGCACCTGTATGCCGGTCTATGCTGCGCGCCTGCGCGACGTCAAGGTCATCGACGGTGAGCTTCGGCTGGTCAGCCGAGCATGGTGGGCGGCCCGCCAGCTGACGGAGAGCACGCCGAACACCGCATTGCTCGATGCGCTGCTCGATGAACGCGCCGCGGCCGCCCAAACCGCTGTTGCCGGGGAACTAGCCGACCAGCCCGCCCATGATGTCGGCGACAGCTTGGAAGCTGCGGCGTTCCAGGTGACCGTACATGTCGACGGTGGTCTTGATGGATTCGTGGCCGAGGTGGGCCTGGATGACCGGCAGTGGGACGCCGGCGGCGATGAGCCATGAGGCGCAGGTGTGTCGAAGGTCGTGGATGCGCGGCTTGGAGTTGAGTCCGGCTCGCTCGACGGCGGGTTGCCAGACGTTCGCGCGGAAGTTCGGTGCGCGCACGGGGCCTCCCTTGGCGCGGTTGCCGCGGCCGGGGTTGGTGAACAGGAATTCGCCGGTGTAGTCCAGCTTGTCGAGGGTCGATGCCGGGATGTTGATGGTGCGGTTCGACCGCTTCGTCTTGGTGGTTCCGAGCCGGTAGGGCTGACGTTTCCATGCGCGCCAGATGCGCGCGGTGTGCAGCTTGCGGTTGATGTCCGCGGGGGCGAGCGCGGTGACCTCCGACCAGCGTGCGCCTGAGACGACCAGGAACTCGGTGAGCGGCTGCCAGTATTCGGGGATTTCGGCGTGCACCGCGTTGAACTCGTCGTGCGACAGGAACACCATCTCCTGGCGCATGGTGCGCGGCAGCCGCGTGCCGGCCGCCGGGTTGCCGGGTATGTGTCCGGCCGCGACCGCGGCGGCGAGTGCGGGAGAGAGCAGGGCGCCGTGCTTGTTGGCGATGGTCTTACCGCTCGCGCCCGCCTGCTCCATGCCTTTCACCCACAGCCCGATGTCGTCACGTGACAGTTCGGTCAGCAGGATCGCGCCGAGCACGGGATTGATGTCCTTGCGCAGATAGCCGCGGTAGTCGTCGATGGTGCGCTTGTCGATTCCGGTCAGGTGGTCGATGTAGTGCTCGATCCATGCGCCGACGGTCCATGCGTGTTGCCCGCCGGCGCCCGCGCGGTGCTCACGCTCCAGGCGGTGCAGTGCGATCGCCTTGTCTGCGCCGAGCTGGTCGACCGCCGCCTTGAATGTCTCGGCCAGTGCCAGGGTGTCGAAGGTGTAGCAGCTCTGGGTGCCGTCGTCGTGGCGGAAGAACACCCGATGTGCGGTCGTGCCGTCCTTGCGGAGTTTGCTGCGAACCGAGGCCACGAGGCACAGCGTAACCGATGTGGTGAAAAAGTTGGTGAATAATGGTTTCGGCCTAGATTTGTAGGCTCTGACCTGCTAGTTTTGGTGGAGCTGCCGGGAATCGAACCCGGGTCCTACGGCATTCCCTCAAGACTTCTCCGTGCGCAGTTCGCTATGCCTCTACTCGGATCTCCCGGTCACGCGAACAAGCCGAGATGACGATCCCAG
>Ga0164242_10003344_pt1 | contig 18351 bp, 16 predicted proteins | sample OricomgcompostMG_FD_108783 | JGI IMG/M metagenome (GOLD analysis project Ga0164242, IMG submission 108783) | Miracle-Growth compost microbial communities from Emeryville, California, USA - Original compost - Miracle growth compost (MG) ... | reverse complement strand
TGGTCGGCCGTGCGCGGCAGTGCGACCCGGGGGACCCGCGTGCCCGACAGCGTCGTGGAGGTCAGCCGCTCAGCCACCTCGCGACCACGGACGTCATGGACCAGTTCATCGCCGGCATAGGCAGTCACCGTGTCCCGCCAGCGCTCCAGTGCCTCCCGCAGGTCTGGGTCGAGCTCGGTGTCGGCTTGTGCGCGCAGCCGTTCGATCCGTTCGTCCGGGTCGCCGCCGAGCAAGCTGACCGCGGTGTCGAGGTGCTGGCGTCGGCGGGCAGCGTCGGCTTGCCGCGCGGTTGCTGCGTGGTAGCCACGCACTGCCTCGGCGATCTCGGCCAGGTATCGACTGCGCGCTGCCGGTACCACGCTGTGCAGCCCGGACGAGACCCGGGGCAGCGGACTGGCGAGGGCCTCCGTCCGGCCGGCTGCCAAGAGGGAGACGCCTTGTTCGCCAAGGAGCCCGCACAGGTAGGTGAACAGCGCGTCGACGCCGTCGTCGCCGAATCGCGCGGCGCTGGTGCCGAACACCGGCATCTGCTCCCAGCTTGCGCCGAAGGCCTCCCGGTTCCGCAGCAGCTGGCGGGCCACGTCTCGGCGGGCGTCCTCGGCGCCGCGGCGCTCGAACTTGTTCACTGCGACGGCGTCGGCGAAGTCGAGCATGTCGATCTTCTCGAGCTGGGAGGCCGCGCCGTACTCCGGCGTCATGACGTAGAGCGAGACGTCACAGAATCCGGTGATCGCGGCATCGCCCTGGCCGATCCCTGGTGTCTCCACGATCACCAGGTCGGTGCCGCCGGCCTGGCACGCGGCAATGACATCGGCGAGATGCTCGGGCACCTCGGCGCCCGGCGTCCGGGTAGCCAGCGAACGGAAGAACGTCCGATCGCCGGCTGCGTCCTCCTCGAGCGCGTTCATCCGGATCCGGTCGCCGAGCAGCGCGCCACCGCCGCGGCGGCGGGACGGATCGATCGCCAGAAGCGCGACCCGCAACTTGTCCTCGGTCCGGATCCGCAGCCGTCGCAGCAACTCGTCAGTGAGACTGGACTTGCCGGAGCCGCCGGTCCCGGTGATGCCGAGGACCGGTACCCGCCGGCGGCCGGCTGCGGTGCGCAGCCTGGCTGCGAGTTGGCGGTCGCGGCCGGCCTCCAGCACCGTGATGGCCCGTGCCAGCGCGCCGGGACTGCCCTGGAGGACGGCGTCGAGGTCGACCGGGCCTGCCGCCAGGTCGACGTCGGCGTCCCGTACCAGGCTGTTGATCATGCCGGGAAGGCCGAGTCGCTGGCCGTCGGTGGGGGAGAAAATGCGCACCCCGCGCTGTGCCAGCAGCGCGATCTCCTCGTCGACGATGACGCCACCGCCACCGCCGAAGACCTGCACGTGTGCCGCACCTACCTGGCGGAGCCGCTCCACCAGGTAGCTGAAGTACTCGACGTGTCCGCCCTGGTACGAACTGACCGCGACCGCTTGCACGTCCTCGTGCAGCGCCGCAGTGACGACGGCCTCGACACTGCGGTCGTGCCCGAGGTGGATCACCTCGGCGCCCTGTGACTGCAGGATCCGGCGCATGATGTTGATCGCGGCGTCGTGCCCGTCGAACAGACTCGCGGCGGTGACGAAGCGGACCGGGTGAGTCGGGACATACAGCGACGAGCTGCTCGCGATGCTGGTCATGGCAGCGCTCCGTTCCCACGGTCTATCCATCGGGCGGAATCATTCATAGGACGTCCAATTATAGGACGCCCTATGAATCTGGTCGGCGTAGCCGTTCATCCCGTCGCCGGATCCGCGCGCCCCGCTCCGTTGATCATGCAGTCTCTTACGCGACACATCGGGACATCCCCGAACTTTGCATGATCAACGGGAAAGGGAGGGTTACCGGGCGGTCGCTTCGTCGAGGTGGATGCACAGCCGCCGCAGCAATCGGTCGAGCGTCCGGCGCTCGGTGGGGCGCAGCGCCGCCAGCAGTGCTTGCTCGAAGCGGTCCAGTTCGCGATGCACTTTCGGCACCAGGGCTCGTCCGCTACGGGTCAGCGAGAGCGTCACCTTGCGGCGGTCGGACGGGTGTTGCTGACGGCGGATCAAGCCGCGGCGCTCCAACGTGTCCAGCACCGTGGTGATGGTGCCGGTAGTGAGCAACAGCCGCTCCGCCACCCAGGCTGGTCGCGGATCGGCCGGGCCGGTAGCCAGGATCGTCAGCACGTTCAAGCCGGTCTGGCTCAGGCCATGGGGCCGCAGCAGCGACGCATACACGTGATTGGTGGCATCCGCCAGTCGAAGCAGATTCAGGAGCGCCTGCTTGTCGGCCGGATCGGTCTCTGGAGAGATGCGACGCGACAGCGCGGGATCGAGCAACACGGGTTCTACCATGGGCTGAGTCTACGGAGATTGCTTGAGGCCAAGTAACTTGACAGCTAATGTCGGGACGATCCGTTCGAAAGGCGAGCGCATGGAGAAGCAGGCCTCGGATGATGGCGTCGTGACGATCGGTTACGAGGTGACGGACCGGGTGGCCATGGTCACGTTGCAACGGCCGGAGTCGCTCAACGCCCTCACCTTCGAGATGGAGGAGCTTCTCGTCAGCCGGCTTGCCGATGCCGACGCCGACCCTGGTGTCGGTTGCGTCGTGGTCACCGGCGCCGGGCGCGGCTTCTGCGCCGGCGACGACGTGAAGGCGATGTGGGACAACACGCAGATGGCCGACTCGCTCGCGGGGTTGGCCACGCCGCGGGCCGCGGTGACGCCCCTGTTCGAGGTCATGCTCGGCATGCTGACGCCGACCGTCGCTGCCGTGAACGGTCCTGCGATCGGTATCGGGATGGACCTGGCCTTGCTCTGTGACATCCGTATCGCTTCCCCACAGGCCCGTTTCTCGCAGCGATATGCCGCGATGGGGTTGGTGGCGGACCTGGCCGGCGTGTGGCTCCTTCCGCAGCTGGTCGGGCGCTCGGCCGCGGCCGAGTTGCTCCTCACCGCAGACATCGTCGACGCGGATCGTGCCGCCGACCTCGGTCTCGTCTCCCGGCTGGTCGGCGCGGATGACCTGCTGCCGGAGGCAGTGCAGCTGGCGCGGCGTATCGCGGCGATGCCGTCGCTCGCGGTCGAGGCGACGAAGGAGCTGCTACGGCGTTCCGTCGGTCGCCCGGCGAGCGACGTCGGGGATCTCGGCGCGCTGCGCGGGGTCCGGCTGCATGCGCTTTTCCAGACCGCCGACCACCAGGAGGCGGTGCGGGCATATGCGGAGCGCCGCTCGCCTCGGTTCGAGGGACGCTGACCGGTGGCGACCGATGCCGCGCAGCAGCGGTTCCGCGCCGAGGTGCGGGGGTGGTTGCAGGAGCACCTCACCGACGAGTTGCGTTCGCTCTCGCGCGACGAGATGGACGATCCGAAGGCGTGGGAACTCCGGGCCCGCTGGGAGGCGGAGCTCGCCTCGGCGGGTTACGTCGGATTGTCCTGGCCGGTGGAGTACGGCGGGCGCGGGGCCAGCCTGCGCGAGCAGCTCGCCTTCGACGAGGAGTACGCCATCGCGGCAGCGCCGGACCGCGCTGGCTTCTTCGGTGAGCAGTTGCTCGGGCCGTTGTTGCTTGCACACGGCAGCGCCGAGCAACGGGCTCGGTTCCTGCCGCGGATCCTGGCTGGGACCGAGTTCTGGTGCCAGGGATACAGCGAGCCGGGTGCCGGATCCGACCTGGCCGGCGTGCGTACCCGGGCGACGCTGCGGGATGGCCAGTGGCACATTGAGGGACAGAAGATCTGGACCAGCCTGGCTCAGTTCGCGGACTGGATCTTCGTGCTGTGCCGTACCGATCCGGAAAGCACCCGTCACCACGGCCTTTCGCTGTTGCTGTGCCCGCTGGGTCAACCGGGCGTCGATATCCGGCCCATCCGGCAGCTCACCGGCGGACGCGAGTTCAACGAGGTCTTCTTCGACGGCGCCCGCACCGAGGCCGACCTCGTCGTGGGGGATGTCGGCCGTGGCTGGCAGGTCGCCATGGCGGTTCTGGGTTTCGAGCGGGGTACCGCCTTCCTCGGCCGGCAGCGGGTCTTCGCCCGCCAGTACGAAGACCTCCTGCAGCGCTTTCGGGGCCGGCCGCTCGCGCAACGGGACGGCGGCCTGCGGGATGAGCTGGTGCAGGCCTGGATCGAACTTCAGGTGATGCGGGCGATGGGCCTGCGCACCGTGCAGGCATATGCGAACGGTGGCGTTCCCGGGCCGGAAGGCTCGGTCGGCAAGTTGTTCTGGTCTCAGTGGCACCAGCGGGTCGGGGAGCTTGCGCTTCGGGTGGATGGGCTCGCCGGGGCACTGCTCGCGGGCGGGAGGCTGTCCGAGCAGCAGTACGAGCTGCTGTTCTCCCGGCAGGACACGATCGCGGCTGGCAGCTCGGAGATCCAGCGCAACATCCTGGCGGAACGCGTTCTCGGATTGGCCCGCCAGCCCTAGCAGCCAGCTGCGGATTTGCGGACTACGCCGGGACCTGCTTCATCAGCAGCTCGATGTCGGAGGCGTACTGCTCCGGGGTGAGCCCTCCTGGGGTCCAGACCAGGTGCGCCTTGCCGTCCTGCGGCGAGAACGCGGTCACCTGGGCGCCGTGGGTCACCTCGATAGTGCCGTCCTTGTCCTTCTTCGGCGGTTCCAGCGCGACACCGAGCTTCTGACCGTACGCGTCGATGGCGCTGATGCTGCTGGTCAATCCGACGAACGGGACCGGCAACCCAGAGTCGAAGTGGGCGAGCCAGGCGCGCATCACCGCCGGGGTGTCCCGGGCTGGGTCGCTGGTGATGAACACCACCCGGACGTCACGCGCGACCGATGCGGGGACCTTGCGTAGCGCCGCGCCGAGGTCAGCCATCGTGGTGGGACAGACGTCAGGGCAGTTGGTGTAGCCAAAGTACAGCAGCGTCAGATGGCCGCGCGCCTCGGTGGCCAGGTCGTACGGCTGCCCGGCGGTGTCGGTGAAGGTGCCGGCCGGCATTGTCAGGGGCTTGGCGAGTGCAAGGCCGTGGAACGCCGTGTTGCCACCGCCACCACACGCCGTGACGGCGAGCAGAGACAGCCCGGCCAGCCCGAGCGCGGCCGCTCGCAGCCGGCGCGGTCGAAGCGAGATCTTCATCGGGAACTCCTTGCGGGTAGGGAGGTTCAGGGGGCCGAGGTGCGGCGACGGTGGGCGAGCACGGCGCCGCCGGCAAGCAGGCCGAGTGCGCCGAGGACGATGCCGGCGATGCCCAGCGCGCGTGCCGTGTCGTCGCTCTCGGAGGGGGCGGCCGCGGCGACTGACGGGGCGTCCGGGGTCGCCGCGTCCGGCGCGTTGTCGGCCGCGGTACTCGTGCTGTTCTTGCCGACCAGATGCAAGGTCGGCACCGGGTGGTCCGGCTCTGGTCCGCCGGCCGGGGTGGGTTCGATCCAGCGGACCACGTCGCCGTTGGAGTAGGTCTGGACCGCGGGGAACGCCATGGTGGCTACGTCCGGCAGCGGGCCAGCCGAGATCGCGAACTCCTGGAACTGGTTCGGCGGTATGCCCCCGCCGGGGTCCGCTTTCCAGGTGATGCTGGAGACCACCTCGTCGATGGTGCCGTGGCTGGTCTTCAGCGGGGTGGCCAGCTTGGTGGTGGTCAGGCTCGCAGTCCAACCGGGCACCGGCTGGGTGTCGACCGATGACAACGGCGTGTCGGTCGGGATCTGGACCTGTAGTTCGACGGTGTTCGCGTTCTCTTCGGTGGGGACGCGGAAGACGAGCACGCCGTAGCTGCCCTGGACCGCGGGGGTGTAGCTCACCACCTTGACGTGAGCCTGCGCGCTGGTTGCGGCGCCGACCAGGGCCGTCGCCGCGGTGATCGTCACCACGACTAGGCGAAGCCATCGGCGTGGCGATGCGGACGTGACATGCATGGGGTGCTCCTCGGATGGCTCGAACCGGTCAGCGGACGAGGTAGGTGGACGTGGCGGCATAGGACGTGGTGGCGGAGGTGCGGACTTGGACGGACAGTTGCCAGTGCCCGCTCTGCGGGACGACGACGCGCTGCCCGCCGTGGCCGGTGCTACTGGCCGGAAGGGTGAAGCGGACCGGTCCCAGGTCGCGTCGGGGTTCGGTCAGCAAGCCCGAGACCTCCTGGTACGCAACAGGCTTCCCGTCCGGATCGCGGACCGTGATCTCGACCGTGGCCGGTCCGGGCCGGGTGTGGTCGACCTGCATGCGCACCGCGAGGGTGTCCTGCGGCACGATGCCGTGGGCTGTCACCGATGCGGACCAGGCGGGGTCGTAGGCGGTGCGTCCGGGCTGGACGTCGACCAGGATCGCGGCGACCGCGATGACGCCCACCGACAGCAGCACCTCGGCGCCGACCGAGCGCCGCAGCCCGGGCAGCGCGACCGGATCCGTGGCAGCCGGCGCCGGGCGCGATCGTCCACCGCCGACCCGGCGGCGACCGTAGAACCCGAGCACCAGCAGCAGCACCAGGCCGCCGATCTTGATCAGGACCAGCCGTCCGTACGCGGTGGCGGTGAAGGCCGGCAGTGTCCCGATCTCGCGCCAGGCCTGGTAGGCGCCGGTGCCGACGATGACGGCGACACAGCCGAACGCGAGGTTGGACCAGCGCGGCAGGACTCGGTCCAGCGTCGCGGCGGACGGCCGGGCTGCTGCTGGTAGCAGCAGCACCGTGAGCACGAGTAGGCCGCCCACCCAGGCGCCGACGGCGGCCAGGTGCAGCCCGTCCACGACCGTTGCCAGCGGCGCCTGGCTGCCGGTCCCGGCGTGCTCGGCGAGCGCGAAGCTGGCGAGTCCGACGACGGACAGCGCGGTGACGTCCGGGCGCGGCCGACGCCACGAACCGGTCAGCCGCCGTGGCAGCAGCAACCACGCGGTGACGGCCGCCAGCAGCCCGACCGCCAGTCGGACCAGCAGCATCCGGCCGTAGCGGGTGTGCACGGTCTGGTCCCACAGCGGGCCGGACAGCAGCTGTCCGAGGCCGCGGCCGGAGTCGTACGGACCGGCCAGCGCGAGCAGCGCCAGCGACGAGGCCGCAAGCAGCCCGGCGCCGGCGACGACGAGCTGCCGAGCCCGTTGTCGCGACCACAGTTGCCGCCAGACGAAGGCGCTGAAGGCCAGCACGCCGAGCAGCAGCACGGCGCCTGCGTAGCCCACGAACCGGGCGGTGCCGTTGAGGAATCCCACCCAGGCGCTGCCGTGCGGCGCCGCCGCGGCGGCGTCTCCGGCGACGACCCCGTACCCGAACGTGAAGGTGCCGCTGACCGGGTGGCTGTCGGCGGAGATGACGCGCCAGGCGACGGTGTACGAATTCCGAGCCAGGTCCGGGGGCAGTGCGACGGAGATCCGGTCGTCCTGCCCGCCCGGATGCGTCACCCGGCCTGCGTCGACCCGGCTGCCGGCTCGGTCCAGGACGCGCAGCGAGTCGTCATCCGATGTCACCGACTCGGAGAACGTCAGCGTGACTGCGGCCGGGAGCGTGTCCACTTCGGCGCCTTGGCCGGGCGTGGTCGATTCCAGCACCGCGTGCGCGGACGCCGGTGCCGCGACCACGATCGGTACGACGACCGCGAGCAGCAGCACGGCGAGAGCGCGCGCGGAGCGGCGCCAGCACCGCCGGGTTCCGGCGCGGTCGCGACGGCTAGCTGTGTTCATGCGCTGCCGCGGCAGTGAGCGACACCACCGGAACCCGTAGGTCCACAGTCCCCGCGTTGCGGAAGCGCAGGTGCAAGGTGACGTGGTCGCCGACGACCAGGGTTCGGGTCGGGTTCATCAGCATCAGGTGGCGACCGCCTGGCGTGAGCACCGCGTCCCCGTGCGCCGGCACGGTCAGCGCGCTGATCGCGACCATCGAGGCGGTGCTGCCATGGGACACCGTGTCATGCAGACCGACTTCGCTGCTGACGTCGGATGAAGCGCTGACGAGGGCATCCGGCACGGAACCGCCGTTGGTCACGGTGAAGTACGCCGCCGCGACGGATGGGCTCGCCGGCTGCGGCAGGTATCCGCCGGTGACGCGTAGGGCGCCGACTGTGGCGGACGCGGTCGCGAAGGCCGGTGGGTCCCCGGATGCGGCGGAACCAGAACCGTCGCGGACGACAAGTGCGGCGACGAGGGCGCCGACTGCGACGACGGCCACCAGGCCGCCAGCGAGTTGCCGCGCGGACAACCGTGGGCGCGCGCGGGCACGGGGGATGCGGGCAGACATGACGGAAGCTCCTCGCCCTGGGCAACGCGCTACGCGACGGGAGGCATGCGTTGCCGGATGAAGGGTCGCGGGTGACCCTGGTGGACGGAACCCTGTGACGCCAGTCAGCAGGGCTGGAGCGACGGCGGGCCGCGCAGGCCGAGGGCGCCGATGACACGCGTGCCCGGTTGCAGCCGGGTGCTGACGGGCGCGGCGGCACGGCAGCGGGCCGGTCCGGCTGTGGCCGGGAGCAGCCAGCCGAACACCCGGAGCAGCGCGCGGCGGAGTGCCACCAGCAACGCACCGAGCTGGACCAGCACGCGCTCACCCAGCCGCAACCAGAGTCCGACCAGCGCCGCGGCGGCGATGTGCGCGGCCAGCATCAGCAGACCGTGGCCGGTCACATCGGAGGTCATCGCGGAACCGCCGTGATGGACGACGTCGAGGTGCGGTGTGGCTGTGAGCGCGGTGCTGGCGCCTTGGTCGTGACCGCAGAGAATCAGCGACATCGCGGGCATTCCGTCGCGCGCCATGCTGGCGGCGAAGGCGGTGTGGAGCGCGAATTGCGACACCACCGTGGTGATGATGAGCACAGTCATGCCGCGGGGCCGCGCGCTGAGGACCCAGCCGATTCCGGCCAACGCGACTGCGGCGATCGCGATTACCGGCCCGCGCGGCACCATCGCGGACCCCAGCCAGTGCGCGCCGACCGCCAGCAACGTGGCCACGAGCGCAAAGACCCCGGCGCGCAGTGCGCGGTCACCACGGGTCAGGGGCACGGCGTCGAAGCTAACACCGGCCCTGTGCGCGTGCGCAGTTGAGACTGCTTCCGCGCGGCCACCCGCGGACAACGGCAGCGCGTCAACAGTGCACTATGTCAGTCGAGACGTCCGCGAGGCGGCGGCGTCGGTCATCCGTCGACTCAGCAGGAGGCATCGTGCGCAGGACCATCTTCACCGCGGAACACGAGGAGTTCCGCGCGCTGGCGCGAACGTTCGTGGAGAAGGAATGCCTGCCCAACATCGACGCCTGGGAGGCGAACGGGATCGTCGATCGTGAGGTCTGGCGCAAGGCCGGCTCGGTGGGGCTGCTCGGCGTGCAGGTGCCCGAGGAGTACGGCGGCGCCGGCATCTCCGACCCCCGTTACAACATGGTCATCAACGAGGAGCTCTCCGGGCATGGGGTGAGTGGACTCGCGCTCACGCTGCACAACGAGTTGATCCTGCCGTACCTGCTCAGCCTCGCGAACGACGAGCAGAAGAAGCGGTGGCTGCCCGGTTTCTGCAGTGGTGACCTGGTCACCGCGATCGCGATGACGGAACCCGGTGCCGGCAGCGACCTGCGCGGCATGCGCACCACCGCGGTCCGGGACGGCGACCACTACGTCATCAACGGCGCGAAGACGTTCATCAGCAACGGCCTGATCAGCGACCTGGTGCTGCTGTGCTGCAAGGTCGAAGGAGCTCAGGGGAGCTCCGGCATTTCTATCGTGGTGGTCGAGCGAGGCACCCCGGGGTTCGAGCGCGGCCGCAAGCTCGACAAGGTCGGTGCTCGCAGCCAGGACACCGCCGAGCTGTTCTTCCACGATGCCCGGGTGCCGGTCGCCAACCTCCTCGGAGAGGAGGGCGAGGGACTGCACTACCTGATGCGCAACCTCGCCCACGAGCGGCTGTCCATTGCGATCTCCTCGGTCGCCAGCGCGTTCCGTGCGCTCGACCTCACCAAGGACTACGTCCGCAACCGGCAGGCATTCGGACAGACGATCGGTGGTTTCCAGAACACCCGCTTCGTGCTTGCCGATCTGCACGCGAAGGCGTCGATGGCGCGCGCCTACGTCGACAACTGCATCGCCGCCCAGCTGGCCGGCGATCTCACGATCGAAGACGCGGCCACCGCGAAGCTCTGTGCGACCGAGATCGAGTTCGCCTGCGTCGACAACGGGGTACAGCTGCACGGCGGTTACGGCTGGATGGAGGAGTACCCGATCGCGCGGATGTACCGGGACGTGCGAATCAGCCGGATCCTCGGCGGCTCCAACGAGATCATGAAGGAGATCATCGGGCGGTCGCTGAAGCTGGACGGCCCGCTCGGCGCCGGCCGCTGATCGTCGCCACCGTGCGTAGCATGCGCGCATGGCGAAGCGAACGGCCCTGTCGGCGGGAGCGGCGCCCGCTGCGTCCGTAGCTGCGCCCACCGCGCGCCGGGACGCCGCATCGACAAGCGCTACCGAGCTCGAGGAATCGCAGTTGATCACGGCGGCGTACCGATTCCTGCTGCGGGGCGGGAGCGCGAGCATCTCCGTCGCCGCGATCCTGGCCGAGGCCGGCCTGTCGACGCGCGCGTTCTACCGACACTTCGCGTCCAAGGACGAGCTGCTGCTGGCAATGTTCCGGGCTGATTTCGAGACGTCGCTGCAGCAACTGCGCCGGCGGCTGGCGCAGACGACGAGCCCGGTCGCGGCACTGGAGGCGTGGGTCACGCACATGATCGCGCTCGCGTTCGACGACAAGCGTCGGCAACGGTTCAACGTGATGACCTGTGCTGAGGTGCAGGGCGCGGAGGGATACGCGCAGGAGCGGGCCCGGGTTGCACAGGAACTCGGCGGGATCCTGGAACAGATCCTCACCGACGGGCTGCACACCGGTGAGTTCCCGACCGCCGAGCCGGGCATCGACGCCCGCGCATTGAACGCGGTCACGGAGATGTTCCTGATGGAGCGCGCCTGGGGCGCGACCACGTTGACGGCCCCCGAGGCGGAGCGATTGACCATGAGTCTGGCTCGGCGCGCGCTGGGCTACACCGGGTCCTGACCGCACCGCTCGCGTCTTCGCGCCGGTGTGACGGTGGACACACAGGCGCGAAAATGCTATTTTCGCGCCTCCGCCGCGTGTCCTCGAGCCGCTCAGCCCGACACACCCCGACAGGGAGAAGCCTGGATGGAACCGATGTCGTTCCAGGGTCTGACCGTGCTCGACGTCTCGCAGACGTTCCCCGGCGCCCTGCTCTCGGGGTTCCTGGCTGACTACGGGGCCGACGTGCTGCTGGTGGAGCGCCCGGGCGGCAGCCCGCTGCGCGCGCTGCCGGCGTTCCCGTTCCTGGCCCGTGGCAAGCAGTCGATCGAGCTCGACCTCGGCACCGAGCCGGGGCGGCAGACCGCCCGGGCGCTGGCCCGGACCGTCGACGTGGTCGTCAGCACGTTCCGTCCGCGGGCAGTCCGTCGGTTCGGGCTCGACGCCGACTATCTGACCGCGGCGAACCCCCGGCTGGTGCACTGTTCGATCACCGGGTTCGGCACGGTGGGACCACTCGCGGATGTGCCGGGACACGAGGCGCTGGTGATGGCGAAACTCGGCGGGCAGACCGTGTTCGGTGCGATGGGCGCCCGGCCGGGGCCGGCGCACGTCAGCGTCCCGTACTGCTCCTTCGCCGCCGCGCAAACCGGCTTGCACGGGACGATCGCGGCGCTGCTCGAGCGCGAGCGTTCCGGTCGTGGTCAGCAGGTCGAGGCGAACCTGGCTCAGGGATTGGCCGCGTTGGATCCATGGAACTGGTACAGCCAGCTCATCGCGTCGCGCTACCCCGACGCCTACGTCGCCGTGGACCCATTCGACGACGACGGCAGCCCGAACAGTCCTATGGTCTATCCACTGCTCATCGCGCTGACCGCGGACGGCCGGTGGTTGCAGTTCTCCCAGGTCCAGCCCCGCCTGTTCCTCGCGTTGATGCGGGCGCTCGGGCTCGAAGGCATGTTCGCGGACCCGTACTGGGCCGGTTTGCCGAACTTCGAGGATCGGGAGCGTCGGATCGGGCTCTGGGAGCGGATGCTGGTGGCTGCTCGCACCAAGACCACCGCCGAGTGGAAGCAGGTGTTCGAGCGGGACCCGGACGTATGGGCGGAGATCTTCCGGCATGGGTCTGAGCTGCTCGACCACCCGCAACTCGTGCACGACGACCAGGTCGTCACCGTGCACGACCCTGAGCGTGGGCCGGTACGTCAGCCGGGTCCGATGATTCGTCTCGGCGGCGTGCCTGCGGGACCGGTGCGCCCTGCGCCGCGACTCGGCGTGCACACGGCGGACTGGGACGTCCGAGCCAGTTCGACCGGAGTCGGCGCTGTGGTCAGTTCGCAGCAGCCGGCCGCCGCCGACGGTGAGGTGTCGGCACCGCCACTGGACGGGGTCACGATCCTCGAACTCGGCAGCTTCTTCGCAGCCCCGTATGGATCGACGCTGCTCACCGACCTCGGTGCCCGGGTGGTGAAGATCGAGCCGCTTGCCGGGGAACCGATGCGGCTGATCCTGCACTTTCCGGAGACCGGTGCGGCGAAGTCCCTGCAGGGCAAGGAGAGCGTCGCCGTCGACATGACCGCTCCCGAAGGGCTACGGATCATCCACGAACTCGCCCGCCGTGCCGACGTGGTGCTGCAGTGTTTCCGCGCCGGCGTCGCCGAGCGACACCGGATCGATGCCGAGGCGCTGCGCGCGGTGAACCCCGATCTCGTCTACGTCAGCGCGCCTGGATACGGCTCCGGCGGGCCATGCGGGCATCGCCCCGCCTTCGCCCCGACGATCGGCGCCGGTTCCGGCATGGCGATGCGCAACGCGGGCCCGGGCATTCCGGCGCGCGTTGACCTGACCCTCGACGACATCAAGCGCGTGGCTCCCCGGTTGCTCGCGGCAGGTGGTCCGGTCTCGGCGCAGGCGGACGGGGTCTCCGCGCTCGGTGTCGCGACCGCGATCCTGCTCGGACTATGGCGACGGGCCCGCGGGCTTGCGCCGGTCACCGTGAATACCAGCATGCTGGCGACGGCCTCATACGCGCTGGCGGAGGACATGGTCGACTATCCGGGGCGGGCCCCGACCGCCATGGTCGACTCGGACCTGTTGGGGATCTCGGCGCTGTACCGGATGTACGAGACTGCCTCGGACTGGGTGTTCCTCGCGGCACCGAGCCAGCCGGAGTGGCAGCGCCTGGTCGCGACGCTGCCGGGTGGCGAGGCACTGGCCACTGATCCGCGTTTTGTGACGCCGCAGGACCGCCGGGACAACGATGCGATGCTGGCGGCGCGGCTCGCAGAAGTCTTTGCGAGCCGGGAGGCCGTCGCCTGGGAGCAGCAACTGTTGGCGGCGGACGTCGGCTGCGTGGCGATCGCGTCGCGTCCGGTGGAGGAGGTGCTGATGTCGGAGGAAATCGGCCGCGCCCACGGGTATGTCGCCGAGACCGTGCACCCGTTGTTCGACGAGCACGTACGGCTGGCGCCGCTGGTGCGCTTCTCCCGGTCTGCGACGGTCGTGCGCCCGGGTTGCTTGCTCGGCCAGCACACCGCTGCGGTGCTGGCCGAAATCGGCTACGGCGAGGCGCAGGTGCAGCAGTTAGCCGACGCCGGAGTCATCAAGCTCGGTTGACCTGAGCTGCGGCATCGCGCATAATGAAAACAACATTTTCGCAGGATTCGGGAAGGTGTCGTGATGGAGAAGATCTGGGCGGACTCGGGTGACAGCCATGTCCTCGAGCCCGCGGACCTGTGGACCAGCAACCTTCCCGCACGGCTTGCCGAGCGTGCGCCGCGCACCGAGCGGGACGAGAAGTCGGAGACCGTCTACGTCGACGGTCAGGTGGTCTTCCGCACCCTGGTCGCGTTCGCCGAAGCGAGTTCGAGAGCTCCGGGCGCGGACGACGTCACGAAGCGACTGCACGACATGGACGGTGAGGGGGTCCGGGGGCAGGTCCTGTTCCCGTCTCGTGGCTTGTGGGTGGCGCGGATGACTGACCCGGATCTGTGGCGCGAGTGTGGCCGGATCTACAACGACTGGCTGCGCAACGATGTGATGACCGTCTCGCCACGGCTCGTCGGCGTCGCCATCCTGCCGGCGCTGTCCACCGAGGACGCGGTCGCCGAGTTGCAGCGCGTCGCGGCCAACGGCATGCACGCCGTCATGCTGCCGACCACGCCGCCGGAGGGTAGGGATTACAACAACCCGGTTTGGGAGCCGGTGTGGGCGGCCGCCGAGGAGGCCGATATCGCGCTGAGTTTCCACGTCGGTACGGGTGCAGATCCGCGCATGGTGCGCGGGCCGGGAGGCGCGGTGATCAACTATGCCGAGACGTTCTTCCCCGGCCAGCGCACCGTGGTGCATCTGGTCGCAAGTGGCGCTCTCGACCGCCACCCGAACCTGAAGGTGTTCATCGCCGAAGGCGGCGCGTCCTGGGTCCCGGCACTCGCGGACCGGATGGACGAGGGCTACCGGCAGCACGGCATGTACGTGCAGCCCAAGCTCTCCCAGCTGCCCAGTGAGATCATCTACCGGCAGGTGTTTGCCAGCTTCCAGCACGACAAGAGCGCCATCCCGGCGGTGACCGCGATGGGGTATCAGAACGTCATGTGGGGGGACGACTACCCGCATCTCGAGGGCACCTACGGGCACACGCAGCAGACGTTGCACGAGCTGTTCGACGGCGTCGATGCCGACGTGGCCGAGCGGATCCTTCGCGGCAACTTCGAGCGGCTGTTCCCGGCTGCTCGGGCGGCGATGGCGGCCTGAGGCCAGGCTTTCGGGGCGAATCCGCACGGATCCGTGCGTCCGGTTCCGGATCTTGGGGTGCTCGTGCCCCATACTGTCCGTCGTGTCCGGCAATGTGCGGCGATCGTCGGCGGAAGTTCGCAGGCTGATCTTGCAGGCAGCCTGGGAAAGCTTCTCGACCCAGGGATACACCGCCACCACGACTCGCGAGATCGCCGACGCCGCCGGCGTCACCCAGGCAGCGATTTTCCGCCACTTCGGACGCAAGGAAATGCTGTTCGAGGCGGTGCTGGTGCAACCGCTCTCCGATTTCGTGGACCGGTTCGTCGCGCTGTGGCGTGACGAACCTGCCTGGCAAGGAGTGTCGAACGAAGAGCGGACACTGCGCTACGTCACCGAGCTGGGTGAGCTGGTGCGCGCAAACCGGTCGCTGTTCGCGATGCTTGCCGGACGCAACGCGCCCGGGCGGGACCCGATGCCGACGGATGTCGCGGCCTCGTTGCTCTCCGGGCATCTGGACAACTTCGTCGAGGACCTGCAGAAACTCGCGATTCAGTCTGGTGAGCGGACCATGGACATGGGGCTTGCGGTCCGATTCACGATCGCGCTGGTGCTCGGCTTGAACCTGTTCGACACTACGCTCTTCGCGCCGGGGGGCTCGCTCCCGCAGGACAAGCTCGACGACGGAACGGCGGCGTTCATCCTGCGTGGCGTCCGGTCCGAGACGGCCTGATCACCGCCACCACCGTCCCGGCACGTCAGTCGACGGCGATCGGCTCGCGCTGCGACGGCCGGCGCAGCCGGGGGCGTGCGGTGCGAGTGGACGCGGCGTCATCATCGTGAATCGTCAAGGCGCACAGCGCGCCGAACAACGCCAGGCCAGCCGCGACCAGGAATGTGACGTGGTACGCGGCCAGGTGCGGCACGATCTCGCCACCGTGCTGGCGGGTCACGCCGACAGCCGTGAGTGCGGTGGTCAACACGGCAACGCCCACCGCACCGCCGAGCTGCCGGATCGCGTTGAACAACGTCGAGGCGCTCGCGGTATCCCGGTGTGGGATCCGAGCGAACGCGCCGGCCTGCGCCGGCACGAAGACGTGACTCATGCAGTAACCCAACGCGAACATCAACAGTCGCATCCACCACAGCTCGGCCTGGCTGTCGATCAGGGCCATCAGCCCGACTGTGGTGGCGATCCCGACCAGACCGATGGCGATCAGCCGTCGCGGGCCGATCAACGGGTAGAGCAGCCTGCTGGCCATCTGCGACCCGGCCAGCACGCCGAGCGCTTCGGGGAAGGTCGACAGTCCGGACTGCAGCGCGGACAGGCCGAGACCGTCCTGGAAGAACAGTGCTACCAGATACAGCGTCCCGAGGAACCCGGCAGTGGTGAGGAACATCACCGCGTTGACCGAGCGGAACAGCCGGTCCCGAAACAGCCGCAACCCGAGCAGCGGGCGGGATGACCGCAACTGCTGGATCAGCAGCGCAGTGAGCAGCGCTACGCCGGCCACGACAGTGGCCAGCACCTCGGCGTCGGTCCAGCCGGTTTGCGGGCCCTCGCTGATGCCGTACATGAGGGCGCCGAAGCCGAACCCGGACAGCAGGAAGCCGGACAGGTCGAAGGCGCCCGGCGGATCGTTCTGTTGTTCTCGCAGGAACAGCAGCCCGAACACCAGCGCCGCGGTACCGATCGGGAGGTTCACGAAGAATGCCCAGCGCCACGACAACTGGCTGACCAGGATGCCACCCAGTACTGGGCCGAGCGCCGGCGCCAGCGCTGTCGGGATGATCAGGATGCTCGCTGCCCGTACTCGCTCGATCGGTGGGAACGCGCGGAACAGCATGGCCATGCCGACCGGTGTGAGCATGCCGCCGCCGACCCCTTGCAGCACCCGGAAGATCACCAACTGCGCAAAGGTCTGGGCGAGCCCGCAGAGCGCGGAAGCCACCGTGAACACGACGATCGCGGTGAGCAGGATCCGTCGGGAACCGAACCGGTCTCCGAGCCATCCGGACGCGGGAATCACCACTGCCAGGCTGACCAGGTACCCGATGGACACGGCGCTGACTGCAGTCGGCTGTACGTGCAGATCGCGACCGAGACTCGGTAACGCCACGTTGACGATCGTGACGTCCATGATGTTGATGAACAGGGCCGCCACGTAGACGACGCTGACGGCAATTTTCTGGTTCATCGGTGATCGCGATGCTACCGCGTCAGGTTGCACTTCCGATCCGGCGATTGCAGTGCGATTGTTGACGGGCAGGATCGCCGCTGGCTTCGAGGAGTTACCGCCAATGCCGACCAGGAACCCGGTCCGAGTGCGCCGGATCTACGACGAGTCCGATCCGGACGACGGTGCGCGCGTGCTGGTGGATCGGGTTTGGCCTCGCGGATTGAGCAAGGCGGCTGCGCATATCGACCGATGGTGCAAGCAGGTCGCTCCGTCGACGGAGTTGCGGCACTGGTACGCGCATGATCCGGACCGGTTCGAGGAATTCGGCCGTCGCTATCGGGCGGAGCTAGAAGACCCAGAGCGCGCGCGGGCACTGAACGATCTGCGGGACTTGGCCGATCGGCGGACGGTTACCTTGCTGACGGCAACCAAGGCCTTCGAGATCAGTCAAGCAGCTGTTCTCGCTGAGCTGCTGAACGGGTGATATCCAGGACCATTCCTGGACGGCGCCGCATGTGATCCGAGGCACATTCTTTGGCGTTGGAAATCGAATGCAGCCTGGCGGCGGTCAGGTGACAATTCCCGCGTAGGTCGATCTGATGCTTTACGCTATATTACGCCCGCATCAGATTTCCAAGACCCTGGGAAAGGGGAGCCGTATGGCGCGTAAGACTGAGGTCGTCGAGTATTTCGTGGACGACGTGGATGGCGGCGCGGCCAATGAGACCGTGGCGTTCTCCATCGACGGCGCCTCGTACGAGATCGACCTGAACAAGCGCAACGCCAAGCGGCTGCGCTCCGATTTTGAGAAGTGGACGAGCGTCGCGCGTAAGGCGCGTGCCGCGCGACGGCCAGCCCGACGCAGGTCGTCGGCGTCCGGCGTGAAGAACGAGTCGGCGACGATTCGGGCGTGGGCTGCAGAGAACGGCATTGCGGTGCCGTCCCGTGGGCGCATTCCCCGGTCGATCGTCGAGCAGTACCAGAACAAGGCGTGATCGCCGGCCGGTTTGCTGGCACTGTGCGGCTCCGGCGCCAGCAAGCCGGCCTTCACGGCATCCCCTCAACAGGAGAAACCCCGGCGTTCTCGGCATGATGAACACGTGGTCGGCCCGAGGCCACCACCGGTATCAGTGCCTGTGCCAGGAGGTTTCATGCGCCCCGTGTCGGTGTCCACCGCGCTGGCCGCGGCAGCCCTCGGGTGCTGCCTGGGATTGACCGCTTGCGGCGGGTCGGGCGGCAGTGGCGAGAAGGGCGCTGCCCGCGTGTCCACCGCCGACCTGAAAGGTGTCGGCACGGTTCTCGTCGACGACAAGGGTCAGGTGCTCTATATGTTCGCCCCGGACGAGCGTCGTCACGTGACCTGCGTGGACGCGTGCGCGGGGACCTGGCCACCACTGTTCACCGGGGCGGCCCCGGTCGCCGGGCATGGACTTGACCCGCAGTTGCTGGGCACCGACCCCGATCCTGCTACCGGCAAGCAGGTGGTCACCT
>Ga0164242_10003343_pt1 | contig 18356 bp, 15 predicted proteins | sample OricomgcompostMG_FD_108783 | JGI IMG/M metagenome (GOLD analysis project Ga0164242, IMG submission 108783) | Miracle-Growth compost microbial communities from Emeryville, California, USA - Original compost - Miracle growth compost (MG) ... | reverse complement strand
CCTGAGGAGCGTGCGGAAGAAGATGTGGCGCCCGAGGAGGAGGAGCTCGAGGGCTGGCTGCCCGAGCCGGAGCCGACGGATGGACCGGCGCCCGCGCCCTGAGCACCGTTGCCGGCGCATCCGAGCTGCCGCCTCACGACAGCGGCACTCGCACGTCGGCGCCGCCCTCGATCGTGAGTCGAGGTCCCATCTGCACGAACGCGGGCTCGGCGAGGAAGCCGCCGGCGAACAGTGCACGTCCCTGCACGAACGACGACGACGCCTGCACCATGGCCTCCGGCGCGTAGCCGAACACCTCGCTGAGTTCGAGCAGGTCGCGTGGCGAGTTCATGCGCATCAGTCCGAGGTTGTCGCACTGCGACAGCACATTGGGGTGGATCTTCGTCGGCCGCTGTGTGGAGAGCAGCAGCCAGAGGCCGAATTTGCGCCCCTCCGCGGCGATCAACTGAACCAGGGCGGTGAGCGCGCGTTCGACCGGAGACTGCGGGTTCGGTGGACAGATGTTGTGCGCCTCGTCGATGACGATCAGGATCGGCCGGCGCTCCTCGCGACGCACCCAAAGCTGCTCCAGCACGGCGAGCGCCGCCGCTTTCGGCTCTGAGGGATGCGTGAACCCGCCCAGATCCAGCACGGTGGCCCTCGGACGCTCGGCGATCACGTCGGTGGCGGCGAGCGCGCCGCGCGACCACACGTCCCACTCCATGACCTGCAGGTTCTCGATCCGCATCGCCAGCTGCACCTGCGCGGGATTGGACGATTCGCGCAATGTCGACATGTAGGTGGATTCGTCGAAGCCCTCCGCGAACCTGTTGATGCGCAGAAGCATGTTGTACTCCTCGGCGTCGGCGATCGGATCCAGCCGCAACACGGCCGCCTTCGACGGCACGCTCAGACCGAGGAATCGCACCTTCAGGGCCTCGCCCACGTCGCGCTGTGTGCTGTGCAGCACGCGCACGTCGAGGCCGCGGAGGGCAGCGGCCGTGGCGGCATCCGTCTCCGCACGAGGCTCGCCGAGGCGTACGAAGTCGGCGTTCGGGTCGAGCACGAGAATGGGAAGCTCCGTGCGCAGCAGAACCTGCTCGAGGAGCACGCCGAGCGCATATGTCTTGCCCGAGCCGCTCTGGCCGCACCAGAAGGTGTGGCGGTTCAGCTTCGCTGCGTTCAGCTCGGCCGGCTCGGTCGTTCCGAACACCGTGCCGATCGGCAACTGAGTCATGCCCGGCTCCCCTTTCGTTCGTCGTCTCCAGTGTGCGGGCCGGCGGACGTGGGGCGATCTCGAGGCGTGCAGGATCACCCGCACCGAGCGACGAGGCCGGCCGGGCGACTCGCCGACAAAGGCGCGCCGAGCGAGATCGCGCAGGGACCGACAGGATGGGATGCCATGAGCCCTTCTGTCGTTTCCGATCGATTCCTGCCCTTCCTGACCGAGCCGAACTTCGGCTTCCTCGGCACTGTGCGTCCGGACGGCACTGCGCAGGTGAACCCGATGTGGTTCGAGTTCGACGGTGAGAACGTGCGCTTCACTCACACGAGCAAGCGCCAGAAATACCGCAACCTGCAGCAGAACCCGTCGATGAGCCTGGCGATCGCGCGAGCATCCGATCTGTACCGCTACGTGGAGCTGCGCGGGCGCCTCGTCGAGGTGCTCCCCGACCCGGAGGGCGCGTTCTACGTGCACCTGGCCGAGCGGTACGGCCAGGCGCACCCGCAACCGCCGGCGGACCATGCCGACCGCGTGATCCTCGTGATGAGCGTGGAGCACGTCAGCTCGAACTGAGCCTGCCGGGCCGCGGGAGCTGTCAACCCCTGCAGGGCTTTCCCGCCACCGCCCTACTGTGCGGACATGGCTGATCTGACAGGAAAAAGGGTCGCGTTCCTCGCGACCGACGGATTCGAGGACGCCGAGTTGACCTCGCCGTGGCAGGCCCTGAACGACGCAGGCGCCACCCTCACCATGGTGTCGCCGAAGCAGGGAACGATCACGGGTGAACACGGCCACGAACAGACGGTGGATGCCGTCAGCGGCACCGTGCGAGCATCCGATTTCGATGCGCTCGTGATGCCGGGCGGTGTGGTCAACGCTGACCATCTCCGACTCGATCAGGATTCCGTCGCGTTCGCGAAGGACTTCTTCGAACAGCACAAGCCGGTCGGCGCCATCTGTCACGCCCCGTGGACACTGATCGAGGCGGGGGTCGTGGACGGTCGGCGGATGACCAGCTACGCCAGTCTGCAAACGGACCTGCGCAACGCGGGCGCCGACTGGGTAGACGAGCAAGTGGTCGTGGACCAGGGTCTCGTCACCAGCCGCACGCCCGACGACCTTCCGGCCTTCGACGCGAAGGTCGTCGAGGAGATCGGCGAGGGGGCCCACCGGGGCCAGACCGCGTGAGGTGCTCGGCGCTGCTCAGAGGTTGACTCCGCCGGTCTGACACGCCGGACAGTACTGGGCCGTGGTGCCCGCGAACGCGAAATCGCGCACCGCACCTGCGCACTGCGGACACGGCTGACCTGCGCGCCCGTGCACCATCATGGCGCCGATCTTCACGGCCTTGAGTTGCGCAATCGGGATGCCGCGTCTCGCATCCATCGCAGATCGGACGACCTCCAGCGTGCTCGCGTAGAGACGATCGAGGTCGCCCTCTCCGAGGTCGGAGGCACGAGCGACCGGGTTCGTGCGCGCCGCGAACAGGATCTCGTCGGAGTATGCGTTGCCGATGCCCGCCAGCGACTTCTGGTCCTGCAGGATGGCCTTCACCTGTTTGCGTCGCCCGCGCACGACGGCGTCGAAGTCGGCCCGGACGAAGTCGGGGTCGGTCGGATCGGCACCCAGCGATGCCACGCCCGTCACGTCCGCCGGATCGTCGACGACCCACGCCGACAGCGAGACCCACTCGCCGGCATCCGTGAACTCGAGGACCGTGCCGTCATCGAATCCCAGGCTCAGCAGCGCCGGCGGCGTGTTACCGCCGGCGGGCCCCTCGGCCTGCGACGAAGCCCATCGCGCCCAGCCGTGGCGCCCCAGCGAGACGACGAGGTGCGCGACGTCGAAGACGAGATCGACGTATTTGCCGTGACGGACGACATCCTCGAGCCGGGCACCGACCAAGCGCGACGGGGGTCGTGCCCGGGTTTTCACCAGGGCGAACTCGAGCACGTCGACGCTCACGACCTCGCGACTGCGCAGACGTGCGCGAAGCTCCACCGCGAGCGCCTGCACTTCGGGTGACTCGGGCATGTGGTCGATCGTGCCACGTGCGTGCGACATCCGCGAAGGCGTCGCGATGCAGTCCCGGCCGGGACTGCCCCACCTCCGGATGCCGTCGACACTGCGCAATGTGCCAGTCGCCGTCAGCATTTCAGGACATGTAGCGTCACAAGACAGATATATGGCTCTGATTCGGGCTGTCCTGAGTTAGTGGTGGAAGGGCATCGCCGCGACACGGGCCACGCGGCGATGTCCGGGCTCACGCGCTACCCGATCGGCCGTTCCACGCCGGCCAGCCTGCCGAACTCCCCGGAACGCGCCGCCGCGGGGACCACGGTCCAGTCGCAGCTCAACGACACACTGGCGCCGGGCTCGAGTCGCCGCAGCGGCGAGAGCGCCTCGAGCTCGACGAGCGAGGCCGTCGAGACGAATCCCCCGAGCTCGTGCAGCGGCTCAGAGACCGGCGTCTGCAACCAGACCTGCCCCGGACTGTCGTCCGGGTAGGGCTCGTCCGGCCTGACGCGGAACGACAGCCGCAGGCCGGGCCCCTCGGCGTGCCGCAGCTCGATCGCTCCGGTGCATCCGGGGAAGCCGAGCTTGCCGATCGCCGGTGCGGGCGGCACCCGCAACAGCCGACCGCGCCGGTGGGTCGACAGCGTTCCCCTGAGCCGGAAGAGCGGCACGGCGTCGCTGCCGGCTCGGACGTGCACGAACACGCCGGCGTGCGGGCATCCGACGTCGGCGTCGTACAGCGGAAGCTGCGCGACCTCCCAGGCCGCCCAGCGCCGCACGCGTGCGGACTCGTTGCGCAGTGTCGTCCTCACGTGCATGCCCTGCCGCGTGACCGTCACCGCCCGCGTCATGCGCAGCCCGGTCGCCGCGTCGAAGCCGCTGCGCATCACGATGCCGCGGTCGGAGCACGACGTCACCGCGAACTCGCCCGCATCGAAGACACGGTCCGGAGGGCCATGCCACTCGTCGTCGGCATCCCACCCCTGTGGTGCGACCCACGACTTTTCGCCGCCCCAGTTCTGCCAGGTCGCGAAACCGTCGAGCGATTCCGGATCGACCCGTTCCCCCAGCGGACTCAGCGTGTCGTCCAGCAGGTCCGGGTTGTGCCAAAGGAGAGGCGCGCCACGACCCTCGAGCGACAGCACGCGCCCTCCGAGCGCGGGCGCGACCACGGCGCGCATGTCACCGACACGGAGGGCGACCGTCTGCACGGGAGTCACGGTTCGGCGGAGCGATCGAAGAGCAGCAGTTCGGGAAGGCTGGTCGCGAAATAGTCGGTGCTGCCGTCGGCGCGCACGGCCCGCGGCGGCAAGACCTCGGGCCGGCCCTCTCCGAGGCTCTCGGGCGGCACACCCACGCCCATCCCGAGGGCGGCGCGCGCGGCGTCCCAGGCGGCGAGGGTCTTGCCCTCGCCCCCCTCCCAGGGCTGGAACCGTCTCGACTCGAGGAGTCGAAGCGCGTCGGATGCCCGTCCCTCGCCGGTCAGAAGCTCGGCCCACTGTACGACCAGGTCGTCGCGTTGCTCGACGAGTTCCCGTTCGCTCTCCAGCCTCGCGAGCCGTTCGGAGGCGGGATGCCCGAGCCGGGCCGCGAGCCGGTCCTGTTCGAACAGCAGCCTCGGATCGTTCGGATCCGATTCTCTCGCGCGCAGATAGTGGGCCCAGGCGGCGGACGCGTCACCGTGCACGTTGAACGACGCCAGGCCGGCGTTCCTCTGCAGCCGTGCTCGATCCGAGCCGAGCTCGATCGCGCGCCGCCACAGTTCGAGTGCCTCCTCGCGACGTCCGACGTCGTACAGGAGCATGCCGAGAAGCTCACAGGCGACGTCGTCCGACGGGTCGGCGACGACGGCCGCGGCGAGCGCGTCCTGCGCGTCCAGGCCGCACGGGAAGCACCACGTGGCGTCGCTCCCCCGGGCCGCCCGGCGAGCCGCGGCGGCTCCGCCCGCGTCGCCCCGGGCATCCAGGATGCGCGCCCGCAGATAGTGGGCGACCGGAGCCGCGTTCCCCGCCGGTGTCGGCTCGACGCGCGAAGCGAGGAGCAACAGGGCGAGCGTCGCGTCGGCCTCGCCGAGCCGCTCCAGCTCCAGAGCCAGGTCGACGATCAGACCGGCGTCCTCGGGCAGCGAGCCGTCCGCGAGATACCGGAAGAGGTCGTCCAGCGGGCTGCCGGAGATCGCCGCCTCCAGCGTCGCCGCCGCCTCCGTCTCCCGTCCGAGGCGGCGGAGTGCGACCACACGTACCGCGTCGAGCCGTGGATCCTCCGCGCCCGAGGCGGCGAGCGCCGCCGCGTCGCGCTCGGCGAGCGCCGCGTCGCCGCCGCGGAGCGCCGCTCGTGCGGCGAGCACACCCGCGGGAACGGCCCAGTTGCGGTCCCATGACGCCTTCGCCAGCCAGCGGGCCGCCTCCTCGTCGTTCCCCGTGCGCTGCAGGATGGCTCCGAGCATGTAGTACGGCTCGGTGTCCTGCGGATTCTCGTTGCGCACGGCCACGCGGGCGACCGCACGGCGGACATGCCGCAGCGCCGTCTCGTAGTCGCCGGTCCGATAGGCCCGGTCGGCGAGCGCGAGGTGCGTGCGGGAGTGGTCGGCGTCGCGCCGCAGAGCCTCGCGCCAGTACGGCATCGGAGACCGGGTCGGATGCCGGTACTGCTGCAGGTGCAGACCGGTCAGGTAGAGCTCCTCCACGCTCGCCACGTCCTCCGGTCGGGGAGGCTCGCTCGCCGTCCAGGGCTCGACGTCGTCCACCTCGGCGAGATGCCAAAGAAGGACCGACGTCTCCCCGTCGAGGAGTTCGACACGGATCCGGTCGCGCGACACGGCGTCCGGAAGCACGGCGCTCAGGCTCAGAACCGCTCCCGGCTCCGCCGGCGTGCGGCGCTCGGCGAGCGTGACACCATCCGCCACGACGCGCAAGGTCGCGTCCATCGGGCGGGTCACGGCACCTGCCGCCTCGATGCGCGGAGCGCCTTCGCGCGCAGCCGCCTCTCGGATGTCGACGTGCAGCGCGGCGTCCAGGTTGGCCACGTGGGCGACGCCGATCGCGGGAATCGGATACCAGTACTGCGAGAACCTCCGCACCTCGCCGGGCAGGAGCCAGGAGAAGTCGGGCTGGTTGTCGGTGAAGACGCCCGCCATGAGCTCGACGTAGGGGCCGTCGGCGTCGGTGAGCTGGCGATCCCATGCGTGGCCGAACGGGGAGTTGCCCCAGGTCCACTGCTTCTTGCCCGGCGCGATGCGACGATCGGCCCAGTGCACCACACCGGCCTCGGCCGCGTGGTCGTAACCGCCGAAGAAGGCCTCGTCGGAGTCGACGACCATGTACGAGGTGGGAACGGGGATGTTCCGGTAGTAGTCGATCCGATCCGCCCCGGGGTCCGCCGCCGCACGCGCCGGGTAGTCCACCTCGTAGTACGGCCGGTCGGCGGCCGGGAACGCGGTGATCGCGCGGCGGGCGTGATCGGCGACGTAGCGCACGTCCTGCGGGAAGAACGACTGGTACTCCTCGTGCACCCGCACCGCCGCATTCGCCCACCACAGAAAGGTCTGCCGCTGATCGGTGCGGTTGTGCAGACGCACCACGACCTCGACGAAGGCACGGTCCGGATGCAGGCGGATGCCGTGGGTCTCAGCCATGCGCGTGAACGGATCGTGGTCGGAGCACCACACCGTGACGCTCCCGTCCTCGCCCTGCTCGATCTCCGCCTCCATGGGGAGGTAGGTGGCGGGCCGGTGATGCTGCGGCCAGTTGAACTCCACCCCGCCGCTGATCCAGGGCCCGGTGAGTCCGACGAGTGCCGGCTTGATCACCTCGTTGCGGTAGAAGAAATCGTAGCCGGTCGTCTTGTCTCGCCCGGTGTGGATACGGCCGCCGAGTTCGGGAAGCACGGTGAGCGCGAGATAGCGGTTCTCGAGGTGGATCGCGTGCCACGTCCTCTCGACGGGCTCCTGCGCGATGCGTTCGACGAACGGGAGCGGATACACGCGTCCGCTCGAGCCCTGATACACGCGGTGATCCAGATACATCGGCAGTCGCGACGGTTCGTGCGGCTCGTACGTCGGCAGCACGACGTCTTCCCGCCACGCCACCGCCTCGCCTGCGGCAAGCCTCGACGCGAGGTCCGGTGGGATCGTCTGGTGGCGGGGATCGGCACTGAGCTGGGACGTCATGATCTCACCATAGGAACGACTGGCACACCGGGTGAATGGTCGATTGAATGACAGTGCATGGACTTTTCTCTGATTCCTGTGTGGACAGATTCGGCATTAATACGCCAGATTCTGCGTACGACCTAGACGTATCTTCTAAGGCGAGGGAACCAGTACGAGCAGGTCAGCGTCGGGTGCCCAGGAGAACGGGACCGGGACGCCGAGGACCGACGCCGACTCCGCCGTGACGACGACTCCGCTCGCCGCCCCGTAACCGTCGTGGACCTCGTAGCGTCTCCCCGGCTCCAGTCCGGTGGGGAAGACGCGAGGCGTTTCGCGGTCGCGCCGCCGGTCGCGGTCGCGGTCGTAGACGAAGAGTACGATCCTCTCGTCGTCGGGTGGCCCCGCGAACTCGACGGTGTACAGGTTCTCGCCCGGAGAGCCGTGCGTGCGCACGTCGCCGTAGTGCACGATGCCGCGGATCGACTTGTATGCGGCCACCATCGCGGCGGCGCTGCGCCTGTCGTGATCGGACCATCGCGTCAGGTCCCCGCCGATGCCGAGGTCTCCCGCCATCGCGACGGCGAACCGGTAACCGAGCGAGACCCGCTGCCGATCGCGGTGCCCGTCGTCGTCCGACACCCACGAGCTCATGGTCCACGCCGGGTACGCCGTCAGGAAGCCGTGCTGGATCGCCAGACGATCGCGGGCCCCGACCTGATCGCTGGGCCAGACGACGTCAGAGCGCGCGAGCACCGCGTCGTCGATGCGGGCGCCTCCGGAGGCACACGCCTCGACCACGAGCTCGGAGTACTCACGCCGCAGCATCTCCAGCACCCGGTAGTAGTTGCGCGTGTGCTGGATGCTCCACTCGCGTCCGTGCGGATCGCCGGGCCTCCCACCGTCGGTGACCGGCCGGTTCATGTCCCACTTCAGGTATCCGACGGATGCCGATCCGAGCAGGTCGCGAAGGCTGTCCATGACCCACTCGACGACGTCGTCTCTGCCGAGATCGAGCACGTACTGGTGTCGGATCGTCTCGAGCGGACGGTCCTCGGCACGATAGACCCAGTCCGGATGCCGCCGGTACAGCTCCGAGTCGGGGTTCACGCACTCCGGCTCGATCCACACGCCAAATCGCATGCCGAGCTCCTCGACCGCCGACGCCAGCTCGGCGAGGCCGTGCGGGAACGTGACCGGATCGGCCCTCCAGTCGCCGAGCCCGGCCTCGTCGGAATCCCGGCCCACGAACCAGCCGTCGTCGAGCACAAACGTCTCCACGCCGAGCGCGGCGGCCTTTCGGGCGAGACTCTTCTGCTGCTCGACGGAGACGTCGAACGTCGTCGCCATCCACGAGTTGTAGACGACCGGCCTCGTCAGTGGCGAGAGGTCTCGGGCCAGCTCCGCCCGTTGGAAGTCGTGCCATCCTCTGCTGACGCCCGGCGTGCCGTCCGCCGCGAAGACCCCGAGGCTGTCCGGGCTGCTGAACGTCGTTCCCGGCTCGAGCAGCACGGTCGTCACGTCCTCGTGCACTCCGCACGACACCCTGGCGTGCTGGCCCACCGCGCCCGTCTCGACCTGCAGGCGCCAGGATCCGCTGAAGTCCAGTGCGACTCCGTACGCCGCCCGGCCCGTGCGATGGAAAGCGTCCGGATCGTCGATCGCCGAGACCGACACGACCGGGGAGAATGCGAGTCCGGTCACGCCCTGGCGGCTGCCGATGGAGAACGTGCCCCAGTGCAGCTCGACCGAGCGCGTCTGGAACTCGCGGGCCCACGTTCCGCCGAGGTAGTCGACGCGTACATGCTGGCCCAGCGGGAGGTTCCAGGCCGCGGAGAACGCCCGTGGCAGTTCGACGGGCCGGGTACCGGTGTTGTCCAGACTCATCCCACGACGGACGACGTCATGCCGACGTGAGGTGACGAAGCGCAGCTCGAGCCGCAGCGTTCCGGTCTCGTCGCCGAACGGCAGCAGGAGCCGGTCTCCCGCCTCGCCCGTCCGGTATGTCACGTCGTCGGCGAGCAGCGACCATCGCGCCCCCGTGCGCCCCGCTCCCCGATCGACGAGGAGCTCGCTGAAGGACGCGTGACGCTGGCCGTCACTCGCGTACTCCAGCGGCTCGGCGTCAGCCACAGACGAGAAGGAGACGAATCGGTCGGGCTCCGCCTGCGCCGGGAGGTCAGCGGCCCCCTGCTCGGTGAGCGCCGGGCCCCAATAGTCGAGCACGGCACCCGACGCGTCGGGCGGCGCACCGACGAGGTAGGACGTGGATCGGGTGCGCAGGTGCCAACGCCGGCGCGGCGGGTCGATGACGGACATCCTCGAGTTCGGTCCTTACTCCTGTGGGGTGACCCGGAGACATCCGGAGATCATTTGCCGGCACCGAGCGTGAGGCCCGACACGAACTGCTTCTGGAAGACGAAGAACACGATGGCGGTGGGGATCGCGGCGATGAGGGCACCGGACGCGACGACGTTCCACTGGCTGACGTATCCGCCCTGGATGTTGAGCAGCTCCGCGTTGATCGGGAACTTCGACTCGGTGCGGAGCACCGTGAGCGCCCACAGCAGGTCGTTCCACACCCAGGTCGTCGCCAGCGCGGCCAGCGCGGCGAGGGACGGGCGGGTCAGCGGAAGCACTACCGTGAGATACACCCGGAGCTCTCCCGCGCCGTCGACGCGCGCCGCTTCGAAGATCTCCGCCGGAATCGAGCGCATGAACCCGTGCAGCACGAAGGTGTAGAAGCCCAGGCCGAACGCGACCTGGACCAGGATCAGCGCGAACAGGGTGTCGGCGATACCGAGGCTGTCGGTGATGCGGGCGACCGGGATGAGCAGGATCTGCGCGGGCAGCAGGTTCCCGGCCAGCATGATCAAGAGGATCACGCGCCGGAACGGGATCTCGTAACGGCTCAGTGCGAATGCCGCCCAGGAGGACAGCAGGAGCGAGAAGAACACTGTGAACACCGTGACGATCGCGCTGTTCACCAGCGCCTGGCTCACGAGTCCGCCGGTGAAGACCGTCGCGAAGCCGTCCCACGAGAACGAGTGCGGCAACGCGCCCAATCCGTTCTGGGTGATGTCGGCGAAGGAGCGGAACGCCACGAAGACGACGAACACCATGGGGGCGATCCAGATCAGCGAGATCGGCGCCATGTAGGCGTGGAAGACCCACGGATGCCTCTTGTGCGTCTTCTCGGAGCGTGCCGCGGCGGAGTGCGACAGATCGGTCGTCGTCATGTCAGTCCTCCGTCTTCGACGCACGCGCCAGGTAGCCGATGATGAACACGATCGCGAGCAGGAAGATCACCACGGCGATCGCGGAGCCGTAGCCCAGGTTCACCGTGGTGAACGCCGTCTGGTACATGTAGGTGGAGAGCAGCTGGGTGGAGTTGTACGGGCCGCCCTGCGTCATGGCCCAGACGATGTCGAAGGTGCGCAGCGAGTCGATCACCGTGACGGCGAACACGACGGCGTTCACCCCGCGCAGCTGCGGCATGACGATGCGCCAGAATCGCTGCCACCTGCTCGCACCGTCGACGGCGGCGGCCTCTTCGAGCGTCGGATCGACGCCCTTCAGCCCGGCGAGGTAGAGCACCATGATGTATCCGCACTGCCGCCACACCGCGGCGACGAGCACGGCGGTGAGCGCCGTGCTCGGATCGGCGAGCCACTGCTTCTGCCAGTCGCCCAGGCCGAGGAGGCCGAGCAGACCGTTCACCGAGCCGCTCGGCGCGTAGAGCAGTCGCCAGAACAGGCCGGTCACGGTGAGCGAGAAGACCATGGGCAGGTAGATCGCGCTGCGGTAGAAGCCCACACCGCGCCGGGGCTTGTTCAACGCGAGCGCGAGGAGCATGCCGATCACCACGGACGCCCCGCCGAAGCCGATCACCCAGTAGACGTTGTTGACGAGGGCCTGGATGAAGATCGGGTCGGCGGCCAGGTTCTGGAAGTTCTTGAGACCGACGTATTCCGGCGCGCCGACGCCGTTCCACTTGGTCAGCGAGATGTAGAAACTGTTGATCGCAGGCCAGAACACGAAGGCCAGCTCCATGGCGAGCGGGACGAGCAGGAACGCCCAGATGAGCGGTGGCACGCGCCGCACGGAACCTCGACGGGTCCGCCGACGCTGCGGCGCTCCCGTCGAGACGCGCGACGCGCCCACCGTCGTGGTCACGAGTTCCATACCTTCTTGGCCGCCGTCTGCCAGTCCGCGAGGATCTGGTCGACGTCCTTCGGCGTCGCCAGGAACTTCACGAGAGCCGTGTCGGCCGTCGTCTGCAGCGCGTCGGAGGAGTCACGGTTGAAGAACTGTGTGATCTCCTTCGTCTCGTTGAGCAGCTTGAGTCCCTTCTGCACCAGCGGCGAGAAGTTCGACGTGCTCACATCGGGCGACGTCGGCAGGTTCGACGACTTCGACTTCTGGATGAACTCCTCTTGCTGCTTCGGGCTCGCCATGTAGGTCAGGAAGTCCATCACGGACTGCTTGTTCTTGGAGTGCGCGCTGGCGAAGTAGCCGTCGGTCGGCGCCTCCTCGGCCGACGGGATCGACTTGTCGATGACCGGAACGCTGAAGAAGTCGAGGTCGTCGGCGTTCTGCGTCACGTTCTCGCTGATGAACGCGCCCGCGAGGTACATCGCATCCTTGCCCTGCACGAGCGGGGTGACGGCATCCTGCCACGCGTACGAGCCCATGTTCGGGTCGAAGTACGGCACGAGCTGCGCGTAGTACTTCATGACCTTCTTGACCTCGGGGCTGTCGAAGGAGTGCTTGCCCGCCAGCAGCTCCCGGTGGAATTGGGCGCCGTTCACGCGCAGATCGAGGATGTCGAACCAGCCGGATGCCATCCACGGCGTCGTGCTGAGGCCTTGGGCCAGAGGGTTGATGCCCTGTCCCTTGAGCTTGTCGCACAGCGAGATGAACTCGTCCCACGTGGTGGGCACTTCGACGCCCCACTTCTTGAAGTTGGACTTGAAGTAGAACACCCCCCACCAGTAGTAGTCCGTGGGCATGAAGATCTGGCGCCCCTTGTCGTCGCTGGAGAGCTGCTTGAGCGCCGTGCTGAACTTCGAGGCGACGCCCTTGCCCTCCCACAGCTCGGACAGGTCGAGCAGGAGCCCTTTGCTGGCGTAGTCCCGGGCGACCGAGCCGGCATACCAGGACAGCACGTCGGGCGGGTTGCTCGACGTGAGGTAGGTGGAGAGCTGGGCACGGAACTGTTCGGTGGCGACTGTGTTCATGGTGATCTTGCCGCCGACCGGGTTCGCGTTGTACTCCTTGACGAGCGCTGTCAGCGCGGCCTTCGGATCCGGGTCGGACTCGGAGTTCTGGAACACGATCGCGCCGGTGCCGGAGCCCTTGGTGGAGCCGCCGGACGAGCCGCTGGTGACGCATCCGGCCAACGCCGCGACTCCGCCGAGCGCGACGGCGCCCGAGAGGAAGGTGCGGCGGGTGAGTTCTGTCTTCGTAGCCATGTGGTGTCCTCCTTGGCTGCCTGCGCTCGATCGCTACAGGCGCTGTGATTGCGGTGCGGTGAAAAGTCGATTGCATTCGCGCTGCAGCGCGACGTCGCCCCACATCGGGTGGTGCGGCGCCGCGTTCGAGCACACGACGGTCCCCCAGGCGCCGACCCGGATCGACTCCCGGACGGCCCTACGGCAGAACTCGGCCCCGACGGGGCCTTCCTCGAAGTCGCCGTGCAGCGGCGTGTAGCCGATCCAGCCTTCGCCGAAGACGACCGGGATGCCGCGCTCCTGTGCACGATCCGCCGCCACGTCGAGCCAGATGGCCAGTACGCGATCCTTCTCGACGCGGTGCACCTGGTAGCGCTCGTAGAGGAACCGGTCGAATGCCCGCGGATCGGCCCAGTCGTGCAGGAAGATCTCGGGCTTGCCCACGATCGTGGCGTCCATCTTCCAGGCCGAGGCCTCCGGGAGCACCCAGGTCGTGGCGTCCGGGGCGCCGGGGCGCAGGATGCCCGCCGCGTCGACGGCCGCCCGCGGGAAGTCGGCCAGTTCGCCCCGAAGGTCGAACGCGGCGGTCGTCTCGTCCAAGACCCCGTAGATGTAGGGATGCACGACCAGGACGTCGATCTCGGCGGGAATGGCCCGCATCGCCGCGACGGGCACGTGCGCGTAGTTCACCGTCACCGGGCGTTCCGGCTGCAGCTCGTGGAACCGGGCGAGGCCTCGGGAGAGTCGCGGTTCGAGCTCGATCAGACACCGCACCTCGTCGACGCGCCCCGACGTGATGCCGTCGGTGAGGTGTCCGCCTTGCACCTCGTTGTGCAGCTCGGTATACGCGATCCGGTCGTCCAGGCGGCGCTCGGCGAGGAAGTCGATCAGTGCGGACAACGACTCGGCCAGGGCCACCGTGCGGTCTTCGGGGTCGACGGCCCGGAGTGCGTCCCACCATGCGGAGTCGACTCCGAAGGACGAGGACTGCTGGTACTCCCACGAGGAAAGGATGACGTAGAGGTCGTGCTCCTCACACACCCGGAACAGCTCGAGCAGCTTGGCGCGACCGTCGAACCGGGTCGGCGTCTTCACGTCGTACCAGCGCACGTTCTGCGCGTAGTCGCCGCCGAGACGATCGAGCTCCACCGAACTCGTGTCGAGGCCCGATCCGAAGAGGAGGAAGGGCATGGCGCAGATGCGGATCGTGTTGTAGCCGCGTTCGACGGCGTCGGCCGCAGCACGGTCGAGGTCTTCGAAAGGCTCTCCCGGGCCGCTGCGCACGTACCAGGAGAAGTCCCACAGGGTGATCGCCAGTCGCTCGGGAACATGACGTGGGACCTGGACGGGAATGTACGCGCCACGGGTGGATGCGTCGCCACGGTCGGCGACCGAGTCGGGGGGATTTCCGTTCTCACCATTGAGCATGTGGCCAGCATAGAAATGTGCCGCATGCTCCCGGAATGACGGTTCCTACGACATTCCTGGATGATTCTCTGATTCTGCTACTCTCGTCCCCATGCTGCTCCGCGACGGGTTCCCTGGTCAACGGCTACGCGTTCTTCCCGCACCGCTCACACGGAAGGCGCTCGAGGAGCCGGTGACCAGACGACTGCTCGTGACCGATGCCGGCTACTTTCCGCACGCGGCGGCCCACGGCAGGCTGCGACCCGACGGCGCTCGCGAGGCGATCGTCATGGTGTGCACGGGAGGCTGCGGCATCCTCACGATCGAGGGGCGTCAGCACCGGATCGAGTCGGGCGATGCCGCCGTCATCCCGCCAGGCGTGCCGCACACGTACATCGCGGATCGACTCGATCCCTGGAGCATCTGGTGGTTGCACGTGACCGGCTCGGACGCCGACGAGCTGGTCGAGCGCAGCGTCGGGTCGGGCGCGGATCCGGTGCTCCATCTTCGGGATGTCTACACCGCCGTCGCGCTCGTGGAGCAGATCGTGTCGTTGTTCGAGGGCGACGAGACCACCGCGACGCTGTACCAGGCCGCCGGGGCCGCCTGGAACCTGTTCGGGCTGCTATGCTCCGACCGGCTGCGCGGCGAGCCGCAGACGAGCGACCGCATCCATGTCGTGCAGGAGTATCTGCGGGCCAATCTAGCCTCGTCGGTCTCCGTCTCCGATCTGGCACGGCTCGCGGGGCTCAGCACGTCGCACTTCTCGGCGCTGTTCAAGGCGTCGACGGGCTCCGGCGTGGTCGAATACGTCAAACGGCTGCGCAGTGCCCGGGCACGTGAGCTCCTCATGACCACGCAGCTATCGATCGGCGAGATCGCCGCCCAGATCGGCTATGCCGACGCGTTCTACTTCTCCCGTCAGTTCCGTGCCGTCAACGGCACGTCGCCCAGCGCCTTCCGGGCGGCGGCGGCGAGCACGTTCGCGTAACGGTGCAGAGCGATACTGAGCCGGGAGGAGGACGTTCCTTCCGAATTCCACCACGTAGCCGCAGGAACCAACCTGTGGATGAATCGATAGACCAGGCCGCTGCTGGGCGATCTGAGGTTGATACATACGCTGGGTCGGCGACTCCGCCGAACACCGAACGTCTCCGCTTCCGCCGCATGAGCCCCACAGACATCGACCCCATGGCAGCCATGTTGGGAGACTCAGAAGCCATGCGCTTCTACCCGGCGCCGAAGACCCGCGAGCAGGCAGCCGCATGGATCATGTGGACGAAGAGAACTATTCCAAGCACGGCTACGGCCCGTGGAGCGTGGAAACCCTTGACGGCAGGTTCGTTAGAGACTGCGGGCTGACGTGGCAGGAAGTCAACGGTGTGCCCAAGCTCGAAGTCGGGTACCACGTAGCAGCCGAGTCACAGGGCCGCGGTTACGCGACCGAAGCGGCCCTGGCGTGCCGCGACTACGAGCATGATGCGGTTGAGACGCCTGAGCTCGTCGCAATCGTCCATCCTGATAACGAAGCATCAGAGCGTGTCGCGAGAAAACTTGGCATGCACATCGACTCGACGACGACCATGTCCAGCAACATCCCCGTCAGAACAGCACTCGGGATGAATTTCGCGCAGAGGCCACAAACACGACCAAGGGGGTAGTTCGAAAAGCGGAACTCCACCACGTCGCCACGGCGACAAACGTCTATTGCTAGAGGCGTTCCAGCCACTCCCCATCGTATCCAGGGCACGTCAGTGGCGACGGGGACAATGGAGGCATGGCCCGACGACAGCACCTCCCTGACGACCTCGCCCCTGGGCAGGTCATAGCACTGCAGGATGCATTGCTCGCCAACGCCGACCGGCTGCTACGGGCAGCGCTGACCGCTCTCGACGAGGACGACGCCGCACTGGCGAGGTCGCTGGGGATCCTTGGCATGGAGGAGTCCGGCAAGGCGATCGCGTTACACGAGCGCAGGGTGGACATGACGCGCGGCCCGGAGGGCGAGGCATTCGTTGACGACGGGCTCCGGAAGCTCTGGCGGGAGCACCACCTCAAACTCGACATCGTGCATCGCTTCCTGGCCCTGGAACGGTACGGGTTCGGCGTCGACCCGTCGGACCCAGAGGAGAACGCCGAGGTGCTCGGCACAATCCAGGAGTGGAAGCGCGAGCACAACTCGATCAAGCAGCACGGCTTCTACGTCGACATGACGCCGGAGGGAGAGCTGTTGACACCGAAGGACATCGCCGACTCGGATGCCGTGCGCGCAGTGCTCGAGCACATCCACCAGATCGGATGGCAGCTGCGGCTCGGAGAGCACATCGAGGGCAGACGCCAGGAGGACCAGGAGCGCTCCGTGCCGCCGGCGACTGAGACGGAGATCGAGGACATGCGAAGGCTGACCGACCGCATCGACTCCGAGATCGCAGAGCGGATGCTCGAGTCAATGCGTGAGGGTACCGAGGGCACGCCCGTCAGCAACGCCGCCTACGGGTTCACGTTGTCAGACAAGCCGTTTGAGAACGTGGGGCGGCCGGGCTACGAGGCCCAAGACCGCGAGCTCCACGCACTCTGGCGGAGACTGCACTGTGACAGCGACGACGGAGAGCCGGAGCCAGCCGGATGACCAGCGACGTCATTCGGCGATCCTGCGCTCCAGATGCGGGCCTTCCTCGGTAGGCCCTACAGGGCGGTACTGGTCAGAGCTGGTCGAACGCCGAGCAAGAGGGGGCCGAGTGGCACGCGCACCAATCCTCAGGTGGGCCCGTGAGCTCGGCCGAGTGCCCCAAGAAGAGCTGCCAGGGCCCTAGCGTATCGACGCGTTCGAGTCCGAGGAGAGGCAGCTGACGCTCATCGCGACCAAACTTGACAGGCCCTTAGCGTTCTTTTTCGCCCCCTCCAGGTCCTATATTCCGCCGATGACTCGGTTCCGTTTCGATCGCATTATTCGAGGGGACCGACTGCGGCCGCCCGGTAACGGGCCAGACTGCCTCGCAGTTTCACTTCTTATCATAAGCGTCATATAACGAACCGGAACCACGTCGTGTTCCGCGTTTCAGCAACTTCGGAATTGTAATAGGCGATACAGCCGAGCCAGGAGCTCAACATAATACGCGTCGCGGACCGGCGCACGCCCCGTGTGTGAATATGCAATCATTGACACCGTAGAGCGTGGCCCTGGCAGGACGTCGACTTATTGATTGGGTCCCAAACTACACTCAATTTCTTTTCTGCGGCTCGAAATCCAGGCCGAAACCTGTTCTTTGAATGGCTTCAGACGCCTGTACGCATCACGTGCGAACGCGATTTGCCAATCGAAATCTTCGCGTCGGAGCTCGGCATGAATGTGAATATAGTTTCGCGCTGTGTAATAGCCGGCGATCTCGCGACCGAGAGCCTCGCTGACTATGCCGAGATTCACGGCGGCAACAACCTTGCTATCGAACCGAATCTTTGACTCCTGCGTACGGCGCGTTGCGGTTACTGCGCCCACAATATCTTCGGCGTCGTCTGCATGAAGGTTATGGATTCGATCCATGATGTGCCGCGGCAATTCCCGCTTTACGAGCGCGCGATATTCGGACAAACCCTGAACGACTGGCTCATTGCACGCCTCCACGAAGAGGAGATGGTGAATAGAAGCTTCGTAGATCGAAGCGTACTGCTGGACCTGCAACTGAACCTGAGACTGGATCGCCCACGGCTCGTCGATCCGCAGACCCTCCCAGAGCTTGTACAGGCATCGGGCTGCGTAAAATTCCTGCCCGAGTCTATCTCGAAGCTCAACGTCACCGATGAAGTCGAAGTACTTGACGTGCCACGCTAGATCACCGGGAAGATCGTTTCGCAAGTATTCCACCGCCTGCGAACGGACAGATTCAGGGAGAGGCATATCGACTCCTTTGAAAATACGCACGCGGCGCATATAAGCCTCGACTTAGAACACCGTGAACACAATGCGTCCTTGCGCCCCTGAAACGCCGACTACACATTAAACCGGAACTCCACCACGTCGCCGTCCTGCATGACGTAGTCCTTGCCCTCGAGGCGCGCCTTGCCGTGCGCGCGCGCCTCGTGCACCGAGCCGAGCTCGACCAGGTCGTCGAACGAGATGACCTCCGCTTTG
>Ga0164242_10003342_pt1 | contig 18357 bp, 19 predicted proteins | sample OricomgcompostMG_FD_108783 | JGI IMG/M metagenome (GOLD analysis project Ga0164242, IMG submission 108783) | Miracle-Growth compost microbial communities from Emeryville, California, USA - Original compost - Miracle growth compost (MG) ... | reverse complement strand
TCGACGACGTGCTGAACGTGGCCGGTCATCGTCTGAGCACCATGGAAATCGAAAGTGCGCTGGTCTCTCACGAGCATGTGGCCGAGGCTGCCGTCGTCGGCTTCCCGCACGAGATCAAGGGGGAAGGGGTCTGCTGCTTCGTTTCGCTGAAAGTCGGCGAGGGAGACGACCAGCTCCGCCAGACACTGAAGGACCATGTCCGCAAACAGATCGGTGCGATCGCCGTCCCCGATGCCATCCGCTTCACGAATTCGCTGCCGAAGACCCGCAGCGGGAAGATCATGCGGCGACTGCTGCGGGATATCGCCGCTGGTCGCGAGAAGACAGGCGACACCACCACGCTGGAAGATTACAGCGTTCTGGCCAAGCTGCGGGCAACCGAAGAATAATTCAGGACAGGTCCTGCAGCGAGTCTCTGTGAACTGTCCGCAGAGACCGGTCTGCCGGATTTCAGACTCTTGTCGCAGCAACAGAAGAACCCGGGGCATTTTTCACGTCGCCCCGGGTTCTGATTTTTTCATTCCTTATGGTTGTCACCCACACGATATGGGGGGGCATCATTGGAAAATGATCACAAAATGTCGTGGTGGGCACAGCCTGGTCTACAAAAAAATCGCAGTCGCTCCGACGCGTGCAATACCGGGGACGGACTACGAACAGGTGTACAGCCCGTGTGCCGTTATGTAACACTCGACGGCCCGTGGCGTCATGTACCGGATGCTCCGGCCTTCCCGCACCCGCTGTCGAATGTCGCTCGCCGACAGGTCCACTGCCGGTATCGAAACAAACTCGATCCGTTCCAGCCCGTCATCCCCCAGCACCGCGCGTAAGGGTTCCAGGCTCGGCAAAGGATCTCGACCACGATTGACCACCACCAGCCGGGCCAGTTCGACAATCCGCCGGGGTTCGCGCCACGTTGCCAGTTCCGCCAGAGAGTCGGCCCCGATCAGAAAGTAAAGTTCGTGGTCCGGCGCGGCGGTGTGCAGTTGCTGCAGCGTATCGACCGTAAAACTCGGCCCCTGGCGATCCAGTTCCATTCGATCGACGCGAAAGCCGGCATGCCCCGCAATCGCCAGTTCGAGCATCTCGGCCCGTGCTTTTCCCGGAGTCAGCACCTGGTGAGTTTTGTGCGGAGGCAGACCGGCGGGAACCAGCCAGAGTTCATCCAGCCGGCATTGCTCGCGACACTGTTCAGCCAGCAGCAGGTGACCGAAATGGACGGGATCGAATGTGCCTCCTAAAATCCCCAGCCGCATATGTTCTCTTTCCGAAGCAGGAACAGGCGATTCGTCGAGCGAGCGCAACGGAGATCTGTTCCTCTGCCGCCGCTCCTCGTATAATACTGTACAATCGTCCAGAATTCCAGGGAAATTGAGCCCGTTCATCGTGAAGCAGAATCAGCTATTCGACCCCGACCCACTCCCCTGGCTGGAAGCCGACCTCGATGATGTTCTCTGCGCCCAGGTCGTCTTCAATCGCCCGCTGGACCAGGCGTACGATTATCTGATTCCCGACGAATTCCGCGATCGGCTGCAGGTCGGGCAGCGACTGCGGGTTCCCTTCGGTCGCGGCGACAAACTGACGGTCGGGTACTGCGTCAGCATTGGTAAGCCGCAGCGGACCGACGGTCTGAAAGTCGTGCATTCGATTCTCGATCGCGCGCCGCTGCTCGATGCCCGGATGCTGGAACTGACCCGCTGGATCGCCGACCGCTACCTCTGCGCCTGGGGACAGGTTCTCGAAACTGTTGTGCCGGCGGGTGTCAAAAACCAGGCTGGTACCCGCGAAATGCTGTGGCTGCGTCTCGACGCCGAAGCAATCGCCGACTTCGGTGATGGCAAACTCCCGCCGAAGCAGGCAGCCGTGCTGCAGGTGCTGCAGGCGGCGGGCAAGCCGATGCTGATGGAGCAGGTGGCCAACGCCGCCGAAGTGGGGCCGGGGCCCATCACCGCGTTGCGTCGCAAGCGACTGGTGCAGGCATATTCGGAACGGACCGCCACCAAGGTGGAAGAGGCCGCCATCGCCGAGCCGACCTGCGACCTGGAACTCAACCCCGATCAGCAGCAGGTTCTCGACCGCATCGTGGGAGCACTCCGCGGCAAACAGCATGAGACCTTTGTGCTGTATGGAGTCACCGGCAGCGGCAAGACCGAAGTCTATATTCGTGCGATTCGCGAAGTTGTCGGTTACGGGCGGCAGGCGATTGTTCTTGTTCCTGAAATCAGCCTCACCCCGCAGACCATCCGCCGGTTTCAAAGCCGGTTCGGTTCGATTGCGGTCTTGCACAGTCACCTGACCGATGCCGAACGGCACCGGCACTGGCAGACCATCGCCAGCGGGCAGGTGCAGGTTGTGGTCGGCGCGCGAAGCGCCATTTTCGCACCCACTCCGCACCTGGGGCTGATTGTCATCGACGAAGAACACGAGACGTCCTTCAAGCAGGACAACGTCCCCCGCTACCACGCCCGCGAAGTCGCCCGGCAGCGCGCCGAAATGGAAGGCATTCCGCTGGTCCTCGGCTCGGCGACCCCTACGCTCGAGTCGCTGCAGCGGAGCCTGACCCGGCAGCACGAACTGCTGCGGCTGCCTCGCCGTGTGGAGGGGCTCCCCATGCCGCCCGTGGTGATTGTCGATATCCGACACGATCCGCAATGCGCGCGGGGGCATTCCATTGGCCGGGCGCTGCAGACCTCGATGCGGCATGCCCTCGATCACGATGGTCAGGTGATTCTGTTTCTGAACCTGCGGGGCTACTCGCCGGTGCTGTGGTGCCGGGCGTGCGGCGATGTGGTCAAGTGCCCGCACTGCGACATTTCGCTGACCTGGCATAAAGAGGAAAAGGTCGTCCGCTGCCACACCTGCGATTATCAGACGCTTCCCCCGAGTGTCTGCCCGAACTGCCAGCAGCCGGGGATCCGGTATCTGGGGTCGGGGACACAGCGGCTGGAGCAGGAGGTCCGCTCCAAGTTTCCGAAATCGACCTGCATGCGGATGGACAGCGATTCGATGCGTCGCCGCGGCAGTCATGATGAGGCGCTCGAGGCGTTTCGTCGTGGCGAGGTCCGCATACTGCTGGGAACGCAGATGATCAGCAAGGGGCTCGACTTCCCCAATGTCACGCTGGTGGGAGTCGTGCACGCGGATACGGTTCTGCATCAGCCCGACCTGCGGGCCGCCGAACGAACCTTTCAACTGATTGCGCAGGTTGCGGGACGAACGGGTCGCAGTCACCGGGGAGGACGGGTTCTGGTGCAGACCTCGTGTCCGGCAGAACCGTCGATCGTCAGCGCCTCGAAGCACGACTACTCGGGGTTTGCCAGAGCCGAGCTCGAACATCGCCGGCAGATGCGGGCACCGCCGTTCGAGCACCTGGCGCGGGTGATCGTCCGGGGTCCGGAGGAGACCGAGGTGCGGGGGGAAGTCAAACGGATGGCGGAAGCCTGTCGGGCCGCGGCGGCGGAGAGCGTGCCCGGCGTGCGGATTCTGGGACCGGCCCCGGCACCGGTGGCGAAAGTGAAGGGCGATTACCGATATCATTTTCAGTTGTCCGCTCCCACCGTCACAGAAATTCAGACCGTCTGGCGGAAAGTCCTGAGCACATTTTCGCCCCCCCGTCGGGTAGAATTTGCCATCGATGTCGATCCGGTCAACCTGCGGTAGCGGCGGTGTCTCTGCGGATGGGTCGCCTGGCAGGCGAATTGACAAACGCCGGCCTGTGAATTAGAGGATGAGTACAGTCGCGTATTGAAAGACATGTCGCCGTTGCAATCCGGAATTTCGGACAGACACATCAATTGGAAATCGGTATGGCGAAGCGGACAGAGGCCTTGATCAGCGATGAAATTCTGGATGGCTGTGAAACAGTTCTCGACTATCGGTTCGAGAACCGTGATCTGCTCCGCAACTGCCTGACCCACGCCTCGGGGGCCAACCATCGGCTGGCCTCCAATGAACGTCTGGAGTTTCTGGGTGACGCCATTCTGGGGGCCGTCGTCTGCGAGATGCTGTATCGCCGTTTCCCCGAAGACCCCGAAGGCGAACTCACCCGCATCAAATCGATCGTTGTCAGCCGGCATATCTGCGCCCAGGTCAGCGAGGTTCTCAGGCTGACCGATTTTCTGCTGATGGGCAAAGGGCTCAGCGTGCATTCCCGCGTGCCGTCCTCCATTGCGGCCGCCGTCTTCGAGTCGCTGGTGGCCGGGGTGTATCTCGATGGTGGTCTCGAGCCGGCGCGGCGACTGATCGAACGGGTGATCGGCCCTGAAGTCGAAATCGCTGCCGGTGTGGAACACGGCAAGAACTTCAAGAGCCTGCTGCAGCAGTTTGCGCAGAAGACCGTGGGCGAGACACCGGTGTACAAGCTGCTGGATGAGAAGGGCCCCGACCATTCCAAGTGCTTCAAAGTGGCCGCTTTGATCGGGCCGAAGATGTACCCGCCGGCATGGGGCGCCAACAAGAAAGCTGCCGAGCAGCGGGCCGCACACAACGCGTTGTGTGAACTGGAAGGTCGCGAGCTGCCCTTCCCTGCGGAGTAATGCCGGTTGCTGTTGCAGCGACGGCGGGCGATTTGGCCGAGCCTGAAATAGTCGAAGCGGCCGAATGACTTCGACCGCTTCGAGCTTGTTGTAACTGGAGTGGGCAGCAATCGCTGCCGCAGCTTTACGCCTTTTTCTTGGCGGGTGCCTTCTTCTTGGCGGGTGCCTTCTTTGCGGCTTTCTTCGCCACGGCTTTCTTCGCCACGGCCTTCTTTGCCACGGCCTTTTTGACCGTCGCCTTTTTGACCGTTGCTTTTTTTGCTGTGGTCTTCTTTGCTGCAGCCTTCTTGGGTGCAGCCTTTTTCGTCGCAGCTTTCTTGGCCACCGAAGTTCCTCCTTACAGAGCCAAATTCCGCAGCCGTTCTGCCACTGGCAACCGGGCTAACAACCTGTGGGGCAGAGCCGAACCGCGTCTCACTAAAGTAGCTTCCTGCCGACTTGCCAACCATGGCAAGCGGGAGCAAGCTTCATTCGCTGTGGCGATGTTCGTTCGAACTGTTGACGTGAACTAAAGTCAAGACACTTCGTGATCACATCACACATCGAATGAAGCTTACACATCTTGCGGTCATGGTACGCATTTCAAAATTTTCTGCAACCCATTTTTCGATCCAATTTTAGGTCGCGCAACACGCGCACTGCGCGCGACGCAAGTCGTCTTCTTGCCGCACACCGAACGCGTGTTCGAATCACAACACCGCGACCTGTACCAGTGCCCGAGACTAAAACATGAAAAAACATCGGGAAATTCAAGGGTTTTTGTATGTGACTGCGCAGAAGATGTGCGATGCATTCAGCGGCAGACACCAGTCTCAGTCGAGTGTGCACGCGCGCTCAGCAACGCTGTGCTGCCTTGCGCGCGACATTCGACAACATCGAAATTTTTTCTCGCAAGACACTTTCCATCGCGCGCATGCAACACACTCGCGCGCGTTCAATTCGCGCGGTGCTGCCTGCGCGTGATGTTGTCTGTTGTCAGCGCGCGCTGCTGAAGCGGCGCTGTTGCAGCGCCGCGCATCGAAGTCCTCGCGCGCCTGAGCAGCGCGCTCGCGCATCGCGCTGCTCGCGCGCCGACGTCACGTCAGTCAGCAGCCCCTGCGCCGCATCTCTGCACTCCGCGGAAGTGTGTCGTCGACTCGAACATCGACACCAATGGTCGCGACAGGGAGCCGTCGAGCTTCCGCGGTCGGATTGAGAATCGGACTTCACGGAATCGGCGATGGCCGAACAATCATGATCGGACAGGCGACCTTCAGAACCAGTTGCTGCAGCAGGTCTCTCCGCAACCACCGCCAGGCACCGAACCGCCCCCGAGCCCCCAGCACGATCAGTCTGGTCTGTCTTTCGCGGGCACAGGAAACAATTTCATCGGCCAGCAGGCCCTGCCGCAACTGGGTTTCGATCCGCACCCCTTCGGTATAAGGCGCCCGGGCCAACTGTTCCAGCCGATGTTGCAGAACAGCAGGTCGCCGGGTGTCGGAGAGCGTCGGAACCGGACTGTGGTCCACCGGCCGGGCCAGCGTCACCGCATGCAGCCAGTGGAGGGCGTCGAACTCCCGGCCGTCGATCGTTGCGGCCGGTTCGGGGTCGGCCACATGCAGCAGCGTCAGTCGAGAACCCAGCCCCCGTCCCAGGTCACAGGCGCGTCGTACCGCTGTCACGCTTGGGGTGTTCAGACTCACCGGAACCAGTATATGCCCCGCATCCTGGTCGTTCATGTCGGCTCCATTTCTGAAATTCGGGTCTGAAAGTCGGGTTCGTGAATTGCCACGGTTGGTTCGGTGACTCAGGAATACAGCAGGTTGAGCAGCGGCATTCGAAGCGTGTGATAAAGACTTGCGAATGTCGACTGCACGGCCTGCAGCAGGCCCGAACCATTGCCCTGCTGAATGATGAGCACGGGCAGGTCCGATTCCATCAGCAACTGCGAGGTGGTGCTCCCCAGTTGAATGTCGGGCATGCGGGTGGTGCCGCGAGTGCTGATGACCAGCAGGTCGACACTTCGACGGTGCGCGTACTCCAGAATGGCTCCGACCGTATTTTTGGCGGACTCGTTGAGAGTTTCGATCGGAACACCATAAGCATTGACCGTTTCGAGAAACATCTGCCACGGCGACTGTTCATCTCCCGATGCCCGGTCCACAGCACTGGAGCTGTGTCGCAGCGGAGCGCAACCGACATGCAGCGCCAGGCATTCGTCCAGACCCTGCAGCCGTGCAATCGCGGCGGCCTGCGACAGTCCATCAGCCGAATGATCGGAAAAGTCGACCGGTGCGAGTACCCGCGATAACTGCAGAGCAGCACCTTCCGGCACCATCCAGACCGAGCATCTGCCTGTCATGGCCAGTTTGCGGGCCAGTGTCCGCCGCCCGGCCCTGGTTCGCCGGTGTCCCAGCAGAATCAGCTCCGATTTGTGTTCGACGGCGGTGTCGATCAGGCTTTCCACGCGAGACCCACCGACGACCTGAAAAGAAACGGCAGTGCCTTCCAGCGGCTGGCCGAAATGTGCATGGACCGTTTCCCGCAGACGGACGACCAGCCTGTTCCGGTCGTCTTCCGTGGTGGGGCTGGGGGAGGTTTTCACATGCACAAACTGAAGCCGGGTAGTGATGCCGAGCCGGGCCACAATCGCAGCATACCGCAGAACATCGACATCGGTGGCAGTCATCGACAGAGCAACCGTAATTCGTCGAAATGAACGCATGGAGATCCACCCTCAAAAAAAACGGGATCAGCAGGAGTCGGAACAATCGGGATGCCGGTTGTTCCGGGAGCCGTGGTTCTGGAATTCACTGGGGCGCGATTGGGGGGAGCGGAGGCACTCGCTCTGCGAACCGATCCGAAGTGGCTGCGTTCGACCGTGGGAAGCTGCCTGTGACCGACCTTCCGGGAAGGGACCGGTTCCCTTCGTGGTGCGGACTGTTCCGGCTGTCGGTGTCTTGGAGGCTAGCGGCACCGTCAGCAACGTTACCCGGCAGCGTCCGGCAGCAGAGCCCCGATTGCAATCAGTTGCAGGAAGGGGAAATGTTTCCGCGAGGCCTGATGAAGCCTTGCAGAACCGGCGCAACCGGCGGGCGGAAAAGGGGACGGGTGGCAGCAACGGCCAATGCGAGAACCGCCTCTAACACCTCAGCGGTGGGCAGCGGCCATTGGCCAGCCGGCTGCCGTCCGGTGCCAGTGCCGATCCGGGCCGGGACCGGGCCTGCCGTCGATCGGACACAACCGAAGTGCAGGGCTTGATCGAGGGGCGATGTTCGAGTGTCCAGCGTTCTTCGCGGAGGACGACTTCGGTTTCGACGGCGATGTCAGAACATTCCGACACCAGGCATCCGGCGTTGAGAAACGCGGGGGTCAGAATGCCGGTCAGACCGACAAGCACCACCCAGACGGGAACCAGCCCCCGCCCGAGCCAGCGTCTGAATTTCGATTGTGGAAGATCCATGCACTCCATGGGGAGTTCCGATGCGCTCGAATCCAAACAATTACAGTGAGAAACCGGCAATTCCGAATCACCGGCAGTTCGTTGTGGAAGAGGATGTTTCGCCGACAGTACTGCCGGCCGGCGTGTCCTGGATATCTCTGCGAACAGGTCTCCTCAAATCCGGAGGTGCATTATTCAGCGGGAATGCAATTCTGCCAACCGCGATAATTCTGCAGTCCGGAGACAGGATTTCTCCCCTGACAACAGAAATCCGGCATCCTGTATGCGAAAATTTCGCATAGTCACTGCAGGATGTCCTTCCGCGGAAATCGGTCTGACGAAATCCGTCGCGGATTATTCGCGGGGCAGCAGGCGGACCAGTTCGACATCGGTCGCCACCTGCATTTTGTCGAGAACCTTTGCCCGATGTTTGGCCGCGGTCTGAGAACTCACATCGAGAGTTGTGGCAATCTGTTTGAGAGTCTGCCCCATGACCAGCAGATCCATGACCTGCCGTTCCCGCGGCGTCAGCGATTTCCGCCGTGCCTCCAGTTCGGAATGATTCCGCCGCTGATGCCGTGTGGCGGCATCCTGCTCGATCGCCCGCTGAATCCGTCCCAGCAGTAACTGGTGATTGGCCGGCTTTTCGATGAAATCGAACGCTCCGGCGCGAAACGCGGTCGCGCAGACCGGTACATCGGCATGCCCTGTCACCACCAGAATCGGAGGGGGACTGCCGCGGCGGATCAGTTCCTGCTGCAGGTCGAGCCCGCTCATTTCGGGCATCCGGATATCGAGCACGATGCAACCTGGCCGGGCGGGGTCGTAATTCTGCAGAAACGCAGCCGGAGTAGCATGGGCTTCCACCCGCAGCCCAACCGACTGCAGCAGACATTGCAGGGAATCCAGGGCGGCGGGGTCGTCATCTACGATAAAGACGGTCGGTTCATTGGGCATAGCTCTCTCGATCTACGGGCAAAGTCAGTTGGAACTCGGCACCTCCGGCGGGGTTGGCCGAGGCGGTCAGGTGGCCGCCGTGTGCTTCCACGATCGATTGGCAAATCACCAGCCCCAGCCCCATCCCCTGTTCCCTGGTCGTAAAAAAAGCTTCGAACAACTGTTCCTGGGTGATGTGGTCGAACCCCGGTCCGTTATCGCGGACCGTCACCTGAATCATCGTTTCGTCCACCTGCCGGGTCTGAATGGTCACGACCGGGGTCGAGGTTCCCGCTTCGCTGACGGCTTCGAACGCATTCCGTACCAGGTTTGCAATGACCTGTTCCAGCAGTATGGAGTCGCCACTGACAGACGGCAATCCGTCTGCCAGTTCCATCCGGGTGGCAATCGAAAATCGATGGGCATGAAACAGCATCAACTGCTGCACCTCCTGGACCAGCCGGTTGATATTTACGGCGGAACGGCGAGGTGCGCGCCGGGTGGCAAACCGTCGAAGCCGGCGAACAATTTCGGAAGCCCGCTCCGTCTGCTGCAACAGTTTTTCGGTCAATGTCATCAGTTCTGCCGGGGCCGCGGGATGAGCCTGAATCAGCATCTGGCAGGCGCGGGCATAGTTGGAAATCGCATAGAGCGGCTGGTTGAGTTCATGAGTCAGCCCCGCGACCATTTCTCCCATCGTGCTGATCCGGGAGACATGCGCCAGGTCCGACAGGTGCTGCAGCAACTGTTCGCGGGCCTGGACCTGCCCAGCCGTGTTGCGGATGGTGGCGGCATACAGCAGCCCCCGTTCGGTCTCGATCGACTGGATGCTGATCTCCGCGGGAAATTCGGTCCCGTCGTGGTGCAGCCCCCAGATCCCCATTCCCTGCCGTTGCAGATGTTCGTGCCGCCGCGACCAGCCTTTGGCTCCGGGGACCGGCACCAGCGCCCGGAACCGGACCGGAATCAGTCGCAGCACCGGCATCTGAAGAATTTCGTCGCGGGAGTACCCGAAAAGCTGCTCCGCCTGGCTGTTGACCAGCACGATCCGGCCCTGGTGATCGACGACCAGGTGCGCATCTGGGGCCGACTCGAAAAACATCCGGAAATGTTCATCCGACCAGCTTGCGGATTCAGCGGTTCTGTCATCAATGTGGCACATGCAATTCAGTGTTCAGGGAGCAGGCTCTGCCGTCAAGCTGGAAGTCCCGGATCCACAGGCAATGTCGGGGGGAAGTGTTCGGTGTTCGGTTGCCGTCTGCTCAACCGGTCGCCTCCGCGAGTCTGCTTTCGAGTCGATCGAGGAACTCGGCCTGATCGGGGTGAATCAACTCGCGGGCCCGGGCAATCGATACGAACTCGGCACAGTCAACTTCCCAGGAAGTACACGAGGGAACAGGCTCCGCCGGGGCCGGACCTGCAAAGCAGTGAATCCGCTTGCCGCTTTTGCGATACCGGATCGAACCCAGTTCCCTCAGGTCTCCCGGAACCAGTCCCGTTTCTTCCCAGGTCTCGCGTCGGGCGGCGGCCTCCATCGTCTCGCCACTGTCTGGCATCCCCTTGGGAATACTCCAGGGCTTGCCCCGGTTATAAGCCCCGGACGGATGCACCAGCAGCACTTCCAGCGTCGTGGCACTGTAGCGGTACAGCAGAGTTCCGGCGGAGACTTTCATGAAAATTCTGCCTGCGTTGTTCGAAGTTGTTCGAAAACTTGAGTCAAAACGTTCGACCAGAGACCGATTCTAACAGTTTGCTGCCGCCTGGCCGAAGAGTCGACGGGAATTCACCAGGTGGTACAGCACGAGAACTTGCCGATGTTTCGCCAGCCGTCACAACCCTTGCAAGGCGACTCGATTCCGTTTGCCCGGGTGATGGCAGATCGATTGATTGTGGCGATTCTCCCAGCCGTGACGATTGTGAGAATGGTTGCCGTTCTAGCGACGTTCGGGCCAATCGCCGAGTGCTTCCGAAACGATTTCCGGTTGCACTGGACTTTCGGTCTGGCGTAGTCGCGGGTGGGTATTGATCCGCGAATGCACGCTGCGCGACGAGCGGCAGAATTCGAATTGACGGCTCTCCGTGCGTTCGATCGGGGTCGGGGTGCGCCTGCCAGGCCTGCCTCGTCAACGTCTCTCGCCGTGCGCACGGACTGCACTCAGATTTTCTCGCCGGATGCCGTCTCTGATGTCTGCTCGATTATCATATACCCGAAACTGGCGACCGCAGGTGCACAGCAGTCTGTGCGGGCTGGCGGTCCTGCTCAGTGCAGCGATTCTGGCGGGATGTCACCCGCAGACATCGGCTCCGCCGGTGTTTGTCATGGATGAACAGGTTCCGCAGGATGCCCTGGTCGTCTCCGGAAGCCAGGTCTGGACCGATACCCACGTCGACGTGACGGCAGGCCAGGCAATCTCGATTGTCGGACATGGTCGCCTGCGGGTCACTCGGACTGAAAAGCCCGACCCCAATGCCGATCAGGAAGTCGGTCCCAAAGGGACGTTCCTGTATGGTGAAGAATGTCAGGAACAGCAGTTCCCCCTGGCGGCCGGCGGACGCGGCCCCGCTCCCTGCTTCTGCCTGATCGGGCGGGTCGGGTTCGGACTGCCGTTTTTTGTCGGCGACGGAACCAGCTTTGTCGCCAAGCAGACCGGCAGACTGTACCTGGGGGTCAACGATTACGACCCCAGCCAGAACCTTGGCGACTTCTTCGCCGAGGTCCGCAAGCCCGGCGACGTCCAACCGGTTGCCTATCGCGAAGCCGTAACGACGGGATCCAGCCCGGGGGCGCCCCGGCAACCCGGGTCGGTTGTGGTGTTTTATGTCGACGGTCTGCGGCCGGATATTCTCGAAGAAATGGCCGCCATGCATCATGTGCCACACCTGAAAAAACATTTCATCGACGGCGGAACCTATCTCTGTAATACATTCACGGCGTTTCCGTCCGACACCATTACCTCGAACGGTACGATGTGGACGGGCTGCTTTTCCGACAGGCACGGGTTGAAAGGACAGGTGCGGTACAGTCGCCGCAAACTGGATTCCGATTCCTTCCTCGAACCGTTGGGGCCCAACCGCAGTTCGCGAACCCTGGGGCCACAGGGGATCGACAAGTTCGTGTTCAACACCGAAGCCCAGTCCGTCAAACTGGTGAAAGGTCAGAAGTCCGCCCGGAAATGGCGGAAGGCCCGCACCAGTGGCACGCCGGCCATTTACGATTATCTCCGGCAGAACAACGACGACTGGGCCACCGGGGTGCTGCCGATTATGACCGACATGCCCCCCGTGTTATGGACCCGCAGCATGACCCGCAGCATGCCGTATTTCAAAGCACAGCAGGCCTGGCGATACATCGACGATGCCAATGCCCATTACGCCACGCAGTACCTGCTGGCGCAGCAGCGGGGCGTGACCATCATCTGGCTGCCGGAAACCGACTCGATCAGCCACAAATACTGCCGCGGACAGTTCGGAACCACGCGGAGCACCATCGTCAAAGCCGACAAACTGGTGGGCAAGGTGACGGCCGAACTCGAAGCCCAGGGCCGGCTGGATTCGACCTACCTGGTGCTGGTCAGCGATCACGGGCACCTGGGAGGCGCATCGACGTACCTGTCGCGGTTCGATATTGCCAACGAGTTCTTCTACAACTCGCGGAAAGTGACCCCCGACGGACAATGGGCGGGGGGCGGACTGGGCATGTCGGTCAAACAGCACCGGACTGCCAACTGGCACAAAGAAGACTCCCGGAAAGAGTTTGTGTTCGTCGACGGCGATTCCGACGGTGCGGCCCGCGTGTATCTGCCTCGCGGACATTATCAGTCCCGGGACTGGTCTGGCCCCAACGATGCGGCACATCTGCTGTCGTACCGGATCTCCGATTCACTGCCGCCGGTCAATCTGCCGGAAACCCTGGCGCATTCCACAGCGCTGCACGACAATGGCAGCATCCAGCATCCGATCGACCTGGTGCTGATGAAACTCGACGAGCACTCGATTCTGATTACGACCTGCGACCGGGGTTATGCCATCATCGACCGCCGGGAAGATGAACAGGGAGCATGGGTCTATCGTTATACACCCGTCCGGAATATCGCGGTGGGAATTGACGGGGTGCTGATGTACGAACCGGTTCCCGACCCGACCAGTGACCCGCTGGGGTTGGTCGAACGGGTCCGCAGCGGGTTTCTCAACGACTATCATGACGAGCAGACCTGGCTGTATGTGACCGCGACTTCAGCTTACCCCGACAGCGTCGTGACGCTCACCCGGCACATGCTCTGGCAGGAAAATCTGCAGGTGCAGGAACAGGAATACGCCCCCGACCTGGTGGTGACTGCCCGCTATGGCTGGCTGTTCGGAACCCAGAACACTCCGGGGACCACGCACGGTTTTCCCCTGTCGGAATCGATGCATGCCACCTGGTATGTGTCGGGCCCCGGGGTCCGCAAGGGGGCCCGGGTCGAAACCCCCTGCCGGCTGGTCGACCTCACCCCCACCATTCTCGAACTGACCGGCACCCCCCATGACCCCGCACAGCTTGATGGCAAGGCGCTGCGGACCATCTACGAGCCCGAAGGCGTGGAACTCGCCAGTTCTCTGGAAAACCCTCTGTACTGGCGGGATTTCGATCTCTGCGCCTGGCAGTCGATCGAGTACACCCCGGCCACCGCATACGCTCATCAGCCCCGCAGCATGAACCATCCCTCCAGCGGCTGGGATATGCACAGCATCGCCTACAACGCCATTGCCATCGGCGACTGGAGTGTGTTCCGGCTGATCGACGATATTGTGTCACCCCTGGTCCCCGGGCAGACCCACGTGCAGCGGTCGGTCGATCGCCTCGATGCAAAAGGTCGACACTACGACCGGCGGGCAGTATCGGGCGGTGTGCAGGCCGTAAATCTGCCGGGCGTGGCGCTGGCTGATTACAGCCTGACCTCGGTCGGCAACTTCAAGCGGATCGACGGTGTTGTCGACTGGGCCCAGGACTGCGGAACCCGGCTGGATCAGAAGCTGGCCGAGCCGATCGGCGTCAAAACCGTCCTGGGGTCTCCGGTGACAAATGTGGTGATCGACGGAGTGCAGGTGAGCTTCTGGGAAATGTACCGATTCGCCCAGCGGGTCGTCGTGGAAGTTCTGGACGAAGTCGTGCTCAGCGGTATCGAAGACACGGTGGACAAAACGCTCAATTACAAGCGCAGCACGCCGGCGGAAATTGTGGTTCCGGGCCCGGAATCGTAGACCGGCGGTCAGCCCTTCAAAAACCACCAGGCCAGGTAGCACAAGGCGGGCAGCAGCAGGAAAATCAGCAGGAATGTGGTGAGCTGCGAGCGGGTATCGTCGGGCCAGCGTCCCATGTCGGGCCTTTTCGGAGAGTGGGTGGAGGAGAGAGGGTGGGGCCGGTGTCGTTTGCTGCAGCAGTGCAGCAGATGTCCTCCGGCTCTCAGGCGGGATAGTGTCGCGGAACGCCGGCTGCGTTGCAACACATCGGAGCATGTGCGAGAATCGAGCCGGTTCTTATGACAGGTTCTTGCCAAAACAAGGGAATTTATGCGCACGGAACAAACGGCCGACAACCTCGACGAAGTCTGCCGCGATCTGTCCGAGGTTGTCCAGACGCTGCAGTCGATCGCCGGGCAGATGCGGAAAGAAAACCTGCCGTGCCTGCTGCTGCATACCAATACGGCGACCAACAAGCACCTGAAGGCACTGTGGGACTGGTCGCGGAAAATCGAAGCCGACGCCGAGGTGCAGTTCCGCGCGTTTCATCGGGGGCAGGCCGACCGGGCCCGCCACGATCAGGCGCAGGCCCTCAAAAAAGCCCGCCGGTCGTCGAACCGTCCGTCGCGGTGAAGTGGTCCGTCTGGATTGGCCGATCGTTGCCGTCTGCCGGCAGGTGACCGGTCTTCAGGATCTTTCGCGAAGAGAGAACGTCCGCATCGGCGAGATGCCTCCGTCGCCCCACCGGGAGACGGGATCGCGGTCGTTTGACACTGAGTTTGACGCCCGACCGCCGGACGTTTACAGTGAAGTCTGCACCGACTGTTTCATCGAATCACATCGCCGTATTGTTTCATGCTCACCAAACGGATCATTCCCTGCCTCGATGTCCACGAAGGCCGGGTCGTTAAAGGGACCAACTTCCTCAACCTGCGGGATGCCGGCGACCCCGTCCAGGTGGCGGCCCGCTACGAGCAGGAGGGAGCCGACGAGCTGGTGTTTCTCGACATCACCGCCAGCCACGAACAGCGTGACATTCTGCTGGACGTTGTCCGTCGGACGGCTGAGGTCGTGTTCATGCCGCTGACGGTCGGGGGGGGCATCCGTACACTGGACGATATCCGCGGGCTGCTGCAGGCCGGGTGCGACAAGGTTTCGATCAACTCGATGGCGGTCCGCGATCCGGAATTTGTCTCCGCCGCCGCTGCGAAGTTCGGCAGACAGTGCATTGTGGTCAACATCGATCCCAAGCGTGTCGACCGCGACGGACAGGAATTCTGGGAGGTGTTCATCAACGGCGGTCGGCTGCCCACCGGGCTGCAGGCGGTGGATTGGGCCCGACAGGTCGAGCAACTCGGCGCGGGAGAAATCGTGCTGACCTCGATGGATGCCGACGGCACACGCGACGGTTACGACCTGGAAATCACGCGGGCGGTTGCCGAAGCCGTCAGCATTCCGGTGGTGGCCAGCGGCGGCGCCGGTTCGCCCGAGCACCTGTACCAGGCGGTGACAGAGGGAAAAGCCAGCGCAGCCCTTGCCGCCAGCATCTTCCATTTCGGACAATACAGTATCCAGCAGACCAAAGAATATCTGGCGGAGCGCGGCGTGCCGGTCAGGCTGCTTTGCGCTGCCGAAACCCGATCCTCCCCGTAACGACGAAGACCGACTGCCATGTCACACTCCGAAGGAAATGCCGAAAGCAAACCCGGTCGCGGTGTCTCGACGGATTTCGGAAAGCCTAAACCGGAACTGGAAGTCAATCGCATCTTCCGCCAACTGGTGAAGTTCGGCGGGTCGGACCTGCACCTGCAGGTCGGCAAGCCCCCCATGATGCGGATTAAGGGGGTGATTCGTGAATTGCAGATGGCACCGATCGAAGCCGAGGACATGGTCCGGCTGTGCTTTCCGATGATGGACGAGCGGAACACCAAGATTTTCCATGAAGAAGGCGGGGCCGACTTCGCATGGGTGGTCGATTACAAGAACGAAGAAACGGGGGTTAAAGAACCCTGGCGGTTTCGTGTGAACCTGTTCGTGCAGATGGGCAAAGTCGGCATGGTCTCCCGTAAGGTGGAGCGGTCGATTCCCAACTTTGCCGGGTTGTATCTGCCCCCCGTCATGGAAGAACTCTGCAAGTTCGACCAGGGGATGGTCCTGCTGGCCGGGGTGACCGGGAGCGGTAAAAGTACCACCATTGCCTCGATGCTCGACTGGGTCAATCACCAGGAGCGGGTGCATATTCTGACCATCGAAGACCCGATCGAATTCGTGTACACCCCCGACAAGGCGCTGATCAATCAGCGCGAAGTCGGCGTTGACGTGCAGGACTTCAAAATTGCCATGAAGCATGCCGTCCGGCAAGACCCCGACATCATGCTGGTCGGTGAAATGCGGGATATGGAAACGTTCGAGACCGCCATGCACGCCGCCGAAACGGGGCACCTGGTGTTCGGAACCATTCACGCGTCGAGCGCGCCGTCGACCATCGGCCGTATTCTTGACCTGTTTCCGCGGTCGATGCATTCGGCATTGCGGAGCAGTATGGGGTTCAACCTGAAGGCGATTGTGGCGCAGAAACTGTTGCCGACAATCCGCGAGACCCCCAAACGGGTGCCGATTATCGAAATCATGATTATGAACGCCACGATCCGGAAGCTGATTCTGGAGGAGAAGGACGAAAAGCTGTACGACGCCATCCGCATCGGGAAGGACGACGGAATGCAGATGTTCAACGACAGCCTGTACAAGTTCGTCACCGAAGAATACGTCGACCGGGCGAACGCCTTCGAAATTTCTCCCAACGTCGAACAGCTCAAGATGATGCTTAAGGGAATCGACGTCAAAGGCCCTGGAATTCTGTAGCCCGAGTCCCCTGGTATGGACCCCGCCGCACATGCCTCGCGGGAGCCATGTTCGTTCCTGGAGTTTCGCACCAACGAAAGTCGCCCGGCCCTTCACCGTTCACGCGGCATTCTTAACGAATGCCTATGGCTGCAACCTCACCCGGCCTTCGGCCACCCTCTCCAACTTCGTGGAGAGGGGGTCTGCCATGCGTGTGACAAACCGAACGTCGTTTGGCCTGGTGCGACAGCTCGACGAAAACCCTTCTCCCCTCGTGGGAGAAGGTGGCTCGTAGAGCCGGATGAGGGGGGAAGCGGAACTCGATAGAGTTCCGCGCCAAACTCGCAGGCACACACTGCAGATTTTTACAGCGTGCCGCTGACCAGGCAGGCCACGAACCTCTGGCGCCCCTGCGCCCCACGGCATCGTCGGGCCAGGTGATTTTGGTGCGTGAATCGGTTCGGGGCATTTCCGGACTGGCTTCCTGAAGCCTGAATGTGCCGCACCTTGCCCCGAATCGATCTCAACCGTCGCGTGGTCCGTTACGGGGCATGCGCTCCCGGGCTTCGTTGACAGTAATGGGCCGACCCGCCACGTTCGAGCCATTGAGCGCCGTAATTGCGGCGCTGGCCGTGGCATCGGACTCCATTTCCACAAACCCGAAGCCCCGGGAACGGCCCGTCATGCGGTCCGAAACGATTTCAGCCGACACCACGCTCCCGAACGGACCGAACAGTGTCTGCAGATCGGTGGCGGTATAGGCCCAGGGTAAGTTTCCAACATACAGTCGCGTTGACATTCGGCGGATCCTTAATCGACAGTCCTTACAAACCACAGCCAAGCCAATTCTGCCCGCGATGTCTTGAGCGCAATTCACCGCCGACTCTCAAAGCATAAACCGTTGCTAATTGAATGTCTATTTTTTTCTGCCGGATCCTCTGAGAATTACCCGGAACCGTATCCCCGGTGCTTTGCCCTCCCGGGGAGCGAAAACCGATTACAACCGGCGTTTTCCCAGACGCCACAGCCACCACGTCAGACCCATTGCCACCACAAACAGCCCTCCCCCCAGCAACGCCTGAACCGCAAACCAGTTCCAGCCTGCCACCAGCAGCATCAGCACCACGGTCGCCGTGGTCGTCAACATCAGTCGCGGAGTTCGAAACACGGGGCCCACTCCGGGGACGGCTGGCAACCAGCGCCACAGCCACTCCAGCCGCAACACTCCCAGCCATAAAAGAATCGCCCCCACACCACGGAACAGCCACGGGGCACGCACACCGGGAACAGGCCGGGTAAACGCCTGTTCCACCAGTTCGTCGACTGTCGGCTGCCCAGGCTTCAGCAGGGCGATTTCGTCGCCGTTCCGGGTCGTATAGGGCACAAGCTGCTCCTCCTGCCGCT
>Ga0164242_10003341_pt1 | contig 18363 bp, 14 predicted proteins | sample OricomgcompostMG_FD_108783 | JGI IMG/M metagenome (GOLD analysis project Ga0164242, IMG submission 108783) | Miracle-Growth compost microbial communities from Emeryville, California, USA - Original compost - Miracle growth compost (MG) ... | reverse complement strand
CTGGCGGGGCCGATCGACAGCTCCGACGAGTGGATCCGACGCCGCACGGGCATCGCCACCCGCCGCCGCGCCTCCCGCTCCGTCGGCATCGAGGACCTCGCCGCCGCCGCGGGCCGCAGCGCGATCGAGGCGTCCGGCATCGAGGCGAGCGAGATCGACGTCGTCATCGTCTCCTCCGTCACCTGGATGCAGGCGACCCCCGCCATGGCGCCCATCGTCGCGGCGCGCATCGGGGCGACGAGCGCCGCCGCCTACGATATCAACGCGGGCTGCGCCGGCTACTGCTACGGCATCGGGCAGGCCGACGCGATGATCCGCTCAGGCATGGCGCGGCACGTGCTCGTGATCGGCGCCGAGAAGCTCAGCGACTACGCCGACCCGACCGATCGCACCATCTCCTTCATCATCGGCGACGGCGCCGGGGCCGCGGTGGTGGGGCCGAGCGACGTGCCCCGCATCGGGCCGACCGTGTGGGGCTCCGACGGCACCCTGTCCGACGTGATCCACATGACCCACAGCTGGCTCGACTACAAGTACGCCGAGCCGGGCGCCGAGATCGAGTGGCCGACGGCCCGGCAGGAGGGGCCGCGGGTGTTCCGCTGGGTCATCTCGGAGCTTCCGCGCATCGCCGAGGCCGCGATGGAGCGCGCGGGGGTGACCGCACGAGACATCGACGTGTTCATCCCGCACCAGGCGAACCTGCGCATCATCGAGGGGCTCGTCGAGCGGCTCGGCTTCCGCGACGACATCGTCGTGGCGGACGACATCGTCGAGACCGGCAACACCTCCGGCGCCTCCGTGCCGCTCGCGACCGAGCGGCTGCTGCGCGAGGGCCGCGCTCACGGCGGCCAGCTCGCGCTCGAGTTCGGCTTCGGGGCGGGCCTCGCCTTCGCCGCGCAGGTCGTCGAGCTGCCCGAGCGAGTCGGTGCACCGACCGAGATCACCGCGGCGGAGGAACAGGAATGAGCGAGGCGCAGCGCACCGTCCGCATCGAACGGCCGGGCGACGGCATCCTCGTCGCCACGCTCGACCGGCCCGAGCGGCTCAACGCCCTGAACCCGGCCATGTTCGCCGAGCTGGAGCAGCTCGCGCACGACGTGCGCGCCGACTCCGAGGTGCGCGTCGTCGTGCTGACGGGCGCCGGCCGCGCGTTCTGCTCGGGCTTCGACCTCGACGAGGCGAAGGGGCTGCCCGAGCGCACCGCGACCGGCATGCTCGACCTGCAGGAGAGTGCGGCGGCCGCGTTCCGCGCCATCCGCGGCCTGCGGGTGCCCGTGATCGCGGCCGTGAACGGTCCGGCCGCCGGCGGCGGGTTCTCGCTCGCCCTGCAGGCCGACATCCGGCTGGCGGGGCCGGATGCCTCGTTCGTCGCCTCGTACACCACCATCGGGCTCTCCGGCGGCGACCTCGGCGCCTCCTGGCTGCTGCCGCGCCTGATCGGCCCGGGCCACGCCGCTGAGATCGCCTTCACCGGCCGCACCGTGCGGGCCGAGGAGGCCGCCCGGCTGCGCATCGTGAACCGCGTCGTGACCGACACCACCGTGCTCGAGGCATCCGTCGACCTTGCCCGCCAGATCGCGCGCAACTCGCCCGCGGGCGTCCGGCTCTCGAAGTCGGCGCTCAACGCGAACCTCGAGGTGCCGTCGTACGCCGCCGCCCTCGAGCTCGAGAACCGCGGCCAGACGCTGCTCACCCGCACCGACGACATGGGCGAGGCGCTCGCCGCGTTCCTCGAGAAGCGCCCGGCCCGCTTCCAGAACCGATGACCGGCCAGGAGTTCGAGCACATCCGGCTCGAGCGCTTCGACGACGGCGTCGCGCGGCTCACGATCGACCGCCCCGAGCGGATGAACGCGATCACGGCGCAGAGCTTCGCCGAGATCGGAGAGGCGGCGCGGATGCTGCGCCGCGAGGGCGCCCGCGCGCTCGTGCTCACCGGCGCCGGCGACCGGGCGTTCTGCGCCGGGTACGACCTCGCCGAGGTGCCCGCGCTGCGCGCCGCCTCGGTGCCCGCGTTCCTCGACATCGAGGACACCGCGAGCGGCGCCGTGCACGCGATCGCCGCGCTGCCGTTCCCCGTCGTCGCCGCGGTCGGCGGCGCGGCGTCCGGCGGCGGCCTCTCGCTCGCCCTCGCGGCGGACATCCGCATCGCGGCCCCGCACGCCGTGCTCAACGCGGCCTTCGTGCGCGTCGGCTTCTCGATCGGCGAGCTCGGCACCTCGTGGATGCTGACCCGCCTCGTCGGCCCCGGGCTCGCCGCCGAGCTGTCGTTCACCGGCCGCCTCGTCGACGCCGCGGAGGCGCTCGAGATCGGGCTCGTCGAGCGCATCGCCGCCCCCGGCGCCGTGCAGGAGGAGGCGCTCGCCCTCGCCCGCGAGGCGGCCGCGCAGCACCTCGGGAAGCGCAGCCTGCGCCGGGCGACCGAGACGGCGTCGTACGCCTCCTGGCTCGACGACGCGCCCCGGGGCGGCGAGCGATGACGCCCGCCCCCGCCGACGACCTGCGCCACCGGCCCGAGCCCGGCGCGCGCATGCGCGACAGCCTGTTCTGGCAGCTCGCCCTGCCCGAGGAGCGGCTCTCGCTGCAGTGCTACCTGTTCCTGAGCGGCACGGGAAGCTGCGGCTGGCACCTCGCCGTGTGGGGCGAGGGCGGCGCGCGGCTCGCCTTCGAGACGGGGTTCACGCGGCTTCCCGATGAGGCAGATCTCGACGACGTCGAGGTCGACGGGCTGCGCCTCAGGCAGCCCGAGCCGCTGCGCCGCGCCGAGCTGGCGCTCGAGCGCGAGGGCGTCGCCGTCGAGCTCGCCTTCATGGGCGCGCACGACCCGTTCAGCTACTGCGACAACCCCGACGGTCTGCCGGCCTGGTTCGCCGCCGATCGCTACGAGCAGACCGGCCGGCTCACGGGCCGGGTCCGTGTGGGCGAGCGCGTGATCGCGGTCGACCACCCGGCGCACCGCGACCACTCCTGGGGCGTGCGCGACTGGACCGCGGCGCAGGACTGGATCTGGTTCGTCGCCTACACGGCGAGCGGCGCCGCCGTGCAGGGCTGGAGCTGGCGCACGGCGGAGGCCGCGGGCGCGGCCGGCTACGTGCTGCGCGACGGCCGGGCGGTCCCGGTCGCCCGCATCGACGCGCGGCCCCTGTTCGACGCGACGGGCGCCCCCGTCGCCCTCGAGGCGACCGTGTTCGACACGGACGGGGTCGCGACCCGGGTGCGGCTCGAATCGTACGGAACGCTCGAGCTTCCCGACGACCGCAACGGCGTGCTCGTCAGGGAGTCCGGGTGCCGCGCGTGGATCGACGGCGAGGCGGGCGCCGGCCAGTGGGAGAACGAAGGGCCGCAGGTGACGGATGCCTGAGCCCGACGCCCCCGCCGTCTTGGACTTCCTCGCCCGCCGCGGCCTGCTCACCGCCCCCGTCGAGCTCAGCCGCATCGGCGACGGCCACTCCAACATCAGCTACCTCGCCGCCGAGCGGGGCGGCACGCGTCGCGTCGTCGTGCGCCGGCCGCCGTCCGGGCGCGCGGGCTCCTACGACGTGCTGCGCGAGGCGAGGACGATCGGCGCGGTCGGCGCGGCGGGCTTCCCCGCGCCGCGCGTGCTCGCCACGGCAGAGGCGGGCGAGGTGCTCGACGTGCCGCTCTTCGTCATGGAGTTCGTGGCCGGCCCGATCGTGACCACCGAGCTGCCGCCGGAACTGGACGGCGCACCGGCGCGCCGCGCCGCCGCCGAGAGCCTCGTCGACACGCTCGCCGCGCTGCACGCCCTCGACTGGACCGCGCTCGGCCTGCGCGGGCGCCCCGAGGGCGCCAACCGCCGCCAGCGCAGCCGCTTCGCGCGACTCGTCGCCGACGCGGACGGCGCGCCGCCCGCGTCGTTCCGCGCGCTCGACGAGTGGCTTGAGGCCCACACGCCGCCGGAGTCCGCGGCATCCGTCGTGCACAGCGACTACCGCCTCGGCAACGTCGTGCTCGACCCCGCGAGCTGCCAGGTGCGCGCCGTGCTCGACTGGGAGCTCGCGGCGATCGGCGACCCGCTCGTCGACGTCGGCTACCTGCTCGCGACCTGGGCGGAGCCCGGCCGCACGCTCACGCCGATCGAGGAGCTCGGACGGGCCACGGCGGCCCCGGGCTTCCCCAGCAGGCGGGAGCTCGCCGAGCGCTACGCCTCCGCGAGCGGACGCGACCTCGACGGCATCGCCTGGTACCTCGCGCTCGCCTACTGGCGGCTCGCCGTGCTGTACGAGTACAACCGCCGCCTCGCCGAGGCGGGCGACGGCGACCCGTACTACGCCGGGCCCGAGAAGGTCGAGTCGCTGCTCGCCGCGGGCGAGCGGGCCCGCGCGGGGCTCTAGCCGCGCTGCGCCTTGCTGGCGGCGGTCGCCGCCTGGGCGCGCTCGCGGATGCGCTGCCAGTCCTCGGGCTCGAGCGCGCGCAGCGCGGCAAAGGTGCCCGGGCCCGCGAGACGCTGCCCGCCGTCCATGGCGATGGTCTCGCCCGTCAGGTAGTCGCAGGCGTCCGACAGCAGGAACATGACGAGGCGCGCCACCTCCTCCGGGGTGCCGTGGCGGCCGGCCGGGACCCCGCGCGGGTCCGTCGCGCCGATCACCTCGTCGCGGCCCGGGTCGAGCACGTCCCAGGCGAACTCGGTGGGCACGGGGCCCGGTGCGACGGCGTTGACGCGGATGCCGGCGGCGGCCCACTCGACCGCGAGCGACATCGTCATCGCGTGCACGGCCGCCTTCGCCATGGCCGAGGGGACCACGAACGCCGAACCCGACCACACCCACGTGGTCAGCAGGGACACGATCGCGCCGGGGAGGCCGCCGTCGAGCCAGCGCCGGCCCGCCGAGGTCGCGACATGGAACGAGCCGTCCATGACGGTGCTCGTGACCGCGCGGAACGCCCGCGGGCTCAGCTGCGCCGTGGGCGCCACGAAGTTCGCGGCCGCGCCGTTGACGACGCCCGTGAGCGGACCCGAGGTGGTGAAGATCTGCTCCATCGCGGCATCCACCGCATCGCCGTCGCGCACGTCGACGCTCTGCACGCTCACGGCGTCCGCCCCGATGTCCTCGGCCGCGGACTCGAGCGCCGCGAGGCGCCTGCCCCACAGGTGCACCGCCGCGCCGTGCGCGACGAGGGCGCGGGCGATCTCCCTGCCGAGGCCGCTGCCGCCGCCCGTGACGAGCACCCGGCCGCCCGCGAGCAGCTCGGGCGAGAACGGGTCGCGACGGGGCGCGGGATGCGGCATGGGGTGCTCCTTGCGGGCGCGCGGCGGCGCCGGATTCTCAGACGACTCACGGTCACTGTTAGCGTAATTCCGCTGACCGAAGAACCGCCGGGGCGTCGTCAACGACTCCACCGGGCGCGACGCGACCCGACCTTCTCCGATCTGTGCAGCCACATGTGCGCGGAAGGACAAGGAGAAACGTGACCGATTCACTGCTCGCACCCGCCCCCGAGGCGACGGAGTCCTACACCCCCGAGGAGGTGCGCAGGTACTACGTCGGCGGCGACTGGCAGCACCGCGTGCTGTTCGAGGTGCTGCGAGATCACGCCGCGGCCCAGCCCGACGCGGTCTTCGTCACCGACGACACGCTCGCCCTCAGCTACGGCGAGCTCTTCGAGCAGGCCGTGCGCCTCGCGGCCGGCCTGCGCCGCCTCGGCGTCGAGCGCGGCGACCGCGTCGCCGTGCAGATGCCGAACTGGTCGGAGTTCGCGACCATCACCGCCGCGGTCTCGCGCCTCGGCGCCGTGCTCGTGCCGATCATGCCGATCATGCGCCACGAGGAGGTCGGCTACACGGTCGGGCACTCGGGCGCGAAGGTCGTCATCGGCCCCGAGCACCACCACAAGTTCGACTACGCGACGATGTACCGCGAGGTGCTCGAGCGCAGCGAGACGCCGTTCGAGATCGTGATCGCACGTTCCACGGCGGAAAGCGCCGGCACCGGCATCCGCCCCCTCGAATCCCTGTATGCGGAAGGGCCGCTCGCCGAGCTCGACGCAGCGCTCGGTGAGACCGCGAGCCCCGACGACCTGGCGCTCGTCGTCTACACGTCCGGAACGACCGCCCGCCCGAAGGGGTGCATGCACACCTTCAACACGCTGCACGCGTGCGCGGCCGGCATGATCCGCCGCATGCGCACCGATCAGACCGACGTGTTCTTCAACCCGTCGCCCGTCTGCCACTCGACCGGTCTCGTGACGGGTCTCGTGATGCCCCTGCTGATCGGGGCGAGCACGCACTTCATGCCCGAGTGGAACCCCGAGGACGGCCTGCGCCGCATCGCGCAGTACCACTGCACGACGACCTTCACCTCGACGACGTTCCTCACGACCCTCATGCAGGCCTACGACCCGTCGCGGCACGACATGGGCAGCATGCGCTACTGGGTGTGCGCCGGGGCGCCGATCCCCGGCGCCGTCGTCCAGCACGCGCGCACCATGTTCCCCGCCTGCAACGTGCTCAGCCTCTACGGGCGCAGCGAGAACATGACGACCGTCATGTGCGGGCCCGACGACCCCGTGGAGCGCTCGGTCATGTCCGACGGCCGGGTGCTCGAGGGCGCGAGCGTGATCGTCGTCGACCGGGACGGCCTTGAGGTGCCGCGCGGAGAGGCGGGCGACATCGCCTACCGCGGGCCCTCGCACATGCTCGGCTACTTCCGCGACCCGCAGAACACCGCTGAGCTGTACACGCCCGACGGCTACTCGCGCTCGGGCGACCTCGGCACGATGGACGAGGCCGGCTTCGTGCGCGTCCAGGGCCGGGTGAAGGACATCATCATCCGCGGCGGCATCAACATCTCGGCGCGCGAGGTCGAGGACCTGCTCATCACGCACGACGCCGTGCAGGACGCGGCGGTCGTCGCGATGCCCGACCCGCGCCTCGGCGAGCGCGCCTGCGCCTTCGTGATCCTGCGCGCCGGCGCGACCCCGCCGACCCTCACCGAGCTCACGGACTTCCTGCGCAGCAAGCAGATCGCCGTGCAGAAGCTGCCGGAGCGCCTCGAGATCGTCGACGAGTTCCCCATGACGCCCGTCGGGAAGGTCCGCAAGAACGTGCTGCGCGAGCGCATCGCCGCGATCCTCGAGGCCGAGCGGTCCGGGGTGTCGGCGGGGGCGTGAGGATGAGGCTGACCGACGCGCAGACCCGATTCGCGCAGGCCGTCGAACAGGCCTGCATCGACCTCGCAGGCACCGACGAGAAGCGCCGCGCGCTCAGCGCGAACGACACGCTGCTGAACGCCGACGAGGCCTTCGCCCTGCTCGCGGAGCGCCGCCTGCTCGGCGTCTCGCTGCCCGCCGAGTACGGCGGCGGGGGCGGCACGTTCGTCGAGGACTGCATCCTGCTCGAGAAGACCGCCGAGTACGGCGTGCCGGTGATGGCGTATTCGACCGCTCTCACGGCCGCGCAGAGCTACCTGCGGCACGGCAACGACGCGCAGCGCAGGCTGATCGTCGAGACGATCGTGCGCGGCGGGCGGGAATCCGTCAGCTTCACCGAGCCGGATGCCGGCAGCGATCTCGCCCGCGCGACCACACGCGCCGTTCGCGACGGCGACGAGTGGGTGATCGACGGTCGCAAGACCTGGATCAGCTTCGCGCACCTCGCCGAGCACCTGCTGCTGCTCACCCGCACGGATGACAGCGGCGACCGCCACGACGGGCTGAGCCTGATCATGGTGCCGCGCGACACCCTCGGCGTCGAGGTGGTGCCCATCACGACGATGGGGGCGCACATGGTGAACGACGTCTACCTGCGCGGCGTGCGCGTGCCGGCCGAGAACCTCGTCGGCACCGAGGGCGAGGCGTGGCGCCACATCGGCCGCGGGCTCGCGGTCGAGCGGGTCATCATCGCCGCGATGTCGGTGGGCGCCGCCCAGCGCGCCCTCGACCAGCTGATCGGCTGGGTGACGCAGCGCGAGCAGTTCGGGAAGCCGCTCGCGAAGCAGCAGGCGCTGCGTCACCGCATCGCCGATCTCGCCGCGCAGATCAGCGTGGTGCGCTCCTACGTCTACGACGTCGCCGACCGCATCGACCGGGGCGAGGAGGACTCGCTCAACGGCGAGGCCTCCGCCGCGAAGCTCACCGGAAGCGAGATCTACAAGAAGACCACGCTCGAGGCGGTGCAGCTCATGGGCGGCTACGGCTACGGCAGCGAGTGGGGCATGGAGCAGCAGCTGCGCACCTCGATCGCGCCGACCATCTACGGCGGCGCGAACGAGGTGCAGCGCGAGATCATCGCGCGCAGCCTGGGGCTCTAGCCCCTACGCCCGCGGCGGCGCCGCTCGACGCGGCGCCCCGTGGGCGAGCTCGAGCGCCTTTTGCATCGAGTAGTAGGCCTGCTTGGGCTGCTGGTTGACGTCGTAGATGCAGGCGGCGCCCTCCCCCGTGAAGACGCCGGGCACCCAGGAATCCGCGTCCGTGAAGCCCCACACCGTGAACGAGATCACCGCGGGAACCGAGATCGCCGCCTCGAGCATCGCCGCGTACTCGAAGGGCTGCGCGAACTGCGCGAGGCTGTCGGTCGGCACCTGCGTCTGGGGCGAGTCGACGAACGTGCGCACGTCGGCCTCGGTGACGGCCACCTTGAGCCCCAGCGAGCCGAAGTGCTCGAGGTCCTGCTGGAAGCGCTGCGGATCGAAGCCGTACTGCGTGTCGAGGTGCGCCTGGGTGCCGACGCCGTGGATCGGCACGCCGGAGTCCTGCAGCTGCCTCACCCAGTCGTAGACGGCGTTGTGCTTGGCGTTCGTGCCGTCCTCGCCGGTGATGTTGTAGTCGTTGTAGAACAGCAGCGCGCCGGGGTCGGCCTGATGCGCCCACTGGAAGGCCTTCGGCACGACCGTCGGGCCGAGCGCCTTGATCCACCAGTCGTCGGGGTTGAGGCTCGACGGATTCCCGTCGGTGAAGAACTCGTTCGCGACATCCCACTGCCAGATCCGGCCGCGGTAGCGGCCGACCTCGGTGAAGATGTGCTGCTCGAGCAGCCCCCACAGCTGGTTCGTCGTGATCGACCCGTCCGCGACGCCCGACGTGAGCCACGCCGGGATCTGGTTGTGCCACAGCAGCGTGTGCCCGCGCACGAGCTGGTGGTTGGCGTGCGCGAAGGCCATCAGCTGGTCGGCATCCGTCCAGTTGTACTGGCCCCGCGCGGGCTCCACCGTCTCCCACTTCATGGCGTTCGCGCCCGTCACGACGGAGAACTGGCCGCCGGAGATCTGCGGCCACTGCGTGATGTCCTGCGGGGTGAGGGCGCTGCCGATGGGCAGGTTGATCTGCGCACCGAGCGCGCGCAGCGACTGCGGATCGCCGCTCACCGGCTTCGCGCCGCGGCCGCCGGTCTGCGCGAAGGCCGGCGCCGCTGCACCGAGCCCGCCCGCCACGACCGCGACGGCGCCCGCCGCCCCCATCGCCAGTACGCTTCGTCGTTCCATATCCGAGTACCTCCAAGTACGTCTTTGTCTTGGTCTTCATTGAGGTGCCGGATGCCTCATCGCATGCGGCCCCGCCAGGCTATTGGCACCCTCTTTCGAGGGTCAAGCAACAAATTGCGCGGCGCGACGTTCTGCACAATGGGACCATGGTTGAGCGCCAGTTGCCGAAGCCGGCCGAGATCTTCGAGCTGATGAGGTTCAAGAAGCCCGAGTTGAACGGCCGCAGGCGCCGGCTCGAGGCGGCCCTCACGATCGACGACCTGCGCGCCATCGCCAAGCGCCGCAACCCCGCCGCCGCCTTCGACTACACGGACGGCGCCGCGGAGGGCGAGATCTCGCTCGCCCGCGCCCGCCAGGCGTTCGAGGACATCGAGTTCCACCCCTCGATCCTGCGCGACGTGTCGCTCGCCGACCCGGCGACGACCGTCTTCGGCGGCCCCTCGGCGCTGCCGTTCGGCATCGCCCCCACCGGGTTCACCCGGCTCATGCAGACCGAGGGCGAGACCGCCGGCGCCGGAGCAGCCGGGGCGGCCGGCATCCCGTTCACTCTATCGACGCTCGGCACGACCTCGATCGAGGACGTGAAGGCCGCGAACCCCGACGGCCGCAACTGGTTCCAGCTCTACGTGATGCGCGACCGGTCCATCTCGTACGGGCTCGTCGAGCGGGCCGCCGCCGCCGGGTTCGACACCCTGTTCTTCACGGTGGACACGCCCGTGGCGGGCGCGCGGCTGCGCGACACGCGCAACGGATTCTCCATTCCACCGCGGCTGACCCCGAAGACCGTCATCGACGCGATCCCCCGGCCGTGGTGGTGGTGGGACTTCCTGACCACCCCGAAGCTCGAGTTCGCGTCGCTCTCGTCGACGGGCGGCACGGTCGGCGAGCTGCTCGACGCCGCGATGGACCCGAGCATCGACTGGGACGACCTCGCCGAGATCCGCGCCATGTGGCCCGGGAAGATCGCCGTGAAAGGCGTGCAGAACGTCGAGGACGCGAAGAGGCTCGCCGACCTCGGCGTCGACGGCATCGTGCTCTCCAACCACGGCGGGCGGCAGCTCGACCGCGCGCCGGTCCCGTTCCACCTGCTCCCGAGCGTCGTGCGCGAGGTCGGGCGCGACGTCGAGATCGTCGTCGACACGGGCATCATGAACGGGGCCGACATCGTCGCGGCCATCGCGCTCGGTGCGAAGTTCACGCTGATCGGGCGCGCGTACATCTACGGCCTCATGGCCGGCGGCCGCGAGGGCGTCGATCGGGCCATCGAGATCCTCAGAGACCAGATCGTTCGCACCATGAAGCTGCTGCAGGTCGCTTCACTCGAGGAGCTCAGCCCCGCCCACGTAACCCAGCTGCAGCGACTCGTGCCGCGGGAGCTGTGAGGGCGCGCCGCTCAGAACGGCGGTTCGTCGGGCAGTCGCGCCGCAACCCGCCGCGGCCGCGGCGGTGGGTCGAGGCTGCGGTCCCAGTAGCGGCGGCCGCCGGGCGAGGTCCACACCTCGGTCGGACCGGCCGCCGTGTCGCGCAGGCTCACCTGCCAGCGCGTCGCGTGCTTGACGGTGTGGTCCCTCGGGCAGCGCGCACCGAGGTTCTCCGCAGTGGTCTCACCGCCGAGCGCGAAGTCGCGCCGGTGGTCGAGGTCGCACTGCGAAGCGGGCCGGGTGCAGCCCGGCGTGCGACAGATCTCGTCGCGGGCGAGCACGAAGCGCTTGAGGTCGGCGGTCGGCACGTACTTCCGGCGCCCGATGCCGAGCGGAGCCAGATCGACGGGATCCGTGAAGATGCGGGTGAGTGTCGGGGAGGCGCCGACGAGCTCCCTGGCGCGCTCGGCGGAGATCGGCACGACGCCGTCGACGGACGCCGGCTTCAGCTCGTCGGGACAGTGCGCGAGGTTCAGCAGCGGCACGTACACGTTGACCGTGGGGCGCACCTCGCTCGGCTCGCCCCTGCCGAGCAGGATGTCCGCCGCGACGTCCGCCCGCCGCTGATCGATCGTGCGGCGCTGCGGCTCGGGAAGGTGCCCGTCATCGAGCGTGAGCGCGATCGCATCGATGCGCTTCTTGGCGAGCAGGGCCTGATCCGCGTGCAGGTACGCGGTGAGGTAGGCCATGCCGGTCCCTTCCTCCACATCGACCCAGACTCGGCGCGACCGCGCCGCTTCGGCGTGCACGACGTCGAGTGGGCGCTCGGCGAGCTGCTCGGCCAGGATGCGCGCCTTGCGACGCAGCTTCGGCAGGTTGAGCACCTCGGCGGCTTCCGCGAGCAGCTGATCGAAATAGAGCTGGATCTCTTCGTCGGGGGGAAGGCGCCGGAAGTGCTGCAGGATCACCCGCGCCTTCTGCCCGGTCAGCGCACCCGAACGGAACCCCGCCCAGGTGGCCGGCAGCAGAGCAGAGAGGGTACGGCCCTCGTCGAGCAGGGTGCGCACCTGGTCCTGGCTGATCGCCAGCTCGAGCGACAGCCCGAGCACCGCGGATCGCAGCGCGTGGTCGCCCTCGTGGGCCGCGTCAGCGGCGGGCCGCACCTCGATCTCGGGATGCGCGACGGCATTATCGACCGCACGCACGATTACGTCGATGAGAGCCGCCTCGGCCCGTGCCTGTGCGCGCTGCAGTTCGCGCGCCTCGTCGAGGAGCCGCTCGCGAGCGCGCTCGGCCGCACTCGCGCTGATGCCGCTCCCGTGATCCATGCCCTGAGTCAAGCACCGACCACCGACATTCATCGGCTGCGCGAGACTTGAGGCATGGCCTCCTCCCGCGGCGTCGCGCACCTCTCGCGCGAGCTGGTGAACAAGCTCGTCGGCATCATCACGGACCAGAGAACACCGACGGCCCGCCGGCTCGACCGCGCGAGCGCGACACTCGACCGGGTCGTCGGCGACGCGGACTCCCCCGCGGCGGCGGCCCGACACACCTTCGTCGGCGCGCTCGACGACGCCATCAGCACCGCGAGCGAACTGGAGCGGGCCGGGACACCCCGGCACGAGCTCGAAGAGCGGGTGCGCGCGAAGCTCGTCGAGGCGCTCGACGAGGTGCCCGGCGTCTCGCTGGAGCGAGGGCGGTAGCTCAGCCGGCCTGCTCGGGCACGGAATCCGTGCCCCACCCGCATTCGCTGAGGGCCTCGAGCGCCATGCCGCGCGGGTTGTACGGATGCCGCACACCCTGGATCTCGCGGAAGTTCTGGTGCCCCGGCCCGAACCACAGCAGCGCGTCGTTCTCGCCGAGCATCGAGACGGCGACCTTGATCGCGTCCTCCGGCGGCGTGATCTCGCGGATGTCGCCGTCGGGCCGCGCCTCGCGCGCGCCCTTGAGCAGCCCCGCGCGGATCACCGCGGCGTCCTCCCAGCGGGGGTGGTGGTCGGTCACGATCGTCGCGTCGCTGTTGAGCGCGGCGGCGGCGCCCATGGCCGGGCGCTTCGTGGTGTCGCGCGAGCCGTCGGCGCCGATCATCGTGATGAGCCTGCCCTTGGTGACCTTCCGCACCTCCTGCGTGGTGCGCTCGAAGCCGTCGGGCGTGTGGCCGAAGTCGAGGTAGACGATGGGGCCGCGGCCGGTCGTCACGACCTCGGTGCGGCCGGGCAGCACGGTCTTGATGCCCCCGTCGCGCTCGAGCACGCGCACGATGTCGTCCCAGGCATACCCCGCTTCGAGCAGCATGACGATCGCGATGCCGGTGTTCGCCACCATGTGGGCGCCGATGACCGGCGTGACGCTCGTCACCGACTTCGTGCCGTCGGCCGAGCGCAGCGTGAACTCCGTGTGCACGTCGGCGGAGCTCTCCCCCGCGGTGACGATCCAGTCGGCGGTCGCCGCGAGGTCCTGGTCGAGGGCGATCTGGGGCGCCGCGATGGTCGTGACGGGCACCCCGTCGCCGCGCGCGGTGTCGGCGACGGTCCTGCCGGCCGGGGTGTCGAGCGACACCACCGCGCGCTTGGCGCGGTCGCCGCGGAACATGGGGAGCTTGCCCTGCAGGTACTCGTCCATGTCCTTGAAGTCGTCCATGTGGTCGTACTGCAGGTTCGTGAAGCCGGCGACGTCGAACTTGAAGCCGTCGACCCGGTGCCGCACGATGCCCTGCACGCTCACCTCGAGCGCGAAGGTCTCGACGCCGCGCTCGACCATGAGCGCCAGCAGCGCGTGCAGCTCGCTCGACTCGGGCGTCGTGAGACGGGCGGTGATGGATTCCCCGGCGATGTGCCGCTGCGCCGACGAGGACATTCCGGACACGACGCCGAGCTGGTTCAGCAGCGCGTCCTGCAGGTGCACGACCGAGGTCTTGCCGTTGGTGCCGGTCACGCCGAGGATCTTGAGCGACGAGTCGGCCGTGCCGTACACCCAGGCCGAGTACTCGGCGAGGTGCCCGCGCGGGTCGTCGGTCACGAGCACCGGGACGCTGAGGCCCGCCTCGCGGACGATGCCGAGCCCGTCGGCATCCGTCACGATCGCGACGGCCCCCTTCTCGACGGCCTCTGGCGCGAAGGACGCGCCGTGCGCGCGCACGCCGTGGATGCCGACGAAGATCTCGCCGGGGCGCAGATCGCCGGTGGCCAGGGTGATCCCGGTCGCGCTGAGGCCCGCGAGCTCGCCGTCGACTTCCAGCGCGAAGTGCTCGGCGAACTCCGTCAGGGGCCGCGGCGTCGGGTGCTCAGGACGGAGGACGGGAGGAACGCTCTGCATCACACAATCCTATTCGGCGCCTCTGCTGCGGCTACTGATTGCCCTCGGCGGCGGCGGCCCGCTGCAGCGCCTCCTGAAGGCGCTGCTGCGCCTCGCCGTAGGCCGCCCAGTCGCCGTCCTTCAGCGCGCTCTGCGCGTCGTCGTAGGCGCTCTGGGCATCGGCGATCGCCTGCTTCAGAGCGGCGCTGTCGCTGTGGCCGGAGGTGGGCCGCGGCGTCGGCGTCGCGGTGGGCGCCGGCGTCGGAGTCGGGGTCGGCGTGCTGCCGCTCGGCGGCTCGGGCTGCGTCGGCGAGGTGCCCTGGTCGCCCGTCGGCGCCCCGGAGTTGCCGCTGAACAGCTCGTCGAGCGCCGCGTTGAGCGTCGGCTCCATGACGATCTTCGTGCCGAACGACACGATCACCTCCTGCAGCAGGGGGTAGCTCGTCGAGCCGGTCGACTTCACATAGACGGGCTCGACATAGAGCATGCCGCCGCCCACGGGAATCGTGAGCAGGTTCCCGTACTGCACCTGCGTGGAGCCGCCGAAGCGCAGCTGGTTGAGCTTGGTCGACACGTTCGGGTCGGACTCGACGGTCGCCTGCACCTGGCCGGGCCCCCACACGTTGTCGTCGGAAGGGATCGTCAAGAGCGTGAGCTTCCCGTAGTCCTTCGACACCCTGCCCTTGCGGTCGCCCGCGTCCGAGTCGACGGCGAGGTACCCCTTGAGGATGCTGCGGCTGGCGCTCTGGATGGAGGCGGGGATGTACGTCGAGTAGAGCGTGTAGGCCGGCTTCGACTGGTCGGGCAGCTTCATCGTGAGGTAGTACGGCGGCTGCACCGTCGTGTTGTCCTTCGACGGGTCCGGCGGCGACTTCCAGACGTCCTCGTTCGAGAAGAACGCCCCCGCGTCGGTCACGTGGTACGAGCCGAGGATCTGCCGCTGCACCTTGAACAGGTCCTCGGGGTAGCGCACGTGACTCATCAGCTGCGCGCTCATGTCGGAGACGGGCTTGATGTGGACCGGAAGGATCTTCTGCCACGTCTTCAGCACCGGGTCCGAGGCATCCCACGCGTACAGCGTCACCTGGCCCGTGTAGGCGTCGACCGTCGCCTTCACCGAGTTGCGGATGTAGTTGATGTCGTCCATCGGGAACGGCTGCCGCTCGGTGTCGGAGTCGGCGATGGCGCCGGACAGCGACTGCTTCATCGAGTACGGGTACTGGTCGCTCGTGGTGTAGCCGTCGATGATCCACTGGATGTGCCCGTCGACGATCGAGGGGTACGGGTTCGAGTCGAGCGTGAGGAACGGCGCCACCTCCTGCACGCGCTTCACGGGGTCGCGGTTGTACAGGATCTGCGAGTCCGGGTTCACCTGGTTGGAGAGCACGATCTGCTCGTCCTGGAACTTCAGCGCGTACAGCAGGCGCACGAAGACGTTCGAGAGCTTCGGGCCGCCGTCGCCTGCGTACGTGTTGTAGGTCGCCTGCTTCCCGTCGCTGCCCGCGGGGTAGTCCAGCTCGACCGGCTTGCCGCCCTTGGGGGCGCCAACGATCGAGTAGGTGGGCGAGTCCTCGCCGAAGTAGACGCGCGGCTGGTAGTTCCCGAGCTCGCCGGTGCTCGGGATGCCGGACTCGACGAAGGTCGGAGCGCCGTCGTCCGCCCGTTCGTTGCCCGCCGCCGCGACGAGGCCGTAGCCGTGGGTGTAGACGAAGGTGTCGTTGAACCAGTTCTGCGTCGACGAGCCGAGGCCGCTCTGGTCGAGCTCACGCACCGACACGACCGCGTCCTGGGTCTGCCCGTCGACCGTGTACCGGTCGACGTCGAGGTCCTGCTGGAACGAGTAGTACTGCCGGAACTGCTGCAGCTGGCTGAACGCCGGGCTCACGAGATTCGGGTCGAGGATGCGGATGTTCGCCGTCGTGTCGGCGTCCTCGCGCAGCGCGCCCGCGGGCGTGTCGCTGGTCGCCTTGTAGTTCCGGACGTCGATGTCGGCGACGTCGTACGCCTGGCGGGTTGCCGTGATCGCTTTGGCGACGTATGCCGTCTCGCGGGGCTTCTCGCTCGGATCGACGGTGAACTTCTGCACGCCCCACGGGTAGATGCTGCCGATCACGATGGCGCTCACGATGAGCAGGCCGAGGCCGACCATCGGGTAGCGCCACCTGCCGGTCACGGCGGTCAGCACGAAGACGAGCCCCACGATCACGGCGACGCCGGCGAGGATCGTGCGGGCCGGGATCGTGGCGTGCACGTCGGTGTACGCGGCGCCGGTGATCGAGTCCTTGACGTTCGAGGCGGTGAGCGTGTCGAAGCGCCCGAGCCAGATGCTGAGCGCCTGCACGCCCATGTAGACGGCGCCGATCACGGCGATCTGCACGCGGGCCGAGCGCGAGATGCGCACCTCGCGGCCGCTCACGCGGATCGAGCCGTAGAGGTAGGCGGTCGCGATCGTTGCGAGGAAGGCGATGATCAGCACCGCGAGCGCGAAGCTCACGACCGAGTGATAGAAGGGCAGCCGGAACAGGTAGAAGGAGTCGTCGAGGTGGAACTGGGGGTCGCGTGCGCCGAAGGGCGTGGCGTGCAGCCACTCGGCGGCGAGCTGCCACCGGCTCGAGCTCGCGATCCCCGCGAACAGGCCGAAGACGATGGGGATGCCCCACATGGCGAGCCGGCGCAGCGGCTCCACGACCTGCTGGTAGCGGTCGAGCTGCGTGTTGAGCTTCGCGTAGACGGGCCTCAGCCGGTACGCGAGCTGGATGGCGAGCCACAGCGGCACGGCCATGCCGAGGAATCCGACCGCGAACATGCCGAGCCCCCACCACCACTGTGTGGTGAGCACGCCCAGATAGCCGAGCTGCCGGAACCACAGCACGTCGGTGAACAGGCTTGCGAAGATGAAGAACGCGATGACCAGCACCACGACGACACCGATCGTGATCCACACGGCGGCACGCCGGCGACGGTCGATCGGCGGCCTTGACGTACCTGCGGCGGCGGCGGAAGTCACGTTTTCACCCTAGCTGTGGCAGGTTGCGAGCTTGCTGGTGTCGCCCCCGTCCGAGACGGTTTTCAGCACGTTCAGGGAGTCCGTCAGGGTCTTCACGGCGTACACGTGCAGGCCGGCGGGAATGTGGCCGACCACCTCGTCGCAGTTCGAGCGCGGCGCGAGGAACACGGTGGCGCCCGCCTCGCGCGCGCCGAACATCTTCTGACGGATGCCGCCGATCGCGCCCACGTTCCCCTCGGCGTCGATCGTGCCGGTGCCCGCGACGCGCTTGCCGCCGTTCAGGTAGCCGGGCGTCAGCTTGTCGATGATGCCGAGCGCGAACATCTGCCCGGCGCTCGGGCCGCCGATGTCGGCGAGCTGGAAGTCGACCTTGACGGGCAGCGTGCCGTACTGCTGCCCGGCGGTGACGCCGAGGATCCATGAGTCGCTCGCCGCGTCGTGCTCCGGTGTGATCGAGACGTGCCGCGTCTCACCGCCCCGATCGACCGTCAGGTCGACCGCCCCGCCGCTCTTGCGCTGCACGGCGTCGCGCAGGTCCTGCACAGTCTCGACCGTCGCGCCGTCCACCGCGGTGATGCGGTCGTTCGCCTTGAGCCTGCCGGCCGCGGGCGACCCCTTCTCGACGCTCGCGACGACGACGTGCTGCTCGACGTGGTAGCCGAGCGCGACGAGGGCCGCCGCCGTCGCGTCCTGCTGCGAGCTCGACATCGCCTGAGCGTTCTGCCGGTTCGCCTGGTCGGCGGTCTGGCCGCGCGGGAACTCGACCTCGACGGGCACGACCGACTGGGAGCGGCGGAACCACGCGGTCACGACCTGGAACCAGTTCGGCAGCTGCTCGGGATTCCCGACGACGTTGACGGTGAGCAGGTCGAGCGACCCCTTCGTGGGGTAGGTCTTCCGGCCCGGGATCGACAGCACCGGCTTCGCCCCCGCCCGCACGGGCTGCCCGACGGCGGTGTCGACGCCCAGCGTGTTGAACACCGGGCCGGGGCGCTCGATGACGTAGGGACTGGGCGCGAAGCCGAGGAGCAGGATCGCGGCGACGGATGCCACGAGGAGCACGTAGCCGACGCGCTTGGCGCGCGGCATCCGTTCGCGCACAGCGTTCTCAGGCTCCTCGGAGTACAAGGTCATCGCGGTTCTTTCCGGTTAGCGTTGACGGGCGCCTGAATAGTATCCGGGCGCCCTATGACGAACGGCCGGAGGTTGCACGCGATGTCTGACGAGGACGACAAGTCTCCAGAGGACGCCCTGCGCGACAT
>Ga0164242_10003340_pt1 | contig 18364 bp, 8 predicted proteins | sample OricomgcompostMG_FD_108783 | JGI IMG/M metagenome (GOLD analysis project Ga0164242, IMG submission 108783) | Miracle-Growth compost microbial communities from Emeryville, California, USA - Original compost - Miracle growth compost (MG) ... | reverse complement strand
TCTTTTAAAGAAAAGAGAACCTGTCTATCTTTATGCAATTGCACAAAGGACTGCCCAAGCCGGACATTATTCAGTATCTAACCAATCAATTAATATAAAAAAGCTCATGAAACGAAGAGAACTAATTAAGCATCTGGGCCTGTTGCCTTTTGCTAGTACTATTGCGGCAAGCTGGCCATTCCGCGCTTCTGCCGCAAGCGCCCCTGCGCAGGCAGATCTTTTTGAAGAGCTAGGTATCCGCACTTTTATCAATGCGGCCGGCACGTTGACTTATATGACAGGAAGTTTGATGCGAGATGAAGTGGTAAGCGCTATCGAAGCCTCTTCCAAGCGATATTGCATGTTGGACGAAGTTCAAGATAAAGTAGGTGAAGCAATCGCTAAGATCACCCATGCGGAAGCCGCCACGGTAACCTGTGGGGCTGATTCAGCTATGACCTTAGGTTTGGCTGGTGTATTAACCGGATATGATATCAAAAAAGTGGGGCAATTGCCTTATCTGGAAGGTACGGGCATGAAATCGGAAGTTATTTGCCAGAAGGCTCATAATGATCCCTATAATCACGCCTTTAAGATCACTGGATGTAAGGTCACCACCATAGAAACGGTGGAGGAGCTTGAAAACGCGATTAGTGAAAAAACGGCCATGCTACATTTTTTAAATATTAATTCAGATAGGGGAAAAATCAAACACGAGCAGTGGGTGGCCTTAGGTAAAAAACATGGTATTCCCACGTCTATCGATATTGCTGCCGATGTGCCCCCGGTGTCGAACCTGTGGAGATTTAATGACCTGGGCTTTGACCTGGTCTTTCTTTCGGGTGGCAAAGGCATCCGAGCCCCACAAAGTTCGGGCATTCTGATGGGAAGGAAAGACATTATCCGGGCCGCCCGGTTAAGTGCGCCTCCAAGGGCAGTCAATCTTTGCCGGGGACATAAGGTAAACAAGGAAGAGATCCTGGGGGTGTATGCCGCTTTAAAACATTATGTGTCTATGGACGAACAAAAGGAGTGGAAGGCCTGGGAAGAGGGAGTGGCCCGGATTGAAAGCGCCGTAAAGGGAATTGATGGCATCTCCACGGAGATCACCGTAAATCCTCTCGGTAACCATACGCCACATTTAAGTATCACTTGGGATGATAAAAAAATTAAGCTGACCGGTAAGGCTTTGCAGCATAATTTGCGATATGGTACCCCGTCGATCGAGGCTGGATTTTCAGGTCTACCGATGTTTGATCATCAGGCCACGCCTCCCGATCCCCATTCTGTCGGAAGGAACTATGTGGGGGTGACCGTATGGATGATGCGTCCGGGTGAAGAAAAGATCGTGGCCAGAAGACTCCGTGAGGAGTTTTTAAAGGCGTCGATATAATCATGTCATCGGTGACTATTTAATCATGAGACTACGCAAATCAATGAGACTACAATTTTATTCCCAGGTCGTGCTGGGCATTTCCCTCACCCTGGTTTACGGGTTCACGACGCAGGCGCAAACCCGGTCAATGCGTGCGCGAGTGAGCGACGCTACCGATAAGATAGCCCAGCAAGTGATCACCTGGAGGAGGGATTTCCATGCGCATCCGGAATTGGGGAACCATGAAGTGAGAACCTCCCGGATTGTGGCGGATTACCTGCGTTCTTTGGGCCTCGAGGTAAAAACGGGTGTGGCTAAGACGGGGGTAGTCGGTATTTTAAAAGGAGGACATCCAGGACCGGTAGTGGCCTTACGGGCAGACATGGATGCCCTGCCCATTACAGAGCCACCGGGCCTTCCCTTTGCCTCTACGGTCAAGACAATATATAATGGAAACGAAGTGGGTGTCATGCATGCCTGCGGGCATGATGCACATACCGCTATACTAATGGGTGTGGCTACAGTCCTATCTTCCCTGAAGGATGATCTGAAGGGAACGGTAAAATTTGTGTTTCAGCCAGCGGAAGAAGGTGCTCCGGTAGGCGAAGAAGGTGGCGCTGCATTAATGGTGAAGGAAGGTGTATTGGAAGCGCCGGATGTGGACGCCATCTTTGGTTTGCATATGATGCCTCAGCTTGAGGTGGGCAAAATCGCCTATCGTCCTGCAGGAGCTATGGCGGCAGTCAATGACATGCAGATCATTATTCATGGCAAGGGGTCCCACGGGGCAATGCCCTGGCTTTCGGTAGACCCCATCGTGACCGCTGCGCAAGTGATTAATAATTTGCAGACGATCATTAGCCGTAATCTGGATCTCACCCAAAATCCTGGAGTGGTCACGATTGGTTCGATCCATGGAGGTAACCGTTCCAACATTATTCCTGATTCCGTAGTCATGGTGGGCACCATTCGTGCGTTGAGTCCACAAGATGAAAAATTGATTATCAGTCGCGTACGGGAAGTTGTCTCTAAAACTGCTGAAAGTGCAGGCGCCAAAGCTGAGATCAAGATACCTTTGAGCATGCACTATCCGGTTACCTATAACGATCCCTCATTAACGGCCAAGATGCTGCCCTCTTTGGGCGAAACGGTCGGTAAAGAGAACCTGATCTTGAACCCGCCTATTACCGGGGCAGAGGATTTTTCCTATTACGAAGAAAAGGTGCCGGGATTATTCGTTTTCCTGGGAGGCATGCCCCCCGGCGAGGATCCTCAAAAGGCTCCGGGACTTCACACCGCACGGTTTTTCGTAGACGAAAGTAGTTTTAAAGTGGGTATCAATACCTTGGCCAATCTGGCGATAGACTACCTCAACTCGATGGGACAATGACATCACCCCGTTTTATTGCTCTGCAAAGACTACGATAGGAGAATCAACAGACCCGATAACCGTCAGGGGCATCAGGAAGGCATGAGCGGAGGAGACTATTCGAAATGGATGCGAATGGTTTGGTAGAAGAGATGTTTGTGGAACTGACTTTCTCCCATAGCATGAAAATGATCGGCGTCTCTTGTATAACTTTGCAAGCCAAAAAGTCCCGCGGCATTCCCCTTATTTATCGCAATTTCCAGATATCCTGCGGTATTGAACATAGCCACTTTGCCCCCTTCCGGAACATCGGCATAGTTTTCGGAAATATGGCTGATATAGTCGTCCCGCATGACAAATATTTTAAAACTCCTGCCTTTGCGGCTCGATTCAAATTGTTCTCGCGTAATATTGACCACCACATTCTCGAAGCGATCAATGTAAATCACCTGCCCTTCAATATAGTCGTCATTCACTAACGGCAAAAGTGGCTTCCGTTCAGTGATCGTGGTGAGTGTATCTCCGATTTCCTCCAGTGGGGTGCCAAATTCTATGGCCAGCACCGCGTCTGCAAACCCCTTGATGATGTGCAGGGTATTGACGCCGGTAGATACAATATTTAACTTATATACTTCTTTTGGTATTTCTCCAAATATCATGGTAATCAATCCATTATCTGCACAAAAAAAGTATTGTCCATTGTGCCGACATAGTAAATAAGGCGTATTTTTTTGATCAAATAGATTGACCAGGATAAAGTGGTAGGTCTGTTTAGGAAACCAGTCGATTGCGCTCTTGCACAAGTACGCAGCCTGAGGGAAGTTAAAAGGCGGGATTTCGTGGGAAATGTCAATAAGGGTATGCGTGGGGCATATTTGATGCAACAACCCTTTGATAGCTCCTGTCAGATAATCCTGGATGCCGATGTCGGATGTGAGTGTGATAATTGCCACGCCTGGTATAATCCTATAAATTGATCAAAATTCCTAAATGCGCTTGAAAGTACGAAATCTTGAAGCGTTCTGTCTTATTTTACGCCGCATCACTTCTTTAAGGGAGATCCGGGCTCTTTCGCAAAATGGTTGTATACTAATTTGTCCGTTAAGGAAGGGAAGAATTTATTTAGCCAAACGGTGATCTTTCCCTGAAAAGTCATGACTCGGGTCCGCCTTCGTTGTTTCACCGCCGTGAGGATTTGGCGGGCCACTTCTTCAGCGCTCATGAGCTTTCCTTCGTCTAAAGGAGTCTCTGCTTGAGCCACCCCTTGAGCGTTGAGTGCCGTGTTTCTTATATTGGAGGATGTGAATCCCGGACTGACCCACATCACGTGCAACCCCGTTTTTAGATTTTCCGTTCTGAGTACTTCCAAAAAACCCTGCATGGCGAATTTGGAGGCCGAGTAACCCGCCCTCCCAGGCAGACCCCGATATCCTGCGATAGAGGAGACTCCCACTAATATGCCTTTGTTTTTCTGCAGTTGAGGCATCGCGTACCAGCTGCAGTATACACATCCCCAGAAGTTCACATCCATTAAATTCTTTATAACAACCAAATCATCCAAATCTGCAAACAAGGCTCGCATGGACATTCCCGCATTGTTAATTAGGATGTCAATTCTACCAAACCTTTGAACTGTATTATATATAAAAGTTTTACAATCTTCCTGGATGCTCACATCGGCAGCAAAGGTGTAGAGTTTCTCTGATCCTAAAGTGCTCTTGAGTTTCTCTAGTTTATCTGCATTTCTTCCACAGGTAGCCACCTTACTCCCATATGCCAAACATTGTTTAACCAGAGCTTCTCCTATGCCTGATGTTCCTCCTGTGATGACAACTACCTGGTCAGTAAAAATATGGGGCATGCTTGATAGATTGAACAGCAAAAATAACCAGATAAGGGAATTTGGAAAAGATTTTTAACCTCATGTCACTCAGTATAAAAGCATTTTTTGATTCGAAACTTGGTGCTGAAAAATTTTGTTATTACCTTCGCACTCGCTTAATTATAGCTGAAAGGAGAGTGGGCATGATGCTTAAGCCTGTATTGATTCCGTAGCTCAGTTGGTAGAGCAATACACTTTTAATGTATGGGCCCTGGGTTCGAGTCCCAGCGGGATCACCACAACATATTAATAATCAGTTAATTAATTTATTTGATATACGGTATGTTGTACGAAATGTAAAAGACGGCGTTTGTCGTCTTTTTTGGTTTCTATCGATAATAAAAATGGGCTATCCGACTAAGCAGATAGCCCCTCATTCAAGGGAGTCCTATCCGGAACAACCATTCCTCCTTGCATTGTCGAGATAATCGGATCCCAACACTTCCGGATTACATAGTCTTATCGCCGTCCCAGACATACAGACCATTATCATGTTTTCCCCCGACCCAAGATCCGAGTAGTCTACATCGGTCCCTATGATTGTGTTGCCTCGCATTTTCAGGCACTGCACCCGGAGTTGATCGGCGCAGGAATCCTCAGCCAATACCATGGACCTTTTGTATCAAACAAACCTGTTCATAAGATCGTTACACATAAAAAAGCATTCCATGGGAAAAAGCACGATTGTACCAGAAGGATATCAGGCCGTGATGCCATATTTGATCGTCCGGGATGCCTCCGGATTACTCCACTTTATGAAGGAGGTCTATGGGGCCGAAGAAAAAATGAGGGAGATGCGGGAAGGAGAGCCAGTAATCAAACATGCCGAGGTGGATATTGGCGGCAGCACGATCATGCTCTCGGAGGCCACCGCCCAGTGGCCTAGCTCTCCGGCTGGAATGTTTGTGTATGTGGATGATGCGGAGGTTACGTATCGAAAAGCACTTCAGCATGGAGCCGAGAGTCTCCTCGAACCTGCGCAACAGCCCTACGGAAAGAGTGGGGGAGTAAAAGACCCCTATGGAAATATCTGGTGGATCACCTCCATCAGTTAAGCGCCCTGGCGGCCTGTCGGAAACTAAACAGGGCCATGCACAAACGACCCCGGATAAACCGGGGTCAATCGAAGAAACAGGTTCTTCTTTAATCCGCATATCTTTATGCGAAATCCAATGCTAAAGGCCGCCCAGCAAAGACTCCACCAAATCAGTGACTGTACCAAGCAATTGGCCTAATAAACCAATAAGAGCATCCATAATACAAGAGTTAAAGTAATACCTACAGTTCTCGGGCTTCGGCATTCCCGGCTGACCCAGAGGATCAACAAGGACGAAATTATTCGTTAATCACAGGAAATTTGTATTCATCTTGTTCATTAGCGGCGCTCCGATATCTAGCGGCAATCTGTTCTCACTGGTATCATATCAAACTTCTTCCATCAGGCGATTAAGCAGAAGTTTCTCCACCGGAAACTCAAGGCGACTCACGTGCTTACGGGTCTCTTCCAGTAATCCTGTGATGCGATCAAAGTTTTTCTCGCTCCGGTAAAGCCGGATTAAGGGAAGAAGTGCATACACCTGAAGCATCGTAAATCCAGACTGTCGGCCAATCACGTACGCCTGCTGAAAATATTTGGCGGCATCATGATGATTATGGGCAGCCACGGCCAACTCACCCTGAAGGATATCATACAGCCCTGCCAGGTGAGAATAGCATTTCCCGATGGAAAATGGCGGGTAAAACTCCTTCAGCTGGTCGACGATCTGCTTTGCTCGGTCGCCGCGCTGTACTCTGAGGCAGGCAAATGCCTCACGCATCAATAAGTACATGGTGGAACCACATCCCGAATGTTGGGAAAACAATTCAGGGTGGAGCTGTTGGATCGTCTGAGTAAACTGAATGGATTGTTTAGGATTTCTGGTGAATATAGAAGTAAAAATCCCCAATTGATAGGAGAGAAGCCTGCTGGCATCAGGCATGTCATTTTCTAGATATCCGGGGGGATCGGCAATAAATGTTTCTATGGCCCGATCACAATATTTACCGACGGGCTCCATCGCATAATAATGGTACACATATTCCAACAATCGCACAGGATGCAGTGGAAAATAATAGGTAAATATTCCTTTATCCAGCTTCTTAAGTTGAACAATAGATTTACCCAGTTTAGCCTTATCCATCTGTATAATGCCTAAAATCGCCTCTACAATCAGCAGATTAGCTTTCGACTGGGTGGTCTGAGCATGATTGAAAAGTGTCTGAATGGCCTGTTCAACTTCGGTGTCCAGTCGTTCAATTTCCAATAAGTGCATGGCCATGAACATGACACTTTTGTCAATAAAATCCTGCTTTATCTCAGGGGAAATAATCTGCGCATCCTCTTCAAGCAAATCTGCCAGAAAGCTGATCAGGTGGCACTGCTCTTCTGCCGAAAGTAGTTTATGAAAAACAATCTCTCCGAAATCATTCATTCGTTGCATCAGGGCGTGCAATACAATCCATCGCAAAAGCTCATTGCGCATTTCACCCGGCTCGTATTCTTTGATAACGCGTTCAAAAAGGGCATTGCCCAGACGGCCTTTTTCTTCATCAATCAGCTCCTGCGCTACGAAATAGACGAAAAGAGATTGGTGCATAAACTGCACTTCGATCTGATAGTGAAAAGCACTGTCTCGATTGACTTCCTGAAGTATTCCTTCGTTGACCAGATCGTTATACGCCAACACATATAAATCATTGGCTTCGAACAATGCCCGGCGCTCCACTTGCTGGACGGACCTCCCATAGTCAGCTGCCCGGACTAGTTTTTGGAGCAGCCTACATTTTTCAATGCTATAGGCAGATTGATAAATTCTATGAAAGGCAAAAGAGGTCACCAATTCGCAATATAATGCCTGACCACGTAGCGAGGTCAGCGTGTTTTTTTCCAAAAGTTGGTAATAAAGCTGCAGATAGTACGGATGGCTGAACAACTGGTACAATTCAGGTGTCCCGGCAATCCGATTCTCCGATTTGATCTCCGCATGAATTGCCTTCAGCGCCCTTTGCACTTCTCCCACACTCAGAGGCGTAAGATTCACCCGGGTTTCCTTCTGGTAAAAGACGCCGGAGAACCAGGTCTTCTTTAAGTATTCAGAATCATTTATTTTTTGATAGAGCTTATGCCAGGTACTGCTTCTCAGCGAAAGGACGACCTTTAACCAATCTAAGCCCTGAGCATAGCAAAGAAGATCAATAACCTTCTGGAAGATCCGATCCAGCTCAGTCGTTTCGATGGCATGATCGTCAAAGCCATCCAGAAGAAGCACTAGCTTGCCCTTTACCTCAGCAGGGTGCGTTTTAAAATGCTCCAAAAAAGAAAACCTCCAGCCTGTTTTAAACTGATCGCCGGTGGACTGCTCAAAGCTAAAATCATAGGGCTCCAGCTTCTGAAGTGTCGGACTCTTCAGGAACCAAACAATGCTCTTCTCATAAGGCGCGTTTTGCTTTAAAAAGAATTTCTCCGCCAGATGGGCCATCTGAACGGATTTACCCATGCCGGCCGAGCTTGAAAGACAAAAAAGCTGGTAGTCACTTGACAGAAAATAATCAAACTCTGTCTCAATGGCGGTACGAGAAATAGTGGCCGAGAACGGGATCCCGGAAAGATTCTTCAAAGTGGATTCGGTAACCTGGGTGACAAAGAGCGCTTTTTGGCGATATTCCTCCCACATGGCTTGGCCAGCGGACAAATCGCCGTTTTGAGAGATATTCTGCCTGAAATCTTCCCAGCCAGAAAACCCCACAAATTCGCTTAAAGCATTTAGGGTAAACCTGGAGAAATTATATTGCTGTTTGGCAAATCCAAAAAAACGTTTTAAAGTGGTTTCGCTGATTACTTTTCCGGTAAGTGATTCTATGTATCTAGATACCTGCTTGCAATCACCTGGAGAAATAACTTGAATGCCCGATTTGGAGAGGATATATTTCTGCAATATGCCAATTAACTCAGGTAATGGCCATTCCATAGCAAATAGGTTTAAAGTAGGATAATAATTACCAGGTTTTCAACAAACATTCTTTTAGGTTGAGACAAAAATAGACGTAATTTTAAAAAAAAAAATCGATTTGGGCTTAAATTAAAAATGCAGGCATATTTTCTTACTCGCTCTTTTATAGAACGGTAGATAAATACCGTTTTGTCCGCATTTGAAGGTCTACAAGGCGGAATATGGCTAAAAATCATGCATATACGCATATTCTGCGGGGGAAAATCAAAGGAATGTAAAGAATGTCCTTGTCCCGCTATGCCGCCGAGGATGGGCTTAACAGAGCATGCGGTTACCACGATATCTGTATCCGGATTAAGAAGAAAAGCAGCGGGGTAGACACCCCGCGCATATTGCTTATCCTATTGAAAAACCAAAAAGGTATACAACCATAGAGGTGATACAGGTCTTTTACCTGTAAAAAAAATCAATCCTTCAGCACGGTGAATTCAGTACGCCGGTTCAGTTGGCGGCCTTCCGGATTATCACTTCCATCGGGCATGGAATTAGGGGCAATGGGCCGGCTTTCTCCATATCCTTTTGCTTGAATCCGCTCCTTCGGAAGTCCGATCGAGATCAGATAATCCACACAGGACTGGGCCCGTCGCTGAGAAAGCTCCAGATTATAGGAGTCAGATCCGATACTGTCCGTATGGGCGCTCATCTGGACAATTAACTTCGGATTGTCCTGGAGGATTCTGGCTAAAGAGTCTAACACGACTTCAGATTCCGGCCGCAACGTGGCTTTGTCAAAATCATAAAGAATATTCGGGATCACGATTGGCTTACCCACTTCAAACGCCTTGAGGCATAATTCCCGGCTAAAGAGGGTATCGGTAGCCTGGAGGTCTCCGGTAGTCACGGTCATATTCTTACCGAAATACTTGTCTTTGGCGAAGCTTAGCTTTAAGGGCTTTTGATTAATAACCTCAAAACGATAAGTACCTGATTCATCCGTGGTTATTTGGCGAATCACTTCATTGCTCAAAGAATCTGTAAGTGTAACCGTAGCTCCCTGGAGTGGCTTTTGAGTATCACAGTCCAAAAGCGTACCTGCCACGGCAATATGCCGGAGTGTAATGTCATACAGTTCCAGGCAGCATACGGATTGCCGGTCGGAGCTGGTAAAAAAGCTCTTTTCTTCCCCAGCCGGATAATAAAAATTATCATCCTTGGCAGAATTTATGGGATATCCCATATTCTGGGGTTCACTCCAGTTTCCGTGCTCAAAAGACCCTTCCGCCTTGTATAAATCAAAACCTCCCAAACCGATCCGTCCGTTGCTGCTGAAGACCAGTTGATGCTTCTTCGAATCATAAAATGGATTAGCCTCGTCTCCGGGGGTATTTATGCCAGCACCAAGGTTGACCGGCTCGCCACTGGGCATCCCGTCCATATCCATCGGGACATACCATAAGTCATATCCTCCCGATCCTCCGGGCCGGTTGGAGCTGAAGACCAGAAAACGACCATCGGTGGTAATCGATGGTTCTTTGCTGTCATATCCTTCCATATTTAGACTTCCACCCAGGGGAGTGGGTACGGACCAGGTTCCATCGTCAGCCTTGCGACTGACTGAAATAGCATAGTGAGAAGTCGTTCCCTTTTTCTTATTTTTAGGCTGCTGCCATTCGGTAAGATACATGCGGGTGGCTCCCGGACTAAAGGAGGAGGAGGCCAGTTCAGTATAATTATCCGTTCCGAGATTATTCAGTTCGGTATTGCTGTAGCCGCCGTCATTGCTTAGTCCTGTACGATAAATTTTATTGACATAAGGGTTTTCCTTTCCGGGATCAATTCCTGCTAAGGGACGAGAAGAAGTGAAATAAAGGTCTTTATCCAGAACAAAAGGGGCATAATTGGAGCCACTGTCATTCACCGGCGAAGGAAGCTTCCTGACATCTGCCAGTCTCGGATATTTTATCTGGTCAAGGGCAAATTCGCAGGACTTTAGCTCAAGATCAGCGCGTTTGCTGAATTCGTCTTGCTGGGTATAGCTGCCTTTAAATTGCTGAAGCTGGTCACTCGCCTCCTGATACTTTCCATCCGCCCGAAGGCAGACCGCATACCAGAGCCTGGCCAGTGGAAAATCGTTGTTGTTAAACTGGAGAACTTTCTCATACCATTCCTCGGCACTCTTGTAGTCCTTATAATTCCGGAAGGCTTCTCCCAATCGGTATACCAGGTATTGATATTGTTTGGCATCTTTTTCTTCTTTCCTTCCAAAATTTCCATTTTGGGCATAGGGGAAAAAGTACTTCTGCCCGGTAGTATCAGGAAGCAAATTCAATGCTTTCTGATAATATACACCCGCGGCATAATAGTTTTTTTCTGCAAAGAATAGATCTCCTTGCCTCTTATAATCCACGATGTATTGCGCACTTACCCAAGCAGGCAATAAAGTTAGCGCGCTGATCACGGCAAATAAATGTAGTTTTCTCATAGACTATAATCTTGGACAAATGAACCTGGGATCTCTTACCTTCTTGTGGCGGATATAGGATAAGGAAAGCTCAATCCCTCCTTTCCCTTCGGATGCCGCGCGCAGCTTAGAGACATTGACGTCATAACTGAGACCGAATGTGTAATCTCCCAAATGAAAACCAATAAACGGTATTACTGCATCATTAAACCGGTAGGTAGCGCCAAATAGAAAGTCCGAATAATTGGGCAACAGATACTGCAGGTATGCACCGGCTACTGTTTCATGAGCATTGCCCTGGTTAATGTATAGGGCCTGCGGGGTCAAATTAAACTGCTCGGAAAGCTTTATACGTACTCCTCCATGTATATTGAGACGCAGGGGTAACCGATTATTGGACTTCCCGAGAAAAGGATCCTCCGGCCGAGAAAGATGATAGAGACTGACTCCGCCAAAGGGATTCAACCGGGTATTGGGATTTCCGTTGAAATAAACCACTCCAAAGTTGGCATCAAAAGCAGTCGATGTAGTCTTATCAAAGCTTTCTCCCGACGGTATGGTCGGATCATAGCCGAGTATAGGATTATACTGGCTACCAAACTGAAGTTTGTTGGGATTGAATCGCCTGTTAATGATGCCTGCTTGTAGACCGATGCTCAATACGTGCATGCCTTTGGTATCCAGAATCGCCCGATAAGCCGCCGACACCATAGCGTTAATATAATTATACCCTCCATCGCCCGCCGACTGATTTAGCACGGTAGCCCCCAATCCCAGGTGTTTGTAGGGATAGGTGTCAAACGATAGGGCTTCCGTGGAAAATGGGCTGGTAATTTGCGCCCATTGGCGTTTATAATTGGCCGTAATCCGGTAGTCGCCGTCCATGACTCCTGTTAATCCGGGGTTCAACCAAAGGGGATAAGCATAGTACTGTGAAAAATGGGCATCGACCTGTGCGCTGGCGTTATGGCAAAATACGCCACAAGCCATTATAAGCGCTACGGGTAGAAGGAATATGGTTTTTCTTTTCATGGCTATTTCAATTTAAGGATCATCGTACGAGATTAATAGATCCGTCTTTGGTCGTCTTAGTACCATCCTGGAACGTTACTTCCAAATGATAGACATACACGCCTACGGGTTGTTGCTGGCCCTTGTAGGTGCCATCCCATCCTGTCTGTTGACTCTTAGATTCAAATATCTTCTGGCCGTATTGGTTCCATACGGAAACCTGAAGATCTTTTATGGTATTGCCGTAGATAAGCCATATGTCATTGTGTCCGTCGCCATTAGGCGTGAAGGCATTGGGAACAAAAATCTCGTTGCCAAGCGGATTACTGCTTTGACCGGTAATTTGGGCAGGCGTGCTGACCTGGCATGCGCTCTGACCTGTAGCCCTTACCCACAACGTGGTGCTTTGATTGGGCTCAAGGCCATCGACGACATGGGTGGTACCTGTGGCACCGGAACTGGGTGCTTTCCAGGTCGCTCCGTTATCCTCGCTGACTTCATAACCCTCAGCACCAGCTACAGGATCCCAGTGGAAGGTCACACTGTGATCGTCCTTACTCTCTACGGTGACGTCAGGGGAGGCCAGCGGCTGAAGCACACTCACTGTTACAGCCACACGTCCGCCTCCATTGACACATCCTCCCGCATTCACGGCTTCCACATAGTAGGTAGTCGTCTTATTGAGAGTCGGTGTGACAAACGGATTATCTGTGGATATGGCACTGCCTCCGGTCTCGCTAGTATACCACCTGAAGGACACCCCTTGTGTGGTGGAAGCAGCAGTCAGCGTAATACTGGTTCCCGGACAGATCGGACCATTGATGCCTTGAACCGTGGGAGGAGCGGGTGGTCCCACCACCTCAGCGGTCACAGGCGTGCGTTGTTCGCTGGTGCAACCGCCCGCGGTCACTGCCTCTACATAGTAGGTTACGTTAGCATGCAATGCAGGCGTCTTGAAGCTAGTGCCTGATTGAAGCGCATTTCCTCCGGTAGCCGAAGCATACCATTTATAGGTTATCCCGCTTTGGGGATTCTTCACGCTAAACGTACCTGAACTACCTATGCATACGGAAATATCGCTGGACTCTACACTGGGTGCTGCAGGCAAGGCATTGACGGTTACCACCACTTCGGTACGATCCGAAGCACCGGTGCAACTTCCTGTTTGCACTGCTTCGACATAATAAGTGGTCGTGGCCTGTAGCGACGGAGTTTGGAATTCCTTACCGGTAGCTATCGGCGAATTGCTTTGTTTGCTATCATACCAGTTGTAAGTAACTCCCGTGGTCACATTGGTTACCACCAACGTGGCAGTTCCTCCTCCGCATATGGCTCCTGACGGTGCGCTGACGATCGGCTTTTCCGGCCCGGCACTCATCGTTACAGTCACCGCCTTGGCATTACCCGGTGCATTTTCGCATACCCCGGTACCCTGCACAGTGACATAATAAGTCGTGTTTACAGTCGGACTCACATCCAGGGTAGCTCCCGTACCCAGTTTATGGGTCAGTTGTGCATCACTGTACCAGGTGAATACTGCCCCTGGGATTGTACTGGTGGCAGACAGGGTAGCCTGGCCTCCGACACAAATGGTCGCACCCGCCGCATCAATATCTGAAGCTTTAGCGCTCGGGTTAACTGTCACGGTCACCGCCTTGGCGTCTCCCGGCGCATTTTCGCATACTCCGGTGCCTTGTACTGTCACATAATAGGTCGTCGAGGTCATCGGACTGACATCCAGTGTAGCGCCCGTACCCAATTTGTGGGTCAGTTGTGCATCACTGTACCAGGTGAACACCGCCCCTGGAATTGTACTGCTGGCAGACAAGGTCGCCTGGTCGCCGGCACAGAGAACAAGACCTGACGCATCAATATCTGAAGCTTTAGCGCTTGGGTTAACCGTCACGGTCACCGCCTTGGCATCTCCCGGCGCATTTTCGCATACCCCGGTGCCTTGTACACTTACATAATAGGTCGTCGTGGTCATCGGACTGACATCCAGTGTAGCGCCCGTACCCAGTTTATGGGTCAGTTGAGCATCACTGTACCAGGTGAATACTGCCCCTGGGATTGTACTGCTGGCAGACAAGGTCGCCTGGTCGCCGGCACAAATGGCCGCACCCGCTGCCTCAATATCAGAAGCTTTAGCGCTCGGGTTAACCGTCACGGTCACCGCCTTGGCGTCTCCCGGCGCATTTTCGCATACTCCGGTACCTTGTACTGTCACGTAATAGGTTGTCGTAGTCATCGGACTGACATCCAGTGTACTTCCTGTGTGTAACTTGTTCGTCAGCTGGGCATCTGCATACCATATAAACGTGGCGCCTGTGATCGTACTCGTGGCCGAAAGCGTGGCCGGATCACCAGCACAAATGGATATGCTCTTCGCGTCAATATCGGTGGCTTGCGCTTTTGGATTAACCACTACCATCACACTATCCCGTCCGGCACTTACACACTGATTATCATTGGTCGCTTCTACGTAATACTTGGTTGTCGCATTCAATGGCGGCGTCGTAAAGCTTACTCCATGACCTACGGCCGCCCCTCCGATTGCCGATGCATACCAGGTATAGGTGATATTCGCACCACCATTATCCTCCACCTGCAAAGTAGCTACCTCTCCATCACAGATAGTAATCCTAGGCACTTGCACCTTTACCTCTGGTATCGGATTGATGGATACATCTACACGGGTCCGGTTTGTATTCACACAGCCAGTCTCTGTAAAGGACGCTTCTACATAGAAGGTCGCTGCCGAGGTCAGGGCCGGGGTATGATAAGTAATCCCTGTGAATAAGGAAGTACCGCCATCTTCAGAGAGGAACCAACGATAGATTACACCCTGTTGAGGATTAACGACAGACAACTCTGCCGAACTGTTATAGCATACAGCCACAGAAGTAGCGCTGACCGCTGGAACCTCAGGACGAGGGCTGGCCGTAATCACTGCCGAAGCCCTTGCTGGACTGTTACAGTCTCCTGAATTGGTGGCCTCTACATAGTAGGTCACATCCGCGGTAATGGCTGGCGTGGTAAAGGTCTCCCCATGAGCTATAGCAGTTCCTCCGGAGGCATTGCTGTACCAGTTGTAAGTCATCCCTTTTTCAGGATTTTGCACCTTCAGTGTAATACTATCACCGATGCATACATCCGCCGAGCTCACATTCAAGTCTGGTACTGCTGGCAACGGCCTCACATTGACCGTCACCTCAGTGCGACCTCCCAGATTGACACAATGGGTCGTTTCATTATAGGCTTCCACATAGTAGGTGGTCTTGGCCGAAAGGCTCTGGGTCTCAAAGGTAATTCCGGAAGCATCGCTATTGCTCAGCGGAGTTCCTCCAGTAGCGGAAGTATACCACCGATATATTATCCCCGCCTCAGGATTATCCACCTGTAGATCAGCCGATCCTCCTATACAAATAGTGGGAGCGGAAGGAGTAACCACCGGGGCTGCCGGAGGGGTCTCTATCTGAACTGTGACTGCCGTTCTGTTAGGATTAGGGCAATCATCCTCTTTACGCACGGCCTGTACATAGTAAACCGTGGTAGCGGTGGGGGCTACTTTGTAGCTGGTACCCGTATGAAGCAGCGCGCCTCCGGCCGGTGCATCAAACCATTGATATTCTACGTAATCAAGAGGCTGATCGACCTGAAGAGTCACTGAATCACCCGCACAAGAGGACAACGTAGCATTGTCCAACTCGGGTGCTGGAGGTACAGCTGCGGCATAATATACAGCTAAGCCTCCTCCGAGGTTTACATCTAACAGACCGGTGGAATATATCGCTACACCCGTAAAGTCTGCCGTAGCCTTAAAGCTGATTACACCAGTCGATGAGTTGGCACTCAGCAGGCGCAGCTTAATCAGAGCAGGATCATTTACAGATTGGGGAGTACCGGCTGTGCCTTGATTAAAGGTGCGTACATATACACCATCTAAAAGGCCCAAGCTCAATATGTGGGTACCGGTTCCTCCCACCTTGATGTATATACTGTCCCCTGCATGCCCTTGGAAGGGAAAGTCTAACTCCTGACCAAAAGAGCCTGTTAAGCTTAAAAGCCGGGTAATTGTCGAATGTGTATTTACGGAAGCATCCACCGCGTTTGGTCCGTCCGTCACACTTCCCAGATTAATTCCGGTGGCATAGGTTTGTTGCGACGTAGCGAAGCTACACGGCACGTTGCTGAACCCGGTCACGGTCACATGGACTGCGGTACGGGTCTCACTGGGACAACCACTGGCATTCACGGCTTCCACATAGTATGTCACATCGCCATATAACGGCGGGGTGGTCAAAGATGGTCCACTAAATACCGGGGTACCGCCAGAAGCTGACGTATACCAGTTATAAGTCAATCCCGCTTGTGGTCCGTCTACTGACAAGGTTACCACTCCTCCAGAAGGTACACTGGTCGAAGAAGGAGTTATTACAGGGGCAGTCGGGGCAGGATTCACGGTTACATCCACCTTGGTCCGCGTGGCACTTGTACAACCGCCAGCACTGGCCGCTTCTACATAATAGGAGGTATTAGCATTTATAGAGGACACCATCAATACGCTGTCCGTGGCCAGCAGGGTTCCTCCCGTGGCTGCATCATACCAACGATAGATCAGTTCATCTGAAGGATTTTGCACATGCAAGCTGAACGGGCTTCCGGCACAAACACCAGTGTTGGGTACCACTATTGGCGCATCCGGTTGCTCACCTACGGTTACCACGACCGGTACACGGGTCGGATTGGCACAACCATCTCTACTGGATTCTGCGTAGTAGATCGTAGAAGCAGTCAATATATCGGTAGTATAGGTATCTCCAGTAGCCAGAGGTGTACCTCCAGTGGGCTGATCATACCATTTTATATCGACGTCGGCAGGACCGCTCACGCTTAAGGTCGCCTTTGTTCCGGCGCAGATACCTATAGAGTCCGCTGTCACCACCGGTACAGGCACCAGTAGTTGAGCCGAATATAGATTCAGCGTGGTCAATGCGGTCAATCCGCCGCCGATGCTCACCAAAATACCATCAAATGCACCACTATTCACCGGTACGATGACTTCGAACTTATTTCCAGCCAACAATGACAACCGCAGCAGGGAATTGTTAAGATAGACAGGGTGACCACTTGCTACCGATCCATTGTAAGTCTCCAACCTCACCCGACCGAGCAACTGCGCGTCGGCTAAGCCAGTCGGAAGTCCCAGTATGAGTCGCACGCTATCTCCTTTCTTTCCCGCGTGCTGGAAGTATACCAATTGGCCAATATATCCCAAAGCTCCTACGTTAGCCCTGATATTAGAAGCCGTCGTAAAGTCATTGTCAATAGCATTTTCCGGATCCAGTACACCACAAAGTACACAGAGGTTGAGCAGACCACCGGAATAGACCGGACTAACCTGTGCATCTGCCAATGTACAGTCCGGAAGCGTAGGACCAGCGGTGATCAAGGCCACTGCCTTGGTGCGGGTAAGACTGGTACAACCACTGGCTGTAGCGGCCTCTACATAATATACCGCGTCCGCACTTAAAACCGAGGTAGTATAAGTGGCTCCTGTAGCTAAGACAGTTCCGCCTGTTGGGCTACTATACCAGCGATAGGTCAGATTGGCGTCATCTGGATTAGCCACTGTAAAAGTTACGGAATGCCCTGCGGTGGCCCAAACGGTATCTGCAACCAGTTCAGGGCTATCAGGAGCAGCCTTTACATAGACCGTAGCTTTCGTACGGGATCCACTGACGCAATCACCTCCATTTCGTACGGCAGCTACAAAATAAGTAGTAGTTGCGGTAAGATTCGGAGTAGTAAATGTATCCGTAGTATCTAAAGCGGTTCCTCCATTTTGTTGATCGTACCAAATATAAAGGAGATCATTGGCCGCACCCTGTACCTGTAAGGTCGCCGTTTCATTGGGACAGATCACGACACTGTCGCTGACCAGTTCGGGTGCAGTAGGTGGAGGAAGGACCATAACTGTAACCGGCACACGGTTCGGATTCGGACAATCGTCCCGGGTGGCCTGCACGTAATATGTGGTCGTCGTACTGAGTACAGGCGTCACATAAGCATTCCCAAGTTTCAATCGATGGCCTCCAGTCGGCGCATCCCACCATGATAAGGTGGTACCTGCCGCCGGCGTGGCAGCTAGTTTTGCCGTATCTCCCACGCAAATGCTGACCGTATCGGCCGCCACTGTCGGAAGCGGAATCAATTGTTCGGCGTTATAGAGATACAGAGAGGTCAAAGCTTTCAATACTCCGCCAACACTCACCAAAACACCGTCATAATCGGTCGG
>Ga0164242_10003339_pt1 | contig 18365 bp, 17 predicted proteins | sample OricomgcompostMG_FD_108783 | JGI IMG/M metagenome (GOLD analysis project Ga0164242, IMG submission 108783) | Miracle-Growth compost microbial communities from Emeryville, California, USA - Original compost - Miracle growth compost (MG) ... | reverse complement strand
CCTGGTCGGCGCCCACCGCGCGGATGCGGGAGTACGTGCTCGCCCTGCACGCGATCTGGAACAGCTGGCGCACCGGCGAACGCCTGGCCTTCGAGGGGCGCTTCTACAGCCACACCCTCATGACGCCCTACTTCACGCCGCGCGTCGAGCAGCCGGCCCCGCCCCGCGTCTGGCTCGCCGCGGTCGGCCCCAAGATGGCCGAGGCCGCCGCCGAGGTCAGCGACGGCATCATCCTGCACGGGTTCTGGACCCAGCGCTATTTCGACACCGTCATGGCGCCCGCGATCGAGCGCGGCCTCGCCAAGGCGGGCCGCTCGCGCAGCGACATCGAGATCACGGCGGGCGGATTCGCCATCACGGGTGCCGATGAGAAGGCGCTCGCCGCCCAGCGCGAGCAGGTGCGCTCGCAGGTCGCGTTCTACGGCAGCACCCCGGCCTACCGGGGCGTGTGGGAGGCGCACGACCTCGGCGATCTCGGCGATCGGCTGCACGAGCTGTCGGTCAGCAGCGCGAGCGACAAGTGGCAGCAGATGACGCGGCTCATTCCGGACGACGTGCTCGACGAGTTCGCCATCACCGCCGAGCCGACGCAGCTGCCCGCGGCGCTGCTCGCCGCGCACGGGCACTACGCGGACCGGATCAGCGTCACCCAGCCCGAGGGCGTCTCGGACGAGGAGTGGTCGGAGGCGCTCGCGCCGCTGCGCGATGGCAAGTGAGACCCAGCTCGGCCCGGTCGCCGTCGACTGCCACGTGCACACCGTGCACTCGGGCGACTCCGTGCTGCGCCTCGAGCAGCTGCGCGCGGCAGTGGCGCGGGCCGGACTCGACGTGGTGTGCATCACCGACCACCACGAGGTGCTCGGCGCGCAGGCGGCCGTCGAGGCGGGCATCGGGGCGCGCGTCGTCGTAGGCGAGGAGATCCGCACGCCGAAGGGCGAGCTCATCGGACTGTTCCTCACCGAGCGCATCCCGTATGTGCTGCAGCCCCGCGAGGTGATCCAGCTGATCCGCGAGCAGGGCGGGCTGGTCTACGTCCCCCACCCGCTCGACCCCGAGCGGCTCGGCATGCGCGCGAACACCATCCGCGAGCTGCACGCCGAGGGGCTCATCGACATCATCGAGACCTTCAACGCGAAGATCGAGCACCAGCGCTACAACGACGAGGCGCGTGCGCTCGCCGAGGAGCTGGGCCTGCCGCAGGCCGCCGGCTCCGACGCCCATGACGAGCAGGGCGTGGGGGCGGCGCGCGTCGTCATGCCCGACTTCGACGGGCCGGCGTCGTTCCTCCGCGCCCTCCGCGCGGGCACGATCTCTGGCGTCTACACGCCGCATGCGCGGCGCTACTGAGCGACACCGGTATACAACGGGTGCTCACCTCCGGGCCGACCCCGCCGAGAAATCCGTCAGCGATCGCCCGCGACTGTATACAAAGGACGCACCCGTCGCTAACCTGCCAGTAGGCCCGCCGGCAACGACGCCCGCGGGTTCTCGGCTCGGGCCGACGCGGTGTCCCGGCCCGGGGGACCCCTCCCTGCCGGTGCTCATGCGGCCCACGACCTGTAGGGATTCCGATGACGATTACTGCTGACTCAGCCGCCGACTCAGCCCCAGACTCAGCCCCCGGTGCCGCTCCGGGCGCCGACGCCACCGTGTCGGACTTCGAGGCGCGGGCGCGCGCGTGGCTCGAAGCCAATGTCGCGAAGCTCGGCGAGCGGCCCCGCGTCCGCGGGGACGACCTGGTGGCCTACGAGCGTGAGCTACAGGCGAAGATCTACGACGCCGGCTTCGGCGCGCTCACCCAGCCGAAGGAGTACGGCGGCCAGGGCCTCGGCGAGGCCGAACGGCAGGCATGGGAGCGCGTCTCGGCCGGCTACGCCGTTCCCCGCATGACCTACAGCGTGAGCCACGGCATGTGCGGCCCGATCATCAATCTGCTCGGCACCCACGAGCAGAAGGCGAAGTACCTGCCGAGGCTCTGGCGCGGCGACGACCTGTGGTGTCAGCTCTTCTCGGAGCCCGGCGCCGGCTCCGACGTGGCGGGCCTGCGCACCAAGGCCGAGAAGGTCGAGGGCGGCTGGCGCATCACCGGGCAGAAGGTGTGGACCACGAACGCCCAGTACTGCGAGCGCGGCGTCATCATCGCCCGCACGAACCCCGATGTGCCGAAGCACCAGGGCATCACGATGTTCCTCATCGACATGAAGGCGGAGGGCGTCGAAGTCCGCCCGCTGCGCGTCGCCACCGGCGAGCAGCCCTTCAACGAGATCTTCTTCGACAACGTGTTCGTTCCCGACGACGACCGGCTGAGCGAGGTCGACAAGGGCTGGGACGCCGCGGTCGCGATGCTGCGCTTCGAGCGCATCTCGATCGGCACCGGGTCGACGCGCGCGGAAGGCCCGTACGCGTACAAGAACGTGCTCAAGGCGGCGCAGAAGCTGGGGCGAACGGACGACCCGGCCGTGCGCGCCGCACTCGCGGAGCTCTACGTGCTCGATCAGGGCACGAGCCTGCTCGCGCTGCGGATGCGCGAAGAGGCGGCATCCGGCATCGCGCTGAACGCCCGCGGTTCGATCGCCAAGCTGGCGGGCGCCGTGGCGAACCGGCGCACCGCCGAGCTCGTGAGTGAGATCCTCGGCACCGCGCTCGTCTCGTGGAGCGGTTTCACCCCGGTCGGCGACGGGCTCTACCCGCCGATCACGGCGGCCTTCGCCGGCAGCGCCTCCTCGTGGACGGCCGGCGGCACGATGGAGATCCAGCGCGGCATCATCGCCGAGCGCGTGCTCGGTCTCGAGAAGGACCCGCAGGTCGACCGCGGCGTCCCCTTCAAAGACATCCGCAAGGGCGCCTGAGGCGCACGGCGACGACGAGAAAGCAGAGAACAAGATGGCACTCACGCTCACTGACGAGCAGCGAGAATTCAGGTCGGCGGTCGTCGAGGTCCTCGACAAGGCCGCGGACATCAAGCGCGTCCGCGCCGTTCAGGACGCGAACGACGGCTACGACACCGAGCTGTGGAGCGCGCTCGTCGAGCTCGGCCTGCCCGGCGTGCTGATCGGCGAGGAGCACGGCGGCTTCGGCCTCGGGCTCGCCGAGGCGGCGCTCGCCCTCGAGGAACTGGGCCGACGGGTGGCCCCGGCGCCCTACCTGTCGCTCGTCATCGCCACGGCCGCGATCGCGAAGAGCGGCGATGACGCCGTCGCGCGCGAGGTGCTTCCGAAGATCGCCGCGGGCGAGCTGCACGTCGCGCCCGCGTTCACGGAAGGCCCCGGCGCCTGGATCCCGGCGAAGCCCGCCACGACCGCCACGCGCGACGCAGCAGGCGACGGCTGGACGGTCAGTGGCACGAAGTCGTTCGTGCTCGACGGCGACGCGACGGGGGCCTTCCTCGTGCTCGCCGCAGCCGACGAGGGCGAGGGCCTGTTCCTCGTGCAGGGCGATGCGACCGGCGTCACGCGCACGAAGCTCGACCTCCTGAGCCGCAGCGTCTTCGCGGCCTCGGTCACGTTCGAGAACGCGCCGGCACGGCGCCTCGCGGTGGCCGATTCCGCGGCGCTGCTCGGCTACGTCGACGCGGTGGCGTCGACCGCCGTCGCCGCCCATCTCTATGGCGGCTTCTCGAAAGCGCTCGAGCTGGCGGTGCAGTACGCGAAGGACCGCTACCAGTTCGGGCGCCCCATCGGCTCGTTCGAGGGCGTCAAGTTCCCCCTCGCCGACCTGGAGACGGACCGCGAGCTCGCGCTGTCGCTGCTGCGGCAGGCGGTGTGGTCGGCCGACCACGAGCCGGAGTCCTTCCCCGTCGCGGCGCTGACCGCCGTCGTGAAGCTGCAGAGCATCGCGCTCGAAGGCGCCATCCGCCTCGTGACGACGCTCGGCGGCATCGGCTTCACCTGGGAGCACGACGCGCACCTGTATCAGAAGCAGGCGGCGACGGTGCGGCTGCTGCTCGGCACGCCGTCGGAGCGCTCCGAGCGCCTCGCGACCGCGCTCGGCATCTAGCAGCACAGAGAAAAACGGATGCCCCGCCGGGTCGCACCGGCGGGGCATCCGTCTTCTACGCGTCCGCTACTTGCTCGCGGCCTTCGCCACCTGCCCGGCGAAAAGCGAGCGAGGCAACCCGTCGGCCTTGGGCCGGAAGTCGGACTCGATCGAGCTCGCCAGCTCGTCGAAGGACCAGGGGTTGTCGGAGTCGAGCGCCGCGACCTCCTCGGGGTTGTTGTAGAGGCCGACGTGGAAGCCGGAGGCGGAGATGACGCGGCTGCTCAGCCAGTCGCTGCGCTCGCTGGCGAGGTAGGCCGCGACCGGTGCGATGTTGTCGGGGGAGCGGCGCGGATCGTCGTCGCCGTTGTCGACGCCTCCGACGCGCTTGTCGTCGGGGATGGTCGCGGTAAGACGCGTGGCGGCACCGGGGGCGATCGCGTTCGCGGTCACTCCGTAGCGGGCGAGGCCCTGAGCGAGCGAGTAGGTGAGGCCGACGATGCCCATCTTCGCCGCCGCGTAGTTCGGCTGGCCGGGGGAGCCGTGCAGGCCGGACGCCGACGTGAAGTTGATGATGCGGTAGTGCCCCTCGGGGTTGCGCTGCTCGCGCCAATAGGCGGAGGCTGGGCGGACGGTCGAGTAGTGGCCCTTCAGATGCACGCGGATGACGGCATCCCAGTCCTTCTCGTCGAGGTTGAAGATCATGCGGTCGCGCAGGATGCCGGCGACGTTGACCACGATGTCGAGCTTCCCGTAGGTGTCGATCGCCGTCTGCACGAGCCGCTCGCCCGTCGCGACGTCCGCGATGTCGCCGCCGTCGGCGACGGCTTGACCGCCCCCCGAGGTGATTTCGTCGGCGACCCGGTGCGCGGGGCCCTCATCGCCGCCGGTTCCGTCGGGGCGCGTGCCCAGGTCGTTGATGACCAGCGAGGCGCCCTCACGCGCGAAGTACCTTGAGATAGAGGCGCCGATTCCGTTTCCGCCGCCGGTGATGATCGCTACACGACCGTCAAGTACACCCATCTTTCACACTCCCTTGTGTGGGCCGGCCGGGACGCTCGACCCGTCTGCCAGCAGGCTACACAGCAGTCCAGCCAATGTATACATTCATTGGATGCCACCGCCCGCCCCGCGCTCGGAAGGTCATGCTGCACGCCGACCACGTATACACGCAGGCGCGACCGCGCCGGTGGGCGGGCAGACGGGTTCGTATACTCCAGGCATGAGAGCGAGCGACACGGCCTACCAGCGCCTGAAGGATGACATCATTCTGTGGCGCCTCGAGCCCGGGACGCCGCTCGGCGAGATCGAGACGGCGCAGCGCCTCGGGGTTTCGCGCACGCCCGTGCGGGAAGCCCTGTCGCGGCTCACCGCGGAGGGACTCGTAGCCACGGGCACGGGCCGCACCGCGATCGTCGCGCTCGTCTCGATCGCCGACGTCACGCAGCTGTTCGAGTACCGGGAGGCGCTCGAGACCCAGGCCGCGCGCCTCGCCGCCGCACGAAGGGATCCCGAGGTGTTCGAGAAGCTGCGCGAGCGCTTCCTCGAGGGACCGGACAGCGCCCACAAGCAGGAGTCGAAGCATCCGTACTATCTGGCGGACAAGCTGGACGAGGCGATCGACGCGACCATCGGGAATCCCTACCTCGTGAACGCCATGCGCGATCTGCGCGGCCATCTCGCCCGCTACCGCCGGCACGCGCACACGAACCCCGATCGCCTCGATCAGGTGACGCGTGAGCATCTGCTCATCGTCGAGGCGATCCTCGCGGGGGACGCCATGCTCGCCGCGCAGGCCACTGCGGTGCACCTGCACAACAGCCTCGAGAACATCCTCGCGACGGTGCCCGCGCTGCAGCGGGAGCCGGAGGTCGCGGCATCCGCCCGCTGACTGCATACATCGACTGCTTCTCTCCCGTCCGCGCGCAGCTCCGCCGCCGTCCTCGCAGGGGTGCGCGCCGGTTCTGTATACAAACGGATGCCCCGTCGCTAGCATGGCCCTCGTGAGGCGACGAGGCCCACCATGGGGGTGAACCACCCGTCCCCGCGGGCCCCGTTCCGCCGCCGACACCGTAGTCGGCGCCCGGCGGAGACGCGCGTCACGGAAGGGGAAACAATGGCGTTCACCACCGAATCAGTCGCGAGCATCGTCGGCGTGAAGAGCGAGCCGGTCGAGAGCTCCTGGACCTCGAAGGACGCGCTGCTCTATGCGCTCGCCGTCGGCGCGAGCCAGGATGCGCCGTTCGACGAGCTCGAGTTCACCACCGAGAACGGGCCTGCGCCGCAGCGGGTCATCCCGTCGTTCATCTGCGTCGCGGCGCGCGGCGGCCGCCACCCCGGGCTCGAGATCGACCTGCGGAAGCTGCTGCACGGCGCGCAGAGCTTCGAGCTGCTGGCACCCCTCGCGCCGGAAGGCCGGATCAGGGCCATCAGCACGGTGGACAGCATCTACGACAAGGGTTCTGCGGCCGTCGTGAACACGAGCTCCGAGATCTTCGACGCCGACTCGGGCAAACTGATCGCCCGCACCGGCTCAGCGCTGTTCCTCCGAGGCGAGGGCGGCTGGGGCGGCGATCGCGGCGACGACGAGCCGTGGTCGCGCCCCGAACGCGAGCCGGACGAGCAGGTGGTCTACCGCACCCGCCCCGACCAGGCACTGCTGTACCGGCTGACGGGCGACCGGAATCCGCTGCACAGCAACCCCGAGTTCGCGAAGCTCGCCGGGTTCGAGCGGCCCATCCTGCACGGCATGTGCACCTACGGGTTCACGGTGCGGGCCATCCTGCACGCGGTGGCGGGCGGCGACCCGGATCGCTTCGGCCGGTTCTCCGCTCGCTTCTCGAAGACGGTGGAGCCGGGTGACACGCTCACCGTCTCGGTCTGGCGCACCGAGGACGGCGCGCTGTTCCAGACGGCGAAGCAGACCGGCGACGTCGTGATCGACCGGGGGGTGTTCACGCTGCGATGAACGCGCTCGACGGAATCCGCGTGCTCGACTTCGGCACAGGCGTCGCCTCGTCGATCGTCGGGATGTTCCTCGCCGACTTCGGCGCCGAGGTCATCAAGGTCGAGCCACTGACCGGCGACCCGCTGCGCACGACCCCGGGGTTCGCGGTCTTCAACCGGAACAAGAAGAGCGCCGTCGTCGATGTCGACGACGGTGACGACCGGCAGTGGCTCGAGGCGAGCGTGCGCGGGGCCGACGTCGTGATCCTCGGCGCCGGTCAGAAGCTCGCCGACTGGGGCGCGGAGGTGGAGTTCGCCGCACGACGCAACGGCGCGCTCGTCACGGCGAAGCTGCCCGCCTTCCTTGAGGACCACTCGCCGTGGGGCACGGACTCCGAGTCGAACGGGCTGCTCTCGGCGGCGGGCGGTCAGGCGACCCGGCAGTCGTCCTACGAGGGCGGCCCTATCGACTCGCCCTCGAGCTTCATCCTCTACGACCACGGAGTGTGGGCTACGGCGTGCGTCGTCGCGGCTCTCGTCGAACGCGAGAAGTCGGGGCGCGGCCAGACCGTGACCGTGGGCGGCATGAACGGCATCGAGATCGGCACGATCGGCACCCTGACGGTGAATCCGAACGTGCCGACGCCGCCGACCGACCTGGGCCCCGTCGGCCGGCATCCGACGTATCGGCACTTCCGGACCAGGGACGGCTGGATCTCCTCCGGCGCGCTCGGCGCGAAGTTCGAGGAGCGGCTGCTGCGGGCTCTCGGGCTCGACGCGCTGCTCGAGGACCCACGCATCGAGGGCGTGACCTTGCGGATGCTGATGCCGGACAACCTGCCCTGGGTGCAGGAGACCATCGAGGCGGAGTTCCGCTCACGCACCACGGACGACCTGCTCGCCCTCTTCGAGTCGATCGGCATCCCCGCCGGCCGCGTGCGCAGCCGCGACGAGTGGCTCGACGACGAGCAGGTGAAGGCCATCGGCTTGCGCGTCGAGGTCGACGACCCCGAGCGCGGGCACGTCGTGATGCCGGGCGTGCCGATCGTGCTGACGAAGACACCCGGGCGCGTCGCGTCGCCCGCGCCGAAGCTGGGGCAGAACACCGGCGCCGAGCCGTGGGAGCCGAAGCGGCCCGTGGCGGACGCCCCCGAGCACTACGTTCCGGGGCCGCTCAACGGAATGCGCGTGCTCAACATGGGCACCTTCGTCGCCGGTCCGATGGCGGGATTCCTGCTCAGCGAGCTCGGCGCCGACGTGATCAAAGTCGAACCGCTCACGGGCGACCCCTTCCGGCCCTCCGCGTACACCTACAACCGCGGCATGCGGTCGATCGCCATCGACCTCGCGAGCGAGCGCGGGCGCGAGGCATTCCACGCGCTCGCGGCGAACGCGGATGTCGTCATGGACTCCATGCGGCCCGGCGTCATGGCGAAGCTCGGCATCGACTACGAGGCGCTGTCGAAGACGAACCCGCAGATCGTGACGACGTCGCTCTCCGGTTTCGGTGAGGGCGGCCCGCTCACGGGCAAGCCGCTCGTCGACATGGTGGTGCAGGCGATCTCCGGGATGATGTCGGCGCAAGGCGGCGACGACGTCCCGGTCGCGAACACGATGCCGATCAATGACGTCACGACCGGTGCGCTGACGGCGCTCATGATCACGATCGCGTACTTCCACCGGCTGCGCACGGGGGAGGGGCAGCGCTGCTGGAACTCCCTGATCGGCACGGCGAGCTACCTGCAGGCGGCCGAGCTCGTGCGCTACGAGGGGCGGCCGGCCCCGTGCGTCGGCGGCCGCGATTTCCGCGGGCCGCATGCGCTGCGGCGCTATCACCGGACCGCGAACGGCTGGATCTACCTCGACGCGACCGACCTCGACGAGGACGAAGCCCTCGCGCGGCTGAAGAAAGTCGGCGTGCGCGGCGTGGACGCCCTTCCCAGGTGGATCGAGGAGCTCACCTGCACGCAGGCCGTGCACGCGCTCCAGTCCGCCGGTCTGCGGGCCGCGAAGGCGAACGACGTCGTCGAGGTGCTGCGCGACCCGCTGCTCATCTCGCGGGACGTGATCCACTTCCGCAATGCGGCCGACGGGTCGTCGTTCGCGATTCCCGGAAGCTATGCGCAGTTCAGCAGGACGCAGCGCCGCGGCCCACTGTCGCCCGCTGGCATCGGCGAGAACACCGTCGAAGTGCTTGAGGCCGCAGGGACCCGGTCGGACGTCATCGAGCAGCTGATCGCGGAGGACGTGGTCCGGGTCGGCGGGAAGGTCGTGCACACGCTGGGGATCGCCTACCGGTAGGCGTCAGGCGCGCTCCTTCACGGGCACGTGCCGCTCGTCCGGCCCGTTGTAGGCCGACAGCGGCCGGATCAGCGCGTTGGACGCGAGCTGCTCGATCACGTGCGCAGTCCAGCCGGTGACGCGGCTCGCGACGAAGAGCGGGGTGAACTGCTCGGTGTCGTAGCCGATCAGGTGATAGGCGGGCCCCGACGGGTAGTCGAGGTTCGGCTTGATGTTCTTGCGGCTGGTCATCGCCGCCTCGAGCGCGTCGTACAGGGCGAGCAGGTCGTGCGCGCCGTACTTCTCGATCAGCGTGTCGAGCGCCGCCTTCATGGTCGGCACCCTCGAGTCGCCGTTCTTGTACACGCGGTGCCCGAAGCCCATGATCTTGCGCTTCTCGGCGAGCGCCTGCTCGAGCCACGCTTCGGCGCGGTCGGCGCTCCCGATCTCCTCGAAGGTGTGCATGACGGCCTCGTTCGCGCCGCCGTGCAGCGGCCCCTTGAGGGCGCCGATCGCCCCGGTCACGGCGGAGTAGAGGTCGCTCAGCGTGCTCGTGATGACGCGTGCCGTGAACGTCGACGCGTTGAAGGAGTGCTCGGCGTACAGGATCATCGACGCGTCGAACGCCTTCTCGACGACGGGGTCCGGCTCTTCGCCGAACGACATCCACAGGAAGTTCGCGCTGTAGCCGAGGTCGTCGCGCGGCGGCACGAGCGGCAGCCCGCGGCGCCGGCGCTGGTCGTAGCTGACGATCGCGGGCAGCTTGGCGAACAGGCGCAGCGCCTTGCGCAGATTGCCGTCGACGCTGGCATCGGATGCCTCGGGGTCGGTCGCCCCGATGAAGCTGACCGCCGTGCGCACCACGTCCATGGGGTGCGCCGTGGTGGGCAGCGCGTCGATGACCTGCTGCACCGCTCGGTCGAGCGGGCGCTGTGCGCGCTCCTCGGCGACGAAGGCCTCGAGCTGCGCGGCGTCGGGCAGCTCACCGTTCCAGAGCAGGTACGCGACCTCTTCGAAGCTGCAGTTCGCCACGAGCTCGGGGACGGGGTAGCCGCGGTAGAGGAGCGAGTTCGTCTCCGCGTTCACCTTCGAGACGGCGGTGTAGTCGACGACGACCCCCGCGAGTCCCTTGTGGATTTCCTGGTCGGTCATGTGATGTGCCTTTCAGCTGTTCGAAGCCACGGGCGACGGTGCCCCGGGGACCTGGAAGTTGAAGACGTTGCCGTCGAAGCGGTTATAGCCCTCATAGTCGACGAGCTCATAGAGCTCTGCCCGCGTCTGCATCTCGCCGAGCTTGCCGCTCAGCGTGCCGGATTCCTGCAACTCATCGAGCCCGCGCATCGCCGCTCCCATCGCGAGGCGAAGCAGCGAGACCGGCCAGATCACGATGCTCACTCCCGCGTCGCGCAGCTGGTCGGTCGTGAACAGCTCTGACTTCCCGAACTCCGTCATGTTCGCGAGGATCGGCACGTCGACGGCGGTGCGCACCGCCTCGAACTCCGCGAGCGACGTCATCGCCTCGGGGAAGATCGCGTCGGCGCCGGCATCCGCCAATGCCTTCGCCCGATCGATGGCGGCCTGAACCCCGGCCACGGCGCGGATGTCGGTGCGGGCCATGATGAGCAGCCCCGGGTCGCGGCGGGCGTCGACGGCGGCGCGAATGCGCTTCAGGGCCGTCGCGTCGTCGACGACCTCCTTCCCGTCCAGGTGGCCGCAGCGCTTGGGGTTGACCTGGTCTTCGATGTGGATGCCGCAGGCTCCGGCGTCCTCGAGCTCCTGCACCGTGCGGGCGATGTTCATGGGTTCGCCGAAGCCGGTGTCGGCGTCGACGAGGGTGGGAAGCTCCGTCATCCGCGCGATCTGATGCGTGCGGGTCGCCACCTCCGTGAGGGTGGTGAGGCCGATGTCGGGCAGCCCGAGGTCGGCGGCGAGCGTCGCCCCTGAGACGTAGACGCCGTCGAAGCCCTTCCGCTCGATCAGCCGCGCCGAGAGCGGGTTGAACGCGCCGGGGAACCGCAGCAGCTCGCCGGACGCGAGCCGCGCCCGCAACGCCTCGCGTTTGGCGGCGGCGGTGGATTTCGCGTACAGCATCAGGACAGTCCCTTCTGACCTCTCTTACTCAGTCTCGCCAGATCAGCGCCGGTGTGCTGAGCGAGGTGGGAGCGCCGGTCGGAGCGTCGGGCGCGGAGCGCGAGAAGCGCGGGGCGCTCGTGTGCTGCACGGTCCCGTCGAGCTCGGCGAGCGAGCCGCGCGCGGCCAGGTGCTCGTTCGACGGCGCCTCCGCGAAGGAGAGCACGGGTGTCGCGCACGCGTCGCGGCCGACGAAGATCTCGGTCCACTCGTCGCGTGTCTTGCTCGCGAACACCTCGGCGAAGCGCTGCTTCGTCTCCGGCCAGTGCGCGCGGTCGTGCTGGGGCGGGAGCGTCGCGGGGTCGATGCCGAGACCGTCGAGCAGTTCGGCGTAGAACTGTGGCTCGATCGCGCCGACCGCCATGAAGCGCCCGTCCGCCGTCTCGTAGACGTCGTAGAACGGCGCGGCCGAGTCGAGCGCATTGGTGCCGCGCTCGTCGTTCCAGCCGAACACGGACGGCATCCCGCGCAGCGCCCACACGAAGTGCGAGAGCGCCGTGACGCCGTCGACCATCGCGGCGTCGACCACCTGGCCGAGACCCGAGCCGTTCCGCTCGTACAGTGCGGCCAAGATGCCGAACAGCAGGAACATCGAGCCCCCGCCGAAGTCGCCCACCATGTTGAGCGGCGGCACGGGCTTCTCGCCGCGCCGCCCGATGGCGTTGAGCACCCCGGTGATGGAGATGTAGTTGATGTCGTGGCCGGCGCGCGCGGCCCATGGGCCGGCTTGGCCCCACCCGGTCATCCGACCGTAGACGAGGCGCGGATTCCGCTCGAGCGCCACCTCGGGCCCGAGGCCGAGCTCCTCCATGACCCCGGGGCGGAAGCCCTCGATGAGCACGTCCGCGCGCGCGATCAGCTCGACGGCGCTCGCGCGACCCTCTTCCGATTTCAGATCAAGCTCGACGAGGGCGTGCCGCCCCCTGGCGAAGCGGTCGGCCTGCCCCGGCCGCAGCGTTCCGGGCCGCTGCACGCGCACGACCTCGGCGCCGAGGTCGGCGAGCAGGATCGCGGCGTGCGGGCCCGGCCCGATGCCGGCGAACTCGAGCACCTTCAGCCCCGCGAGCGGGCCGTGGCCGCCGCGCCCCGTCGTCGTCGCCATGCAGCCTCCTCGCCGAACCGGGTGTCCCCTCGCCCCGCCGTCCTCCCGCTGACGATACGCGGGAGGGTCAGGGGCGGCAAGGATTTTGTATACAAACTACCAGCGGCGCCGGATCGCTCGCGCCGCCGTCTGGCGGATCCGGCTGAGAGGGCGCGTGGACGCCTGTATACACTTTGGTAGCATGCACCCCTCGAGCCAGACGCAGTTCGACGCCTTCGCGAAGAGAACGGTGCCACCCGTCGAGGAGGTCCGCGAGGGCATCTGGGCCGTTCCCAATCCGTTCCCCGGCACCGAGGGCGTGCTCACCTCGACGCTCTGCTACCTGTTGGAGGGCTCGGACGGCGCGGTGCACCTGATCGACGCCGGCCTGGGGCATGACGCGGGCTTCGAGGCGATCCGCGACGGGGTGGCCGCCACGGGGCACTCACTCGACGATCTGGCCACGATCACGATCACGCACCTGCACTCGGACCACCTCGGCCTCGCCGATCGCCTGCGCACGGCATCCGGCGCCCGCCTTCTCCTCCACGAGCGCGAGCAGCACGCCCTCGACAATCCGGGCGACAAGCCGCTCGCCGTGGATCAGGCGACGCTCGCGCGCTGGGGAGTTCCCGACGAGCGCCGCGCCGAGCTGCTCGGCGGCGACGATGACGCCGAGTCAGGCATCCGTGCCGACGTGCACCTCGAAGGCGGCGAGCAGTTGCCGATCGCGGGGCGCCGCGTGCGCGTGCTGCACACCCCGGGTCACACCGCGGGCAGCATCTCGCTCGTGGCGGAGGAGGAGCGGCTCGTCTTCACGGGCGACACGCTGCTGCCCGTCACGTACCCGGGCATCGGGCTGGGCGGGGCGGATGCCGGCGCGATCGCCGGCTACGCCCGCTCACTCCGCGCGCTCGAGGAGCTCGACGTCGAGGAGGCCTGCCCCGGGCACGAGTTCCGCTTCACGAGCGTCGCGCAGCGCTGTCGCACGACGCTCGAGCATCAACTGCGACGGTCGCGCGAGGTGGCGGCGGTTCTCGCCGAGCTCGCCGAAGGCGAGGAGCTCACCGTGTGGCAGCTCGCCTCGCGGCTGCGCTGGTCGGCCGGGTTCTCGAACCTCAGGGGCTTCAACCTGCGCTCGGCTCTCGCGCAGACGGTCATGCACCGCGAGTTCGTGGAGTCCCCGGAGGCGGCCGAGTTCCTCGGCGAGCACGCGGCGCGCTGACGGCAGACGGAGCGCCTCAGAGGTTCTGCTTGGCCTCAGCCTCGCTCTCGGCGATGCGACGCGCGGCAGCCTCCTCCGCAGCGGCATCCGTCGTCACCGGCTTCGCGAGCGTCCACCACACGAACAGCGCGGCGACGACGATCATGCCGACGCCCGCCCACAGGTTGATGTTCACGCCGCCCGCCTTGTCGAGCTGGGCGGAGGGCGTGAGGCCAGCGCCCCAGATCACGCAGACGATGCCGTAGATCGTGAACAGCACGGCGATAATCGTGCGCAGGTCGAAGAGGAAGTTCAGGACCTTGTTGTCGTGGTTCGGCATGCGTGGGCTCCTAGACGAACATGAAGAAGATGTAGCAGGCGGCGGCCAGCACGAGGGCGCTGATGCCGAGCACCCACACATTGCGGTACCAGACGACGCCGCTCGTGCCGGCGGCTTCGGCCTGGGCGACGGCGTTCTTGTCGACGAGGCCGCGAACGAGGCCGACGAGCTCTTCGTCGCGCTTGGGGTTCGAGAACAGCGACACGATGACGCCGACCACGATCGCGATGACGAGGGCGACGCCGCCGCCGAGGTAGCTCGAGCCCTGGCTCGAGATCGGGATGACGCCCGTCTGGTTCAGCACGAAGATCACGACCGCGCCCGCGGTTCCCGATGCGAGGCCCGCCCAGCCGGCGTGCCCTGTCGCGCGCTTCCACAGCAGGCCCATGATGAACACGGCGAAGAGCGGCACGTTGAAGAACGAGAACAGGGTCTGGATGTAGTCCATGATGTTCCCGAAGTTGCCCGCGATGAACGCCGTGCCGATCGCGATCAGGGTGCCGATGACCGTGACCCAACGGCCAACATTGAGGTAGTGCTTGTCGGACTTGCCGGGGCGCAGCCAGCCCTGCCACAGGTCATAGGTGAAGACGGTGTTGAGCGAGGAGACGTTCGCCGCCATGCCCGCCATGAAGGAGGCGAGGAGGCCGGCGAGCGCGACGCCGAGGAATCCGTTCGGCAGCAGCTGCTGCATCAGCAGCGGGACGACGTCGTTGTACTGCACGTTCGAGGTGCCGCCGGCGTTGAGCTTCTCGATGCCGGGCACCGTCACGGCCGCGATGATGCCCGGGATGATGATGACGAGCGCGATGAGCGTCTTCGGGAACGCGGCGATCAGCGGCGTGCGGCGCGCGGCTGACATGTCCTTGGCGCTGAAGGCGCGCTGCACCTCCGTGAAGTTCGTGGTCCAGTAGCCGAACGAGGTGACGAAGCCGAGGCCGAGCACGACGCCGATGACGCTCCAGAAGGGGTTGTGGATGCCCGTCAGCTCGTGCGCCGGGAAGGCGTGCAGCAGGCTGTGACCGTTCGGCTGCTCGAAGAGCTTCGCCTTCACGCCGGCCCAGCCGCCGGCCTTGTGCAGGCCGACGAGCGTGATCGGGACCATCGCGGCGACGATCACGAAGAACTGCAGCACCTCGTTGTAGATCGAGGCGGAGAGACCGCCGATGAGCGTGTAGATGAGGACGACGACGCCGGCGATGATGATGGCGAGCCAGAGCGGCCAGCCGAGCAGCGCGTTCACGACGATCGCCATCGCGTACAGGTTGACGCCGGCGAGCAGCACGGATGCCACGGCGAACAGGACCGCCTGGAAGCGCTGCGTCGCGGGGTTGTACCGGCGTCGGAGGAACTCGGGGACGGAACGGACCTTCGAGCCGTAGAAGAACGGCATCATGAACAGGCCGAGGAAGACCATCGCCGGGATCGCCCCGATCCAGTAGTAGTGCACTGCCTGGATGCCGAACTCGGCGCCGTTCGCGCTCTGGCCGAGCAGCTCGGTCGCGCCGAGGTTGGCAGACATGAACGCGAGGCCGGTCACCCACGCGGGCAGCGACCGGCCGGAGAGCAGGAAGTCGAGGCTGCTGGAGACCGAGCGGCGGGCGATGAAACCGATGCCGAGGACCAGCGCGAAATAGGTCGCGACCAGCACGTAGTCGACGACACCGGCGTGCAGGCGCAGTGGTGCGTCTGCCCCGACGACCTCAGACACCGTGCCCGACAGCAGCTGCGTTCCGAGAACGTTCATCATCCTCCTCACCGGGAGGATCGGCCCCCGGAATGGTTACGACGGGAAGCCACCCTAGGTCGAAAGTGAGGTTGCGGCAAACAACGGGGCGCGTGCGGCCCTCCTCAGTCCACCCGGCCGAGGCCCTTGCGGAGGCGGTCGATGTGCTCGGATGCCTCCCGCTTCGTGAGCTTCGCGGGAAGCTGCTCCCCGGCTTCCTTCGCGAGCGTGTCGAGGTAGCTCTTCTGGGCGTCCGTCATCGGGTCGTCGCCGCTCACCCAGTCCTCCGGGTCCTTCTCGAGCGTGCCCTCGGTCGGGTCGGGCGTCCCGATCTTCTCGTTCTCGTCGCTCTGGTCACTCATGCCGGGGCGGTACCCGAGCGCGGGGCGCCGCATGCCCGTTGTTCGGATTCATTGTCAACCCCTGAGCCGATGTCAGCGGTCTCGGTGATGATCGATTGCGGCGGTTCACCGTGACGGTCCCGCCGCCAGTTTCCGCCGATGGAGGAGGAGATCATGACCATGACCGCGACGACCTTCGGGCCGGCTGGATCCGGGTTGGTCGAGCTCGACGTCATCCCGATCGAGGAAGACGGGTGGCGGGTGAGCATCCACGGCGCCGACCGTGGGAACCCGTTCGCTCTGCTCGGGTTCGTGACGCGAGTCGGCGACCGGTTCGAGGTCTGCGTGATCGGGCACCCTGGCGACGGCATCGAGACTGCCACGCTCGACGAGGCGATCGAAGTTTTGCGGCCGGCACCTGACGAGGTGCAGGACATTCTGAGCGGCATCCGTCACTGACTCGCGCCGTCTGCCGCAGGGGGCCGGCCGTCTGCGAGCGGGTGGCCGCGCCCGTAGAGTTATGGGCGTGTCCAAGGTTCTGAGCTCTCTTCCGGTCGGCGAGCGCGTCGGCATCGCGTTCTCCGGCGGTCTCGACACCTCGTGCGCCGTCGCCTGGATGCGCGAGAACGGGGCGATTCCCTGCACCTACACCGCGGACATCGGCCAGTACGACGAGCCGGACATCGCCGCGGTTCCCGGCCGTGCCGGCCAGTACGGCGCCGAGCTCGCCCGGCTGGTCGACGCGAAGTCCGCCCTCGTGGAGGAGGGGCTCGTCGCGCTGCAGTGCGGCGCCTTCCACATCCGCTCCGGCGGCAAGACCTACTTCAACACCACGCCGCTCGGCCGCGCGGTGACGGGCACGATGCTCGTGCGTGCGATGAAGGAGGACGGCGTCGAGATCTGGGGCGACGGCTCCACGTATAAGGGCAACGACATCGAGCGGTTCTACCGCTACGGGCTGATGGCGAACCCGAGCCTGCGGATCTACAAGCCGTGGCTCGACTCGAAGTTCGTCAGCGAGCTCGGCGGCCGCACGGAGATGAGCCAGTGGCTCGTCGCGCACGGCTTCCCGTACCGCGACGCCACCGAGAAGGCGTACTCGACGGATGCGAACATCTGGGGCGCCACGCACGAAGCGAAGCGCCTCGAGGACCTCGACGCGGGGCTCGACATCGTCGAGCCGATCATGGGCGTCGCGGCCTGGCGCGAGGACGTCGAGGTGGCGACGGAAGAGGTCTCGGTGCGCTTCGAAGCCGGCCGTCCGGTCGCGATCAACGGCAACGAGTTCACGGATGCCGTGGCGCTGGTGCTGGAGGCGAACGCCATCGGCGGCCGGCACGGTCTCGGTGTCTCGGACCAGATCGAGAACCGCATCATCGAGGCGAAGTCGCGCGGCATCTACGAGGCGCCGGGCATGGCGCTGCTGCACATCGCCTACGAGCGGCTGCTCAACGCGATCCACAACGAGGACACCGTCGCGAACTACCACACCGAGGGCCGCCGGCTCGGTCGTCTCATGTATGAGGGCAGGTGGCTCGACCCGCAGTCGCTCATGCTGCGCGAGTCGCTGCAGCGCTGGGTCGGCTCGGCCGTCACCGGCGAGGTGACGCTGCGACTGCGCCGGGGCGACGACTACACCATCCTCGACACGACCGGCCCGGGGCTCAGCTATCACCCCACCAAGCTGTCGATGGAGCGCGTGGGCGACGCCGCCTTCGGCCCCGACGACCGCATCGGCCAGCTGACCATGCGCAACCTCGACATCGCCGACTCGCGCTCGCGCCTTGAGCAGTACGCGGCGCTCGGGCTGATCGGGGGCCCGACGGCCGACCTCGTCGGCACGATCGAGTCCGGTCATGCCGACGCGATCCTCGGGCAGGTCGAGCAGCACACTCCCGGCGAAGAGGAGCTCGAGCGGGCCACCGAGGCCGCATCAGAAGGCGCAGCTTTCGACACCGGGACCGACTGAGCCAACCCCCTGGACAGGGCCGCGCCTGCGCGGCATTGTGTGCCTTACCCGCACTTCCAATGTCGAAAGGGCACGACCATGAGCGATCAGAGCCAGCACAATCCGACGACGGCCGTGATCTCACCGGCAGACCTCCTCGAGGAGAAGCCCGCGCAGGTCGACGAGGGCTACTATCTCGCACGCCTCGCTGACGACGGCGTGGGCAACCCCAGCTACGCGGTGCTGCCTCTTCAGAACGGCGTCTCGGCGGAGCACATCGCCCTCGGCAGCGGCGGAACCGTCTACGCCCGCATGCGCATCCAGGAAGACGAGGTGCTCTACCGCGTGCGCGGAGAGGACAGCGCGAGCGCCTGGTCCGCCCGCGACTGAGCGG
>Ga0164242_10003338_pt1 | contig 18366 bp, 13 predicted proteins | sample OricomgcompostMG_FD_108783 | JGI IMG/M metagenome (GOLD analysis project Ga0164242, IMG submission 108783) | Miracle-Growth compost microbial communities from Emeryville, California, USA - Original compost - Miracle growth compost (MG) ... | reverse complement strand
GCGCTCACCGGGCTGATCCGCATCCTGCGCGACCTGCCTGCGGACGCCGATGATGCGGCACGCATCGACCGGATCCGGCTGCTGGAAGAGCTGAAGTCCACCGCCGCCGCCGTGCAGGCCCGCGAGACCGCCCGGTTCGCCGCCTCACAACTGCAAGCACAGCTGGACGCCGGCGTCCCGGCCGAACGTGCCGACCGCGGCATCGCCTCCCAGGTCGGGCTCGCGCGGCGCATCTCCCACTTCCAGGCACGGCGGTACGCGGGCTGGGCCAAGATCCTCACCAGCGAACTCCCGCAAACCTTCGCCGCGCTGGAAGCCGGCAAGACCTCCGAGTGGCGGGCCATGCTCGTCGCCCGGGAAACCGTGTGGCTGTCCCGCGAACACCGGGCCGCTGTCGACCGTGAGCTCGCCCCGCAGCTCGAAACACTCGGCGACAAACGCGTCGAAGCAGAAACCAAGAAAGCCGCCTACCGGCTCGACCCCACCGGCTACGTGAACCGGCTCAGCAACGCGGTGAACGACCGGCGCGTCACGCTGTGACCCGCCCCGGACGCCATGACCCGACTCACCGCACTCCTCCCAGTCGCGCAAGGCGTGGCCGTCTACGCCGCGTTGGGCCGCGAAGCCGACACGAACATCGCCACCGGCGATGAGCGCGGCCGGGGTCAGGTCATGGCCGACACCCTCGTGGAACGCGTCACCGGACAAACCACCGCCGAGCAGGTCCCCGTCGAAGTCAACCTCGTCATCGACACCGACACCCTCCTCGGCAACGGAACCGAACCCGCCCTCATCGACGGCGTCCCCATCCCCGCCACCTCCGGCCGCGAGCTCGCCCTACACCCGGACGCACCCCGCTGGCTGCGCCGCCTCTACACCCGGCCCGACACCGGCGAACTCGTCGCCATGGACACCCGACGGCGACTGTTCACCAGAAACCAGCGGCGCTTCATCGCCCTGCGCGACCAGGTCTGCCGCACCCCCTGGTGCGAAGCACCCATCCGACACACCGACCACACCCACCCCGCCGCACGAGGCGGCAAAACCAGCCTGGACAACGCCGGAGGACTGTGCGTCGCCTGCAACATCGCCAAACAAGCACCCGGATGGCACGCCCGACCCGGACCCGCCGGACGAATCGACCTCATCACCCCCACCGGCCACCACTACACCAGCCGGCCACCGAGCCTGCCCAGGACGCGGACACCCTCACCACTGGAACGCGAAATCGTCATACACCTGTGGCGCACACATACCCGTCCGGCCGCCTGAGCCGAGCCGGCCTAACCGGCCGGCGCGGCTACAGCATGCGGCGGTCGGCCGCCCAGCGGGTCAGCTGATGGCGGCTCGACAGCTGCAGCTTGCGCAACACGTTGGACGCGTGTGTCTCCACGGTCTTGATCGAGATGAACAGCTCCGCAGCGATCTCCTTGTACGCGTAACCGCGCGCGAGCAGGCGCAGCACCTCACGCTCGCGCGGGGTCAGCTGGTCCAGCTCGGGCCCGCCGTCGTCGGGAGTGGACGGCGCAAGCGGCGCCTCCCGAAACGCGTCGAGCACGAAGCCGGCCAACCTCGGACTGAACACGACATCGCCGTCGGCGACCCGGAGCACGGCGTCGGCGAGGTCGTCCGCGGAGATCGTCTTCGTGACGTAGCCACGCGCCCCCGCGCGGATCAAGGCGATCACGTCCTCGGCCGCGTCCGACACCGAAAGCGCGAGGAACCGCGTGTCCGGCAGGTCGTTGCCGACTCCCTCGATCACCGCCAGGCCGCCGCCGTCGGGCATGTGGACGTCCAGCAGCACCACGTCCGGGCGCAGCTCGCGGATCGCGCCCACCGCCTCAGCAGGCGTGCCCGCCTCACCGACCACGTCCACCCGGTCGCCGAGTTCGGCCTTCACGCCCGCACGGAACATCGCGTGGTCGTCGACCAGGAATACCCGCGCACTGCGGCGTGCAGCCTGCTCAGATCCTTCAGTCACCGCGCCATCCTCATCTGTATCTCCGTACCTTCGCCGGGACTGCTGCGCACCGTGACCTGCCCACCGTGCCGCTCGATGCGGCCGACGATCGAACCGCGCACACCCTGGCGGTCGTCCGCGACCGCGTCGATGTCGAAGCCGACGCCGCGGTCCTTGACGAACACGCTCACCTCGTGCGGCTCCACCTCGGCGTACAGCGAAACCGTCTCGACACCGGAATGCTTCGCCGCATTGACCAGCGCCTCGCGCGCCGCGGCGGCGAGCGCGGCCAGCGCCTCGTCCAGCGCCGCGTCCCCGACCACGACGGCCTCGACCTCGATCGCGTAGTCGTCCTCGACGTCGGCCGCGATCACCCGTAGCTCGTCGGCGAGCTGACCCTCGCGGCGTCGTTCGCCGTACAGCAGCGTGCGCAGCTCGCGCTCCTGACCGCGCGCCAGCCGAGAGACCTCACGCGGCGAACCCGCGTTGCGCTGGATGAGCGCCAGCGTCTGCAGCACCGAGTCGTGCAGGTGCGCCGCGATGTCCGCACGCTCCTGGCTGCGGATGCGCTCGGTCCGCTCGGCGCCGAGCTGCGCGACCAGGCGCATCCACCACGGCCCGGTGAGCAGCGCCAGTCCCGCAACCGTGACCACCATGGCGACGGCGCCGTCGCGCAGCGCGGTGAAGTCGGCGCGCCGCAGCACCAGCGCGGCGCCGGCGATCACCAGGATCGCCCCGGCCGCAAGCCGCAACCGTCCCGTCCGGTCGGCGTAGTCGGCGCCGAACGAGTTGCGCGACAGCCGGAGAAGCCGCATCCGCTCGGTGTCCGTCGCCTGCCGCCAGATCAACGCGCCGCCGAGGCAGGCGAGCATCGTCGGGACGAACAGCCCGCCCAACGGCAGCCACCAGCCGACCGCCACAATCACCACGAGCCCGACGACGCCCGCGAGCGCGTACTCGAGCCACCGCGGCAGACGCGGCGGATGAACCGACTCGCGCGTCGGCAGCACGATCCAGTACGCGCCGTACAGCGCCAGCCCGAGCCCGCCGGCGAAGCTGAGCACGATGAAGATCGCCCGGACCAGGCGGACGTTCACCCGCACGTGTTCGGCGATGCCGGCCGCGACACCGGCCAGACGGCCCTCGTCCGGCCAACGGCACAGCCGCCGCCGCGCGGGTGCCTGGACTGCCGTCATGCACCCAATGATCCCTGCTGGTGGCACGTCCCGGCATCAGGAGGACCACCGAGGCGCGGAATCAGGGTCGGATTCAGGGGGCGTCCCGATGCGGACGAGGCCCCTCGCCGGGCACTCTCGTTGCCATGACGACGACTGACTCCTCCGCCGTGCCGCCGCAGGCACCGGCTCGCCTGCTGCGCCGCAGCCGCACCGACCGCGTGGCCGCCGGTGTCGCGGGCGGGCTCGGCGAGTACTTCGGCCTCGACCCGGTGCTGTTCCGCGTGCTGTTCGCGGTGTCCGCGTTCTTCGGCGGCGCCGGCGTGCTCGGCTACGTGCTCGCCTGGGCCGCGATCCCCGACGAGGGCACGCAACGGGCCGCCGTGGACGGCTGGGTGGCCGCGCTGCGCCGCCGCCGCATTCCCGTCTGGCTGGTCGCCGCCATCGCCGGCGTCATCCTCTGGTGCGTCGCGTTCAGCTGGTGGGCACCCGGACCGTTCTTCCCGGTCCTGGTTGTCGTGGTCCTGCTGGTCGTGCTGTTCGGGCGGCGCAATCCCGCCCCGGTTCCGCCGACAAGCTCCGCGCCGCCGACCGCTCCGGTTCCGCCGACCTCCTCGGACGAGCCCGGCTCGCCGGCCGCGTCCGCCGTCAGCCTGGAGAAGGACCCGGTCGCCTCGAGCACGCCGATGCCGCCCGCGCCGGACTGGGTGTCCAGCGCGCGGCAGTGGATCGACGAGAGCAAGCGCGCCAGCCGCGAGCGCCGCCGCCGCGCCTTCCCCATCCGCATCGCAACGTTGCTGACACTTGTCGTCACATTGATCGTGCTGGGCATCGCGGACGCGGCGAGCGGCATCCGGCTCCCGGTCTACTTCTGGTGCGTCGGCGCGATCGTCGCCGCGGGCCTGCTCGTCGGGATGGTGCTGCGGCGCACGCCGTGGTCGATGGCGCCGCTGCTGATCCCGGCCCTCGCCGGCATGATCGCGTTCGGCAACAGCGGGGCGTCGCTGCACGACGGCGTCGGCCAGAAGACCTGGTCGCCGACGAGCGCGAGCGAGCTGCACGGCAGCTACCGGCTCGCGTTCGGCGACGCCGTGCTGGACCTGCGCGACCTGCCCAGCCTGGACGCCCCGCGCAGCGTCGACATCACGCTGGCCGCCGGGCAGGTGGAGATCAAGCTGCCCCCGACCCTGAACGCCACCGTGTACGGGAACGTGCGGCTCGGCCAGATCGAGATCGACCACCGCCGCGTCGCCTCCACTCACGGCGGCTCTATCCACCGCGTGAATGGGTACGACATCGAGCACACCGTCCGCCCGCCGGACACCGCGACCGGGGCCCCGCTGACGATCACCGTCCACCAGGCGGACGGCAACCTGAGCGTGCTGCGCCACTAGACACGCAGCTTGGCCCCGTAGCAGGCACTCGCGCGGAGTGTTTCCCTGCTACGGGGCCAAGTGCTGTTCAGATCAGCCGGCGGCTCCGGCCGGGGTGGTCGTCGTGCTGAAGCCCTCCAGCTTGTTCGCCTTCTCCGCGTACGTGTTGGTGAACGTGTTCGCCAGCGTCACCTTGCCGACGTCGACGCCGAGCACCTTCTCCATTGCGTAGACCGTCTTCGGGCCACCGGCGGGCATGATCCCGTCCGGCAGAAACTGGCCCTTGTCGGTGGTCAGGCCGTCGATGTACTGCTGCTTGGTGATCGTGCTGTTCGAGACGAACTGCGACGGCATCTTGTCCGCGATCTGAGCCGCCGAGTGCGTGGCGATCCAGTGCATCGTCGCGACGAGCGCGTCGACCACACTCTGCACGGCCTGCTGGTGCGACTTCACCCAGCTCGCCTGCGCGAGCACGCCGGCCGCGGGCCACGCGCCACCGAGCGCCGAGGTCGCCCCGCTCGTGGTGGCCAGGTCGATCGCCGGGTAGGCCAGCTTCTTGGCCTCCAGCGCGCCGACGGTCGGCTGGGTCGTCATCACGCACGCCGCGGTGCCGCGCTGGATCGCCGCGATCGCCGTGGCACCAGCCCCCACGGCGAGCGGCTTGTACTCGCTGCGGCTGATGCCGTGCTGCGCAGCCATGAACTGCGTCAGCTCATCGGTTCCGGAGCCGAGGTCGGTGACGCCGAGGGTCTTGCCCTTGAAGTCGGCCGCCGACTTCACCCCGCTGTTCGTGCCGCACATCTCCCGCTCGCCCGGCGCGCCCGAGAGCTGGACGATGTCGATCACGTCCTTGCCCTTGGCCTGGAAGTCGATGGTGTGGATGTACCACGCGCCGGCCATGTCCACCTGCCCGGACGCCATCGCGTCCTCGGCGCCCACACCGCCGTTCTGCTCGGTAGAGAGTTCGACCTTGACGCCGTACTTCTTGTAGAAGCCGAGGTCCTGGGCCAGCTGGTAGGGCAGGTAGATCTGCTTGTCGATGCCGCCGACCATCAGCTTGACGGTGGGCATCGAGCTGGAGTCGGACGACGAGCTCGAGCCGCTGCTCGAACAGGCGGTGACGCCCAGGGCGATTGCCCCGGCCGCGGCGATGCAGATCGCGCGCTTGAACATGGGGAAGTTCCTTTCGTCGGGTGGGACGGGTTACCGGGGACCGGCTCAGATCGCCTGAGCCTCTGAGCGGCTGGGCGGCCGCCAGGACAGGACGCGCTTCTCGAGCAGCGCGAGGAACGATTCGGCGACGAGCGTGACGACGGCCATGATCAACATGGCGGCGAAGACGGTGTCCATGTCGAACTGGCCTTGCGCCTGGACGATGATCAGACCGATGCCGTGCTGCGCACCGAGCACCTCGGCGACCAACGCGCCGATGATCGCGAAGCCGAACGCGGTGTGCAGGCTGGCGATGATCCAGGTCAGCGCCGACGGGATCGTGACGTGCCGGGCCACCTGCAACGGCGAGGCGCCGAGCACCTTCACGTTCGCAACCAGGTTCTGGTCGACCTCGCGCACACCCTGGAACGCGTTGAAGAAGACGATGAAGAACACCAGGACGGCCGCGAGCAGCACCTTCGGGAACGTGCCGAGGCCGAAAGCCACCACAAAGATCGAGCCGAGAATGATGCGCGGAATCGAGTTGGCGATCTTGATGTACGGCCCGAACACCTCGGCGAGGAAACGGTTCTGGCCGAGGAGCAGCCCGAACACGATGCCCGCGCCGGTGCCGAGCAAGAAGCCGTACAGCGCCTCCTTGATCGTGATCCACAGGTTCAGCCAGATGGATCCGAAGGCGGTTCCCTTCGTGAACAGATCGACCAGTGCGTGACAGACGCCGGTCGGTTGGCCGAAGAAGAACTTGTCGACGATGCCTGCCGAGGTGAACCACTGCCAGCCGCCGATGATGATCACCGGCACGAGCAGCCGGCCCAGCCAGACCAGCGCGGTGCGGCGGCGGCGCGCGCGCCGGGCCGCGAGTTGAATGTCCGATTCGGTCTCGACGGCTCCGGCCGAAGACGCGGGGTTGGCGATCGTGCTCGACATGGGACGCTCCAGGGGAAGTCGCGTGCTGGTACTCATGCGGCACCCGCCGTCTGGGCGTAGGCGCGCTCGACCTCGTCCTTGAGCGAGGCCCAGATCTGGTTCTGCAGCTCGAGGAACCGCGGCTCGTGCCGGATCTCCTGCACCTCACCGCGCGGACGCGGCAGGTCGATGTCGAAGCTGTGCTTGATCGACCCGGGGCTGCTGGTCATGATGAACACCCGGTCGGCCAGCGCGACGGCCTCGTCCAGGTCGTGCGTGATGAACAGGACCGACGGGCGCAGCTGCTCCCACAGCCCGAGCAGCTCGGTCTGCATGATCGCCTTCGTCTGCACGTCGAGCGCGCCGAACGGCTCGTCCATCAAGAGGATCTTCGGCTGGTTGATCAACGCCGCAGCCATCGCGACGCGCTTGCGCATTCCGCCGGAGAGTTGGTGCGGGTAGCGGTCCTCGAAGCCGGCCAGCCCGACCCGGCGCAGCCAGTCGCGGGCCAGCGCGATCGCGTCCTTGCGCGGCGTGCCGGTCAGCGTCGGGCCGATCATGACGTTGCCGAGCACCGTCTTCCACGGGAACAGCGCGTCGGCCTGGAACATGAAGCTGACGCCGCGCGTAATGCCCTGCACCTCGCGTCCGCCGACCTTCACCGTCCCCGCGCTCGGACGCTCCAGGCCGGACACCTGACCGAGCGTGGTCGACTTGCCGCAGCCGGTCGGCCCGACGATCGCGCAGAACTGGCCGGGCTCCACGGTGAACGTGACGTCGCGGATCGCGGTGAACGGCTCGCCCCTCGGAGTCAGGAACCGCTTGGTCAGGCCGCTGATCTCGATGCGCGCCGCGTCCGCGGACACGTCGTCCGCGGCGGGCGCCGCCGCGAGTCGGCGGCTGCTTCGCTCGGCCATGGGTAGGTCCTTTCGGGCTTGGCGAGATGTGACGTGGACCGCAGAGCCGGTCTGCCGCAATGTCTACGTGCGCCCGACCGGGGCGGTGAACCATGTGCGGCTTGTTCTCGCCACATCTCGTAAACCCCGTTGTGCTCATAAAGCTCATGAGCCGGTGGCCGTCCGCCGCTCGCCGCAACGGTCCGCGGCGTGCACACTGGCCGCGTGGTGAGCTGGATCCGTCGTCCCCGCCGGCTGTCCGCGCAGCTGCTGGTCGGGCAGGTCGTGGTGCTCGTCATCGCCGGCGCCGTCGGATTCGGGCTGTGGGCGCGCACCGTGCACGGGCAGCTGAACCGCCAGTACGAGCAGCGGGCGCTGGCCATCGCCAGCTCCACCGCCGCGATGCCGGTCGTCATCCACGCGCTCGAGTCGCAGCGGCCCGGCCCGGTTCAGGCGCTGGCCACGTCCGTCATGCGCAAGACCCACGCGTCGTACGTCGTCGTGATCGATCCGCACGGTGTCCGTTACTCGCACCCGAACCGGAACCTGATCGGGCAGCGTGTCGAGGAGCCGGTCGTCGCCATGGACGGACGGACCCATGTGGGCATCGATCACGGCAGCCTCGGCGACTCGGCGAACGGCAAGGCCCCGGTGGTCGCGCCGGGCGGACGCGTCGTCGGCGAGGTCTCCGTCGGCGTGCTGGAGGCCAACTTCGCCGACCAGGTGACGGGCGAGCTGACCTCGTTCGCGATCTACTTCGCGGTCGCGATCGCGGTCGGGCTGACCGTCGCCGTACTGCTCGCCCGGCGCCTCAAGCGGCAGACGTTCGGGCTCGAGCTGGACGAGATCGCCGCGCTGGTGCAGGAGCGCGAGGCGACGCTGCACGGCATCCGCGAGGGGGTCGTCGCGCTCGACGTCGCCGGACGCGTCTCGCTGGTCAACGACCAGGCGCGCGTGCTGCTCGGCGCCGCGCTGCAGGACGCCGGACGTCCGCTCCACGACGCGCTCGCACCCGGCGAGCTGCACGACCTGATGCAGCCCGGCGCGCCCCACGCCGCGGACCGGATCGTCTTGCACGCCGGCCGATTCCTGCTCGCGAGCCGGATGCGCGTCAGCGCCGGCGGACGCGATCTTGGCGCGGTCGTCACGCTGCGCGACCGCACCGAACTGGAGAACGCGCTGCGCGAACTGGACGAGGTGCGTCGCCTCACCGACGCGCTGCGGGCCCAGCAGCACGAGTTCTCCAACCGCATGCACGTGATGTCCGGCCTGCTCGAGCTCGGCCACTACGAGGAGGCCATCGGCTTCGCGAGCCGCGTCGACGGCGCGACCGCCGGCCTCGCCGCGGAACTCGAGGCGCGTATCAGCAGCCCGCGCATCGTCGCGCTGCTGGTGGCGAAGACGACCGTCGCCCGCGAGCGCGGCATCGCGCTCACCGTCGTGTGCAATTCGCACGTGCAGGTCGATCCCGAACATGCCGACGCGCTCGTGTCGATCGCGGGCAACCTGATCGACAACGCGATCGACGCGGCGGCCGGCGCGCCGGCCCGGCCCGGCGCGGTGCGCTCGGTCGAGGTCCAGCTCGCCGAGGGCGGGCACGAGCTGGTGCTGGAGGTGAGCGACACCGGACCCGGCATCCCCGCCGACATCGCGGAGTCGATCTTCGTCGGCGGCTGGACGACCAAGGAGCAGACCGGTGGCCCGCATCGCGGCATCGGGCTGACCGTCGTGCGGCAGGCGGTGGACCAGCTGGCCGGCACGATCGAGGTGCACAACGGCGGAAGCGGCGCGCGGTTCCGGGTGACCCTGCCCCGCACCAGCGCCGAGGTGCGGCCGTGACACCGAAGATCGGCGTCCTCGTCGTCGACGACGACTTCCGCGTCGCGAAGCTGCACGCCGAGTTCGTGAACCGGATCGAGGGCTTCGTCGTGGTCGGTGTCGTGCACACCGGCAACGCCGCGGTCGAGGCCGCACGAGCGAAGCAGCCCGACCTGGTGCTGCTCGACCTGTATCTGCCCGACGAGGACGGGCTGTCGGTGCTGTCCCGGCTGCGCGAGGGCGACGGACCGCACGCGGACGTCATCGCGATCACCGCCGCGCGCGACCTGCCGAGCATCCGGACCGCGATGCAACGCGGCGTCGTCCACTACCTCGTCAAGCCGTTCCCGTTCCGCACGCTCGCCGACCGGCTGACCGCGTACCGGACGCTGTGGAACCAGACCCGGTCCAACGCGGACGTGGGCCAGAACGAGGTCGACCGGCTGTTCGGCCTGATGCGCCCGGGCGACAGCGCCACGCAGCTGCCCAAGGGCCACTCGGAGCCGACGATGGCCCTCGTTCAGGCCGCGTTCGCCGATCCGGACGCCGACTGGTCCACCGCCGAGGTCGCCCAGCGCACCGGAATCAGCCGGGCCACGGCACAGCGCTACCTGTCGCTTCTGCTGCGCGACGGGACGCTGGAGCTGCACCTGCGCTACGGGGCGGCCGGCCGCCCGGAGCACCGCTATCGCCGGACGCGCTGAGCCCGCCCGCTAAGGCCAGCAGCGGGGCGGCCGATCAAGAACGAACACCCACGGAGGGGATTGGAAGCATGCGTTCGACCTGGCGCAGCCGACTCGCGCCGTACAGCCTTGCTCTCGGGCTGTGCGTGCTCGCGGTCGCCACGCACCAGTTCGGACGGCACGTGCTGGGCCAATCGATCCTGCCCGTCGGCTCGTGGTGGCCCGCGGCCGGTGTCGCGGTCACGATGATCGTCCGGCTGCGCCGCCAGTGGTGGCCGCTGATCGCGGCCGGCGTCGTGGTCAGCTGTGTGGCCGACGCGCTCGCGTCCGGATCGGGTGTCGTCCAGGCAGCGGTACTGGCCGCAGCGAACCTCGCCGAGGTGGCGACCGCGGCCGCAGTACTCGGGCCGCGCACGACGCCCCGCGCGCTTCCGCGCGGGCTGCGCCTGGCCGCCGCGATCGTCGCGGGCACGCTCGTCTGCACCGCGGTCATGGCGGTGAACTACGCGCTGATCCGCGACGACTGGTGGTCCGCGACGCGCGTCTACCTGATCTGTCGCGGGCTCTCGCTGATGCTGGCCGCGCCGCTGCTGCTGACCTGCCCCTGGCGTGACACGCTGCGCGATCTGCGCGCCCGTTCGGTGAACCTGGAGTGGACCGCGCAGCTGGCCACCTGCGCGGCGCTCGCCTGGCTCAGCTTCGTACCGCGGCAGACGCTGCTCGTCGGCTTCGTGCTGGTCATGCCGCTGCTCTGGGGTGCAGCGCGGCTCGGCCCGATCCGCGCGATGATCAGCATGCTGACCGTGATCGTGCTCGGCATGTACGGCAGCCGCGACGGTCACGGCACCCTGTCCACGGTCGCCGACACCGTCGAGCGGCAGACGCTGCTGCTCGGCCTGCTCGGCACGCTGGCCGCGTCCATGCTGCTCGTGCTGGTCGGCGCCGTGGCCCAGCGCGCTGCGGCGCTGGCCGTCGCCGAGCGCGAGGAGGCGCTCGCCGAGGCGCAGGCCCTGGTACAGCTCGGCTCGTGGACGTGGTCGATCGCCGAGAACACGATCACGTGGAGCGCCGAGATGTACCGGCTCTTCGACGTCTCCCCCGACACGTTCCGTCCGGAGATCGACAACTGGATGCAGAACGTGCACCCCGACGACCGCGAGGAGCTGCTCGCCCGGATCATCCGCACCGCGAAGACCGGCGAGTCGTACGCGGCCGACTTCCGGGTGCAGCGATCCGACGGCAGCTACCGCTGGCTGTTCGGCCGCGGGCACGCCGTGCGCGACGACTCCGGCCGGATCCGCTGGGTGCGCGGCTCGTCCCAGGACGTCACCGCGTCACGCAACACCGAGCAGCAGCTCGCTGCGGCCCGTGACCTGTACGAGGGCGTGCTCAGCGCGGCCAGCGAGCAGGCGATCATCGGGACGGACCCGACCGGCAAGGTCACCGTCTTCAACACCGGCGCCGAGAAGATGCTCGGCTACACGAAGGCCGAGATGATCGGCCGCGACCCGCTGATCCTGCACGACCCGGAGGAGATCAACGCCCGCGCCGCCGAGCTGGGCATCCCGCCGTCCGTGGCGGTGCTCGCCGCCGGCGTGCGGCGCAACAAGCCGCAGACGCGGCAGTGGACGTACATCACGCGCGATGGCCGCCGCGTGCAGGCCGTGCTGACGGTGACCCAGATCCGCGACGGCAAGCTGGTCGGCTACCTGGGCGTGGCCAGCGACGTCACCGCGCAGCGCACCGCCGAGGCGCAGCTGCGCGAGAGCGAGCAGCGCTTCCGCAACGCGTTCGACAGCGCGTCCGTCGGCATGTACATCGCCAGCCTCGACCCGGCGCGGCACGTCGAGATCATCCAGGTGAACGCGGCGATGTGCGAGTTCCTCGGCCGCACGCCCGAGGAGATTCTCGGACGGACGCCGGACGCGTTCTCCGACGACGTCTCGGACGCCGAGGCCGAGGCGTCCGCGTACGTGAAGGCCGGCGGCGACCTATCGCGGTGGCGCCGCGAGGTGCGCTTCCAGCACGCCGACGGCTCGGACGTCTGGGCGCTGTTGTCCGTGTCGCTGGTGCACCCGAGCGACGAGGCGCCGTACGTCATCGCGCTGCTCGAGGACATCACCGCACGCAAGGACGCCGAGTCGCGGCTGCGGCACCTGGCGCTGCACGATCCGCTGACCGGCCTGCCGAACCGGGTGCTGGTCACCGACCGGATCGAGCACGCGCTCGCCTCGCGCCCGCGTTCGGGCGCGCGCGTCGGGCTGCTGTACCTGGACCTGGACGGTTTCAAGCAGGTCAACGACAGCGCCGGTCACCCGGCCGGTGACGAGCTGCTCATCCAGGCCGCGTCCCGGTTGCAGGCGACGGTCCGTCCGGGCGACACCGTCGCGCGCCTGGGCGGCGACGAGTTCGCGATCCTGTGCCGCGAGGTGCTCGACGAGCAGGACCTGAACGTGATCGCCGAGCGCGCGGTCACCGCGCTGCGCACGCCGTTCGTGCTGCAGGCCGGGACGTTCACGGTCACCGCCAGCGTCGGCGCGGCGCTGTCCGGGCCGGACGCGTCCACCGCCGAACGGCTGCTGCACGTGGCCGACACCGCGATGTACTTCGCCAAGCGCGCCGGCAAGGACCGGGTCTCGATGGCCAGCGCCGACGAGCAGGCGCGGGCGACGCGCGACACCCAGCTGCGTCCCGCGCTCGAGACCGCGCTGACCGACAACGAGCTGATCATGTACGGCCAGCCGATCGTGGAGCTGTCCGGCGGCGCGATCAGCGGCGTCGAGACGCTGCTGCGCTGGAACCGGCCGGGCCGCGGCATCCTCACGCCCGCGGACTTCCTGGACGTCGCGGAGAGCAGCCCGCTGATGGTGCCGATCGGTCGTCGCGTGCTGCACGAGTCGTGCCGCATGGCCGCCGCGTGGACCGAGGAGTTCGGCCGGCACGCGCCGGACGTGCACGTGAACGTGTCCGGGCGGCAGCTGGCGACCGGGACGTTCGCGCAGGAGGTGCTGGAGGCGCTGGACCGCTACGGGCTGCCCGCGAACCGGCTGGTGCTCGAGCTGACCGAGACGCACATGCCGATGATGATCGACTCGGTGCGCGAGGACATGGTGCGGCTGCGCGAGCTCGGTGTCCGCCTGGCGATCGACGACATCGGCACCGGCTACAGCAGCCTGGCCCGCATCACCGAGTTGCCCGTGGACATCCTCAAGATCGACATGAAGTTCACCAAGCGGCTCGGCGAGGACCCGAGCTGCGCCGCCGTCGTCCGCGCGGTGCTCGAGATCGGCCGCACCCTGGACGTCAGCGTCGTCGCCGAGGGCGTCGAGACGCACGAGCAGGCAGAGCTGCTGCGGGAGTACGGCTGCGAGCTGGTGCAGGGCTTCCTGTTCGCGCGGCCCGTGGACGAGGGCGAACTGGAGCGCACGCTGCGCGCGTCCGTGCAGACCGCGCACCGGCGCCAGCGCCTCGCGTACCGGCACGCCGTCGCGCACGGCGCCGGCGGAACCGTCAGCCTGCTGCGCCCCTGACCCGTCCTACTCCCACTCGATGGTGCCGGGGGGCTTGGACGTGACGTCCAGGACGACCCGGTTCACCTCGCGCACCTCGTTGGTGATGCGCGTGGAGATGCGCTCGAGCACGTCGTAGGGCACGCGCGTCCAGTCGGCGGTCATGGCGTCCTCGGACGACACCGGGCGCAGCACGACCGGGTGGCCGTAGGTGCGGCCGTCGCCCTGCACGCCGACCGAGCGGACGTCCGCGAGCAGCACGACCGGGCACTGCCAGATGTCGCGGTCCAGACCGGCGGCGGACAGCTCCGCGCGCGCGATCGCGTCGGCGCGGCGCAGGATCTCCAGCCGCTCCGCAGTGACCTCGCCGACGATGCGGATGCCCAGGCCCGGCCCGGGGAACGGCTGGCGCCAGACGATCTCGGCGGGCAGCCCGAGCTGCTCGCCGACGCGGCGCACCTCGTCCTTGAACAGTGCGCGCAGCGGCTCGACGAGCGCAAACTGCAGGTCGTCCGGCAGCCCGCCCACGTTGTGGTGCGACTTGATGTTCGCGGTGCCCGAGCCGCCGCCGGACTCGACGACGTCCGGGTAGAGCGTGCCTTGGACGAGGAACTCGACCGCCTCGCCGGTCGCGCCCGCCTCGGCCACCACCTCGCGCGCCGCCGCCTCGAAGACGCGGATGAACTCGCGGCCGATGATCTTGCGCTTCTCCTCCGGGTCGCTGACGCCGGCGAGCGCGCCCAGGAACTGCGCGGACGCGTCCACCACCTTCAGCTTCACGCCCGTCGCGGCGACGAAGTCACGCTCGACCTGCTCGGCCTCGCCCGCGCGCAGCAGGCCGTGGTCGACGAACACGCAGGTGAGCTGGTCACCGACCGCGCGCTGGACGAGCGCGGCCGCGACCGCGGAGTCGACGCCGCCGGACAGCCCGCAGACCAGCCGCTTGTCGCCGACCTGCGCGCGGATCGCGGCGACCTGCTCGTCGATGATGTTCGCCTCAGTCCAGGACGGACGGGCGCCCGCGATGTCGTAGAGGAAGTGGCGCAGGATCTGCTGGCCGTGCTCGGAGTGCAGCACCTCCGGGTGGAACTGGACGCCGGCCAGCCGCCGATCCAGGCACTCGAACGCCGCGACGGGGGCGCCGTCCGTCGACGCCGTGACGGTGAATCCGGTAGGCGGCGTGGTGACCGCGTCCCCGTGGCTCATCCACACCTGCTGGCTGGTGGGCAGTCCGCGCAGCAGCGTGCCGGGCGTCGTCACCGCGAGCCGGGTGCGTCCGAACTCCGAGCCGCCGGTGTGCGCGACCTCGCCGCCGAGCGCCTGCGTCATCGACTGGAAGCCGTAGCAGATGCCGAAGACCGGGACGTCCGCGTCGAACAGCGCCGCGTCGGTGCGCGGGGCGCCGTCGGCGTACACGCTGGCCGGCCCGCCGGACAGGATGATCGCAGCGGGCTTGCGCGCGAGCAGCTCGGCGACCGGGGTCGTGTGCGGCACGATCTCGGAGTAGACGTGCGCCTCGCGCACCCGGCGCGCGATCAGCTGCGCGTACTGCGCCCCGTAGTCGACGACGAGGACGAGATCGGCCTGCATGCGCTAAGTCTACGGACCCGCTTTCCACCTTTCAGCGGGCCTTTCGGGGCTCCACAATCCCGCTGAAAGGTGGAAAGCGCATCACGACGGCCAGGGGTAGCGGAACCCGGTCATCGCCTCGCTGGTAATCCAGAGCTGCTTGGCCAGGCTCGGGTCGCACGCGCAGGCCGACATCCGCGCCGGGCCGAGCTCGCCGCGCGTCTCGTGCAGCCGCTGCGGACCGGTGTACGAGCCGGGCGCGGCCAGCGTCGCCGCGTACAGCACCGCCCGCGCGCCGACCGCGGCCGGCTGCGCGAACACCTTGGCGAACACGGGCGCGAGATTGCGTCCGAGCCGCGTGCTGCCGGCGCCCTCGGGGTCGCTGATCAGCCCGGTCGCGGCGAGCCCCGGGTGCGCCGCGACGGACGTGACCGGCAGCCCGCGCGACACGAGCTTGCGGTGCAGCTCGAGCGCGAACAGCAGGTTCGCGAGCTTGGAGTTCGCGTACGCATGATGTGGCTGGTACGGCTCGTCGCCGTTCGCGCCGAGCACACCGGCGTTCGCGCTCTTGTGGGCGATGGACGCGACCGTGACCACACGCGCACGGTTGCCGGCGAGCAGCGCGGGCAGCAACAGCCCGGTGAGCACGAAGTGGCCCAGGTGGTTCGTCCCCCACTGCAGTTCGTAACCGTCCTGCGTGCGCAGCCGCTTCGGCGGAGCCATCACGCCGGCGTTGTTGATCAAAATGTCGAGCGGGTCGTTCCAGCCCGTGCCGAACGCGCGCACCGACTCCATCGACGCCAGGTTCAGCTCGGCGACCTCGAGGTCGGACGCCGCGACGCGGCTGCGGATCCGGTCGGCCGCCTGCTTCCCGCGCTCCACGTCGCGGCAGGCGAGGATGACGTGCGCCCCGTGCCGGGCCAGTTCGAACGCGGTGTGCCAGCCGATTCCCGAGTTCGCACCCGTCACGACCGCAGTGCGCCCGCTGAGGTCCGGCAGCTGCTCGGCGGTCCACCTCATGATCGGGAAGTTACCCGCGTTCGCGTGAATTCGGCGTCCGCCGGGCACACTGCATGCCATGCCGTCGCAGCAGGTGCGCACCAGGGTCTGGCGCAACGGAATCCCGGACGACGCGGGTGCCCCGCTCGAGCGGCTCGGCGACGTCGTCGGGCGGCCGGACACGCTCGTCTGGGTCGACCTCTGCGGCCCGGACGAGGCCATGCTGCGCCGGGTCGCGGACGAACTCGGGCTCGACCCGCACGCGGTCGAGGACGCGCTCACCGAGGACGAGCGGCCGAAGGTCAGCCACTCCCCCAGCCAGCTGTTCCTGACCACGACCGCGATCTGGTGCGCGACCGCGGACTCCACCCTGGTCGCCACGCGCGTCTCGGCGTTCGCACTGCCCGGCGCGCTGATCACGGTGCGGCTGGATGACCGGTTCGACATGGCCGCGGTGGAGCAACGCTGGGACGAGAACGCCGACCTGCTCAAGTTCGGCGAGCGCGCGCTGCTGCACGGCCTGCTGGACGACATCGTCGACGGCTACTTCGCCGTCGTCGAGATCCTGGACGACGGCATCGAGGCGATTGAGGACCTGCTGTTCGCCGAGGACACCGAGGACCCGAACGCCTTGCAGCGCAGGACGTTCGCGCTGCGCAAGTCGCTCGCGCAGGCGCGGCGCACGATCCTGCCGATGCGCGAGGTCGTCAACAGCGTGCTGCGCCGCGCGACCGACGGCGCGGACGGCTCGAACGCCGAGCTGCTGCCGTACTTCGAGGACATCAACGACCACATGCTGCGCGCGGCCGACTGGGTGGACTCGCTGCGGGACATGGTCAGCTCGGTGATCGACACGAACATGTCGCTCGCGGATACCCGGATGAACCTGATCATGAAGAAGCTGACGTCGTGGGCGGCGATCGTCGCGGTACCGACCGCCGTCACCGGCTACTTCGGCCAGAACGTGCCGTTCCCCGGAGCCGGTTCCGCGCCGGGGTTCTGGGCCAGCCTGGTGCTGATGGTCGTCCTCGCCGTGATCCTGTACGTGATCTTCCGGGCGAAGGACTGGCTGTAGCTGGTACGACCCGGCGCTCAGCCGGCCGCGCCGACGACGCTCGGCAGCGTGCCCGTGTACCCCTGCGCGGCCGCCTGCCGTTCGGCGCTGACCGGTTGGTAGAGCGTGTCCCGCTGGCGCACCGTCCGTCCGGGCAGCGCGGACACGATCTCGGTCAGCTGCGCGACGGTCTTGGCCGAGCCGTGCCGGCTGCCGGCCATCCGGCTGATCGTCTCCTCCATCAGCGTGCCGCCGAGGTCGTTGACGCCGCCGGTCAGCACCTCGCGGCACCCGTCCACGCCGAGCTTCACCCACGAGCACTGGATGTTGTCGATGCGCCCGTGCAGCAGGATGCGCGCCATCGCGTGCACGATCCGGTTCTCGCGCGCGGTCGGCCCGGGACGCGCGACGCCGGCGAGGTAGATCGGCGCGTTGGTATGGATGAACGGCAGCGCGACGAACTCGGTGAACCCACCGGTGCGGTCCTGGATGCGGGCCAGCGTCCGGAAGTGGCCGAGCCAGTGCGCCGGGTTGTCGACGTGGCCGTACATCATCGTGCTGGACGAGCGGATGCCCAGCTCGTGCGCGGTCGTGATCACCTCGATCCACGTGGACGTCGGCAGCTTGCCCTTCGTGAGCAGCCAGCGCACGTCGTCGTCCAGGATCTCGGCGGCCGTGCCCGGGATGGTGTCGAGCCCGGACTCCTTGGCCTTGATCAGCCAGTCACGGATCGACAGGCCCGTGCGCGACGCGCCGTTCACGACCTCCATCGGGCTGAACGCGTGCACGTGCATCTGTGGCGTGCGGCGCTTGACCTCCGCCGCGATGTCGAAGTACGCGGTGCCGGGCAGGTCAGGGTGGATGCCGCCCTGCATGCACACCTCGGTCGCGCCGAGCTCCCAGCCCTCCTCGGCACGCCGGCCGACCTCGTCCAGGCTCAGCGTGTACGAGTCCGCGTCGGTGCGCCGCTGCGCGAACGCGCAGAACCGGCAGCCGGTGTAGCAGACGTTGGTGAAGTTGATGTTCCGGTTGACGATGTAGGTGACCTCGTCGCCCACCGCGTCCGTGCGCAGCGCGTCGGCCAGCCGGCAGATCGCGTCCAGCTCGGCACCGTCGGCGTACAGCAACGCCAGCGCGTCCGCGTCGGTCAGCGTCAGCACGTCACCCTGCTGCAGCGCGCGCTCGGCGTTGCGCAGGGCGGCCGCGACGTCGGAGTCGAGCCGCTGCGGGGCGGACGTGCGCGACGCCTCG
>Ga0164242_10003337_pt1 | contig 18368 bp, 17 predicted proteins | sample OricomgcompostMG_FD_108783 | JGI IMG/M metagenome (GOLD analysis project Ga0164242, IMG submission 108783) | Miracle-Growth compost microbial communities from Emeryville, California, USA - Original compost - Miracle growth compost (MG) ... | reverse complement strand
TTCGCCTCGAACCGGTGGGTGCGCAGGCGGCCGCCGATCCGCGTCGGCTCGTAGATGACCGGCTTCAGGCCCAGGCTCATCAGCTCGTAGGCAGCCACCATGCCCGACAGCCCCGCGCCCACGACGGCGACCTCGCGGCCGTGCGCCGAAGGCGGCAGGGAGCCCAGCCCGCTGGGGTGCCGGATCCAGTCGTCGAAGGGGAACGGGAAGTCGGGACCGAAGATCGTGATCGGCGCTTCAGACAATGTCGTGCTCTTCCTTCAGCGGAACGCGGGGATGCCCGTGAGCACCTGGCCGAGCACCAGCGTGTGCATCTCGACGGTGCCCTCGTAGGTCAGCACGGACTCGAGGTTGTTCATGTGCCGGATCACCGGGAACTCCAGCGAGATGCCGTTGCCACCCAGGATGGTGCGAGCGGTGCGGCAGATCTCGATCGCCTCGCGGACGTTGTTGAGCTTGCCGATGCTCACCTGCTCCGGACGAAGCAGGCCGGCGTCCTTGCGACGACCGAGGTGGAGCGCCAGCAGGTAGCCCTTGATGTACTCCAGTGACATGTCGGCGAGCTTCTGCTGGGTCAGCTGGAAGCCGCCGATCGGCTTGCCGAACTGCACCCGGTTCATCGAGTACTGCCGCGCGACCTCGATGCTGCTGCGCGCCGCGCCGAGCGAGCCCCACACGATGCCGTAGCGGGCCTCGTTGAGGGCCGAGAGCGGGCCCTTGAGGCCACGCACCTCCGGGAAGGCGGCCGAGTCGGGCAGCCGCACGTCGTCGAGGACCAGCTCGCCGGTCGCCGACGCACGCAGTGACATCTTGTGCTTGATCTCCGGGGCCGAGAAGCCGGGGGTGTCGGTCGGCACGACGAAGCCCCGGATGCCGCTCGGCCCGTCTTCAGGGCGAGTCTGGGCCCACACCACGGCGACGTCGGCGTACGGGGCGTTCGAGATCCACATCTTGCGGCCGTTGAGGATCCAGTCGGCGCCGTCGCGCCGGGCGCGCGTCGACATCGAGCCGGGGTCGGAGCCGAAGTCGGGCTCCGTGAGCCCGAAGCAGCCGATGGCCTCGCCCGCGGCCATCCGCGGCAGCCACTCCTGCTTCTGCTCCTCGCTGCCCCAGCGCCAGATCGAGAACATCGCCAGCGAGCCCTGTACGGACACCAGCGAGCGCAGGCCGGAGTCGGTCGCCTCGATCTCGAGGCAGGCGATGCCGTACTCGGTGGCCGACATCCCGGCACAGCCGTAGCCCTCGAGGTGCATGCCGAGGACGCCGAGCGAGCCGAGCTCCTTGGCGAGCTCACGGATGCCCGGGATGCGGCCCTCCTCGAACCACTCCGCGATGTACGGCTCGACCGACGTGTCGAGCATCTGACGCACAGCGCTGCGCACGGCCTTCTCGTCGTCGCTCAGCAGATCGTCGAGGCTCGCCGGATCGGTCGGGTCGAGCGCCGGCAGCTTCGTCGGGTCGGCGTGGCTCATCTGCTCTTCTCCTCGTGCAGCCAGCGACGGATCTCGTCGCTGTGTTGGCCCAGGCGCGGCGGCGCCGCGTAGGTGGTGACAGGGGTTCTCGCATAGGTGACGGGGTGGCGCACCTGGGCCGGCGCGTCCGGGCCGACGTCGACGACGGGGTCGAGTCCGAGCTCGGCGGCGAGAGCGAAGCCGTCGGCGATCGTGCCGACCTTGCCGGCCGGCACGCCGACCTCGGCGAGACGGTCGGCCCAGGTCGCGGCGGTGTCGGTGGCCAGGAGCTTCTCCAGCTCCTCGACGAGCGCGGGCCGGTTCTCGACCCGGGCGCGGTTGGTGGCGAACCGCGAGTCGGCGCCGAGGTCGGGCCGCCCGAGGGCGTCGGCGAGCTTGCGGAACTGGGCGTCGTTGCCGCAGGCGACCGCGATGGGCCCGTCGCCGCACTCGAGAAGCTCGTAGGGGGCGATGGAGGGGTGGGCGTTGCCCATCCGGCGAGGCGAGGCACCGGTGGCCAGATACGAGGACGCCTGGTTGACCAGGGAGCCCAGGAGGCTCGAGAGCAGGTTGACCTCGATCTTCTGGCCGAGGCCCGATGCCGAGCGAGCGTAGAGCGCGGCGAGGATCCCCGCCGTGGCGTCCTTGGCGGTCAGGACGTCCACCAGGGCGACGCCCACTTTCATCGGGCCCCCTTGCGGCTCCCCCGTGATCGACATCAGTCCGCCGACCGCCTGGACGAGGAAGTCGTAGCCGGCCAGCTCGGCGCCACCGGCGCTTCCGAAGCCCGAGATGGAGCAGTAGACGACGCCCGGGTTCGTCGCGGCGACCGAGTCGTAGTCGAGGCCGTGCTTGACGAGGCCGCCCACCTTGAAGTTCTCGACGATGACGTCGGCGCGGCGGGCAAGCTCGTGCGCGAGCTCGAGGTCGTCCGGCGACCCGAGGTCGAGCGTCACCGACTCCTTCGAGCGGTTCGCCGACTCGAAGTACGACGACGAGTTCGCCGTCCAGGGCGGACCCCAGGCCCGGGTGTCGTCGCCACCGTCGGGGCGCTCGACCTTGACGACGCGTGCTCCCAGGTCGGCCAGCATGGCCGTGGCGAGCGGCCCGGCGAGCACCCGGCTGAAGTCAGCGACCAGGATGCCGTCGAGGATGCCCTTCTCGGCGTTCATCGCTGACGCGGCCTCAGCTCTCCATCGATCCGCTGCGGCACGTCCCACGGATTGTCGGCGCGGCCGGCCGGTGGCAGCCACGCCTCCGGCACCGACTGGTAGGCCACGGGCCGCACCCAGCGGCTGAGCGCCGCCCCGCCCACCGACGTGGCTTCCGGACGCGACGTGGCGGGCCAGGGCCCGCCGTGCTGCTGCGCCCACGTCCAGGCGACCCCGGTGGGCCAGTCGTCGATCGTGACCCGTCCGACCTGCCCGGCCAGCTTCATGACGAGGGCCGGGGCGTCGGGGTCGGCGCCGCTGGCGTCGGTGGCGACGGTGGCGGCGAGGCTCGGCTGCAGCGTGGCGATGAGGGCGTCACGCTCGTCATCGTCGGCGTACTCGACGACGACGGCGACGGGCCCGAAGCACTCCTCGAGCAGCCGGGAGCCGGCGGTGAGCGCGGCGGCGGGCGCGGCCAGCACGACGGCGTCGGTGCTCCAGCCCTCCGAGCGGGCCGGCACGCGGGCGACCACCCGGGCGCCGGCCGCGACGAGGTCGTCCACACCGGACGTCGCGTGCGACGCGATGGCCTCCGTCAGCATCACCGGCTGGGGCGCGGCCGCCTCGAGCGCGGCGCCCACCGCGGCCGCGACGTCGTGGCCCGCCGGCGCCAGGACCAGCCCCGGCTTCGTGCAGAACTGGCCCGACCCGAGGGTGAAGGAGCCGACGAAGCCCGTGGCGATCTCGTCGAGGCGATGCGCGGCCGCTGCCCGCGTCACGACGACCGGGTTGACCGTGCCCATCTCGGCGTAGACCGGGATGACGGTCTCGCGCTCGTTGGCCAGGCGCCACAGCGCCATGCCGCCCGCCTGCGAGCCGGTGAAGCCGACCGCGGCGACCTGGCCGGCCCGGACCAGCTGGACTCCCGCGTCCATGCCGACGACGAGGCCGAGCGTGCCGCTCGGGGCACCCGCCTCGACCAGCGCCTCGGCGGCCAGCTCGGCCAGCCGGACACTGAGCAGCACGTGCGCCGGGTGCGCCTTGGCGACCACCGGGCATCCGGCGGCGAGCGCCGAGGCGGTGTCGTTGCCGAGCACGCCGAAGGCGAAGGGGAAGTTGCTGGCGCCGAAGACGGCGACGGGGCCGAGCGGCTGGTTCACGCGCGTCAGCGAAGGGGCCGTCGCCGTGGCGGCGTCACGGGCGACCCCGAGGTAGGAGCCCTCGACCGCGACCGCGCCATAGAAGCGGAGCTGAGCGGCGACGCGCGCGAGCTCGCCGGTCAGGCGGGCCGTGCCGAGGCTCGTCTCGGTGTCCGCGAGCCGCACCAGCTCATCGCCGTGCGACTCGAGGGTCGCGGCGACGCGCTCGAGCCAGCCGAGCCGCGTGGCCGGGCTGGCCGCGGCCACGACGGGGGCCACGGCGGCGGCGCGCGCCACGACCGCGGCGACCTCGTCCGGGCTGCTGTCCGTCACCGATCCGGCGGGATGCCCGTCGATCGGCCGATAGCTGGTGGTGGTCGTCACGACAACCTGCTCTCCTCGAGAACCGACGTCCATCGCTTCAGACGGCCTCGACGACCTCGCCGGTGAAGATGCTCATCGAGGCGTCGAACCCCTCGGCGTGGGCGGCGGTCGCGGCCATCTCGGGCGACTTCATCGCCGCCTTCATCGACGCGGCGTCGTCGAACCAGAGCTCCGCGACGAAGTACGGCGCCTCGCCCCTGAGCGCGCGCGGGTGACTGGTCGTGAACCGGCGGAGGCCGGGCAGTGCCTGGGCCAGGGCGACGTGCTCGCCCTGGTAGCGGGCGTCGAACGCCTCGGCGTCGGAGGGCTGGCCGTACTGGATCGTCATGCGGTGCATGAGCTGCCTTTCAGGACTGGGCTCCGGCTGGGGGCCACGTCTTGGCGACGAGGGTCAGGACGTCGTAGGTGGCGGCCGGCTGTCCCTCGCGGTTGGTGACGACAGCATCCCAGCGCACTTCGCCGTACTCCGCCGAACTGCGGGGGGTGATCTGCTTGACGGTGAGCGTCACCTTGATGGCGTCGCCCGCCTTGACCGGCGTGAGGAACCGCAGGTTGTCGACGCCGAAGTTGGCGAGCACCGGGCCCGGGTGGGGCTCGACGAAGAGCCCGGCGGCCAGCGAGACGACCAGGTAGCCGTGGGCGACGATGCCCCCGAAGAGCGGGTTCCGCGCTGCGGCCTCGGGGTCGGTGTGGGCGTAGAACGTGTCGCCGGTGAGCTCGGCGAAGCGGCCGATGTCGTCGAGGGTGACCTCACGCCACCCGGTCTCGATCGTGTCGCCGACCTGCAGCTCCGCGAGGCTCTTGCGGAACGGGTGGAGCTCGTCGACGGCGCGGCGCGAACCCGTCGTCCAGCGGCTCGTGATGGCGGTGAGCATGTCGGGCGAGCCCTGGATGGCGGTGCGCTGCATCTGGTGCAACACGCCGCGGATGCCGCCCAGCTCCTCGCCGCCACCGGCCCGGCCCGGGCCGCCGTGGACGAGCACGGGCAGCGGGCTGCCGTGACCGGTCGACTCCGCGGCGTCGTCGCGGTTGAGCACGAGGATGCGGCCGTGCCACGGCGCCAGGCCGAGGGTCACGTCGCGCGCGACATCGGGGTCGTTGGTGACGAGCGAGCCGGCGAGGCTGCCCTGGCCGCGCGCCGCCAGCGCGATCGCCTCCTCGACGGTGGCGTAGGGGATCAGCGTGCTGACCGGGCCGAACGGCTCCACGTCGTGAACCGCGGTGGCGCCGGCGTGGGCGCGGAGCAGCACCGGGGAGAGGAAGGCGCCCTGGTCGGCGTCCGCGTCGACGACGGCGACCCGGAGCGGATCGCCGAAGAGCAGGTCGGACGAGCTGCGCAGGGCCTCGATCGCCTTGCGGACCTCGTCGCGCTGGCCGAGGCTGGCGAGCGCCCCCATGCGCACCTCGGGATTGGCGGGGTTGCCGACGGTCGTCTTCTCGAGGCGGGCGGTGATCGCCTGCGCCACCGGGTCGACCATGGCGGCCGGCACGATCGCACGGCGGATGGCGGTGCACTTCTGTCCGGCCTTCACCGTCATCTCCGTGACGACGCCCTTGACGAACAGGTCGAACTCGGGGTCGTCGACGGTGACGTCGGGCCCCAGGATGGAGCAGTTGAGCGAGTCGGCCTCGACGCCCAGGGCGAGACCGCCGTGCACGACGGAGCGATGGGTGCGGAGCACGGCCGCGGTGTGCGCCGAGCCGGTGAACGCCACCGAGTCCTGCACGCCCAGGTGGTCGAGCAGGTCGCCCGCGCTGCCGGCGAGGAGCTGGAGGGAGCCCTCGGGCAGGATGCCCGACTCGACGATGCGGCGGACGACCGCCTCGGTGAGATAGGCGGTCTGGCTGGCCGGCTTCACGATGCTGGGCAGCCCCGCGAGGAACGCCGGGGCGAGCTTCTCGAGCATGCCCCACACCGGGAAGTTGAAGGCGTTGATCTGGACGGCGACGCCGGGCCGCGAGGTGTAGACGTGCTGGCCGAGGAAGCGGCCGCCCTTGCCGAGCTGCTCGGTGGCGCCGTCGATCACGATGGTGTCGTTGGGCAGCTCACGGGTGCCCTTGGAGGCATAGCTGAAGAGGGTGCCGAACCCGCCGTCGATGTCGACCTGCGAGTCGCGCAGCGTGGCGCCCGTGCGGTACGAGAGCTCGTAGAGCTCGTCCTTGTCGCCGTTGAGGTGCGCGGCCAGCCTCTTGAGCAGCGCCGCGCGCTCGTGGAACGTGAGCGACCGGATCGCGGGGCCGCCGACGTCGCAGGCGTGGGCCACCATCGCGCGGAGGTTGAGGCCGCGGCTCGAGATGCGCGCGACCTCCTCGCCCGTGGCGGCGTCGAGAAGCGGCTGACCCTCGTCGGAGGCGCGGAACCAGTGCCCCGCCGCGTAGCTCTCGAGTAGTGCGCTGGTCATCGCTCTCCCCTTCGCCGGCCGTGCTGAGCAGGCCCTTTGCCATCGGTCGCGGAACTGTGTCAACCTATTACAGACCTATCGGTCAGTAAATAGGAGGACGTCGATGACCGCGTTCGCAGACGAGGCCGAGCTGCAAGCCCACTTCGACCGCACGATCGCCCGTCACGATCGGGTCGAGCCGCGCGACTGGATGCCCGACGCCTATCGCAAGACGCTCATCCGCCAGATCGCGCAGCACGCGCACTCCGAGATCATCGGCATGCAGCCGGAGGGCAACTGGATCACCCGCGCGCCCAGCCTGCGCCGCAAGGCGATCCTGCTCGCCAAGGTGCAGGACGAGGCCGGCCACGGCCTCTACCTCTACTCCGCCTGCGAGACCCTCGGCGTCTCGCGCGACGAGCTGACCCGGATGCTCATCGACGGCAGGCAGAAGTACTCCTCGATCTTCAACTACCCCACCCTGTCCTACGCCGACGTCGGCACGATCGGCTGGCTCGTCGACGGCGCGGCCATCTGCAACCAGGTGCCGCTCTGCCGCACCTCGTACGGTCCGTACGGCCGGGCGATGATCCGCATCTGCAAGGAGGAGTCGTTCCACCAGCGTCAGGGCTACGAGCTGCTGGCGACGATGATGCGCGGCACCGACGAGCAGCGGGCGATGGTGCAGGAGTCGGTCGACCGGTTCTGGTGGCCGGCGCTGATGATGTTCGGCCCCCCGGACTCCGACTCGCCGAACTCCGAGCAGTCGATGGCGTGGGGCGTGAAGCGGCACAGCAACGACGAGCTGCGACAGCGGTTCGTCGACATGACCGTCCCCCAGGCCGAGGCGCTCGGCGTCACCCTCCCCGATCCGGAGCTGCGCTGGAACGAGGAGCGCGGAGCCTACGACTTCGGCGCGCCCGACTGGGACGAGTTCTGGTCGGTCGTGAAGGGCGACGGGCCGTGCAACGAGCAGCGGCTGGCCCATCGCCGCCGGGCCTACGAGAACGGGGCATGGGTGCGCGAGGCCGCGACGGCCTTCGCGGCCCGGCAGGCCGCCGAGAGGGAGGTCGCGCGATGAGCGAGGTCAAGGCCGAGTGGCCGCTGTACGAGGTGTTCGTGCGCGGCAAGCGCGGGCTCAACCACGTCCACGTCGGCTCGCTCCACGCCGCCGACGACCGGATGGCGCTGCTTCACGCCCGCGACGTCTACACCCGTCGCAACGAGGGCGTCAGCATCTGGGTCGTGCGCTCGAGCGACATCGTCGCCAGTAGCCCGTCGGAGAAGGATCCGCTCTTCGCCCCGGCCGGCGACAAGGTCTACCGCCACCCGACGTTCTACGAGATCGCCGACGACGTTCCCCACATGTGAGGCGGAGAGATGGCTGAGATCCACACCCCCGGCGCCGACGCGCACGGCAACGCCTTCGACGGCCTCCTGGTCAACGACGCCAACTGGGCCTTCGGCAGCGGCCAGGAGTTCGACGGCCGGGACGACCCGCTCGCCGGCGTCGACACCACGGTGCCCGACGGCGTCGACGCCGCCGACCTCGCGCAGTACTGCGTGATGCTGGCCGACGACGCGCTGATCTACTCCCACCGTCTCGCCGAGTGGTGCAGCAACGCGCCCGACCTCGAGGAAGACCTCGCGATCGCCAACGTCGCCCTCGACCTGCTGGGCCAGGCGCGCCTCCTGCTGGTGCGCGCGGCGGCCGCCGACCCCTCGATCGTCCCCGCGCGGCCGGAGGGCTCGCCGGTGCCGGCCGAGGATGCGCTCGCCTTCTTCCGCGGCGACCGGGAGTTCCGCAACGTCCGCCTGGCCGAGGTGCCCAACGGCGACTTCGCCGAGCTCGTCGCGCGCATGCTCGTGCTCTCGACCGCCCGACTGGCGCTCTTCGAGCGACTGCGCACGAGCCGCGACGCCGTCGTGGCCGCGATCGCCGCCAAGGGCGTCAAGGAGCTGGCCTACCACCGCGAGTTCGCCGGCCGCTGGTTCCTCACCCTGGCTCGCGGCACCGACGAGTCGCGTGCCCGGCTCGAGGGTGCGCTCGCCGGCGTGCTGCGACTCGAATCGGAGCTCTTCGAGACCCACCCCGTCGAGCAGCGGATGGCCGAGGCGGGCGTGGGAGTCGACCCGGCCTCGACCGCCGACGAGGTCGCCGTGGTGCTCTCGCAGGTCTTCGCGGTGAGCGGCCTCGACCGGCCCCAGGTCGACCCGCTCGCCGGCCTGGCCGGCCGCAAGGGGCGTCACGGCGCGCACACCGAGGCGCTGAGCCGTCTGCTGGCCGAGATGCAGGTCGTCGCGCGCGAGCACCCGAGCGGCCGGTGGTGACGATGGCCGTCACGACGTCCGCCCCCACCGAGGCGCTGCTCGCACGGGCGCGCGCCGTGGCCTCGACGGTCACCGACCCCGAGCTGCCCATGCTCACCCTCGCCGACCTCGGGGTGCTGCGCGACGTCGCGGTCGACGCCGCCGGGCGCGTCGAGGTGGCGATCACGCCGACCTACTCCGGGTGCCCGGCCATGGCCACCATGCGCGACGACCTCGTCCGCCGGCTCACCGACGAGGGGTTCGACGCGGTGACCGTCCGCGTCGAGCTCGACCCCGCCTGGACCACCGACTGGATCACCGAGCGCGGCCGGGCCGCCCTGCGCGACGCCGGCATCTCCGCACCCGGGCCCGCACCGCGCCACGACGGGCCGGTCGCCCTCGACCTGGGGCCGGTGCGGCGAGCCGTGGCCTGCCCGCGGTGCGGCTCCTCGGAGGTCGAGCTCACCTCCGAGTTCGGCTCGACCTCGTGCAAGGCCCTCTACCGCTGCCGGGCCTGCCTCGAGCCGTTCGACCACGTGAAGGAGATCTGATGTCGCAGGCCTTGGCGGAGCGGGCCCGCAGCAGTCGTTCCGCGTTCCACCCGCTCACGGTCGCGGCCGTCGACCAGCTCACCGACGACGCCGTCGCGATCACCTTCGACGTCCCCGACGAGCTCCGCGGCACGTTCGACTTCGCCGCCGGCCAGTCGCTGACGCTCCGCCGCGTCGTCGACGGCACCGAGCACCGGCGCACCTACTCGATCTGCTCCCCTGCGGGCGCCGCCCCGAGGATCGGCGTGCGGGAGCTGCCCGGCGGCCTCTTCTCGGCCTGGCTGCTGCACGAGGTCCGCCCGGGCGACGTCATCGAGGTGCAGCCGCCGTCGGGCAGCTTCCGGGCCGACCCCGCCCAGGGCGGCCGCCACCTGTGCATCGCGGCGGGGTCGGGCATCACGCCGATGCTCTCCATCGCCTCGACGGTGCTGTCGAACCCCGGCGCCGAGGTCACGCTGCTCTACGGGAACCGGACCACGGCGACGGTGATGTTCGCCGAGGAGCTCGCCGACCTGAAGAACGACCACGGCGCGCGCTTCGACCTCATCCACGTGCTCTCCCGCGAGCCGCGCGACGTCGAGCTCTTCTCCGGTCGCCTGGACGCGGACCGCCTGCGCACGATCCTCACGGCGCTGGTGCCCGTCGACGGCGTCGACCACGTCTGGCTCTGCGGGCCGCTGGCGATGGTCCAGGACGCCCGTGGCGTCCTGGCGGAGCTCGGAGTCGCGCCGGAGCGCATCCACGTCGAGCTCTTCTTCGTCGACGAGCCGCCGCCGCAGGTCCGCCACCTGGAGAGGCTGCCCGACGGCGTCACGACGAATCTCACCGTGGTGCTCGACGGCCGCAGCAGCACGATGCCCGTGACGCGCGACAAGACCATCCTCGACGCCGCCCAGGAGACCCGGCGCGACCTGCCGTTCGCGTGCAAGGGCGGGGTCTGCGGCACCTGCCGGGCGCACCTCGTCGAGGGCGAGGTCGACATGGTGCGCAACTACGCGCTCGAGGCCGACGAGATCGCGGCCGGCTTCGTGCTCACCTGCCAGACCTTCCCCGTCAGCGACGACGTCACCGTCGACTACGACGCCTGACCAGCACCGCAAGGAGATGTCATGAGCGAGCTCGCCCGTCGCTGCGCCGAGGTGATGTGGGCCAACGACGCCGCCAGCCGCGCGCTGGGGATGGAGATCGTCGCGGTCGGCCCCGGCACGTGCGAGATGTCGATGACGATCCGCGACGACATGGTCAACGGCTGGGGCATGGCTCACGGCGGCTTCATCGCCGCGCTGGCGGATTCGGCGTTCGCCTTCGCCTGCAACTCGCGCGGCCAGGTCACCGTGGCGGCCGGCTTCGACATCAGCTATCTGGAGTCGGCGCGTCTCGGCGACGTGCTCGTCGCCCGCGCCGTCGAGCGGGCGCTGCGCGGCCGGTCGGGCCTCTACGACGTCACCGTCACGCGCGGCGAGACGGTGATCGCGGAGTTCCGCGGACGCAGCCGCTCGGTCGGGCGCGAGATCGAGCTCTGACCGCCGCGTCAGCGGACGGCGAGCCCGTCGAAGGCGATCTCGGTGATCGCCGACGCCAGCTCGTCCGCGTCGTAGCGCCCGCCCGGCCGCACCCAGGTGACCAGCGAGTTGACCATGCCGAAGAGCAGCCTGCTCACGAGATCCGGCGGAAGGTCGTCGCGCAGCGCGCCGTCGGCGACCGCCTCGCGCACCAGGGCGGTGAGCCGGGCGTCGAGCTCGCGGCGGCGGTTCATCGCCTCCACCTCCAGCTCGCTGTTGCCCTGGAGCCGGAGCAGGAGCGTCACGGCCGGAAGGCGGTCGACGAGGACTCGCACGCTGCCCGCGACGGCGTGGCGCAGCCGGCTGTAGGCGTCCGCGTCGGGCTCGGTCTCGGCCGCGGCGATCGCCTCCGAGAGACCGTCGAGCGCCTCGTTCAGCGCCTGCTCGAGCAGGTAGGCCTTGCCGGGCACGTGGTGGTAGATCGCGGACTTCGAGAAGCCGAGCTCCGCCGCGAGGTCGCCCATGCTGGTGGCGTCGTAGCCCTGCCGGTTGAAGAGCTCGATCGCCCGCCGCAGCACCGTCTCCTGGTCGTAGCCCGGACGCCCTCGACGCGCCGGCGGAGTGGTGCCGGTGCCCGTTTCTGCCATGGCGCGAGAGTGCCATATGGCGGCCCGATCGGCAGCGACGCGGCGCTGTCCGTGGCACCGTGACGCATGTGATACTGACCGAGAGGTCAGTTAACCAGGAGGCATGGTGGAACCCGTCCTGCTCGAGCGCCGCGGCGCTCTCGCCGTCGTCAGCATCAACCGCCCCGACAGCCGCAACTCCCTCGACACCGCGGTGAAGGTCGCGCTGCGCGACACCCTGCGCGCCGTGGCCGACGACGAGGAGGTCCGGGCGGTCGTCCTCACCGGAACGGGGGGCCACTTCTGCGCCGGACAAGACCTCAAGGAGCATGCCGAGGCTCTCCGCGGAGACGTCACGACCGTCTTCGACACCGTCGACGAGCACTACTCCCCCATCGTCCGGACGCTCACGACGATGCCGAAGCCGGTCGTCGCGGCGATCGAAGGGGCCTGCGTCGGCGCCGGCCTCGGCTTCGCGCTCGCCTGCGACCTGCGGGTGTTCAGCTCGGCCGCGAAGCTCGGCACCGCCTTCACGGCGATCGGCCTCACCTGCGACTCGGGCCTCGCCCAGTCGCTGCCGCGCGCCGTCGGCGAGTCACGTGCGCGCGAGCTCGTCCTCACCGCGGAGCCGTTCTCGGTGGAGCAGGCGATCGCCTGGGGCATCGGAGGCCGCGTCGTCGACGCCGGTGCGGCGCTCGAGGCGGCCGTCGCGCTGGGCGAGCGCTTCGCCCAGGGCCCCACCCTGGCCTATGCCGAGAGCAAGAGGCTGATCGCCCTGGCCGCCACCGCGTCGCTCGACGACGTGCTCGACGCCGAGAGCGCCGCGCAGCAGCGGCTGGGCCTCACCTCCGACCACGCCGGCGCCGTCCAGTCGTTCCTCGCCAAGAGGCAGCCCACCTTCGACGGCCGGTAGCCGTCGCCCTCCTTCGAAAGGAAGCCTCGTGCCGCAGGCGATCACCGCCGACGAGAACGTCGAGCCCATCGAGCGAGCCTCCATCGACGAGCTGCGGGCACTGCAGCTCGAGCGCCTCCGGTGGTCGGTGCGCCACGCGTACGAGAACGTGGAGCACTACCGGAGGGCATTCGGCGAGGCCGGGGTCCATCCCGACGACATCACGGACCTCTCCGACCTGGCGAAGCTCCCCTTCACCACCAAGGCGACGCTGCGCGACAACTATCCGTTCGGCCTTCTCGCGGTGCCCCGCAGCGAGATGCTGCGCGTCCATGCGTCGTCCGGCACGACCGGCAAGCCGACCGTCGTCGGCTACACCCGCAACGACCTCGACGTCTGGTCGACGGTCATGGCGCGCTCGATCCGCGCCGCGGGCGGACGACCGGGCGACATGCTGCACAACGCCTACGGATACGGGCTCTTCACCGGCGGCCTCGGCGCTCACGGCGGGGGCGAGCAGCTCGGCTGCACCGTCGTGCCGGTCTCGGGCGGCATGACCGAGCGTCAGGTCCAGCTGATCGCGGACTTCAAGCCCGACCTGATCATGGTGACGCCGTCGTACATGCTCAACATCGTCGACGAGATGGAGCGCCAGGGCCTCGACCCGCGGCAGTCGTCTCTACGGGTCGGCATCTTCGGCGCCGAGCCGTGGACCGAGGAGATGCGACGCACCATCGAGGCGCGCACCGGCATGCACGCCGTCGACATCTACGGACTCTCCGAGATCATCGGCCCCGGCGTCGCGCAGGAGTTCGTCGAGACGAAGGACGGCCTCCACCTCTGGGAGGACCACTTCTTCCCCGAGATCATCGACCCCGTCACCGGCGAGGTGCTGCCCGACGGAGAGGAGGGCGAGCTGGTGCTGACGTCGCTCACCAAGGAGGCGATGCCGGTCATCCGCTACCGCACCCGCGACCTCACCCGACTGCTGCCCGGGACGATGCGCCCCATGCGTCGCATCCAGAAGATCACCGGTCGCACCGACGACATGATCATCCTCCGCGGCGTGAACCTCTTCCCGACCCAGATCGAGGAGATCGTGCTGGCGATGCCCGCCCTGACGCCCCACTTCCAGTGCGTGCTCGGCCGCGACGGCAACCTGGACACCCTGACCGTCCGCGTCGAGCGCTGGGAGAGCGCCGAGCCCGAGACCGCGAGCGAGCAGGGCCGCCAGGTCCGCGAGATCGTCAAGCGGACGATCGGTGTCAGCGTCGGCGTCGAGGTCGTCGCGCCGTTCGAGATCGAGCGCTCGGTGGGCAAGATGCGCAGGATCGTCGACAACCGCCCGGCCCGCTGAGGAGACCGATGCCCGCGCGGGCACCGTCGTCCAGCAGCCAGAAGGGCGCCGGACCACGCGTTACCGCAGGTCAGACGCCCTCATGTGGGTGGCAGGTAGTGGATTCGAACCACTGAAGCTTTCGCGACGGATTTACAGTCCGCTCCCATTGGCCGCTCGGGCAACCTGCCGTTGTCTCGCCCCGCGAGGGGGCTGCGACGAGGCGCAACGATAGCGCGAGTGCGCGCGCGGGTTGAAACCGGCGTGAACTTCGCTGGCGTAGTGACCCCGGTCACGTTCTGTCGGTGGTCCGTGCCATGCTGCCGCTTATGCATCGCCGCATCGTCAGCAGCCTCGCCGCCACCGCTCTCGCCGCCTCCGCACTCACCGGCGGAGTCTTCGGCCTGTCGTCCGCCTCCGCCACCCAGCCGTCCGCCACGGTGCACGCCGCCACGGTGCACGCCGCGCCGGCGAAGGCCAAGAAGGCGAAGAAGCCGAAGTACCAGGCGACGGTGAAGATCACCCAGCACGGCATCCCGCACATCACCGCGAAGAACTTCCCGAGCCTCGGCTACGGCGCCGGCTGGGCGGTCATGAACACGAACGCCTGCCTGGTGCTCGACTCGGTGATCACCGCGCGGGGCGACCGGTCGCGCTACTTCGGGCCCGACACCGTCTACGACGACGGCAACGTGACCATGAAGAACTACCAGCTCGACACGCTGACCCGCGACATGCACGCGCGCAAGGTCGTCGAGAAGCTGTTGAAGGACCCGGTCGCCGGCCCGTCCGCCCGCGCCAAGGGCATGGTCGCCGGCGAGGCAGCCGGCATCGACAAGTGGCTCCGCACCCACACCGTCAGCGACCCCACCTGCGCCGGCAAGCCGTGGGTGAAGCCGAACGTGACGGCGCTCGACGTCTGGTACCTCGTCTACCAGGCACAGCTCATCGCCTCGACGCTCAACGTCGGCGCCGCGCTCGTCGACCCGCCGGTGCCGACGGCGTCTCCGCGCGCCACCGCGGCGAAGGCGCCCACGCACCTCACCACCCAGCAGAACCGCGCCCTCGAAAACCTGACGCACATCGACACCGACACGTTCGGCTCCAACGCCACGGCCGTCGGCAAGGACGTCACCTCCACCGGCGAGGGCATGGTGCTCGGCAACCCGCACTTCCCGTGGTACGGCCGCTACCGCTTCACCCAGCAGCAGCTGACGATCTCGGGCAAGTACAACGTCGCGGGCGGCTCGCTCATCGGCTTCAGCGGCATCAACATCGGCTGGAACAAGAACGTCGCCTGGAGCCACACCGTCTCCACGGCCGCGCGCTTCACCTTCTACCAGTACACGACCGCCGGCTCGCCGACGACGTACTGGCGTGACGTCTACAAGCGCGGCGGCGGCCAGAAGAAGGTCAAGAAGCACCTGCAGAAGCGCGTCGTGAAGGTCCCCGAGCTCGTCGACGGCAAGGTCACCACCGCCACCCACACGCTCTACCGCACGCCCGAGGGCTACCTCATCTACGCGCCCTCGAGCCTGCTCACGTGGAGCGACTCGACGTTCTGGACGATCCGCGACGCGAACGCCGAGCACCTGCGCACGTTCGACACGTTCGTGAACATGGGCTTCGCCAAGAACGTCTCCGACCTGATCAAGCGTCAGGACCAGGGCGGTGGCATGCCGTGGGTCAACACCATGGCCGCCGACCGCGACGGCAACGTGCTCTACGCCGACCACTCGGTGACACCGCACGTCACCGACGCGCAGGTCGACGCCTGCCTCACGCCCCTGGGCAGCGCCCTGTGGGCTCAGACGCAGACGTCGTCGCCCGTCGTCGCCGGGCTCGACGGCACGCGCGCTGCCACGAAGTGTGCGTGGGGCACCGACAAGGACTCCCAGCACCCGGGCGTCTTCGGCCCGAAGGAGATGCCGTCGGAGAAGCGCACCGACTGGATCATGAACGCCAACGACTCGTACTGGCTGCCCAACCCCGACCAGCCGCTGACGGGCTACCCGCGGATCATCGGCTGCGAGTCCTGCACCCGCTCGCTGCGCACGCAGCAGGTGGCGCACTACATCATCGACGACATCGAGAACGGCGTGAAGGAGACCCCGGAGATCTTCGCCGGGCACGAGTTCGCCAACGTCTCCCTCGCGGCGACCCGCGCCAACGCCGGCGGCAACCTCGACACGCTCTGCGCCGAGACCGGCGAGTCGGACGCCTGCCAGATCCTGCACGACTGGGACGGCACCTATCAGGCCACGTCCGTCGGCCCGATCCTCTTCCAGAAGTTCATCAGCCTCGGCGGCTCGAGCATCTGGCAGAACCCGTGGTCGGCCGCCGACCCGCTCAACACGCCGAACACCCTGAAGACGGACGACGCCACCGCGGCGATCCTGAAGCAGGCGATCGACAGCGTCCGCGCCGACGGCAACCTCGACCAGGCGTGGGGCACGTACAACTACCGCCTCCTCGCCGACGGCACGCGGATCCCGCTCGGCGGCGGCCCCGCCAGCGCCGGCCTGGCCAACGTCACCAACGGCACGCCGGTGAACGACGGCTCGTCGCACATCCAGGCCATCGCCTTTCTGCCCGGTGGCGGCGTCGAGGCGCGGACCATGCTGACCTACAGCCAGTCCACCGACCCGACCTCGCCCTACTACTCCGACCAGACCCAGGACTTCTCGAACAACACCTGGGAGACTTTCGCCTGGACGCCGGCGCAGATTCAGGAGCAGCTGGTCACCACGGTGAACCTCAAGGAGAAGTGACAGTCATGGCCGACTCGTCGTTCGACATCGTCAGCAAGCTCGACCGCCAGGAGGTCGACAACGCCCTGAGCCAGACGGCCCGGGAGGTCGCGACGCGCTTCGACTTCAAGGGCACGGGTGCGTCGATCGAGTGGAAGGGCGAGCAGGCGATCGAGATCAGCGCCTCCGCCGACGACCGAGCCCGCGCCGTGCTCACGGTCTTCCAGGAGAAGCTGATCAAGCGCGGTCAGTCGCTGAAGATCCTCGACGCCTCCGAGCCCCGCCAGTCGGGGCAGGAGAGCAAGATCTCCATCGCGCTCAAGGAGGGCATCTCCTCCGAGGACGCGAAGAAGATCTCCAAGCTCATCCGCGACGAGGGCCCGAAGAGCGTCAAGACCCAGATCCAGGGCGACGAGCTCCGCGTCAGCTCCAAGAGCCGCGACGACCTCCAGACGGTCCAGCGCCTCGTCAAGGAGCAGGACTTCGACTTCGCCGTCCAGTTCACCAACTACCGCTGAGCGTCGCCTCCAGCACCTCGCTCCAGAGCAGGAGGGCGGCCGCCAGGCACACGCCGACGCGGATGCGCTTCGGCGAGACGCCGAGTGCGCTCGCTGCGACTCCGAGCGTGCCCGCGCCGACAAGGGACCAGCCGACCCAGCCCGGGTATCCGAGAAGGACGAAGTGCGTCCCGACGACGATGCAGACGAGCCCGGGGAGATAGCGGACGTCGTAGAGAGACTGGGCTCCGGCGACGATGGCGACGATCGACATCACGACCGCGGCTCTCCGCTCGAGAGCGGCGGCGCCCGCCAGGAGTCAGACGAGTCCGAAGAGCGACAGGATCAGCCCTCCCGCGGCCACGCGCACCACCCCTAGAACAGGGCGGGGTGGGAGTCTTCGGTGCCGGTCAGGGCTTCGGGGACGACCTTCGTGGTCTGGACGTCGGCCACCGGGCCGAACTCCGCGCGGGCGGTGGCGACGATGCCGTCGACGTCGCCGGTGTGGGCGAGACGGGCGACGGCGGTCTCGTCGGTGACGATGCGGCGGAACGTGCGCCAGTCGGTGCGGCTGCGGGTGAGCAACTGGTGGAAGACGGCGGGGCGGCGCTCGAAGGCGGCGAGGCAGAGCGCACCGTCGGCGAGGTCGGGCAGCAGGTCGATCGAGAGCGCGTCGAGGTAGGCGACGCCCAGCTCGTCGGCGCTCGAGTCGGCGATGACGCCGATGGCGGCGATCTCGCCGGCGATCCGTCCCGAGCGGATGGCGTACGAGATGCCCTCGCGCGACCACGGGTCGACGAGCCCCGCGGCCTCGCCGACGGCGAGCACCCGGCCGCGCGACATCGGCGAGTCGTCGGTGCGGGTGCGGATGACGCGCCCCGACTCGCGCACGACCGGCATCCAGTCGAGCCGCTGCCAGCGCAGCAGGTTGAGCAGGTACGCGCGAGCGTCCCGCGCGTAGGTGTGCCGGCTGACGACGCCGACGTTGAGCAGGTCGCCGTGCGGGTAGATCCAGCCGTACGAGCCGGGCACCGGCCCGAGGTCGACGTGCATCCGCTCGACCCAAGCCTTGGCCACCGGCCCGGCCTCGAGCTCGATCGAGACGCCGAGGTCGCCGACGAACGTGGTGACGCCCACCTCGTCGGCCAGGACGCCGAGCGGCCCGTCGGCGGCGATGACGACGCGAGCGGAGAAGTCGCCGTGTGTCGTCGTCAGAACGACGTCGTCCTCGGTCTGAGCGACGCTCAGCAGTTCGCAGGGCGCCATGAAGTCGGCGCCGGCGTCGATGGCGTCGGCCATCAGCCAGTCGTCGAAGTCGGCGCGGTCGACCGTGCGCAGGAGCGGCACGTCCCAGTCCCGCAGCGTCGAGGGGCCGCCGCGCATCGAGAAGCTCACGCT
>Ga0164242_10003336_pt1 | contig 18379 bp, 14 predicted proteins | sample OricomgcompostMG_FD_108783 | JGI IMG/M metagenome (GOLD analysis project Ga0164242, IMG submission 108783) | Miracle-Growth compost microbial communities from Emeryville, California, USA - Original compost - Miracle growth compost (MG) ... | reverse complement strand
GAAACTTACATCATGGTCCGGCTGAGGAAGGAAACACCCAGCATCATTGCCCAGCTGGGGACCAGGTTGAAGGCCCAGAAGAAATAGCCAAGGGGAAGGGCAACGCCATACTGGGCCAGGGGACCATCGTACGGGTGGAAATACCCCTCATGAAGGCGGAAGTCCTTCTTGGAATCCTGGGCGTGGAGGTCGAGAAGAGTCTCGGCGGTGGTGGTGGTCAGGTTGAGACGCTTACGGTAGATATCAATGGGTGCTGGTGGGGGTAGCATCTCGAACACCCAGAGTGTTCCAGTGCCGGCAGACCAGCTGTTGCAAAGCACCGGCTCGTTGTCGCAGTTGAGTAAAGCCGTGTGAGGGGCGTTGGGGAGGGTCGCGAACTTGCTGGCTGTCTCGTTAAAGGCCGATTCGACCTTGAGACAGTGACCTGAGGGAATAGTTAGTTGACGATTGAACTATTCAATTTTGATAGTATTGCGTGATTATGGCGCGTACCGAAGCAAGACTTGTTACCCCCGGTGATCAAAACCCACCACTCCTCTGGCTTCGTGGCAGAGGCTTGGACTGGGCCGGCGAGAGTGTTCCTCCAGTTGTCGAGCGTCAACACCGTCATCTCGTTTCCAGTAGACGGGGCATGAGCTGCTGCTGGTGGGGGGGTATCTGGCTTGTCGGCCACCTCAGGCTCGGCTTGGGGGGGAGCGGCACCGAATGAGCTCAGGAAGTTCTGGAACTGGGCCTTGTACTGGTCAAAGGGACCCTCAGCGGCCACTCCAAGGAGCGGCAGCGCTAGAAGGGCGGTTGCAGAGAAGCGCATTGTGGCGGATTATGATGGAGCAAAGGTGTATTTTGCGAGGACTTGGGGGGAAGAGAGGTTGATGGATGGCGCGTCTTCAGGAGCTTTGACAGGCTGGCGAATTCTGGGGGAGGAGGGTGTGTGGATGATGTAAGGAGAGTGAGGGGGCGCAGAAGGATTGGGTTAAAGACACCTGTCAGCCGAAGCGAATCGCAAAGCAAGTAGAAAGCCAATTAATAGGGTGTTAAAGAGCGACTTTGGCAAACTTGGAGATCCAAACAAACACTTCAGGGACGTGTTGGCAAGGAGGTGAGCTCGAGGGTTGCAATCATCGAGCAACAAGCGGAATCTGTTTTGATTATGAACATGCACCAGGCCAAAAACTATCCTTGCGACGACCCAGGTTGCCCAGGGAGCCGGTAAAAACTCCTTTACTCGTAATCATACGCAACCTAAATTATTCCTAATAACGTCACGCCACTAGTGGACGCTAGTAAACCAGTAACCCCGGTGGAATATTCGGCCCGGCGGGTCTAACCAACCTTGGACGCACCCGGGTCTGTGCTCCCAATTGCTTGTGGATGAAATAACGGATCTGTACCGAGGTACCTTCCATCCATACCCCAGTTCTGCCCCACCAGGCTTTGGGGTTGTCAGTGCAGGGATATCGAATATCAAGCCCCGTTGACTAGAGACATATTCCACCTGTATTGACATTTGTCTGTTATATTATGGTATGTGCATCGCTTCTACTGTTAGAAGAGTTAGCTAACTATCTCTAGGCGCCTGCCTTGCCGAATTCGAAGAGGAAACGAGGCGGGCCGGTCCGGCCGCCAGTGGTCGTTGGTGATGTTGGAGACGCGACGCGACGCGCCGCACGGAAGCGCACAGCTAGCGAAAGGGACCAACTACATGGGGAGAACATGAATGACGAAGACGCTGGCAACGATGCGAACCCGAGACCTTCTAAACGAGGGCGACCTAGAGAGGATCACGATGGTGCAACCAACACCCCAGTAACAAACACACGAATAGCACAAAATTCGAGGAGGCGTGCCCAAGATAAAGAATCCCAGGACGACGAGCAAGAAGGCGAGGAAAGCACCAGACACTCGGGTTCATTACGTCGGAGTACGCGAGATCGACGTTCTGCCGACGCTCAACCGTGGTGGGTGTCGGGTGTGGGCGACGATTCGGCCCTTGCAGAGCAAGGGGAGGCAGAAACACCCTCTGTTGGGCTGAAGAAGCGCGGCCAGCGTCCAGGTCAAGGTTCCGCGCCCTCGACCCAACCACCAGCAAGCGAGCTGCCTCGAAGGAAACAAGGCGGACGGGGTTCAAAGGCAGCGGCGGAGGAGTCCATACCTGAACTGGAGGTCGAACCCAAAGATCGAGGCCGGAAACGGACATCGGGTGTAGGGGAGGCGTCCGGGAGGACGTCCCTAACAAAAACATCAAAAAGACAGCCGCCACCTCCAGTAACTGAAGCTGCTGATGAGCGTAGAGTCTCTATTCCTAAAGCGCGCCGACGCAGCAAGCCCGACGGCCCTCCCGACGCTGGCCCGGTAGCAGAGGATGAGGACATGGAGAATTCACAGGGCGCCCCGCCTGCGAAATACCGACACCTCGTACCACGGACACGCCAAATTCCCCGATCAACAATATCCGCCAAGTGGACGCCGCTAGAAGAAGCTTCTGTAGGCGCAGTCTCTGCTCTTATTTCGGATACATCTCGGCCTGTTCTCCTACGGCTGCAAGGCCGTGAGCAGCGTCACCAGCAAGCCCACAATGCTCTGAGGGCGTTTGCATCGCGTCTACACTCCAAGCTACGCAAGGGGATCCCGTTCCCTCCCCCATCCGCGAAAGCAGCCCCCACGAGGAATTCGAGGTCGGACGGAGCAGACTCCGGCGCGAGTCACATGGACGAGTTCGACTTTGAGCGGACAGTCAATTCCATTCAGGCGCTGGAGGCAACACTAAACCCGCTATTGCACTCTGTGTCGTTACTGAAGAGCGAGAGAGACAGGGAGGAGGGGGCGCTAGAGAAGGATTACGAAGCTCTACGAACGCTGGAGGCCAATGCAAGAGCGGAAGTCAGAGGGTGGAAGGAGCGAGGAAGGAGAGCCCACGCCCTGGCTCCCGGAGTTGGTAGAGTGAACGACGTTACAAAGGGGGCAGCCGAGGCGAAATTGGAGGTCCTCAAGAGCGGGCGCCGGCCGGCCGCGGGTATTTTCAAAGTAGGCATTATGCTTAAAAAACGGCATCCCCTTCTTGCTCCTTTTTTTTTTCTTTCATCCCTCTCACACGAATAGACGCTAATACCCCCCTAGGGCATCGAGGACGAAGAGATTAAGACATTGTCCCGGCGGCTGGGGAGCCACGTGGAGAGCATGCGCGGAAATCTGCAGCCGATCGCGGAATTGTTGCCAGCCATTGCGAAGAGCAGAGCTGCATTACAAGGTGTCTTGCACAACCATCTTGGTGCACAGCAGTACGACAAGGCTTTCGTTGACTGAAAACGGACGAAGGAGCTATAAGGCACGATGTTGTTCTGTATGATGAGGCAGTTAGCCTGTCTCGGGGGCACGACTGTAGTCGAGGGAGGCAATAGCAGGGAGTTATCCAATTTAGGACCTGTCTATTTTAATGGGCGGGATCAGCCTCCATAGATCCGTCATCGTGGATCGGGGGTTCGATCGATCGAAACGCTCAGCTACTGTACCGTTAGGCGATGCGCTTCCACTGGCCGCCTATGCCTATGGTCGCCTACACAGCCGCCCCGCAGGAATCGTCAGCTCCATCGATGAAACAGGCCTGGACGGGCGGGCCACATATTTACGGTTTCTGGTGGATGGAAACCCTTTTGTGGTACCTCCGCTTTGATGGGCCGCGCGCAAAAAAAACATGGACCGCAATTAACAGTGGTCAAGGCAATATCCCGTCAGGTTGAGGGTCTCGTATATTGGGTCAACTTCGCCTGCCATATTAGATGACGTCCTCAGACGAGCCAATTTCTCGACCATCATTACATCAACCCCTTACGGTATATTTTGGTGGCGGAGGTGCTAGTCTGGACGATGTAGAACTTGCTGAGCCTGCAGGTCTCCGCCGGTGCGACATTGCTATCAGGGGTATGGATGGGGACCTATTCACCGGCGAATCACCGAGGCGAAGAAGGTCTGGAAACATGTATTTGACGACACCACATCCCGGGAACGCCTATTGAAAAAGCGCCGGTAGGTGGTGTACGGATCCGTAATCCGTACCAACATTGGGATCGACTCGGCGACGGAGCGCATGGCTGAGACATGGGCGAACCATGGGGGTCCCTTCTAGGGGAGGGCAAAGTCTCCTGGCATCGCACAACGGCATCGTTGGTCGCAGGGTGCTGGTAACCGTGGAATTCAATTACAACCCCGGTCCTGCGCCCGGGGTGTCGCATGAAATTGGCTGCAATAAAAATAACAAGATGTTCGGCCAGGTTATACGGGCCACCAGACCAAAGCTGTCCCCCCATCTCTGAACTGCCGGATGACTAGCATGACTACTGCACTGCAAATCACGCCCTATGATGCGGCGAAAAAAAGGCGTGTATTTGCGGCGCTCTCAGACCAGTTTGCTGGACAATCAGTGGTTGATTTGGGATGATGATGCAAGTCAAACCTAGCGTACGCCGCAAGTGTGCTGTATGCGGACGGAGCGGGGGGCCAAGGGGGGGACGGTACGGTGCAGGAAAACTGGCACGGCTGTGCCTGGACTGCAACTGCAACTCGACGTTCAGGTTCCTGGGATGCACGGACGGACCAAGGAAGGAATACCCCGTTTTGCAGCACTGATGAGTGGCTGGGCAGTGGCGGGGACGGGGACGGGGAGGATTGCATCACACTCCCACTAAACCAGGGCCAGGAACAAGCTTGATCGTGCATGACACGCGCCAATCTGCTAGCGGAGGACTCGGGCGTCAAGTACCTCGTCCAGGAACAGAGACAGGCAAAACGTTGCAACCTTGGTTTGACAGTGGGAGCTGCTCCGAGAGAAGAGTACCTGACGGGGAGGTACCACCTCGCAATCACATCTTTGCCACACGTCGAACCAGCCCCCAATTGCTTGCTTACTACCTTTGGTCGGCCCGGCTGTCTTGCAATGGATAGTGCACGACAACGCGTATCCGTACAGACCGTCCTTGCTGCCGTTTCCTGCGTTTTCCTGCACACCGCCGAGTGACGAGTGCTCATTCCAGGCCGTCATTGTGTAAAAAATCCCGACGCGGCGTTGACTACCCATCGGGGGAGGGCGACCAATTCAAGCCCCGCCGAAGTTAATTCCCCCGCCAACTTGGAAAGGATGAATGGGACTATTATTATGGGCAGAGGATTTTATGAGAGAGGACTTACGCATATGGGAGAGGACTGTGCTTGACGACGAGGGTACTCCCTCAATTTCGGGAAAGCGTGGGCTGGCTTCCAATACGGGCAACTGGTTAGGGGCGTCGGCCAATCGCGTTGCCGGGGCAGGCGTGTGGGTCCGCCCAGCCTGGCACTAAAACGACTTGTCCGGCCAATTGCTGCCAATGTCGTCCTGCCGTGAAGGGTGTGCCAGCATTGACTTTTATATTGCGGAGACGAGCTGCCCTTTCTTCCCCCATTCTTAGCCTTGGAACTTTTGGAAGCTTCCCAATCCTGCATTCTCCTCATCACCATAACAACCCTCCAGTCTCATAACCACCCCAGCCAAGCAAAACTCGTGACAGCCACCGCGACTCAACAACCACCAAAAGACACGCTCCAATTCGAATCGTCTACGTTGCAAGGAGGAGAAGGCGCCCCGGACGAGCGAACACGAAGCGGGTCAAAAAGAGGGGGGCTAGTCAATTGATCGATCGAGTGGACTCGAGTCAGTTGGGAGTCTGGAACTGACCGAGTCGCATGAACCGCCTGACACTCCCGATCCTGTCGCATCACAAACAACACCGCATCCCCTACTCGACGAAGAACCCGCCCTCGCCCCCGCGAACGATCGAGAACTACATCTCGTAATTGCCAGAACTTTGGAGGACGCGTTTGGTCGTATTGGAATTGCCCCGTTGAAAAGTGGCCTCGAAGGCCTGCGGAAAGGAGAGACTCGGAAAGGAGACTCGGCCCAAGACTCTTGTCGATTTTGTGCTATTAGCGACACCCCCAGCGCTCCGAGCCACCACACTCCGCGATGGGGTCGACTCAATTCGGGAATTTCGAGGTGCGACGCAACCAGACTCCGTGTTGCGACATCAATCATCGTCGAGATCAGCCAAGCTAACGTGACTTCGTTACCAGCACTTCTGTCGGGATTCTACGTTACCGGTGTGCAATGTATGTCCCACTACCCTTCTTTCTTCAGCACTGCGATTGCCTTTTTCTGACTGCATATCGACGCGCAGGTGCTGTCAGACAACCATAACCAGACGGGGCCATGGGGCGGTTGCGAATTGACCGGAATACCCCTAGGAAATGGCAAGATCCTCGGAAACCTTGGTATGTCCCCCGACTTAGATGCGATTGTGGTTCGTGGGATGGTACTAACCCTCTCCCCAGGTTCGATATTAGTATGCGGGCTGGCGATCGCTGCTGCTGCGTACCTTATCTTGCGCTCCGAGAAGAAGAAGGCTGCTGTTGGTCGCAGGTTTGTCTCCCCGCCTTATCTCTTCCCTTGCATGGCAGCTCCTAACATGATGCAGGGAAATGCAAGTCTTTCTGGGGTGCTACATTATTATCTGCATCTGTGAGATCTTCACAGTCGGGGAGTTCCCATTGAGTTCTACAGCACGAATGGTGAGTTATATTTGTGCCTATGTTGTTGTTATTTGTTCTTACCCTCTTAAATGAGCCACGCCTTGACTGACACAATGGCAGGCCTTTACCGGCATTCACATCGGATTTATCATTGCCACAACATGGATCCTAATGCTTAACGCGGTCGTCGGATACCAGATCCTCGACGATGGAACCCCATTGTCATTGGGGCTATTGATCGGCTCTGCGCTCATATTGCTCATCGGAACGGGGTACATCGCCCTCGATACAGGATTCCAATGGACAGACCAATGGAAGGATAGCCACACCTTGCCGAACCGGAACATAGCACTTTATGTGCTATACCAACTCGCACCGCTCATCTTCCTTGTTGCATTCTATGCCTTGGAAGCAGCTCTTGTCCTCCGGGTCCTCGGGGAGACCCGGCCCATGCTCTACCTCACCGGAGCTGCCGTCTTGTTCGCTCTCGGGCAGATCTTCAACTACGTCATCAGCCCATACATTTGCAACGGTACCTCTGGCAAGATCGACGGTGCCCTCTTCGAAACCATTTTCACCTTGCTATCGGTCGTTCTAGTATGGGTATTCTGGTCCAGCATTACCGAGGACGACTGGCCCATGCCTGCTGGGACCAACTACCCTTGATCCTAAGCCCTGACTACCACTATCTTATCCACATTGGAGAACTGGAGTTTTACGGTTTCAAGGTTATATTTTTATATTCCATATGATGGCGGGGAAAAGACGACTGGCCCACCGCCCACCAGCCGCTGCGGCGCATCGCGAGCCATTATCATGGTACAATACACGTCGCCTTTACTCTAATTTCATAACTGCCACGAGCACTGTTGGATCACTTTTGGGAAGCCGACTTGTCTCGTTGTGCAGTAATCACATCAAAGGATTGGCATGCCAGTTGGGAGGAAAGGGGACTTGAGCGATGGGGGATGAGGAGGGCGAGTGTTGAGCTGTTTACTTTTTTTGCTCGCCGTAATGGTCATGACATCCTCTATTACGGGTTTCGGAAGCATGACTTGTTAGTTATACCCTAGTCGAACGACTAATGCATATGAGTCGCTGTTTATGATAGACAAATTCCAATGCCTTTCGGGCATGTACACTCGTTGTGTATATGATTTTGAACAGATCCCATCTCTGCACATATTTGACCAATGTGAAGTTTGGGGGTTCCCAGTAAATTTCAACATTTAAAGCACTATGGTTGGCTAAGAGCGGCGCGGTAGGGTGCAAGGCTGAACCGTTGGTTCGTATTTCTCCCGCTAAACTTTTACAGCCTCGCTGCCTCTCCCAAGCCATCGTTCGTTATCTTCCACAACCTCCAAACCTCCTTGTTCGCTTCTTTCCCTTCATTCTCTCCATAGAAAATTACGACCCTAGCTTCTTCCTCGTGCCGTTTTATATTTTATTTACCTTGAAGTAGTCGTCTCTTTCCCAGCTCCCCTATCTCGCACGTCCCATGGCAGACTCCGACGGCGAGTACGTCGGGGACCTCTCCGAGGACGAGGATATCGGCGACCACCGCGTCGCTGCAGTCGAATCCAGTTACGGGACGCGCTCCAAAGCGCCGTCACATCACCCGGCCCGATCAAAAGGCAAGAAGAATGGGGGCCGGAAGGACAACAAGGCCTCCTGGGAGGAGGTCGTGCGGTCGTGGGAGAAAGTGGTCGAGACTGCCGACGGCAGCATCACGGTGGGCGAGCTCCTGGAGGCCGAGAAGAGGCGACGTCTGCTGCGCGATACCACCCCTCTGCAGAGGGGTATCATACGGCACCTTATGCTCGTTCTCGACATGAGCTTCGCCATGGCCGAGAAGGACCTATTGCCGAGCCGGTATATCCTGACCCTCAACTACGCCGTCGACTTTGTCCGCGAATACTTTGAGCAGAACCCGATTAGCCAGCTGGGCATTGTTGGGCTACGGGACGGCCTGGCCGTCAGGATTAGCGACATGAGCGGCAACCCGACCGAGCACATCGAACGGTTGCGAGAGTGGGTGGAGGAGCAGGAACCGCAAGGCAACCCCAGCTTACAAAATGGGCTCGAGATGTGCCGTGGTGCATTATAGTATGTTCTTTCTCGCCAGATATCGGAGAGGGTGACGCACGTCAAGTGACTCGAAAGAAGAAGCAGTTGGCTAATCGGTTGCAACCACCTTTTTTTTTCTACTTCAACAGCCACGCCCCATCACACGGCACCCGCGAAGTCCTAATCGTCTACGGCGCCCTCCTCTCCAGCGACCCGGGCGACATCCACGACACGATCGCCAACCTCATCGCCGACCGCATCCGCGTCTCCGTCGTCGGGCTCTCGGCCTCGGTGGCCATCTGCGAGGAGCTCTGCAACAAGACCAACGGCGACGACAGCGGCAGCGCCTACGCCGTGGCCCTGCACGAGCAGCACTTCCACGACCTCCTCCTCGCGGCCACCACGCCGCCCGTCACCCGCACCGCCGAGCAGCAGCACGCGAGCCTGCTCATGATGGGCTTCCCGAGCCGCGCGCTTGCCGCCGGGGACGACATCACCGTGTGCGCGTGTCACAACCGCCCGAGCAGGGAAGGGTACGCCTGCACGCGCTGCAGGGCGAAAGTGTGCCGGCTCCCCGCCGAGTGTCCGTCCTGCGGGCTCACGCTGATCCTGAGCACGCACCTCGCTCGGTCGTATCACCACCTCTTCCCGCTGCGCAACTGGGTCGAGGTGCCGTGGGTCGAGGCCGGTCGCTCGGCGGCTTGTTTTTCCTGCCTTGCCCCCTTCCCGGCCGTGTCGAGGGCACGGTTAAAAGGGAAGGGGAAGGACGGTCAGAAGGGGGGCGGGGGCGGTACGGCAGCCGCAGGTGATTCTTCTGCTGCCGCACCGCCGGAGGCGAAAGGCGTCAGCGAGAGTGGGAGGTACGCCTGCCAGGTGTGCGGGAACCACTTCTGCATCGACTGCGACGTGTTCGCCCACGAGGTCATCCACAACTGCCCTGGGTGCCAGAGCGATACGCGAGGCTGGCAGCAGGAAGCCATTTCCAACGGCGCTGGCGATGGTGGTACAGAGGTGAATGGAAGCGGCTACGCGAACGGCGGAATGGCTACAGACTCGCGGAGTGCGGATACGTACTTGGCCGCGCAGGTGGGGTGAATTTGATTTATGTGTGTATACAGCTTTCTGGTTTCTAACTAGGGCTATCTGCTCTCTTGGCTGGAGGGATGGCGATTCGGATATGGTTCATTGCCTCGGCGTCATGGAATTACGGACGGGCTCAATACCGCCTTGTTGTTATTTAGGGGGTTATAAGGGTGCATCGCACAAAAGTCATGGGCCTTGGAAGGCAAAACTGCATTTTGCATTTGTTTTGATGTCTCTTCTGTCAAGCTACTTTCTTGCGAGTCTAAACTCGCTTGGTAATAAAAATCCTCAAGCTACGCTGGTGTGGCAATGTTCATGATGCCTTCGTCAAAGATGTAATGTACAAGCCACCTCCTGCGATGATCGCTATTCAACCAGTTGAGAGCACGTCCCCTAGTCGTTTGTGCGGTAGCAAGTAACACAAATCCCATCTCCCCCAAAGAGCGTGAACGGGCAAAAGAATCTGCCGCCTGTAAAAAATGCATGGGCAACACAATGCGCATTCAGAGGTTTCCACGCTCCTCCTGCTCACGCTCAATAGCCTCAAACAAGCTCTTGAAGTTTCCGACGCCGAAGCCGTCAAAGTTGTTCCGCTGGATGATCTCGATGAAGACAGTCGGGCGGTCGATCAGCGGCTTGGTGAACAGCTGCAGCAGGTAACCCTGCTCGTCGTAGTCGATGAGGATGTTCAGCGACTCGAGAACCTCGAATTCCTCGGCCAGCTGCCAGTTGCGCTTCTCCGTCTTGAGGCGCTGGCGCATGGTGGCGTAGTAGGTGTCGGGCACGGCGATGAACTCGACGCCACGGGTGCGCATGGCCGACACGGTGGAGATGATGTCGGGCGTCAGCAGCGCGATGTGCTGCACGCCGGGCCCGCTGTTGAAGATGACGTACTCCTCGATCTGCGAGCGCTTCTTGCCCTTGGCGGGCTCGTTGATGGGCATCTTGACAATGTTGTTGGCGCTCGCCATCACGATGCTGCTGAGCGCGCTGAACTCGGTGGCTATCTGCGAGTCGTCTACCGACCAGAAGCGGTGGAAGGAGAGGCACTGCTCGTAGAAAGCGCATGCCGAGTCCATCTCGTCCCAGTCCTGATTACCGACGCAGTGGTCGATCCGAGCTAGTTTAACATCGGGCATGGAGATCGCGGATGGTTTGCTGTTGACAGCACGGAATCCGGGTAGGAAGGGTCCCGAGTAGTTGTGTCGGGAGATCAAGGTGTGGGTGGTGTCGCCATAGGTGCGGATGACGGCCGTCGTCACGTAACCGTGCTGCTTGTCGCTGATAGTTCTAGGGGGTTGGACGGCGACAGCGCCTCCAGCAACGGCCTTGAAGTACACGCCGTCGACATTGTCGACCTCGAACGCCACGTCCTTGACGGCATCACCGTGCTTCTCGAGGTGGTCGTGGATCTCACCGAGTAACTTCCGGTCCTCGGGGGAGATGGGCTCATCCTCGGGAAGGAACTTGCCTGATCTGACCGGAGAAGTGAAGACGAAACGGACGTCGGCGTTGCCAACGACGTACGACGCGAAATAGCGGCACCCAGTCTCTAGGCCACGATATGCGAGTGTCTTGAAGCCGAAGACAGTGTTGTAGTACGCGGCCGTTTGTTTAGCGTTGCCAACCCACCAGGTGAGGTGGTCGTAGCCGTTGAAGTTTGGGAGGGGAGCCTGGACGGCGTACTCATCCACCTCGGGGGTGGTCGGATATACGGCTGAGCTTCTTGCGGAGTCTATGATAGCGGACGGTGGCATGCTCACAGGGAATGTTATCTTAACAAGCCTTGTAAGTGTGTGTGTTGATGAAATAGGATTTGCTGGGTTGGGGTATCAAGATGATGTTGTTGTTAGAACATTCTACGTTGGAAGGAGAAGCCACTTCCAACGGGAGGGGAGGTTAACTACCTATTTAAGGTACCCGGGAGACTGGGAAAGTTTACCTAAAGTCTTCCTCTCAAGTACTGTAGTAGACGGCATATCGGAACTCAAGCAGGATGACGGAACCCAGGGTACACGGAGCAGTCACGTTTCGGTCCCAGGCCGGGCCACCCGGTGGGACCAAGCTCGCCATCGGCGGCTCTCACTGGCCATCGTTGACAAAGTATAAACGGGAAGGCTCCAATTGGCATCAGAGTTGGCCATTCGAGCCACTCTTGATTATGCTTTGCGTCGAGCTAGATGTGGGTGCAGGCACATGGTTGCGGTTTGCTTAAGCCGAAAGCTTGAGGCGGAACTCAACCGTGCGGCTGGGTCTCCCACCGCAAGCCGAAGCGAGCCGACGCTGACCGATTGCCGCCAACCGTAACCCGTTCGCGGCAAAGCTTCCATACTGCGACTTCTTGAGGGGCTCGGCTCAACCTTTGCTGTCGAGAGCTATTTCATGGTGCATGGTCAATCACAGGATCAAGGTTCGTAAGCGTTCCCGGTTTTATTCCTATGGCCCGTTTCGTAAGCAAGAGGTATTGGTTTTAGAGGGGGACCGCCGCCACAGGCACCGCATTCTTTGTAGCAACCGATAGTTGTATTCCTTGATAAAAGGTTAAAAAGCCATTGAACTGTTTTTAGAAGCTACTATACCAGCACATCATACCCTCCTCGCAGACCCTCAACAACCTCGTCCTTAAAGAATCGCCCCAAAGCGGAGCTCGCGGACGCCCACCATGGCAAACTTGTCACTCAGCGCACGCGACATCAACGTCTTGGAGAAGATCAAGGACCCCGAGTCCGACCCAACTACCGGGGTGTCGATCGACGCTTCCTTGCCAAGCGATCCGCATATCCGGGACGACTCCACGTATCTTCGGGTCTCGCAAAGGGAGAAGGAGATCGTCTTTTCGATGCAACAGCTGGAACTCCAACTCGCCGGCGTCCGCCCGAAGTCAAACGAGGACCCAGCTGATAATTATCGTGAAGCGCTATCCAGTCTTGATGACTTGATTAAGGACCATCCCAACTACGCGAGCGCGCGGAACAACAGAGCGCAGGCTTTGAGACGCCTGTATGGCGACTCGATCTTAGTTTCAGAGAGACCGCCGAATTCTCAGGCTTTACTCCAGGAGGTTGGCGATGCCGAAAGGAAGCAAGCTGCGGTAACTCTCCTCACGGATCTCGACCAATCCGTCGCATTGCTTTCACCCAGACCCTATAGCTCTATTTCCCAACAGGCTGCAAGGACACTATCCATGGCCCATACGCAAAGGGCCGCCATATATCACACAACCTCGAAACTGCTAGCTTCGGCAACACTGTCGGTGGATTCGAGTCGACGGGAGGCCGGATGGAAGAGACTCGAGTTTGAGGAGGCGGCGTCACGAGACTTCGCAATGGGTGGAAGGTACGGGAACGACATCGCCAAGGGCCTTGCTGTGAGCACGAACCCGACCGCCAAACTTTGCGGCCAGATCGTGAGAGAGGCGATGAGGAAGGAATACGGCGATATCTTCACAGGGTGAATTCCTGCGGTCGTCGCAAGATAGGATTGCAAGATAGGGGTTCGAAGCTGGGCTGTGGCAAGTACCACACCCCGGATGTAAAGTAATATTGGAGGGCCGGCTCGCTGGTCTCGGGCGGAATTTCGCGGGAATCGTCACGACCCGGAGCGGAGGAAACGGGCAAGTCCATCATTAGGCTGTCTTTGCGAGACCCAGGCGACTTACCATAAACACATTAGCAAAAGGATCGCCAATTGAATGACAACAGAGGATTGAGGAGCATACCGGCGAGCAGTTTCGATTATCTCGTTTGTCGTCTTCCCCTTTTCTTTCTCCTCTCGGTTTATCCTCGTGGCAGCCGCCGAGAGGCCAATGAAAACGGCGAAGATGGGGTCCGCAACCCGCGATATGATGAAGGCTGGAGCTGCCATTATAAAGTGTCCCGATTGTACGCCGCAAATAAGGTTGAAGCAAAGAAGGTGCAGCTGTTTTTCCTTGGGGAGTGAATGATCAACCAACCAATATCGGGAGCTTGAGCTTCAAGCTGAGTGGGTGGGGAATTGTAGGGGAGCAAGGTCGAAATTGTAGAACACGTGATCCGATTAGTCATACAGGGCGACACCTCGCTTGCACGGAAATTTCAGATCGCACACTTTAATTTTGGCTGCGAACTGACAAAAAGTGACCTCCGCTTGCCGTGAAGCGACTTCTACCTCAGCAACACTTCACGCTCCCGACAACAACATGAAGTTCCTCAAGGTTGGCCGAGTTGCCATCATTACCCGCGGCAGGTATGCCGGAAAGAAGGTGAGGAAACCCGATTGATTCCCGCCGAGGGAAAAAGCGAGAGAGACACCAAACAAATTGGGAGGGCGACCGGACGCTGGCGAGGAGGGCATTGCAGGCTAGACCTACGGTAGAGGAGACAATTCGGAAAGGCTGACAATATATTTCTCTTCGCGCAGGTCGTCATCATCCAGCCCATCGACACCGGCAACAAGGGCCACCCGTACGGCCACGCACTCGTCGCCGGCATCGAGCGCTACCCGAGCAAGATCACAAGGCGGATGAGCAAGACACGGCAAGAGAAGCGGAGCAAGGTCAAGCCCTTCATCAAGGTCGTCAACTACAACCACCTGATGCCGACGCGCTACACGCTCGAGCTCGAGGGTCTGAAGGGTGTCGTCTCCACCGATACCTTCAAGGAGGTCAGCCAGCGTGAGGAGGCCAAGAAGACGGTCAAGAAGGTCCTGGAGGAGCGCTACACAAGCGGAAAGAACAGGTGGTTCTTCACTGCTCTGAGTACGTCTCCCCGATTAACCCATTTCCCCACCCACCCCCTCTATTCAGAGAGGAGAGATAGATGGGGCGACGCTTCCCAATTTCAAGATGAACCAACAACTAACATGGGACGCGCTCTACAGGATTTTGATCATTTCTTCCTCATCGGCTGGGCGGGGCGAACGGTGGTTTTGGGATGTATACAGCATCGATCGGCTTAAAACTAAAACGGTTATAGCTGAATTCATGGCAATTTGAACGACACCTGGTCGGGGCAGCCCCGGCTGTCTTGTGGAATACAACGTGCGTGTCGCAGGCCCGCTTCTGAGGGCACACAATATTTGCGTATTGGGCGTTCATCGATAGGGGACCTGTGCATCTCTCGATTCGATATCCAAAGAACAGAATTGGAATGGAAGACTGATCTGAGCCACGCACACCTTGGGCTTCGTGCTGTTGTCCTAGCCGTTTCACGTAGGAAAGTGCTTTCTCCTGCTTTCCCCTGTCCCGGCTGTATGCCTTCCTGGTAAGCCCGAAGGCCCCTCGTAGTCAGTTGTGTCAGTTGTGTCGTACGTGAACAATGGTAAGTAGGTTCACTAGTTCACTAGATAGGTAGGCCCGGAGGTTTGTGGTACCAGTGATGAGTTAGGTCAGACATCATCCTACGCGATCAAGGATGGTTCCATATGGGGATGTCAAACTTCGTGACATGCTCATCTCGTTCATGCAGTTACACGCTACTGGTGCAAGTTTGACAGACCTTCCTTCGTAAGTATTTATTGTATAACCGCTATTCTCGCTTAGTGATACAGAAAATCCTAGTATCAAAGCTCCTAGCGGTGGCAGCCCTCGAGACCCGAAAACTGGAATTACATGAGTCTATGATACTATGCCCGTCTAAACGTACAACAGGTCAAGCCTGCGTCGATGCGCTCCCCCGCAACCCGGACCCTTTTGCTAGACGCCGTGTTGTTGTCGCTGTCTATGAACCGGGTGACCGTTTTGAGTCCACTTCAAAACTCCACTCACCGGCAAACCGTTCTCCTCGCAAAGTATGAAATTGTGTTAAGAGAAACCGGAGAATCAGACTCCCGCTGCTCGGCACGTGGATGAGTGGGAAAAAAGCAAATATAAATCAAGGTGACACAAATATGTACTCGGAAGGTGGAATTTTGCCGTGCTTCTATCGTAAGAGCTGGACCCGTGTCGGATTGGCAAAGCCGCTTGCTCTCCTGTGGCCGAGAGACACCGCTTGTATTAGGTACGTGGGAGGTTAAACAAAAAGGGCTGGTCGGACACCAGCTGTATTCAGACCGGTACGAGGGCAGGATAATGCCCTTTTCGAGAAAGAATCGTCCCGAGTGGCATTTCAATCAGTTGTGATGCCCATCTTATTTGCGGCCTCGCTGATGTACTGGCTCGGGTCCATATCCGGAGCATATGTGGGAGCCAGGCCTCCTAGCAGAACGAAGACCACCAGCACGGCGAAGACCATGATGGAGATCTTGCGGAGAACGGGCCGGCTGTTGCCGAATTCAGCCCAGTGGCGGCCAGCTTCGCCAGCATAGACCTTGAGTGTCTCGTAGCCGAGCTTGTAGTAGACCATGCCGCACAGGGCAATACTGTAACCGAAGAACTGGAGGCCGGTGACCTGAGTGCCCCAGATAATCATGGACGCGGCGACGAGCATGATGTCCTTGAGGACTCCGCAGAGGGTGAGGACTAGGGACGAAGTCTTGCCGATCTGATGCGCAGCTTGGTTAGCGAGAGGTGTACATGCGACATCCTCCTCTCCGGGTATTTCCCCCCCAAAACTTACCAGGAAGACAACGGAAACGTTGAGCAGGAACGCGCAGAGGCCGTTTAGGAAGAAGGTGAAGAGGCCAACTCGGTACACGTCCTCGGTGGAGACCTTGGGAAGCTCCCAGATCACAGCGATGACGAAGTTCATAAGTGCGCAAACCGGGGCGAAGTAGTACATGGAGACCAGGGGGTCCATCTTGTACTCGGCGGAGCTAAGAAGGCGCTGCACCATGGTCAGGCGGAGAGCCTCGAACACGATGCCTCCAATCTGCCACATGACACCGATGACGACGAATTCGATCTCGCCGAACGAGGCAATGACGACACCGACAACGATCATGGAGACGTTCAGGAAGACCTTTAGGTTCGGCGAGGAGACTCCGAGGGACCAGCTAGATATGAGGACGGCGACGGGCATGGTTGCCTATAGTCATGTTAGCTGCGTCGCTCCAAGTGCCTTTGCATGTTTCCCAACACCAACCTTGAGCATCTGGATGAAAGCGACGCTGAGGTAGAGGTATGCCAAGTTTCCGCAGATCAGACTCAGACTGAAGAAGAAGCCGATTGGGACGATTGCCCGCAAGTATACGCGGCCCGTCATCTTCACCGTCTTGCGGCCGTCGAGGAGGGTGGAGTAGCGGGCGAGGATTTGGGTCATGATGGTCGCGAAGACTTGGTGGTAGGTTGTCAAGATGACAGGGTATTCTGCTCCGTCTTAGCAAAGGAGCGCATTGCGCAACACTCGGGCAGGGGCTGTTCTTACTGAATTCCAGGGTGTGGAGAATCCATTTGTTGAAGAGGATGACGGAGGAGCTCATTGAGATCCAGAAGCTGTCCGCTGGTTTAGCAATCGTCCTCCAGGCCTGATTGACCCTATCGCCAGAGCTTACACGACATAGAGTACCGGGTGAATGCCTGGCGCCTTCGGGGCCTGGACACTCTCGGCCTCGGGGTTGACTGTCGGGAGGATGGGGCCGGTCTGCTCCCGCGGGGAGTCGCCCGAGCTTCGGACCTTTTCGTCGGCAGCACCCATCTTGGATGGAGTATTAAAGGGTTCGAGGGGTTTCGAAGTCGAAAACAGATGGTGAAGCCCGGGGTGGGGGTTATTTAAAATGTCGAGCTGCGCACCGGGTGGTGGACAGTTTAATGAATCAAAAAGCTTTGCGGGCGCAACGCGAAAATAATAGCTAAAGAGCGAATGTGGCCAAAGCCTGTAAATCGGACCCCTCGTGAATTGTTTAAAGAACAATTGCAGCGGAAAGCATGTGTGCTCTCTGAAACCTGTGCTCCCAAAAATAGAAAGGAGATCCTCGCGACACCGATGGGACTTGTTCGGGAGTGGAAGAGTGGCAGAGAAGAGTCGAAGAAGGGATGAAAAAAGGGGGGGGGAAAGGTAGTAGTGGGTGGGTAGGTGGGAGGTGGTTGTTGGTCTCGGCGGTCGAGATGGGAGATTTGTTTCGCCTCTTTTCTTTTCCAAACTAAAGTACCTGTTTGGGGACGGCTGGGCACTGCAAACTGGCAGTTATGGGGTTGGAAAGGATCATTGGAAATGAATAAAATTGGGTGGTAAACTTTCTGGAGATGGGGGTGCTTTACGCGTCGAAGAAGCAGCACCACACTTCTTCAAACTGCGGACCAAGGCAAAAAAAGTGGGCTCAGAGAAGCTCGAGGTACCAGGTACTTTGATTCCTCCTTTCCATTCCTGTGTCCTCAATTCTTGTGTCCTCTCTACCTCGAAGAGCTCATCATTCGCCCCACTCTTCCCTCCAGAAAGCCAAGACCTGTCACCTTTTTCTTGCAGAGTGTGAGGATTGGATTAACAGGGGCTAAAATCACTTTTCCTGCGTCTGGATAAAGTGGCCAACGCAGCAACCCGGGCCAACCTCGTCTGGATAGATTGCAAATGCTTGGGGGGCAGAGGCAAGTTCCTGGGATTGTCCGGGGTTTCCAAAGAGTACACCCATTTACCCGTATTCAGACATGTGTTCGACTAATAAAAGGCGCCGAGTGAAGATATACGTAACTTGAGGCTCAAAACGGCGAGAAACGAATTAGGAGGCCACCTGACAAAGCTATGGGCCGTCGACACGAGCACGAGTGTAATTATGTACGTACGGCTCTACGTGTATTCCGTACGGGATCTGTAGCTTCTGTTGT
>Ga0164242_10003335_pt1 | contig 18380 bp, 18 predicted proteins | sample OricomgcompostMG_FD_108783 | JGI IMG/M metagenome (GOLD analysis project Ga0164242, IMG submission 108783) | Miracle-Growth compost microbial communities from Emeryville, California, USA - Original compost - Miracle growth compost (MG) ... | reverse complement strand
GCCGGCCGCCCACCGCGGCCGCCTACCGGCGGCCGCTCACCGCGGCCGAACCGGACGGTACGGTCCGGTAATGGAACAACACGCACGACCCGGCTTCGACACGCTGGCGATCCACGCCGGGCAGGAGCCCGATCCGCTGACCGGCGCGGTCGCCGTCCCGATCTACCAGACCTCGACGTACAAGCAGGACGGCGTCGGCGGGCTGCGCGGCGGGTACGAGTACAGCCGCAGCGCGAACCCGACCCGCACCGCGCTGGAGGAGGCGCTGGCCGCGCTCGAGGCGGGCACGCGGGGGCTCGCGTTCGCCAGCGGGCTGGCCGCCGAGGACACCCTGCTGCGCACGGTGTGCCGTCCGGGCGATCACGTGATCCTGCCGGGCGACGCGTATGGCGGCACGTTCCGGCTGATCGCGCGCGTGCTCACCAACTGGGGGCTGGAGTACACGCCGGTGCCGCTCGGTGACCTGGACGCGGTGCGCGCCGCGCTGCGCGACACCACCCGGGTGATCTGGTGCGAGACGCCGACGAACCCGCTGCTGGGCATCGCCGACATCGCGGCGCTCGCCGAGATCGCCCACGCGGCGCAGGCGAAACTCGTCGTCGACAACACGTTCGCCTCGCCGTACCTGCAGCAGCCGCTGACCCTCGGCGCCGACGTCGTCGTCCACTCGATGACGAAGTACCTCGGCGGGCACTCGGACGTGGTCGGCGGCGCGCTGATCGCGACGGACGGCGAACTGGGCCAGCAGCTGGCGTTCCACCAGAACTCGATGGGCGCGGTCGCCGGGCCGTTCGACTCGTGGCTCGTGCTGCGCGGCATCAAGACGCTCGGCGTGCGCATGGACCGGCACTGCGCGAACGCCGAGGCGGTCGTCGAGTTCCTGTCCACGCACCCGGCGGTGTCCTCGGTGCTCTATCCGGGGCTGCCGTCGCACCCGGGGCACGAGGTGGCCGCGCGGCAGATGAAGGCGTTCGGCGGCATGGTCTCGTTCCGGCTGCGCGGCGGCGAGGAGACGGCGGTCAAGGTGTGCGCGCTGACCGAGCTGTTCACGCTCGGCGAGTCGCTCGGCGGCGTCGAGTCGCTGATCGAGCACCCGGGGCGGATGACGCACGCCTCGGCCGCCGGTTCGCCGCTGGAGGTGCCCGGTGACCTCGTCCGGCTGTCCGTCGGCATCGAGAACATCGAGGACCTGATCGCCGACCTGGCCCAGGCCCTCAGCTGACGCGCGATCCTGCCGCCTTCTCCGACACCGTGACCGCTTTGTGCGGCCGATCCGGGCACTGTGTCGGAAAAGGCGGCTCCACGTCCGGGCTAGCTGGGGCACAACTACGGTTGGACGGGTGAGCTGCAGCGCGAGCGCGATCTGGGACGAGGGCTATCTCGCCTACGACTTCGGCGAGCACCCGATGAACCCGGTGCGCCTCGAGCTGACGATCCGGCTGGCCCGCGAGCTGGGCGTGCTCGACCGGCTGGACGTCCGCCCCCCGAAGCCCGCGGACGAGCAGCAGCTGCTCACCGTCCACACCGCCGAGTACCTGCACGCGGTGCGCGAGGCCGGCGCCGACCCGACGTTCAGCGGCTACGGCCTCGGCACCGACGACGACCCGGTGTTCCCGGGCATCTACGAGGCGTCCGCGCTGATCGCGGGCGGCTCGGCGATCGCGGCGCGGCAGGTGTGGGACGGCCACGTCCAGCACGCGGTCAACATCGCCGGCGGCCTGCACCACGCGATGCGCAACTACGCCAGCGGGTTCTGCGTGTTCAACGACGTCGTGCTCGGCATCCGCACGCTGCTGGACGCCGGCGCGCAGCGGATCGCGTACGTGGACATCGACGTGCATCACGGCGACGGCGTGCAGGCCGCGTTCTACGACGACCCGCGCGTGCTGACGATCAGCCTGCACCAGGACCCCCGCACGCTGTTCCCGGGCACCGGCCTGCCGTCCGAGATCGGCACCGGCGCGGCCGAGGGCACCGCCGTCAACGTCGCGCTGCCCCCGGGCACCGGCGACTCCGGCTGGCTGCGGGCGTTCCGCGCGGTCGTGCCGGGTGCCGTACGCGCGTTCGGGCCCGACGTGCTGGTCACGCAGTGCGGCTGCGACACCCACCACGAGGACCCCCTGGCCAGTCTTGAGCTGTCGGTGGACGGCCAGCGCCAGGCGATCACGGAACTGCACCGGCTCGCGCACGAGGCCGCGGGCGGGCGCTGGCTCGCGTTCGGCGGCGGCGGGTACGGGCTGGTGCGCTGCGTGCCGCGCACCTGGACGCACCTGCTCGCCGAGGCGTCCGGCGTACCCATCGCTCCCGACACCGCGGTGCCGACGGCGTGGACGGACCAGTTGCGCGCGCGGGGTTTCACCGGCGCGCTGCCGCAGACGATGGGCGAGGGCCGCGACCCGCACGCCGACCCGTGGATCCCCGGCGGCGACAGCTGGCTGGACCGCGCGATCGGCGCCACCCGGCACGCCTGCTTCCCGCTGCTCGGCCTCGACCCGGACGATCCCCGTGACTAGCGCACCCGAACCGCCGCCCGTCCCCGAGTACGACGACTCCGAGGCGCCGCCGCCACCGCCGCAGTGGGAGGCGGACGTGGTCGCGGCCGACGGCGGCACGGTGCACCTGCGCGCGATCCGTCCGTCCGACGCGCCGAAGATCGTCGCGCTGCACGGCGGCCTGTCCGCGCGCAGCCGCTACTTGCGCTACTTCTCGGCGTACCCGCGCATCCCCGAGCGCGACCTGTACCGGTTCACTCACGTCGACCACCACGACCGGGTCGCGCTCGTCGTCGAACTACGCGGCGAGTTGATCGCGGTCGGCCGATACGAGCGTCCGGTCGGCAAGGACGAGGCGGAGGTCGCGTTCGTCGTCGCCGACGAGCACCAGGGCCGCGGGATCGGCTCGGTGCTGCTCGAGCACCTCGCCGCCGCCGGGCGCGAACGCGGCGTGCGCAGGTTCAACGCGGTCGTGCTGGCCGAGAACACCAACATGATCCGGGTGTTCCGGGACGCCGGCTACGAGGTCACCCGGCACCTGGACCTCGGCGAGGTCACCCTCGAGTTCGCGATCGACGAGACCGCGATGACCGAGGCCGTGATGCGCGAACGCGAGCAGCGCGCCGAGGCCCGGTCGATCGAGCGGCTGCTGTTCCCGGGCTCGGTCGCGGTGGTCGGCGCGAGCAACGACGCCGGCAAGATCGGCAACGCGGTCTTCGGCAACCTGCTGCGGATGGGCTTCGAGGGGCCGATCTACGCGATCAACCCGGACGCGCGGCACGTCGGCGGGGTGCCCGCGTACCGGTCCGTGCTCGACGTGCCCGAGGACGTCGACCTCGTCGTGATCGCCGTGCCGGCCGCGTCCGTGCTGGACGTCGTCGACCAGTGCGCCGAGCGCGGCGTGCGCGGCCTCATCGTGATCAGCGGCGGCTTCGGCGAGCGCGGCAGCGGCGCCGAGCGCGAAGAGGGCCGGCGCGCGCAACGGGCACTGGTGGCCAAGGCCCGCTCGCACGGCATGCGGGTCGTCGGCCCGAACTGCCTGGGCATCGTGAACACGGCGAGCGACGTGCGGCTGAACGCCTCGCTGGCGCCGCTGCCGCCGCTGGGCGGGCGCGTCGGGTTCTTCTGCCAGTCCGGTGCGCTCGGGGTCGCCGTCCTCGGCGAAGCGGCGCGCCGTGGCCTGGGCATCTCCACGTTCGTCTCGGCGGGCAACCGCGCGGACGTCTCGGGCAACGACCTGTTGCAGTTCTGGGAGACCGACGCGCGCACCGACGTGGTGCTGATGTACCTGGAGAGCTTCGGCAACCCGCGCAAGTTCGCGCGGCTGACGCGGCGGCTCGGGCGCAGCAAGCCGATCATCGCGATCAACAGCGGAGCGGGCGCGGTCGTCCCCGGGCTGGAGCAGACGTCCGTGCAGCTGCCGGCGGTGAGCGCGCAGGCGCTGTTCGAGGCGTCCGGCGTGATCCGCGTCGAGACGCTCAGCGGCATGTTCGACGTCGCGCTGCTGCTCGCCTCGCAGCCGCTCCCCGCCGGCGCGCGCGTCGCGGTGGTCGGGAACTCGACCGCGCTCGGCGTGCTCGTCACGAACGCGTGCGCCGCCGAGGGATTGCAGCTCACGCGCATGGAGGACGTCGGCGTGGACGCGGCCGCGGACGCGTTCGAGTCGGCGCTGCGGGACACGGTCGACGATCCCAAGGTGGACGCGGTGGTGGTCGTGTTCGTGCCGCCGCTGCAGCGCACCGCGGGCCAGGACGTCGCGCTCGCGCTGCGCACCGTCGCCGCCGGCAGCGACAAGCCGATCCTGTCCACGTTCCTCGGTTTCGAGGGCGTGCCGGAGGCGCTGGCCGCCGGCGGGGAGGGTGCGCCGGCGCGCGGCTCGGTACCGTCCTATCCCTCGCCGGAGCGCGCGGTGCGGGCGCTCGCGCGAGCGGTCAGGTACGCGCAGTGGCGCGCGCGGCCGTCCGGCGAGCTGCCGCACCTGGACCGGATGGACCTGGCCGCCGCGCGCGAGCTCGTCGAAGGCGTGCTCGCCGAGTCCCCCGAGGGCCGCGACCTGGACGCCGACGAGGCGGGCCGGCTGCTGGGCGCGGTCGGTGTCGTGCTGTCGAACGAGTCACCGGCCGAGACGGTGGACGTCGTGTTCACCGTGTTCGACGACCGCTCGTTCGGCGCGCTGGTCTCGTTCGGCATCGGCGGCGTCGCGACCGAACTGCTCGGCGACCGCGCCTACGCCGCCGCGCCGATGACGACCGCGGACGCCGAGGAACTGATCCGCGCGCCGCGGGCGGCTCCGCTGCTCACCGGCTACAACGGCGCCGAGCCGTGCGACACGGCAGCGCTGGCCGACCTGGCGCTGCGGCTGTCCGCGCTCGGTGACGCGCTGCCCGAGCTGGCCGAGTGCCGCCTGGACGCCCTGGCCGCCCCGTTCGGCGTGCACGTGACCGGCGTGCGCGCCGTGGTCGCGCCACCGACCGCGCGCGCGGATACCGGACCGCGGCGCATGCGCGGCCTCTGACGCGGGACCCGAAGTGCGCTGCGGTTACGAGCTGATCGCGAGGTCGCTCGCGTAGACGAGCTTCGGCGTCACCCCGGCCGCGGTGAGCGCGTCCCACAGCGCGATCCAGCCGCGCTGCGGCGTCCAGGAACAGCCCTTCTCACCGCATGCGGCGGACTCGGTGAGCGTCCCGACGAAGTTCGGCGTCGTCGAGCCGGAGGCCATCGCGATGTTCGCCCACTGGTCGGCCTGCGCCTGCAGGTAGATCTGCGGCAGCGCGCTGACCTGCGAGCCGGAGTACAGCGCCTTGAGCTGCGCCGGTGTCCAGCCGTTGTTGCAGGTGCCGGTCGTCTTCCCGAACGTGGTGGGGCAGCCGTCCGCCGAGCCGTTGAGAATCAGCTCAGCGCCGGAGTTCGCGAGGAAGGCCGACTTCCAGTTCTGCGCCTGGGCCTCGGTGGCGGCGAAGCCCGGCTCGATGTCGTTCGCTCCGACGACGGTCACGCCTGCCGGCGCCACCGAGCGCAGCGGCGCGACGACCTCGGTCCACCAGTCCTGGCCCTTGTGGTTGGCCGTGTAGCTGCTGAAGTCGCCGTCGCTGTTCGTGCCGATCGCGATGGTTACGTCCGCACCGGACGCGGCGCCGGCGTACCCCTGGATGTACGCGCTCAGCAGCGTGACGAGGTCCGCATACGAGAGCCGGATGTCCGTACCGCCGGTGAGTACGACGCCGGCCGCCCCGACCGCTTCGAGCTGCGCCTTGCTGTTCGTCTGCGCGCCGATGTCCAGCAGGTGCAGGCGGGGGTTGACGTTGTCCGCCGCGTCGGTCGCGGCGTCGTCCGCGCCGGCGGTCTGCATCAGCTGCTGGTCCGACGTGCGCACGTAGCGGCTCACCGACACCGCGGGCGACGGCGCGGCCCAGCGGTGCAGGAACGCGGCCATCGACTGGCGGCTGACCGCGTCGCCCGGGTGGAAGCCGCCGTCGGAGTAACCGCCGGTGATGTCCTGGTCGGACAGCCACGCGATCGCGCCGCAGAACTGCGAGCCGGCCGGGACGTCCTTGAACGGCGCGCTGCTGCAGCCGGGGGCGTTCGCCCCGTCGTGGTCGAGGCGGTACAGGAACGCGGCCATCGACTGGCGGCTCACCGGCGCGGCCGGGTGGAAGCCGCCGTCCGAGTAGCCGTTGGTGACCTTGTTGGTCACCAACCAGTTGATGTCCGCGCAGAACTGGCTGTCGGCCGGGACGTCCTTGAACGCTTCCGCCGTGCACGCGGGTGCCGTCGTGCCCGGGTTCTTCGCGCGGTACAGGAACGCTGCCATCGACTGCCGGCTCACCGGCGCGGCCGGGTGGAACCCTCCGTCGGAGTAGCCCTTGGTGATGCCGTTGCTCACCAACCAGGCGACGTCTCCGTAGAACTCGCTCGCCGGCGGGACGTCGTTGAAGCTGCCGGACGCGGTCGCGGGCTTCACGGTCGGCGCGGCGGCCGTGCCCGCTGGTGCCAGCGCGAGCGTCGCGGCGAGCGCTGCCACCAGCGCGACAATCGGGACGAAAAGCCTGCGCATGATCATCGCGCGAGACTAACAGGCCCGCCCTTGCGGGGGCAGGTCAGTTCGTGAGCTCGTCCAGCACGTTCCGCAGCGCGCTCGGCGGGTTCCAGTCCAGTCGCTGGGCGCGGCCGTCGGTGACGTTGATGCCGCAGGTGGCGTCGAGCAGCACGGTCGTCCCCGACGTCGTTCCCGAAACCGGGTACAGCACCACGCTGCGCGAGTACCTCGGCGGCGGGCAGCTGATCGCGCGCACGCCCGGCGGGGACGCGTCCACGCTGTCGGCCAGCCGCTGCGCCTGCGTGCCGCGGAGCGTGGTGCTGCCGCGGAGCGTCTGCACGCCGTGCGCGTTGCCGCGGTAGCCGCACAGCCGGATCGCGGTGACCTCGGCGCCGAACAACGGCGCGGTCGTCGTGGCGGTCGCGTCGCGTGGCCAGTGGACGGCGACCGGATGCGCCGCGCAGGTCGCGGCGAGCGCGGCCTGTGGCCCGGGTACGAGCGGCGCCGCACCCCCCGCCGCCTTCTCACCCGAGGTGCCCGGCGCCGATGCGGCCGAGCCGTTCGCTGCCTGGTCACCGCCGACGGAGCTGTACGCCTGACCGCCGGCCGCGGAGTCGCTGCCGGCGGATTCGCCGCCACCACCCAGCTGGCTCAGCGCGCCGATGCCGCCGCCGAGCAGGCCGGTCACCACGACGGCGACCGCCGCCGTCCGGATCCGGTCGTGGCGGCGCTGCTGCCGGGCCTCGGCGAGCGCCACGATGTGGCCGGCGCTGAGCGGCTCGCCCTCGCCCTCGTGCAGTGCGGCCCGCAGCTCGGACTCGTCCCACGTCATTGGCCGGCACCTCCCGCGGTGAGCTCGACGCGCAGCCGGGCCAGCGCCCGCGAGCAGGTGCTCTTCACCGTGCCGACCGGCATGTTCAGCGTCGCGGCGGCCTCCTGCTCGGACAGGTCGCAGTAGTAGCGAAGCACGACTACCACGCGCTCGCGCGGGTTCAGCTCGGCGAGCAGGCGGCGCAGCTGGTCGCGGTCCTCCGCGGGGGCCAGCCCGTCGGCGCCCGCGGTCTCGGGCAGTGTCTCCGTCGGGCGCTCGCCCCACCAGCGGCGCCGGCTCGCGTCGATCTGCGCGGTCACCAGGGCGCGACGGGCGTACGCGAGCGGCGCGTCGATGCGTCCCCACTTCAGGTACACCTTGGTGAGCACCGTCTGCACGAGATCCTCTCCGCGCTGATGGTCGCCGGTCAGCAAGCGGGCAGCGTGCAGCAGCGTCGCGCCGTTCTCCTCCACGAACGCGCGAAACGCCGCCTCGTCGCGCACCCGGCGACCTCCTCTACCCCTTGGACGGGGTGGGCACGGCGGAAAGTTCCCGCCACATGCGCCGGTGCTCGATTCCGGTCTCGGCGTGCAGGTAGGTCTCGCCCGCTCCGACGAAACCGTGCCGCGCGTAGAAGTCGACCGCGGCGATCCGCGCCTCGCACCAGAGCAGCCGGCCGCCGCGCGCGGACACCTGCCGGACGGCCTCGGCCACGACCGCCGCGCCGATGCCCTGACCGCGCAGCTCGGCCGCGGTGGCCATGCCGCGCAGCTGCCAGGCGTCCGCGACGTCGGGACGGTCCGGGTCGTCACGCGGGAACAGCACGCACGCGCCGACTACCGTGCCGTCGTCGGTCAGCGCGGCAAGGTGCAGGGCCTGCGGTTCGTCGTCGCCGTGCATCGGGGTGCCCGGCGCCCACGCCGGACGCAGCACGCTGCGCCGCAGCTCGCTGGTGCGCTGCCCGGGGACGACCTCGACGCGCATCTACGAACCGGGCTGGTACACCATCAGGAACACGATCGCGGCGAAGATCAGCCCGACGATGCCGCCGGCGGCCGCGACGCGTCCGGTCAGCGACACCACCGACTGCTGCTCGGCGATCAGCTTGGTCGCCCGCTCGAGCGCCGGGACGATCAGCGCGAGCACCAACGCGACGGCCACCAGCCACAGCAGCACTGACAGCCAGATCCAGACGTCGCTGAACTCGGCGACGGTCTTGCCGTGGCGCTTGGACGACATCAGGCCGCCGCCGACGAGAATCACCAGCACCGACGCGTAGCTGTAGATCTTCAGCATCCGCGCCGAGTACGCCGTGGCGATGCCATTGCCTGTCCGGACGCCACGCGCGGCGGTGGTGGCCGCGTGGACCAGCGGACCGACGGCGAAGACCGCGAACAGGAGGTGCAGGGCCAGCAGGATCTTGAACATTCGCGCAGCCTATAGCCTCAGCCGGCGCGGCTTGCCCTTCGTCGCCCGCCGCGCGAGCGCAGGTAGTCGGCCACGACGTACTCGCCCAACGCGCCCGGTTTGGGCAGGAACACCCGTCCGCCGTTGCGCCGGCCGACCTCCTGCATGAACGACACCATGCGCGGGTCGTCGTCCAGCATGAAGATGTTGATCGTCGCGCCGCGCCGCGTGCAGCGCTCCACCTCGGCCAGGGTCGCCGCGATCGTCTCTCGGGTCGGCGGCCAGGCGAAGTCGGCAAATCCGTCGCGGGCCAGGTGCGCGGTCGGCTCGCCGTCGGTGATCACGAGGATGACCGGCTCGGCGCCGCGGTGCTTGTCCAGGAACCGGCGCGCGAGCATCAGGCCGTGCTGCAGGTTGGTGCCCTGCACGCGGTCCCAGTCGTGCTCGACCAGCGCGGCGGTGTCCATCACCCGGGCGTAGTCGCTGAACCCGATGATCTCGATCGCGTCCTGCGGATACTTGGTGCTGATCAGCGCGTGCAGCGCGAGCGCGGTCGTCTTGGCCTCGCCCCACGTGCCGCGCAGCTCCATCGAGTAGGACATGTCGACGAGCAGCGCCACGGCCGCGGACGACCGCCGCTCGGTCTCGACGACCTCGAAGTCCTCCGCGGCCAGCTTGAGGGGCCGCGCATCAGGCCCGGCGCCCGGCGCGAGCGGGTCGCCGTGGGAGGCGGTGCGCAGCACGGCGTTGCGGACGGTGCGCACCACGTCCAGCGGCTGCTCGTCGCCGAAGCGCCACTCGCGGCTGGCGCCAGTGACCTCGCCGGCCGCACCCGCGTCGCGCACGTCGTGCCCGCCGCGCCCGTGCGATTCGAGCATCGCGAACACGCGGCGCAGCGCGGTCGAGCCGAGCCGGCGCAGCGCCCGCGGCGTGAGCTTGAGCCCGTCGCCGCCGCGCTGCAGGTAGCCCTGCTTGCGCAGCTCGCGTTCGATGCGGCGCAGCTGTTCGAGGTCGTCGACGGCGGCCCGGCCGAGCGCGCGCTCGATCAGCTCCTCGTCGATGTCGTCCAGGCTGGCACCGGGATAGTTCTGCGCGAGCAGGTCGTCCAGCTGCTCGAGGTCGGCGAGCTCGGCCAGCGCGCCGGTGCCGTCCGAGAAGCTCATCCCCTGTTCGCCGTCCATGCGCTGCCGGCCGCCCCACTGCAGGTCGGGACGGGCACTGCGCAGGCCCTGCTGCAGGCGGGCCATCTCGTCGGTGAGGCCGGCCTGGCTCATCGCCTGCGCCATCAGGTTCTGCAGTTCCTCACGTTGCTCGGGCGTGAGCGAGTCCATCAGCCGCTGCGCGGCGGCGGCGCGGCGCGCGAGCGAGTCGACCAGCTCCTCCAGGGTGGACGGGTTGTCCGGGAAGAACTCGCCGAACCGCTGCATGAACTCGTCGAACTGCTCCTGGGTGTGCTCCCCGCGCGCGTCCGCGTCCAGCATCTCGTTGAGCGCGTGCATCATCTCGCGGATGCGGTCGAAGTCCTGCTGCGTCGCGTTCTGCAGCGCGTCCTTCATGCCGGCGAACTGCGCGTCCAGCACCTGCTCGCGCAGCAGCTGCTGGATCTGCTCGTAGTCCTGGCGCGCCTCGGGCGAGCGCCACTGGTAGTCGGCCAGGTCGCGGACGGCGCGCGCGGTGTCGTTGGGCAGCGCGTCCAGCTCGGCCTCGGCCATGCGCGCCGAGTCGTCCGCGATGGGGAACAGCGCCCGGCGCTCCTCCTCCAGCGCGCGGTCCAGCAGCTCGCGCACCTGGTCGAGCGTGCCGTCCAGCCGGCCCCGCTCGCGCAGTTGCCGCGCGCGTTCGCGGGCGCGCCGGCGCAGCGCGTCCAGCCCGTCCGCGTCCGGCGTGCCGCGCCGCAGCAGCCGATTCAGCGCCTGGCGCGGCGACGCCCCGGCCAGCACGTCGTCGCCGAGGTCGTCCAGCGCCTCGCGGATGTCGTACGGCGGCGCGAGCGGGTCGGGCCCGCCGTGCCACGCTCCGTAGCGGTCAGTGGCCATAGACGGTTCGCGATCCGTCCGAGTCCTTGGCCAGCCGCTTGTTCAGGTGCAGGCCCTCCAGCGCGAACTCCAGCACCGCCGCCGCGATCCCGACCGCGGCCGGGCCCTCGCCGATACCGTCCGGCTCGAGCCGCTCGAGCAGCGCGGACAGCACCGGGACGGGCCCGAGCTGGGCGAGCAGGTCCTCGGCACCGACGCTGTCGCCGGTGTTGACGGTGAGCCCGTCGTCGAACTTCTGCTGCAGCGGGCGCAGGTCCAGGCCGGCCAGGTGCGAGCGGAACGTCTCGGCGGTGGCGCGGCGCAGCAGGTGCTCGAGCACCTCGAACTCGCGGCCCTCGTCGGCGTCGTCGAACTCGACCTTGCCGCGCGAGGCCGGCACTACCGACGGCAGGTCGGCCACGCGCGCCACGGCCATCGCCTCGCCGGTGATCGCCGCGCGGCGCACCGCTGAGGCAGCCACCGTCTCGACGGCCGCGATCGCGAAGCGCGCGGACACACCCGAGCGCTGGTCCACCTGCGGCGCGTCGCGGACGTCGCGGGCGAACCGGGCGACGACTTCGAGCACGTGCGCGGGCACGACCGGCGCCGCGTGCGTCGCGTCCGACCAGAGGACGGCGGCCTCCTGGACGATCAGGCTCAGCTCGTCCTCCAACGCCAGCGGGTAGTGCGTGCGGACCTCCGCGCCGAACCGGTCCTTGAGCGGGGTGATGATCCGTCCGCGGTTGGTGTAGTCCTCGGGGTTCGCGCTCGCGACGAGCAGCAGGTCCAGCGGCATGCGCAGCTGGTAGCCGCGCACCTGGATGTCGCGCTCCTCCAGCACGTTCAGCAGCGCGACCTGGATGCGCTCGGCGAGATCCGGCAGCTCGTTGACGGCGATGATGCCGCGGTTGGTCCGCGGCACCAGCCCGTAGTGGATCGTGTCCGGGTCGCCGAGCGTGCGGCCCTGCGCGACCTTGATCGGGTCGACGTCGCCGATCAGGTCGCCGACGGACGTGTCCGGCGTGGCGAGCTTCTCGCCGTACCGCTCGCTGCGGTGGCGCCAGACGATCGGCGTCAGCTCCCCCTCGGACGCCAGCAGCGCGAGGCAGCGCCCACACACCGGCGTGTACGGGTGATCGTTGATCTCGCAGCCCGCGACGGCCGGCGTCCACTCGTCCAGCAGTCCGACGATGGTGCGGATCAGCCGGGTCTTGCCCTGGCCGCGCTCGCCGAGCAGCACGATGTCGTGACCGGCCAGCAGCGCGCGCTCGACCTCGGGCAGCACGGTCTCGTCGAAGCCGACGATGCCGGGGAAGGTCGGTTCGCCTGCGGCCAGCCGGGCGATGAGGTTCTCGCGGATCTCCGTCTTGACGCTGCGCTGCACGTGGCCGGACGCGCGCAGCTCCCCGAGCGTGGACTCGGTCGGGGCATTCATGGTGGGTACGCTCACCCGCTCGACGCTACGACCCACGCGCAACCATCGCCATCGCAATCCGCGCGGCCGCGACGCCGGAAACCCAGCGGCGCGGGCGGAACGACTGTGCGAGGCTGTCCCCCGTGACCCCGAACGGACGTGCGCGCCCGATCGACGAGTTGGACGCGCGGCTGCTGCGCGAGCTGGACGACTCCCCCCGCGTGGGCGTGCTGGAGCTGTCCCGGCGGCTCGGCGTCGCGCGGGGCACCGTCCAGGCGCGGCTGGACCGTTTGGTGCAGCGCGGCGTGATCGCCTCGTTCGCGCCAACGCTGGACCCGGCCGCGCTCGGCTATCCGGTCACCGCGTTCGTCACGCTCGAGATCCGGCAGGGACGCGGCCGCGCCGTGCAGGCGCACCTGAACTCGATCCCGGAAGTGCTCGAGGTGCACACGATCACCGGGCAGGGCGACATGCTGTGCCGCGTGGTCGCGGGCTCGCACGAGGACCTGCAGCGGGTGCTCGACCGGCTGACCGAGTCAGCAGACATCGTCCGCTCGTCGACGGTGATCGCGCTGACGAACCCGATCAGCCATCGCGTCCTGCCACTTGTGACAGGCGATTAGCTCAGCCGGTGTAGGGCTTCGAGCTGATCAGCTCGACTTTCATGGTCTTGCCGGCCGGCGTCTCGTACTCGACGGTCTCGCCCTCGTGGCGGCCGTTGAGCGCGCGCCCGATCGGGGACTGCGGCGAGTACACGGCCACGCCCGCGGTCTCGGCCTCCTCGCGCGAGCCGAGCAGGAACGTCTCGGTGTCGTCGTCGCCCTCGTAGCGGACGGTGACGAGCATGCCGGGCTCGGCGACGCCGTCGTCCGGCGGAGCCTCGCCGACCTTGGCGCGGCGCAGCGTCTCCTGCAGCTGCAGGATCCGTCCCTCCTGCTTGCCCTGTTCCTCGCGCGCGGCCTGGTAGCCACCGTTCTCGCGGAGGTCGCCCTCCTCGCGCCGGTCGTTGATCTCCTTGGCGATCACCGGCCGGTTCGCGATGAGCTCGTCGAGCTCATGCTTCAGGCGGTCGTAGGCCTCCTGGGTGAGCCAGGTGACGTTGGTCGCGTCAGGATTGGACACGGATCGCTCCAAGCGGGTACTCGATTCCGGAACAAGGTCGAACGTCGAACGTAACACCGGACCCAGGATGAGGCGAAGTGGCGCGGCCCGCCGTCGCGCCGCCCGGACCCCACCAGCGGCCACCCGCGGCGGCCGGAGCCCGTGGCGTCGGGGACAATAGTGGTGTGACGAAGACCCGACGCGAGGGCGGTAACTAGTGGACGCCGGACCACTGCGCCTGATGGCCGTGCACGCGCACCCCGACGACGAGTCCAGCAAGGGCGCCGCGACGATGGCGCGCTACGTCGACGAGGGCGTCGACGTGCTGGTCGTGACGTGTACCGGCGGCGAGCGCGGCAGCATCCTGAACCCCGCGCTGCAGGACCGACCCGAGATCGAGGCCCGGATGGCGGAGATCCGCCGCGCCGAGATGGACCGGGCGCGGGAGATCCTCGGTGTCCGCCAGCACTGGTTGGGCTTCGTCGATTCCGGCCTGCCCGAAGGCGATCCGCTGCCGCCGCTACCCGACGGGTGCTTCGCGCTCACCCCGATCGAGGAGGGCGTGCACCGGCTGGTCAAGGAGATCCGCAGCTTCCGCCCGCACGTGATCACGACGTACGACGAGAACGGCGGCTATCCGCACCCGGACCACATCCGGTGCCACGAGATCAGCGTCGGTGCGTTCGACGCGGCGCCCGACCCGGACGCGTACCCGGACGCCGGTGAGCCGTGGCAGCCACTGAAGCTGTACTACGACGTCGGTTTCAGCTTCGAGCGGTTCGACGCGCTGCACAACGCATTGCTCGAGCGCGGCATCGAGTCCCCGTTCGAGGAGCGCCGCAAGAGGTTCCAGGAGCGCGCCGGTGAGTTCCGGGTGCCGAAGGTCACCACGCGCGTGAACGTCGCGGACTGGTTCGAGCGGCGGGACGCGGCCCTGCTCGCGCACGCGACCCAGGTCGACCCGAACGGCTGGTTCTTCGCCGTGCCGCTGGACATCCAGCGCGAGGCGTGGCCCACTGAGGACTTCGAGCTGGCCCGCTCGCTCGTCGACTCGACGATCCCCGAGGACGACCTGTTCGCGGGCGTCCGGGAGCTGGTGCAGACGTGACGGTTTCGGCGTTCGCCCTCGAGTTCGCGGCTAAGGGCCCGACCGGCGAGGCGGCGAAGTCCGGCCCGTGGGGGCTGGCGATCATCCTGATTCTGTGCGCGGTCTGCTACTTCCTGTTCAAGTCGATGTCCAAGCACATGCGCAAGGTGCGTGACGGCTTCCCCGTCCAGGACAAGAAGACCGAATCACCTGCGCAGCAAGCCGATCCGGCCACGGACGAGGCGCCGACCCGAACCGACGACGGCGGTCCGGCCGACGGCGACCCGCCCGCTCAGCCGTAGCGCTCGACCATCGCCCGAGCGCTCGCCGCGACCAGCTCGCGCAGTTCGGCGGGAGCCACGACCTCGACGTCCGCGCCGAGTTGCAGCAGCGCATGGTGGGCGTGCTTGACGGACTCAGTGGGGACGGTCGTGGTCGCCCAGCCGTCCGCGTCCGGTTCGGACATCGCGGCGTGGCCGGCGCGCGCGGCGGCCGCGCCGATCAGGAACAGCAGCTGCCGGCCGGCCGGGCTGAGCCGGATCGTGGCGGTGTCGTGGAAGAGGCGCTGCTCGTAGTCGCGCTGGTACCCGGCCCAGTGCGCCTCGAGGTCGAATCCCGTTGGCCGCTCGAAGGATTCGTCCAGGGCGGCGGCCGCGTGAACGCGCGAGACGCGGTAGGTGCGTGGGCCGCGATGGTCCGCCGGGACGGACGCGACCAGGTACCAGGTGCCCGCCTTGAGGACGAGACCCAGCGGCTCCAGCACCCGGTCGACGACCGCGCGGTTCGAGCGCTCGTACCGGACGTGCAGCCGGTGCTGCGTCCACACCGCGTCGGCGACGGTCGCCAGGCTGGGCAGCTCCTCGGCCTCGCGCAGCCAGCCGGGCGCGTCCAGGTGGAAGCGGTCCCGGATGCGGGCGGCCCGCTCGCGCAGTTCGGGTGGGAGCGCGGCGAGCAGCTTGAGCTGGGTGGCCGCCAGCGTCGAGCCGAGGCCGAGGTCCGCAGCGGCTCCGGGCAGCCCGGCGAGGAACAGCGCGTCGGCCTCGTCCGCGGTCAGGCCGGTGAGCCTGGTGCGGTAGCCGTCCAGCAGCTGGAAACCGCCGTCCCGGCCGCGGGTCGCGTACACCGGGATGCCGGCGCCGTTCAGGGCGTCGACGTCGCGGTAGATCGTGCGCAGCGAGACCTCGAGCTCGTCGGCGAGCTGCTGCGCGCTGACTCGTCCGCGGGTGTGCAGCATGAGCAGGATCGACAGCAGCCGGCTCGCGCGCACGGCGTCGAGTATCGCCGATAAACCTGACATTCGCTGACAGGTTTGGCTGCCATGCTGGCGCGGACGGATCGAGGACGAAGGAGCGACACGATGGCGATCGGCAAGCTGTGGTCGGTGACGCTGGACTGCGCGGACGCGCAGCAGCTCGCCCAGTTCTGGGCGCAGGCACTGGACGGGAAGGTGGCGTACGAGTCGGACAACTTCGTCGGTGTCGAGACGCCCGGCGGCGTCTGGATCGGCGCCTATCGCATTGACGGCTACCAGGCGCCGGACTGGCCGGACGGGACGCCGCCGAAGCAGTTCCACCTGGACCTGTCGGTGTCCGAGCTGGACGATGCCGAGCGCGCCATGCTGGAGATCGGTGCGACGAAGGCGGAGCACCAGCCCGAGCCGGACCGCTGGCGCGTGCTGCTCGACCCCGCCGGACACCCGTTCTGCATCTCCGCGTCTGCGTGAACACTGTCGGTATGGAGATCTCGCGCCGCCAGGTGCTCGCGTACCGCGTCGAGGCCCAGGGGCTGCACCGCGAGACGTCGAACGCGGAGCGGCTCGCGGTGCTCGACATCGGCGTGCAGGACTACAGCTCCGGCGAGCTGGCCCGGCTGGCGATGGACGCGCGGCTGGCCGAGCCGCCGCCGTCCGACGTGTTCGGTCCGGGCCGGCCGCTCGCGCTGGTGTGGTCGCTGCGCGGCGCGCCGTACGTGCACCGGCGCGCGGAGCTGGATTCCCTTGCCGGCGCGCTGTACCCGCTGTCCGAGCAGGACGCCGCGGGCCGGTTGAACGAAACCGGTCCCAGCGTCGCGCGCGCCGGGATCCCCGCGCTGGAGCAGTACACGGTCGCGGTCGAAGCGATGCGCGCCTCGGTGCGCGCGGCCACCGGCAAGGGCGCGGCGAGCACGGCCGTGACGAAGCGCATCCCGCAGGTGATGTGGCGCGACTGCCGGACGTGCAAGGCGCAGCACATCTCCGACTCGGCGATGCGCAGCTCGTTCCTGGCCGCCGGGCTGGAGCTGCAGCCGGGCACCGCCCCGCCGGTGCTGCAGCCGCGGCGCGGTGCGCGGCCGCCGAAGCGGACGGATCTGGACGCGCTGCGCGGGCTCATCCTCGGCTACCTGCGCCTGCTCGGACCGGCGACACCGGTGGAGGTGGCCGACTACCTCGGTGCGCGGCGGGCGGACCTGATGGCCGCCTGGCCGGACGACCTGGTCGAGGTCCGCGTCGACGGCCGCAAGGCGTGGCTGCCGCCGGCGAGCGCGGATGCCCTTGCCGCACCGAGGGATCCGGGCATGGTGCGCCTGCTCGGCGCGTTCGACCCGTTCCTGCAGGCGCGTGATCGCGACCTGATCGTCCCGGACAAGGCGATGCAGAAGACGCTGTGGCCGGTGCTGGGCCGTCCGGGCGCGCTGTTCGTCGACGGCGAGGTGGTCGGCACGTGGCGCACCCGGTCATCGGGCAAGAAGCTCACCGTCGAGGTGGACGCCGTGGCCCCGCTGCCGCCGAGCACGTGGCGCGACATCGACGCGGAGGCGCAGCGCCTGGCCCGGGTCCGCGGCGCCGCGGACGTGGCCGTCAAGCGCGCCGGCTGATCACCGCGCGCTCGCTCCGCCGGGCAGCTTGCGCGGCGCAGCGGATCATGTCGATGCGCGTGATCCGTCCGCCGTCGAACGTGAACGCGACCACGGACGACAGCCCGGTGTCGTCGACCACGCCGATGCCGAGCTCGCCGTTGACCGCCACCGCTTCGAACGTCGCGCAGGACGGCGGCTGATCGAGCAGGCCGACCAGCAGCCGGCCGACCTTGTCGGCACCGAGCACCGGGCGCAGCGCCGCGGTGACCTCTCCCCCGCCGCCGCTGGTGAGCACGACGTCCGGGTCGAGCGCGGCGATCAGCGGGCTCAGGTCGCCGCCGGCGGCTGCCGCGACGAAGCTGCGGACGGCGGCGTCGTGCTGGTCGCGACTGACGTCCACCCGCGGCGCGTGCGCGTTGACGTGGGCCCGCGCGCGGCTGGCAGGCTGGCGCACGGCCGCCGGCGTCCGGCCGACCGCCTCGGCGATCTCGCCGAACGGCATGCCGAACAGGTCGTGCAGCACCCACGCGGTCCGCTCGGCGGGGCTCAGGCTCTCCAGCACGACCAGCAGCGCGTACCGGATGGTGTCGTCCAGGCTGACCCGATCCGCGGGGTCGCCGGCCGCGTCGTCGGAGCGCACCACGACCGGCTCGGGCAGCCACGGCCCGACGTAGACCTCCCTGCGCCCGCGGGCCGAACGGGCCGTGTCCAGCGCGGCGCGCGCGACGGTGATCGTCGCCCACGCCTCGACGTCGCGGACGGTCTCGCGCGCGTACGCGTCGGCCAGGTCCGCCTCCCGGTCGGGCTCCGGCGTCACCTGCGCGTCCCGTCCTGCTGCGCCAGCCAGGTCGCGAAGGTTATGGTGCCGCGCGGGCCCGGTGCGGTCGGCAACAGCGCGCCGCCCATGAACTGCTTGCCGTTGTTCCCGGGCAGCCGGATCGGCACGACCGGATGCCGGCTGTGCCGTGCGCGCGACAGCTGGCGGACCATGTCCTGCATCCACAGCTCCTCCGGTCCGGCGAGCTCCGGCGCGTGGCCTCGCGGCTGCCCGTGCGCGAACTCGACCAGGTGCGCGGCCACCTCGACCAGCGCGACCGGCTGGCAGCGCATCTTCGGCGCGATCACGAACGGCCCGCCGCGATCGAACATCTGCGCGGCGAACTCGTGGAACTGGGTGGCGCG